>Ga0187892_10005405_pt1 | contig 20115 bp, 23 predicted proteins | sample MA1701073metaG_FD_139345 | JGI IMG/M metagenome (GOLD analysis project Ga0187892, IMG submission 139345) | Bio-ooze microbial communities from a basaltic lava cave in the Kipuka Kanohina Cave System on the Island of Hawaii, USA - MA170107-3 metaG ...
GTGCCGGCGATCCGCGAGAAACTGCGCATGCTGCAGGAGGTCGGCCTCGGCTACATCCACATCGGGCAACCGGCGACGACGCTCTCCGGCGGCGAGGCGCAACGGGTCAAGCTCGCCAAGGAGCTGTCGCGGCGCGCAACCGGCCGCACGCTCTACATTCTCGACGAGCCGACGACCGGGCTGCATTTCGAGGATGTGCGAAAGCTCCTGCAGGTCCTGCATCGACTGGTCGAACACGGCAATACGGTGGTGGTGATCGAACACAATCTCGAGGTCATCAAGACCGCCGACTGGATTCTCGACCTCGGACCGGAAGGCGGCGACGGGGGCGGACGGATCGTGGCCGCCGGTACGCCCGAGCAGGTGGCCCAGGTGCCGGAGAGCTATACCGGTGCTTTCCTTGCCGCCCATCTCGGACGGCGCGGCCAGGGGCGCGATCAGAAAAGGCGCGCCTGATAAAACTGGCGGGATTGATCGCGGTCGCCGCACCCGACGTGGTTGCGCAGGTCGGCCGGCCTGTCCTCGGCGCCCTCGGCGCAACCCATCTGATCCTTGCGTGGTTCATCTACCGCGGATCGCGCCTCGCAACCGTTCTTGCCATCCTCCTCCTTCCGGGTTGCATCGCCTATGCCGCGCTCGCCGGTCAGCTCGCGCATCCACGCGACGATGTGAAGGATGCAGCCTTTCCCTTCATAACGCTGTTGCTTCTCGTCAATGGCGACCGCAGCGCCTTCGCGCGCCATCGAATGCGCGATCAGATGACGGCCGCCGGGTAGGCAAACCTCACGCCTCTCCTCACTCGATCACGCCACCCGGGTCGCGCCGGGTCCCTCTTGCCGGACATCGCGGATCGCTGTCGACACAGGCGGATGTGCAGATTTGGCATTTGCCGCTGCGAATAGTTTGCACCCGATCCAAAACCCTGTCTGTGGGTTTCAACGGCGCGGCTCGACGTTCGCCTCTGCCGGCTCGTTTTTCGGGTCCGATCGACCGTCCGCCGATCGGACGAACCGCTGCAGCCTGCGACCAAACCGTGCATAATCGCCGCCTCCCGGGGAGGTGTTCATGCATGGCGACGCGGGCGAACCCAAGCGAAAACCAAGTTTCGGCGAGCGCATGACGTCGGGCTGGTGGCCGCCCGTTGACACGCTCAGAAATGCGCGCAAGGCAACGATGAACGGTGTCTATGCAGTAATCATCATCGTTGTCATCACATCACTCGTTGTATTTCTCGCCCCTGAGTATCTTGGCGGACCTGGCATGTTCTGGGTAGTAATCGGTCAACTTGTCATCTTTGCACTCATCGGCATCTTCATCTGGTGCAATTCACGTGTTGCGGCAATTCTGGGTATGGCGCTGTTTGTCGCAGACAGGGTCGCACAGTTCGGCGAGATTCAATACAATCCGGGCAATATCATTGTTATGATCGCTATCGGGTTCATGTTTCTGCACGCTATTCGCGGAACCTTTGCTCACCACAGACTCAAGGCAACGCAAGGCACGGTCAACTGACGCAACTGAGCGAGGCAGTTCCGATGTTTACCCTCTATGCCAATCCCGGTGCCGCCAGCATGGCGCCCCACGTCATGCTGATCGAGGCGAAGGCCCCGCACGAGGTCATCATGATCGACCTCGACAAAGGCGAGCATCTCCAGGCCACCTATCGCCGCATCAATCCGCACGCGCGGGTGCCAACGCTGATCGAGCATGGGCGAACATTGTTTGAGGCGGCAGCCATCACGATCCATCTCGGGGAGCGGTTCCCGGAAACCGGTTTGGTGCCGCCGCCCGGTGCGCCGGAACGCCCGGTCTTCCTGCAATGGATGGCCTACCTGACGAATACCGTGCAGGAAGAGCACATGCACTATTGGCACCCGGATAATTACATGGACTCCGATTCCGGCCGGACGGAAATGGTCGCCGTGGCCGAGCGCCGGCTCGACGCCATGTGGATGCACATCGACGGCGTGCTTGCGTCCGCCGGTCCGTATCTACTCGGCGCACAATGCAGCGCCGCGGACATCTACCTGGCGATGCTCACGCGATGGTCGCGCAAGCTGGCGCGGCCGGCAACTGACCATCCGCATCTGAAAAAGCTGGTCGATCTCGTCAAGGCGCGCCCCGCCTATCGGGCCATGCTGAAGGCCGAGGGCATCGAGCAATAGCGCTTCGTCGGCACCGCGAACCGGCGCACGCGGTCAAAACCGCTTCGGATAGAAAATTCGACGCTGGGTATCCGGACAGGACGGCAACTCGCCGAACATGCGGTAACCCAATCGTTCGCAAAAGCCGGGCGCCCGAAAAGATTACGTGTCGACCCACGTGCCCACACAGCCGCGCTCGCGTGCCATGCCCTCCGCGCGCTCCATCAAGGCCCGCCCGTAGCCCCGCCCGCGATGCTCGGTTGCGACGGCCAGCACCGAAACATGCAGCCAGTTCCAGACCGTATCGCCAATCAACCCGCCGATTTGCTGTCCGTCGATCGTCAGCGCGATCGCGAACTCAATCTGATCGAAACGATAGCCCCGCTCTGCCGAAAACGCCGACAGAATCGCGACCGTCTTGTCAATCGAATCCGGCGTTGCGGGAACGATCGGCTCGATCTGCGCCGGCGACATCGCGCCCTACTTCGCCGCCACCACTTCGATTTCGACGACGAGTTCCGGCAACGCGAGCGCCGAGATCACCACCAGCGTCGACGCGCAGGCATGACCCTGCATGGCGCCATCGCGCGCGGCGCGCGATTTCGGCACATCCGCGGGGTTCGTGATGTAGACCGTGTTCTTGACGATGTCCGCGGGCCCCATGCCGTCCGCCGCCAGGATCGCCAGGATGTTCGACCAGCAACGCGCCGCCTGTGCCTCGAAACCCTGCTCGATCGTCCCGTCGGGACGCGCACCGACCTGGCCCGACACACAGAGCCAGCGCGCGTTCGCTGGCACCGAAACGCCCTGGGCGTAGTTGGAAAACGGTTTGACGACGTTGTCCGGATTGATGCGCTTCAGCATGGCGGCCTCCCCTGATCTATCAGGGCGCAATCTTAACGCCGCAGTCGCTGAGACGCTATGGCGCGACGCCAATCCTAATCGGCGTCGCTCTCGACCGGCGTCCTGCCGCTGACGTCGATGCGCGATGCGTCGGCATTGCGCGACCGGCGTGCGGTGTCGGCGAATGCCGCATCGACATCGCGAATGCTGATCGGCAGAAGCTGCGGCGGAGCCTCAGTATCGATTGCTTTCAACGCCGCGAAGTAGTTGGTCTTCGACAGCTGCCCCGACTCCACCCGTTGCGGAAACGGATGAGTGCCGCCGAATTTCACTTCGGGATTGGTGTTGATCTCGTAGATTTGCGGCCGACCGCCGAAAATCCCGAAATCCGCCCGCCCGTACTCGATCTCGGCGACCTCGAACGCTCCCGCTATCTCATCCGCATAACGGTTTTCGCGCACGATCTGCAGCTCCTCGTTGTAGAGCGCCTCGCCGGCAATGCCTTTCTTGCCGTACTTGACGAGCCAGGTGTCCTCATGAACCGCGGTCGTCGCGCAGATTCGATCGCCGATGCGAAACGATGACAGCTTCCGGAACAAGCCCTTCGACACCGGTTCCGCCGCGTACTCGACGATCAGGAGGCTGGCGACCGGTGTGCCCTGCTCCACCGCTCGATCGATCGCGTACCGGACCGAATCCCAGTCCGACAGCAGGCCGGTCAACGGCCGGTCGTGATTGCCCTCGGTCCGGACGAACACCGGCCAGCGGCTCGGTTTGACACGCTCTTCGACACGATAGGCGTTGAAGTCGTTGATGCCCGCCTCGTGCAGCCTCCGCAGCAGGCCGTATCGGCTCGGATTCCTGGCCGGGTCGTTGAACACCGCCAGCCCGGCAGCCCTCAAGGCCCGGTATGCCGTCGCCACGCGGTGCAGATGCTGCAGGGACAGCCGGTCCAGGTCGGTGAAGACATGGGTCGCCCGGAAAGTCATCTGCTGTTTCAGCATGTCGCGATAATTGCCGAGACGTACCGTCAGGCCCTCGGCATTGGCCACAACCTCGCGATGCGTGTACTCCATGCTGGGAGCCGTCAGGAACACGATCACAGGCGCCTGCCTTGTAAAAATCCTTCAAAATCCGCCGCTTATTGGATCGAGAGGGCGGCGGCGACCCGATGCCGACCTTGACCCGAATCCCCCGCGTCAGTAAAGATTGCCCGACCAATCCGTGGCTTGGGGGGAAATTCCATGGCCAAGCGATCGATCCGGGTCGTTCTCGACTGGCGGTGCCTGCTCGGGTTTGACCAGTCAGTCAGCGCACCCGACTTCGCCTCTGCCGCGCAGCTCAGTCCGAAGATCGGGCACAAGGATGCGCGTGGTTTCGCGACCTACGGGTCGCTCGGAGCCAAGATCGGCCCGAAGGAAGCGCGCGGCTTCGGCACCTGCCGGTCCCTGGGCGTCAAGGTGGGCCCAAGGAAGCCATCCGTCGAGACGACAGAATGGTGACTCACGGATGAACGGTTCAACGATCCGACTCGATTGGAATCACCTGCTGGGCTTCGATCGGGCGCGCGGTGACGATATCGGCAAAGCCCCCGCGACCGCTGCAAAAGTCGGCGAAAAGAACGATCTTCGCAGATCGCTGTCGCTCGGCCGCAAGCTGGATACCAAGGCCGGCCACAAGGATGCCGTGGAGCGATCGTCCACGACTGCCGCTGCCTGCATTGGCATAAATGCGATCGAACGATCGGAGTGATGTCATGACCGCCACCCGCATCGATCTCGACTGGACACGGTTGCTCGGCTTCAATCATTGCCGGACCGGCGGCGAAGCGAGCGAACCGATCCATGCCAGCAAGGTTGGCAGCAAAGACCCGGTTGCGACGGGTCAGCGTGGCGATCTCAGCCTTGGCCTGAGCGCCAAGGTCGGTGCCAAACAGATGTTGCGACGCGCCGGCGAGCCGGACTCCGTCGCTCTTGTGCGTCTCACCAAAGTCGGCCTGAAGACAAAATAACGCAGTGCGGGCGAGGGAGTTCGACATGAAGATCGTCACGATCGAACTAGATTGGACCCGCCTGCTCGGGTTCAACCACGCCGACAAGGGCGTCGCCAACGCCGCAAAGGTTGGCGACAAACTGTTGAGGGGTGCATCCGCCGACCTCTGCATCGCCGGCCTCGGGGCCAAGATCGGATCGAAACAGTGGGTCCGTCTGACCGACTGACCTTTCCGCCGGACGAATCAGGCAAGAGTGGATGCGTATCGCACTCGAGGGACGATATCTGCTGGGTTTCGAGAACGGCATTCCGGGTCTGAATATGCCGGTCCGCGCGGCCAGAGTCGGAGTCAAACCGACGATTGGCGTTGGCGGATCGTCCGCCCATCGCCATGGTTTGGTTGCAACAGGTTATGCATCCACCCAGTTGTTGTCGATGCTCCCCCGCAGGAACGCCTGACTGCTTACAGACCGGGATACACCCATGCGCGTCACTCTGGACCACAATCACCTGCTCGGCTTCGAGAACGCCAACATCGCCATGCCGCCGAATGCCGCCAAGGTTGGCGACAAGACCTTCATCGTCGGCGTCCCGACCGCCGGTCATGACGGTCTGCTCAAGACCGTCCCGGCCAGGACAGCCCTGACGTTCCCGGCCAAGACCTAGCCGCTTACTCCCAACGATCGAGCCGGCCCCCCCCAAACGGCCGCACGCTGCACCGCTGCGCCGGCAGTGCCGCCGAGACTGGCGCGTGCTATGGTGTGCGCGAAGGGCCGTGCTTTGCGCGCATACTCAAGAGGATGGGGAACCGACATGCGTATCGCTCTCGACCGTAGGCAGCTGCTGGGTTTCGAGACCTGCCGGACCGGACTCGCGGTTCCAGTCATGGCATCGAAAATCGGCACCAAGGGCACGATCGTCCCGACGGCCAGCCACGATGATCTGAACCGGAAACTCTCCGCTCCGTCTCCCGCGACGCTGACCTTCCCCGCCTAAGTGAGGCCCGACCGACGGCGTGCACCGCCCGGTATCCGGGCGGTTGCCGGCGTTCGCTCAACGGTTCGTGACCCATCCGCCTCGCTGCAGGTATGATGCGCCATGGCTGCCGCCGATCATTTCACACCGCTCGACCTGACCCCGAATCCCGCGCGCGCCGCCGCACTCGATGCGCGCATGCGCGAACGCCTCGCGGACAGCCTCCGCTACATCCGCAGCCAGTCCGTCGACCATCTCGGTTTTCCCGAACCGGCATTCGACCGGCTTCTGGCGCGCCTCGCCGAGGGTCCGGTCGGATCCAGCGTTTTTGCGGTTTACTACGACCTCGTACTCGCGATCGGCCAGGACGATCTCGCGGAGGCGCAGCGTTGCATCGACGAGATCGTGTCGCTTGCGGGCAAGGCTCCGTACGGGCCCGCCATCGTGGCGCTCAAGGACTATCGCACGGACCGCGTGTCGGACCGGTTCCGCCGCTTCGTCGACACCGATCCCGAGAACCATTTCGTCATTCTGCCGCCGGCGCCGGAGAAGGTGGAGGCCTGCCGCCAGCGCATCGCAGCGGCCTTCGCGCTGCTCGACCGCGCGGCGCCCGCCCTTTCGGATGAGATCCGCATGCTGCTGCGCGAGATCGTGCTCGCCGTCGGCCCCGACCGACCCGATGCGATGCTGTTCGACGGTGCCTCGTCCTTCATGCTGTGGGGCGCCCTCGTGCTCAACGCCGACAGCTACCAGAACGATCTCGACATGGTGCAGGTGCTGGCCCACGAAAGCGGACACAATCTGCTGTTCGGCCTGTGCGCCGACGGGCCGATGATCGAGAACGACGATTCCGAACGCTACGCCTCGCCGGTGCGCCGCGACCCCCGGCCGATGGACGGCATCGTCCACGCCGCCTTCGTCATCGCCCGCATGCATCAGTCCGTGCAGGCGCTGCTCGATGCCGACGCCGTTGCGGCCGGCCAGGAAGCGGAGGCAACGACCGCGCTTGCGAACCTGCAACGCAATTTCGCCCATGCGATGAACACGGTCGATCGGCATGCGCTGCTGACGCCGCTGGGACGCTCTGTGATGGAAGGCGCGCGCGCCTACATGGCCGCGCACGCCTGAGCGGGCGCGGCGTCCAACGTCGGCGTCGGATGATTGGCTAGAGATCGCCCGGCACGTTGTAGGACGGCGCCGAACCCGGATCGATGGCCCGGAGCGTGTAGGCTTCCATCTGCGGCCGGTAGATTTCCCAGACCCGCCGCAGTTCGGCAATCGGTGCCTCGTCGTGCCAGTCGACGCGCAGATCGATCAGCGGCCAGGAATGGCGGTCGACGACCAGAAGGCCGCAGGACTTGACCGGACCGATCTCCCCGCCTGCCACCACGCCCTCTTCGAGCGCGAGCAACAGCCGCTCGCCGAGATGAAGCCGGGGATTGGCCTCGAACGTCCGTACCATCGCGCGCGGAACCCCGTCGTTCGCCAGCAGGTTGCCCGCGGCCACGCAATCGCGGCCCTCGGCGACGGCATTCGTGCCCAGCGTCTTGGTGCCGGAATGCGTGGCCGTTCGCCCCTCGCGGTCGATGACCGCAACCTGGCGGTACTCGGTGAAACTGGACGCCTTCAAAACCGCCGCAAGCGCCTCCGGCGCGGACTTGCCGGCCGCCATCGCATCGAGCGTTCGGGGGCCGATCGACGGATCGGTTACATTCTGGGTCGAAACCGCTCCCACGCCGGCGCGTGCATGCGGGCAACGGCTTGCAACGCATACGCTCGAGGTCGTGATCGCAATCCCGAACATTCCGGTACGGCCGCAGCGGCCGGAGATCGAGAAGGTCATTGTCGCTTCTTCTTGCCCTTCTTGCCGAGCTTCTTGGCTTTCTTGGACTTGCGGTCGCCGGCCTCGAGCCTGGCCAACCGTTCTTCCGGAATGACCGCGAAGACGTCGATTTCCATCAGGTACTCCGGCCGTGCGAGCCCGTCGATGACCAGTCCGGTCGAAACGGGAAACACGCCCTTCAGCCACTTGCCGATCGACTGATAGACCGCCTCGCGATAGCCCCGATCGACGAGATAGACCGTGATCTTGCAGATATCGTCGAGGCGCGACCCCTGCTCTTCCAGCAGAACCTTGACGTTTCGCATCGCTTGCTCGGCCTGCTTCCCGGCATCGCCGACATGGACAACCTTGCCTTCGAGCGTCTGCCCGACCTGGCCGCGCAGAAAGACCAGATTGCCGGCGCGCACGGACATCGAAAGGTCGTTGTCAAGCTTCTGCTCCGGATAGGTCTTCTTGGTGTTGAACTTGCGCTTGCGAATGTGCGCCATCGTGTCCCCCTGCGCTCGCGTGTCGGCTACTTCTGTTCCATGACGCGCGGCGAAAGATCGGCCGCCTTGCGGACGAAATCAAGCGCGTTGGCAAAGTCGAAACTGCGATAGACCGCACCCAAATGGGCGAACGGCGGCGACTGCGCAAAGAGCTGGAAGGTCAACCGGTGCCCGGCATAGTCGGAGTTCAGCAGGTCGCGCGCGAAGGCCAGCAATTTCCTTCGGTCCTCGGCCACCCAGTACTCGTTGACGTTATAGAACTTGTCGAGCCACGGCTTCGTGTCCGGATCCCCGAACGCCGCCGAATCCGGCGTGACGCAGATCTGTCCGCCGCACAGCTCGCGTGCGATGTGCATCATCGCCGGAAGCTGGCTGCAGGCCTGCACGCGACCCGTGTAGAGCAGCGACTGGTTCGGCATCAACAGTCCGCCGGGGCTCTTCTCGGCGAAATGGATTGCCGCCGTCAGGTGCGCATTGATCGTTTCGCGATAGCAGGCAAGTTGCGCGAGCTTCTCCTGCACCGCTTGCTGCTTGTCGAGACCGGTCTGGCGCACGTTGAAGAGCGCGGCGCCGATCATCATGTCGGCAATGTACAGGATGCGCAGCACGAACGGATAGGCGCTGTAGCGGTGCAGCGTGCCGCGGATGAACGAGGCCGCGCGCGTGTGCCGATAAAACAGCACGTTTTCCCACGGAATCTCGACATCGTCGAATACCAGCAGCGTATCGACTTCGTCGAATCTGTTGGCGAGCGGATAGTCCTTCGCCGGTGCACGCCCGGTAAAGCCTGTGCGGCAAATATGATTCAGGCCCTTGGCGTTCATGTCGCAGATGAAGCCGAGCGCGTAGTCCGACAGCTTGTCGTCGCCCCAGTTGGCGATCGTCGGCTTCACGAACGCCTGGTTGGCATAGGCCGCCGCCGTCTCGTATTTGGCGCCGCGCACCACAATGCCCTTGTCGGTTTCCCTGACCACGTGCAGGAGCATGTCCGGATCCTGGTCCTGCGGACGCTTCGAACGATCCCCCTTCGGATCGGTGTTGGCCGAGACGTGGAAGGTGTCGGACCAGAGCGCGTGCTGGATATGGCGCGCAATATTCTCGGCAAAGCGCGGATCGACTTCGTTGAGTACATCCTTGCCGTCGTAGAGCGACCACATTTCGCCGATCGTCTCGTCGCCGACGCGGATGACGACCCCGCCGAGATCCTTCAGGAGCGTGTCGACCGCCTTGCGCTTGTCCCACCAGTCTTGCTGTGTGTGCGGCAGCCTGTACCCGATATTGTTGCGTTCGCCGGATTTCTCGTCGGCGACGTACGACATCGTGTCGCGCGTCCTGTCCTCGTGCGCGAGATCGTAAAATCGCGCCCGCGCGTCGATGATCGGTTTGAATTGCGGATGCCTGGTCGCGTCCTCGACCTTCTCGCCGTTCATCCAGATCGCGCGTCCGTCGCGGATGGATTCGCGGTACTGCTCGCCTGTCCGGATCATCGTCTCTCTCCCGCTCGCGCGCGGAGCGTGCTTCGACGTCCGCCGCCACTGGCCCCGATCCTGCGCGCCGGCCGTTCAACGGAGAAATATTATTTTTCGAACCTCGCCATAGTAAAATCCGATGTCGGGCATCGGACCGAGCCCGATTCGGAGATTGGGAATCGCCGAAAACCCTATGACTATCAATTCGGTATCAGCGAATCGGGGGCCGCCGGTCGAACCAGGGTTCTGCCTGCTCGAGCTGCGCCGCCAGCTTCAGCAGGCCCGTTTCGTCGCCGAACCGGCCCGCAAAATGCACGCCGATCGGCAGCCCGTCGGCCGACCAGTGCAGCGGGAGCGAGATCGCGGGTTGACCCGTGATGTTGAAGATCGGCGCAAACGGCGAATAGTGCACCAGCCCGTTCTTGCCGAGGCGGTGATCGAAAAAATCCGGATTGGTCGGCGCGAAGCGCCCGACGGAAGCCGGCGGCTCGGTCAGCACGGGCGTCAGCAGCATGTCGTGCTTCTGGAAAAATCCCGCGATGCGGCGGCCGGTGGCATGCACGGTATTGATCCCGGCCAGGTAAGTCGTCGCGGGAATCCCGAGCCCCTTCTCCCAGGCGCTCCAGATAATCGGCTCGAGCTCGTCGCGCCGCGGCTTGCGGCCGATCGCGTCGACTTTGGCCTGCACCGACAGCGACGTGCCGACCGCAACCACGTTCGACCAGGCATGCATCGCGCCCATGAAATCGAACTGCGGGGACGCCTCGACGATCTCATGACCGAGATCGCCGCAAAGTTTCGCTGTCCGCTCGACCGCCTTGCGACACTCGGCGTGGATCGGCGCACCCTCGAAATTGGTCGTGCACATCGCGATGACCAGCTTCTTCGGCGGCGTGGCGATCGCATCGAGATACCGGCCCTCGACCGGCGGCGCCCAGTAGGGCGCCCCCAGATCGGCGCCGGCCGTCGCATCCATGGCCGCCGCCGTATCGCGGACGCTGCGGGTCAGCACGCCGTCGATCGACATGCCGCCCCAGCCTTCGCCCGAAGCCGGTCCGTCGGGCAATCGCGCGCGCGTCGGCTTCAATCCGACAAGACCGCAACAGGCCGCCGGAATGCGCACCGATCCGCCGCCGTCGGAGCCATGCGCAATCGGGGTGACGCCGGCGGCAACGGCCGCGGCCGCGCCGCCGCTGGAGCCGCCCGACGTATGGCTCGGATTCCACGGATTGCGCGTCGGGCCGTCATAGACGGCGGCCTCGGTCACCGGCCCGACGCCGAGTTCCGGCGATGTCGTCCGGCCGAACGTGACCAGCCCCGTCGCGCGCAGGCGGATGTAAATCTCGGAATCGTACGTCCAGTCGTGATTTGCGAAAAAGCGCGAGCCGCTGTTCGTGGGATAGCCGATCGCTTCGGCGCCCAGATCCTTCAGCAGGAACGGAACGCCGGTGAACGGCCCCTCCGGCAGCCCGGCCGCGATCGCGGCCCGCGCGCGCTCGGGGACCAGATGCACCAGCGCGTTCAGTTTCGGGTTGACCCGCTCCGCGCGCGCGAGCGCCTCGTCGAGCAGCTCTGCCGGCGACACCTTGCGCCGGCGAACGAGCTCCGCCAGCCCCATCGCATCGTATCGGTCGTAGTCCTTCATTGCGGCCATGTCGGTACGAGCCCCCGTCATTCATCCCGATGCGTTACGAGCAGCGGCCTCGTGACGCGCGACCCTAGACCAGTCGCCAAGCCGATTCCAATTGCCCATTCACGGTGACAGCCATGCGCTACACGCTGAAACAGCTTTCGTACTTCGTCGCTGCGGCCGATGCCGGCAGCATCACAGCGGCCGCTCGTCAGCTTCATATTTCGCAACCCTCGATCTCGGCGGCCATCGCCCAGCTCGAAAGCCGGTTCGGGCTCGAGCTTTTCGTGCGCCACCACGCGCAAGGGCTCAGCCTGACACCCACCGGACAGCGTCTTCTGGCCGAGGCGCGTCATCTTCTCGCGCAGGCCCGCGATTTCCACGAGGGCGCCATCGAACTCGCGGGCGGGGCTGCCGGCGATATCGATATCGGCTGCTTCGTCACTTTCGCCCCGATGGTGATCCCCGGCCTGCTGCGGTCGCTGCGGCGCGCGCATCCGGAGATTCGCGTGCGGCTGCACGAGCACGACATCGAAGGCCTGCTCGAAGGGCTGCGCGAGGGTCGCTTCGACCTCGCTTTGACCTACGACCTCAACATCGGCAGCGACATGGCGTTTGAAGGCTTGGCCGATGTGCCGCTGCACGCCATGCTGTCGGCGGAGCATCGCTTCGCGCGCCGACCGGCTGTCGCACTGGGCGACCTCCTTAACGAACCGTTCGTGCTGCTCGCCCTGCCCGGCAGCCGCGACTATTTCCTCTCGCTCTTCTACGGGCTCGGCCTGCGCCCCAACCTCGCTCACGAAAGCCCCAGCTTCGAGATGGTGCGCGGCCTGGTCGCCAACGGCTACGGCTACTCGGTGATGCACTCGCGGCCGGTGAGCGAAGTCGCGCTGGACGGAATGCGGCTGATCTACCGGCCGGTCGTGGAGGCGCTACGCCCCACCCGGCTCGGCCTGCTGCGCCGGCGCGACCTGCGCGAGCGACGCATTGCGGCCCTGTTCGCCGACCAGTGCAGGATCTGGTTCACCGGTCGCGGCGCCTTTGCCGATCGGGGATGAGAGGGGCGGCACTCGAATCGGTTGCCGCGGTTTTTCGGTCCGGCTTGTTTGAACCGTGCGTACCTTCGGTCGAAGACGTACACACCGGATCGTTACAGCGACAATCCAACCTGAGGATCGCGCGCTATCTCTTTAGTCGGCAAAGATAGTTATCGATCGGAAAACCGCTCCGCGAAGGACCGGGTCCACCCCATTGCCGGGTCTTGGAAGTGGCTGAAACCGCTGCGCTTTACAATTTTTCGGGGCCGGCGTCACAATGTCGCGGGCCTGTCCAGTTGGTTTCGAACGCGTTGGCGCCGGCAGTCGCAGGGGAGCGACACCGGTTCCTGCCGCTCACCCGAACCGGACGGGCATCGGACCGGGCGACACCAAGGCGCGCCGGCCACTCATTCGGAGGGGGATCACAAATGGCAGAGCAGACCGGGCCGGGCGGTATAAAATACGAATCCGTCAGCGCCGAATACTTTGAACGACGTGGCATGCGACGGTATGCGCGTGTCGGGTCGCTATGGGCGCTCGGCGTGGGCGCCGTCATTTCCGGCCATTTCTCCGGCTGGAATCTCGGTATCGGCGTCGGCGGTTGGGGCGGGCTCGCATTCGCCGGCGTCATTATCGGCATCATGTACATCGGTCTTTGTTACTGTCTGGCCGAAATGTCGCCGGCACTGCCGCACACAGGCGCGGCCTATTCGTTTGCTCGATCGGCCATGGGCCCTTGGGGCGGCTATGTGACCGGCCTGGCCGAGAACATCGAGTATGTCGTGACTCCGGCGGTGATCACGTTTTTCATCGGCTCGTACATGGGCGGCATCTTTGGAACGGAAGATTGGTTCCAGCCGATCTGGTGGGCGATCTTCTATGCGCTCTTCCTGTTGTTCAATCTGCTCGGCGTAGAACTATCCTTCCGCGTTTCGGTAATCGTGACGCTGTTAGCGTTGGCGGTGCTGGTCGTCTTCTACGTCAGCGCAATCCCGTATTTCGACTTCTCGCGATACGCGCTCAACATTGGCGTCGACGATGCCGGTGCCCTTGTCGAGCTGCCGGACGGCGGCGGACCGTTGTTGCCGCTCGGGTGGAAGGGCGTATTTGCGGCGTTACCGTTCGCAGTCTGGCTGTTCCTCGCCATTGAGCAGCTCCCGCTGGCGGCCGAGGAAAGCCACGATCCAAAGAAGGATATGCCACGCGGATTGCTGCTCGGCATATTGACGCTCTGCATTTCGGCGACACTGGTTACGTTCCTGAATCCCTCGATTCCGGTAACCGATGGAACGAGTTCGGGCGCGTTTTACCTGGGTTTCTCGGGCGAACCGATTCTTGACGGGTTCCGGGTCACGATCCCGAGCCTCGCCAAGGTTCTTGCCTTCCTGGCGGTTGTCGGTCTGATCGCCAGCCTGCACACGATCATCTATGCCCAAGGACGGCAGATCTTCTCGCTCAGCCGTGCCGGCTATTTCCCACGCTTGCTATCGGTCACACATGGCAAGCACAAGGTACCGCACGTTGCCTTGATCACGGGATCGATTGTCGGGTTCCTGCTGATGGTGATCGTGTGGCGTTGGAAGGGTGAGAACGCAGGCGCCGTTATCGGCGGAACACTGCTCAATATGGCGGTATTCGGTGCGACGATCTCCTACGGGTTCCAGGCGATCTCGTTCATCCTGCTACGCAAGAATCTGCCGCACATAAATCGCCCATATCGCAGCCCGCTCGGCGTCCCGGGAGCTTTCGTGACGCTGGTGATTGCCATTGTCACGCTGATTGCTCAACTGCAGGATCCGGTCTACCAGTACGGCGTCTTCGGCGCCGCGATCTGGTATGGCATCGGTCTGCTCTATTTCCTGGTGTACGCACGTCACCACCTCGTGCGGTCACCGGAAGAAGAGTTTGCAACGGCAGAGCGTGCCAAGGCGAAGGCGATGGGACACTGATCGCTACCCATCGTTCGTAGGAAGTCCGGGAGGGGACGGGAAGCCGTCCCCTCCCCGCTTTTTGGGAACCGGGCTCGGCCGCACGACGGCGACCTGCAGACGCTTTGACAGGCTCCGGCGGCCCGGCGAAAATTTATGCTGCCCAGGGGAATTGAGGACATCGCAAACATGCTCAACGCGGCATCGGTGCGCACGGCTGCGCAGGCGAAGAAGATCGTCGAGGAACGCAAACTCACCCACGTCAAGATCGGCATCATCGACATCGACGGCGTCCTGCGCGGCAAGTACATGGCGAAGGACAAGTTTTTCGGCGCGCTGGAAAAGGGATTCGGCTTCTGCGACGTGGTATTCGGCTGGGACTCGAACGACCAGCTTTACGAGAACGTCGACACGACATTCACCGGCTGGCACACCGCGTTTCCGGACGCGACCGCCTATATCGTGCCCGAGACCTGTCGCGACGTACCGTTCGAAGACAACATGGTCTTCTTCCTGGCCGAGTTTCACGGCCGCGCCGAGCCGGTCTGCCCGCGCAGCACGCTGAAGCGCGTCGTGTCCCGCGCCGCCAGGATGGGCTTCAAGGCCGAGGCCGCTTTCGAATACGAGTTCTTCCTGTTCGACGAGACGCCGGAGAGCGTGCGCGAGAAGGGCTTCCGCAATCTCCAGAACATGACGCCGGGCTTCTACGGATACTCCGGCATTCGCAGTTCCGTCTGGTCGGAGCTCTATCACGAGATTCTCGGCACCTTCGAAGCGATGCGCATTCCGATCGAAGGCCTGCACACCGAAACCGGTCCGGGCGTGCTCGAGGCCGCAATCGTGCACGAAGAGGCGCTGGAATCCGCCGACCGCGCCGCGCTCTTCAAAACCTTCATGAAGGTGCTGGCGCAGCGCCGCGGCCTGATGGCGACGTTCATGGCGAAATGGTCGAACAACTGGCCCGGCCAGAGCGGCCACCTGCACATGTCGCTGTTCGACAAGGGCGGCAAGCCGGTGTTCTACGATGCCAAGGACAAGCATGGCATGAGCAAGACCATGCGGCATTTCCTGGCGGGCCAGCAGGCGCTGATGCCGGAGCTCCTCGTGATGACGGCATCGACGGTCAATTCCTTTTCGCGCATGGTGCCGGGCTTCTGGGCGCCGACCCATGCGACCTGGGGTGTCGAGAACCGCACCTGCGCGTTGCGCGTGATCGGCGGCTCGCCGAAGTCTCAGCGCATCGAGTACCGCATTGCGGCGGCCGACGCGAACCCGTATCTCGCCGCGGCGGCGGCGCTCGGCTCGGGCCTGATCGGCATCGAACAGAAGATGGAGCCGAGCGAGCCGATCGTCGGCAACTCCTATGCCATGAAACATCCGGCAAAATACTCGCTGCCCGGCACGCTGATGGAAGCGGCCGAGCGGCTGCGCAAGTCGAAAGTTGCGCGCGAGCTGTTCGGCGACGTGTTCGTCGACCATTTTGCGGCCAGCCGCGAATGGGAAGAGCGCGAGTTCCGCAAGCACATCACCGACTGGGAACTGCAGCGCTATTTCGAGATCATCTGAGGAATATCCATGGCAGCGGTACAGCGAACGATCACCCCGATCGACGACACGCTCCTCGTGGAGCGGCCTTACGCCTCGGCCTCCGAGATGGCCCGGGCGGTCGAGGCCGCCGGGCGCGCCCGGAAGGCCTGGAAGCTCGTTCCGATCGCCGAGCGCCAGAAACTTCTGTCGCGCGCCGTCGACGCGTTCGTTGCGAAGAAAGAGATCATCGCGGAGGAAATCACGCGGCAGATGGGCCGGCCGCTCGGCCAGTCGCCCGGCGAGATCCGCGGCTTCGAAGAACGGTCGCGCTACATGATCGAAATCGCGCCCGAAGCACTGGCCGATATCGATCCGGGCCGAAAGGACGGTTTCAACCGCTTCATCCGGCGCGAACCGCTCGGCACCGTGTTCGTCGTGGCGCCCTGGAACTATCCCTATCTCACCTCGGGCAATGCGATCGTACCGGCGCTCATGGCCGGCAATGCGGTCATCCTGAAGCACTCCGCGCAGACCCCGCTCTGCGCCGACCGCTATGCCGAGGCCTTCAGGGCGGCGGGCCTGCCGGACGGGCTTTTTCAGACGCTCGTTCTGACGCATGACGACACCAGCCAGATGATCGGTTCGCCGGGCGTCGACTATGTCGCCTTCACCGGCTCGGTCGCCGGCGGTCATGCCGTGATGCGGGCGGCCGCCGACCGGTTCATCGGCGCCGGCCTCGAGCTCGGCGGCAACGACCCCGCCTATGTCCGGGCCGACGCCAATCTTGCGCATGCGGTCGAGAATCTGGTCGACGGGGCGTTCTTCAATTCCGGCCAGTCCTGCTGCGGCATCCAGCGCGTGTTCGTCGATGCCAAGATTTACGACAAGTTCCTCGAAGGCTTCGTCGATCTCACCAACAAGTACCGGCTCGGCGATCCGCTGCAGTCGGACACCAATCTCGGTCCGGTGGTCCGCAGCAGGGCCGCCGACGAGATCCGCAAACAGGTGGGCGCAGCCGTCCGCGCCGGCGCGAAAGCCGTCATCGATGCGAAGCATTTTCCCGCCGACAGGGCGGGCACGGCCTACATGGCGCCGCAGGTGCTGGTCGGCGCCGATCGCAACAACCCGATCATGCAGGACGAGTGCTTCGGCCCGGTGGTCGCCATTGCCAGGGTCGGCTCCGACGAGGAAGCGATCATGTGCATGAACGACAATCCGTTCGGGCTGACGGCAGCGATCTGGACCTCCGACGAAGAGGCCGCCATCCGGATCGGCGATCGCGTCGATACCGGCACCTGGTTCATGAACCGCTGCGACTATCTCGATCCGGCGCTCGCCTGGGTCGGCGTCAAGGATTCCGGCCGCGGCTGCACCTTGAGCCGTGTCGGCTACGAATCCCTCACGCGACCGAAATCGTTCCATCTGCGCACCCGCATCTGACGGGCGCGCCACTGACTCGCTGGGAGACGAAGCCATGAGCAACGATGCGGCCGCGCTGCGCGGCAACTGGAGCTATCCGACGAAGATCCGCTTCGGCGTCGGTCGCATTGCCGAACTGCCGGCGGCCTGCAAGGAGCTGGGCTTCAAGCGGCCCCTGTTCGTGACCGATCCGGGTCTTGCCAACCTGCCGATGGTGCAGAACGCGCTCGTGAACCTGAAGGCAGCGGGCCTGCCGACGCCGCTCTATTCCGACATCCGCTCGAACCCGGTCGCGAAGAATGTCGAGGACGGGATCAAGGTGTTCCGCGATGGCAAACATGACGGGATGATCGCCTTCGGCGGCGGCAGTGCCCTCGATGCGGCGAAGACCATCGCCTTCATGGCCGGGCAGAAGCGGCCAATGTGGGATTTCGAGGACGTTGGCGACAACTGGACGCGTGCCGACGTCGCGGGGATCGTGCCCTCGATCGCGATCCCGACAACCTCGGGCACCGGCTCCGAAGTCGGGCGCGCCTCGGTCGTGACGAACGAGGAAACGCACACCAAGAAGATCATCTTCCATCCGCTGATGCTGCCCTCGATCGTGATCGAGGATCCGGAACTGACGGTCGGCCTGCCGCCGAAGGTAACGGCGGCCACCGGTATGGATGCGCTCGCGCATTGCATCGAGGCCTATTGCGCGCCCGGCTTTCATCCGATGGCGGACGGCATTGCGGTCGAGGGCGTGCGCCTGGTCAAAAACTGGCTGCCGGTCGCCGTCCGGGACGGCAAGAACCTGTCGGCACGCGCCAACATGATGGTGGCCGCAACCATGGGCGCCACCGCCTTCCAGAAGGGTCTCGGCGCCATCCATTCGCTCTCGCATCCGGTCGGTGCGATTTACGACACGCATCACGGCCTCACCAACGCCGTCGTGATGCCGTATGTGCTCGAGTTCAATCGGAAGGCGATCGAAGAGAAGATGACGCGGCTCGCCGCCTATACCGGCCTGCCGAACCCGGGCTTCAAATCGGTGATGGACTGGGTGCTGGCGTTGCGGAAGGAGATCGGGATCCCGCACACGCTCAGGGACATCGGCGTCGGCATGGAGAAACTCGATCTCCTGTCCGAGATGGCCGCGGTCGATCCGACGGTCGGCACCAACCCGATTCCGATCGGCGTGCCCGAGCTCAAGAAGATGTTCGTCGCCTCGATCGAGGGGAAACTCGCCGCATAACGCGCCGCACGACGCTTAGCGGACCGACACCAGCAGCTTCGTCGGTCCCCGGTCGGCATTGATCGTCCAGCCCGGAATTTTGAGATCGAACGGGCAGGACGACACGACGCAGATCAGATCCGCCTTGGCCTCGAGTTCGACATGGGCTCCCGGCTTCACCGGGTTCGGCGGCGAGATCAGCTTTCCGTCGGCCTCGACCCTGGTGTTGGTGAAGAAATTCACCGGCTGCGGGATCACGGGCAGCTCGTGTCCGCGTTCGCGCATCGCGAGCTGCAGGTTTTCCGCGCAGCTCCGGTGATAACCCTGGAAACCGAACTCGTGATAGCGCGCCTGGTCGCAGGCCGCGATCATCATGTCGTGGACGCCGCCAGCGCCGTCCTCGACGAAATCCAGCATCGGCCGGCGATAGCGCGACAGGAACGTGTCGCCCTGCCGCGGCCGCACCGAGCGCGTCCTGACCCAGGTGTGCATCGGCGACAGCCATTCGCCCGGATCGTCGGCGCGGTAAGCGAAGAAATCGGCGGCCTGTGCGCCCTCCGGCGAGGTGATGCGTATGCGCTGGCCGATCCGCACATCGACGCTGCGGCCTTCCTTTGCGGGCACGACGATCTCGGTCATGTCTTCGCGTACTCCAGTATCCACAAGCTAGAACACCGGCTGGTCGTTCACCGTGACGGCACCCGTCTCATCGGCGACGACATGGTAACGGTCGACGACCTCGCCGCCCTCCTCGTCCCGTACGCTCATCACAGCGAGGAACTCCAGCGTACTGCGGAACTCGTCCGCTTCGGCACCGGGCGGCAGCGCCGCGGCCGATTGCATCAGCGTATCGAGGCCATACAGCGAAATTTCCATGTCGCCGGTTACGCCGAGCGGCGCGCTCGGCGCCACGTCGACCCCGCCCGTGACGCTGATCAGCGCGTCCCGCAACTGGATGCGCGTCCCGTCGAGGCGAATCGTCGTGCCCGCCTCCGCAAAGGCGGCGCGCAGCGTCGACAGGAGCAGCAAACCCGCGATCTCGGGCTGATCCGCACCCATTTCTCCGACGCTGGGAGCGATGGCAGCGATCTGCGTCGTCGCTCGTTGGAACGGCACGTGCGCGACATCGATGTTGATGGCGAGCACTTGCGGTGCAAGCAGCTCAACCATCGGGTCGTCGGCGAAGGCCTCGGGCGGCAGCGCGATCGAATCGTAGCCGATCGCGAAATTCAGCTTGCCCGCTTCCTTGTCGGCATCGGCGAGCGTCCCGACGACGCGCATATTGGTCAGCGCGAAATCCTCGGCACCGGCCGCATCGAGGTGCGTCACGCGATTCATCGTCAGGGTCACGTCGGATGACGAGAAGCTCTGCAGCATCGCAACGATGGACGGCGCAAGGTTCTCGCCGGTCGCCGTTGCCGTCTCGAACGAATTCGCCGCGGCAGCCATCGCAGCGACATCGACATTGGTAAACCGCGACTCCGCGGAAATGCCGTCGATGACGACCGAGTCGCCCTGGTCGCCCTGCGCGGTCAGGGTCTCGATCGTCAGCGTTCCGGTCTGATCCGTCCGCTCCGCCGCCGGATCGACGGTGTCGCTCTTCA
>Ga0187892_10005406_pt1 | contig 20110 bp, 15 predicted proteins | sample MA1701073metaG_FD_139345 | JGI IMG/M metagenome (GOLD analysis project Ga0187892, IMG submission 139345) | Bio-ooze microbial communities from a basaltic lava cave in the Kipuka Kanohina Cave System on the Island of Hawaii, USA - MA170107-3 metaG ...
CCCGCCGGGAAGCCGGGTCGCGGCCGTCGGCCGCGACCGCGGTGGCTCATCTGTCGGAGCTCTTCTCGTCGTTCCAGGGCGAGGGCCCGCTGGTCGGGGTCCGGCAGCTCTTCCTCAGGCTCGGGGGCTGCCCGGTGCGTTGTCCCTACTGCGACCAGCCGGACGCCCTGACCCGCACGCCGGGCTGGCGCGTGGAGGGCACGCCCGGAGGGCGGGACTTCAGCGAGCTCCCGAATCCCGTGGGGCCGGAGACGCTGCTCGAGCACGTGCGGCGGCTCGAGCGTCCGGCCGGTCTCCATCATTCGCTCTCGGTGACCGGGGGCGAGCCGCTGCTCCAGCACCGCTTCCTGGCCGCGTTCCTCCCCGAGGCCCGCCGGATCGTGGGTCGCGTCTACCTCAACACGTCGGGTCTCCTGCCCGAGGGGCTGGCGGCGGTCCTCGACCAGGTCCACCACGTGGCGCTGGACGTGAAGCTCCCGTCCACGGCGGAGGCGGCGTGCGACCTGGAGGCGACGCGCCGCTCGGTGCAGCTCGCGCGGCGGACGGATTTCTTCCTGAAGATGGTGGTGGGTCCGGAAACGACCGCGGCGGAGATCCGCGAGGTGCTGGACGCCGTGGAAGCGCCTCCGTCGGTCCTAGTGCTCCAACCCCGGACCCCGTTCGGAGAGCTGCGGGTTCCGCCGCCGGGGCTGCTTCTCGAGCTGCAGCGGGGACTGGCCGGTACCGGCATGGATGTCCGGATCATCCCTCAGACGCACGTCTATCTGCAGGAGCTCTAGGGAGCGTTCCGGCGTCGTTGACGCTCCCGGGGCACAAGGCTAAACTCCCCGCGCCCTCCTGACGGCGGACCCCTAGAGTGCCGGGATGGTGGAATTGGCAGACACGCTAGGTTGAGGGCCTAGTGGCCGTTTAGGCCGTGCAGGTTCAAATCCTGTTCCCGGCACCAGCGAGGCCCGCCTCCCCCCAAGCTCCGAAAAGGGGCTGAACCCCGAAACCGAACGGGCCCGGGAGCCGTTCGGACTCCCGGGCCCACGAGCGATCGGATCAGATCAGTAGACGACCGTGTTGGAGATCTGGTTGATCCCCAGGTCGTTCCGGTTCGGGTTGCCGAGCAGGAAGACCGTGCATTGCAGGTTGAAGCCCGGACTCACGGGCATCGTGTACGTGCCGTTCCCCATGGCGTCCAGCGTGCCGCTGTTCCCGAAGACGCCCGAAACCGTCAGGAAGAACACGATGTCCGGGTCGTTGGGGATGAAGCGGTCACGGTCGGGCATCTGGATCCCGAAGTTGGCCGACAACGAAACGCCGAGCAGCCAGGGCTTGTTGGCGTTGGGGATCCCACCCACGAAGTTGAGGACGTTCCCGCCCGCCGGGACGAGCGTCACGATCTGCTCGCCGGTATCGACGGTGCCAATCGACGTGGTCCGGCGCCCCACCGACTTCATCAGGTGCGGCTGGTTCGTCCCACCCATGATCCCCACGCCCGCGCAGTAGCCCTCCCAGCCCGGGAAGGACTGGAGGACGTTCGGCGTGGGGGGCATCGTGGAGTAGTCGAACTGGAACTCGTAGATCTTCGCCGGGAAATTCGGCGGCTGGTTCCCGTTGCCGTTGTCCGTCGCGAAGTAGGACTGCGTCAGCGGGTTGTAGGTCATGAAGTGCGTGTACCACTGGAAGGGCGCATGGGGCAGGGCCGCTCCCGCAACCCCCAGGTCCCGCCAGGTGCCCGGACAGCCCTGCGTCAGCTCTACGAAGTGCCACGCCGGGTTGGCCGCCGAGCAGGCCGCCACGCGGTAGTCGCCGCAGGACGCGCCGATCAGCACGTTGTGGCGGTTGTTCGCCGTTTCGCCCGGGATGTAGTCCAGGTCCTCGACCAGGATGACCGGGTCGATGCGCGACTGCGGAACGTTCGTGTTCGTGTTGGGCCGGCAGCTCGCCGGGCAGGACGCGCTGTCCAGGTACCACACGTTCACGACGTTCGGGTTGCTCGTGTTCGGCGCGGTCGGCACCGACACGTCGATCTCGACCATGTGGTCGTCGTACTGCGCCAGGTCACCGTTGAACTCGACCGCTAGCAGGTTCCGCAGGCCGTTGAAGCCGGTGCGGGACGGCATGATCGAGATGTCCGTGTACTGGCTGGACGTCACGGGGACGCCCGGCGCCGTGATGCACGCGCTCTGATAGCAGACCACCGTGGTCAGGATGCTGTGGACGACCGAGTTGGAGATCGAATAGAGGCTCGGCACGTCCGGGGCGAGCCCGCGGTTCTGATCCGAGAGCCAGACCACGTTCCGCGACCGATCGTAGGCGGCGCCCAGCGTATCCGGGTTGAACGGGAGCGAGGAGGGGAAGAAGGGCATCCCCTGGGTCGCGATGACCGCGCCGGCGCCCGGGAACGGCGGGAGTCCCGCGGTCGAAGGCAGGGGGCTCTTTCCGGACGTGGGCGGCAGGTCGTATGTAGCCTGCGGGGTCTGCGCGGCGGCGACCGCCGCCAACGCGAAGACCAGCACGAGAAGTCTCTTCATACTCTCTCTCCTTTTTTATGGATCGCTCTGCCCGTCGATCCGAGTGCACCAGGAGGGCCGACCGCCCCGTCCAGCACGCCTGGACGTTCCGACGACGAGCCCCGGGCGCCTCGTCCGCACACTCTGGCAAGTCCCCGGTCAAGAGCCTGTAGGTGTCGATACGATAGGCCCGCCCCAAAGGCCATGCAAGCGAAATCTCGGTCCCGGCTTCCTGTCGTGGCACGACTTCGGGGCGGTTCGTATAATCCCCGCCCCGGCGAGCAGCCGAAGCCCCCCAACCCCCCTTCGGAGACCGCAACATGCCCGAGTTCGTGAAGGTCGGCACGACCAGCCTGCTCAACGACGGCGAGTGCCGCGTGGTCAAGGCCGGCACCCGCGACATCGCCCTGATCCGCTCGGGTTCCCAGTGGTACGCCCTGGACAACACCTGCGTGCACCGGGGCGGCCCGCTCGGCGAGGGGAGCATCGAGGGCGGAACCCTCACCTGCCCCTGGCACGGTTGGGAATTCGACTTCGCATCGGGCAAATGTCTCACGGCCCCCGGCGCGGCCGTGAAGTGTCATCCGGTGAAGGTCGAGGGGCAGGACGTCTACGTCGAGGTGTAGCGCCTCGTGGCCCTGGCTTTCGTCACCGTCGTCCTGGTCGGCACGCTGGGGCTCGCCGCCGCCACCGTGCTGGGACTCTTCGCGCCGCGCACCCCCGACTTCCCGGCGACCCATTTCGCGCTGGGACTCACCTCGGTGATCGTGGCCGTCTTCGGGCACTGCTTCTCGCTCTTCTATTTCATCGGGGTCGGCAGCGCCCTGAAGAAGGCGGTCGAAGAGAAGGGCCTGGACGCCGGCCTCGCGCTGGAGGCGCGGAGCATCCGCCGCAAGGTCTTCCCGGTCGGTGGTCTCGCGATCGCCACCGGCATGATCGTCACCTACGCCGGCGGGGCGGTCGATGCCGGCATGATCCCGGGCTGGGTCCACGGCACGCTGGGCGTCGTGGCGCTCGCGACGAACGTGATGGCGCTGGTCGTGGAGGCCCGGCTCCTGGCCCGCAATAACGAGATCTTCCGGCGCGCGGGGCTCCTCACGGCGGGACGTTGAGGCGCTTTCCGGAAGGCGCCCCCTCGGAGGCGGCGTTTCGGAGCACGGTGGCCAGGACCTCCGACAGACCCTCCTCGAGCGTGAGCACCCGGCCGCCCAGGCAATCGCGCGCGGCTTCGCCCCCGTCAGGGCCGTCCCCCCGCCACTGGAGCGAGGCGACCAGCGGCGGGGTCCCGCCGTGCTCCCGCGCGAGCTCGAGCGCGCGGTTCCACCGCGGGAGCTCCCGGGCCGGGGGCTCGATCCATCCCTCCCATCCGAGGTGATGGGAGTGAGGGGCCGGAAGTCCGCGGAGCACGGCCCGGGCCGCGGCCCGGACCTCCGTCTGCAGCGTCTCGGTCTCCCGCTCGGCGCCGAAGCAGCCGGCCCGGAACATCACGGGCACGCCCGCCCTCCGATCCGCGGGGATCGCCTCCAGCGCGCGCCGCAGCTCCTCGTGCCACCTCGCCGCGAAGGCGGGATGCTCCGACCACCCGCTCAAGAGGCGCGGCGCGCTCCGCGCGAGGTCCTCGCGCCGGAGCTCCCGGCTCCACCACCGCGAGCGTGGATCGGCACGGAAAGGGAAGATCGGGACCGCCCACAGGCATCCGCAGTTCCCGGTCTCCTCCACCGCAGCCGGCCACGAAGCGGGGTTCGCGGCCGCGGCGAACCGCACGCGCCATCGACTCCCGAGGCGCGCCTCCACCGCGGCCGCCAGCGACGGCCCCCGCGCGGCCGCCTCCCATGCGCTCCGGGCCAGGAGCCGGCGGACCGCGAGCCGTCCCAGGATCGGGAGCCGGCGGAACAGGGCGCGGTCGGACAGGAACTCCTGCAGGAACCCGCGGCCCCTCGGACCGTCCAGGCCCAGGCCCAGGAGGACGACTCCGGACTCGGTCGCGCCCATGGAAGCCGGATTGTAGGTGGGCCCCCCCTCTCGCCTGCAACTCGGGTCTTCCCTACAATCGCCGCCGGGCGCGCGGTCCCCCCGAAACGTGGCAGACTGGAGAACCTCGATGAAGCGCGGCAAGGCCTCGGACCTCGTGCGGCTCCTCGGTCCCGCGGTGGACGCCTTCCAGGAGTTGAAGGCCGATCTGAAAGCGAAGGGAATCGCCGCTCCGGATCTGCCGGGCCTCCTGGCCCTGGCTCACCTGCTCGCGGCGGGTCAGGGACGCGGCGAAGGGAAGACCGGCGCCGTTCCGGGGCTGAGCATGGACGGGGTCAGCCTCACCGAGTTCCTCTCCCCGCCCCCCCAGGGGCGCGTCCCCTACATCCGGGTCGTCGGCTACTGGTTCCTGGCCGGCGAATCCCCGCAGGAGAAGGTCGACGAGATCAACCGCATCCTCAAGCGCCTGATCGGGCGCTGGGAGTTCGTCGAGTACTTCTTCGGCGGCTGGAAGCGCGAGTTCCCGTACCAGGTCGTCGCCACCGCCGCCGACCTGGAGACGCTGAGCCAGAGCGAGAACCGCTGGCTGAAGATCATCTACAAGGGCCAGGTGAGCCGGTTCCTCACGATCGAGACCAATCTCCTCGGCGAGGAGCCGCTGATCCTCTCGCTCACCTGTCACCACCCGGAGTTCATCCAGGGGGTCCACAACCTCGAGGACGACTTCTTCGAGGCCGATCGGGCCAACCTCCTCGAGCTCATGGAGGACCTCCAGCAGAGCCTGAGCCCGGGCGTGGCGAAGTTCTCGACCGACGAGGTCGTGCTGGAGGAGCTGGGGGACCGCTACAACGTCTCGTACTTCGACGAGTAGGAAATGGTGCCACTCTTCTTTTCCGCGGCGGAAAAGAAGAGTGGCACCATTTCCGTCTACGGGAACTTCGCGTGGCGGACCCGCGCCTTCTCCAGGCGGTCGCGCCGCACCTCCACGCCGATGCCCGGCTCGGCCCGGGGGGTGATCGTCCCGTTCGCGTCCACCACGATGGGCGGATCGACGATGTCCGGGTCGTAGTAGCGGGCGCTCTCGGAGATGTCCCCGGGGATCGTGAAGCCAGGCTGCGTCGCGAGCGCGATGTTGTGGCAGCGCCCGATCCCGGTCTCGAGCATCCCCCCGCAGAAGACGGGGACTCCGGCCCCCCGGCACAGGTCGCGGAGCTGGAGCGACGGCACGTGGCCCCCCATGCGGGCCAGCTTGATGTTGGCGACCCGCATGCTGCCCAGCCGGAGCGCCGACCGCGCGGCGCCGAGCGTCGGAAGGCTCTCGTCCAGCGCCAGCGGCGTCCCGATCCGCGCCTGGAGCGTGGCGTGGTCCACGAGGTCGTCGAACGCGAAGGGCTGCTCCAGCGCCAGCAACCGGAACTCGTCGAAGGTCTCGATGTGCCGCGTGTCGGCCAGCCCATAGGCCCCGTTGGCGTCGGCCTTGAGCATGAGCGCGGGATGCTCCCGGCGCACCGCCTCGAGGAGCTCGCGGTCGTGCTCGGGCTTGATCTTGATCTTGACCCGGCGGTAGCCGCGCGAGACGAACTCCCCGACGCGCCGGACCAGGTCGGGGGTCGGCTGGATGCCGAGGCTCACCCCGGCCAGGATCGGCCGCCGCTCGCCCCCGAGGTGGACGCAGAGCGGGAGTTTGCGCGAGCGGGCCAGGAGGTCCTGAAACGCAGTCTCGATCCCGGCCCGGGCAAAGGCGTGCCCCCGCAGGAAGACCAGCGCGTCCTGGAGGTCCTGCGCGCTCCCCAGCTCCTTCCCCACCACGGCGGGGAGGATGTACTGCTGGAGCGCGACCCAGCAGGTGTCCACGGTGTCCGCGGAGTAGGCCGGCCGGCCGTGAGCCGGGGCCTCGCCCCACCCCGTGAGCCCTCCGCCATGGACCTCGATCACGAGCGTGTCCTTCAGCTCTTCCCGCCCGAACGAGGTCTCGAACGGGTGCACCAGAGAGAGCCGGAGGTGATGCAGTTCGACGCTTTCGATTCTCATGATGCCCGACAGAGTGCCGGATAAGGGCGACGGATCCAAGTCCGCGCTTCTCCAGGCCGCCCGCCCCCGAAAAAAGGACGGGGGGACCGCATCGCGCGGTCCCCCCGCAGTCTTCCGCCCGGGTTGTTCCCGCAGCGAAGTCTCAATGCAGAGGAGCGCCGCTCACCGGATCGTGAAGCCCGTGGGGATCGAGATGTTCCGGATTCCCGACGCCGATCCGGGTTGCACCGTGACGAACGCGAGGTAGAGCCGGACGCCGCGGAGCCCGTTCACGTTCGGTATCGCGATCGCCGCCGAGGACCGCCCTTCCCCGTCCAGGATGCCCGAGAAACCCTGGAAGACCGCCGGGTTCAGGAGCGACAGCAGGAGGAGCGAGTCCACGACCAGCGGGATCGTACGCTGGTCCAGGCTGATCCCCGGCCGGAGCGACGCGGACGCGGCCATGTAGTACGCGAGTCCCGCATCGGAGGGCATGCTCACGTGGAGGGGGAGCGTGGTGCCCACGAGGGGCGGAGCCGTGCCCACGATGTGCCGCGACCCCACGCGCGCCACCGAGGTCGCGATCAGGTCCGCGTTCCCCTGGACGTAGAACCCTCCGAGCAGCGTCCCGGTCCGGGAGAAGCGGTAGAGACCGTTGGGCTGGAAGCCCGCGTCGGCCACGATCAGGTTCCCGTCCGGCTCCAGGCTGAGCGCGTTCGCCGTGTCGAGCGGGGGACCGGCGATGGTGGACGCGACGCCGGAACGCGTGATGCGGTATAGGAACCCGATCACGGAGGTGGCGTGGAAGTCCCCGGTCCACGGGTTCTGCGCGATCCCCGAAGGGAGCAGCACGCCGGTCGCGAACGTGGAGACCGACCCTGTCGGGCTGATCCGGAAGAGGCTGGACGTGTTGAAGTCCCCGACCAGGTAGTCGCCGGAATCGACGTCGACTGCGACCGCGTTCGGCGACAGGACCGGCGCGCCGGAGAAGACCGTCGTGACCACGCCCCGCTCGGTGATCCGGAGCAGCGCGGGAGTCCCCTGGCTCTCGGTCACGAGGTAGGAGCCGTCCGAGTCCACGGCGACTCCCGTCGGGCTCCCGAGCGCGGGCCCCTGGTAGATCGGGAACGTCCCCGCGCGGGTCACCCGCACGAGCGCTCCGGGCGCGCCGACCAGCGCGACCACCATCGAGCGGTTCCAGATGTCGATCGTCCCCGCCGCCGGCGAGCCCAGGAGCGAGGCGTCGAAGTCCACGAGCGGCTCCGGGAACCCGTCGCGCGGGAGCTTCAGCACGCGGTTGAGGCTTCCCTGATCGGTCACGAGGTAGTCCTGCGAGGTGATCGTCGGCCGCGTGACCGCGAGCCCCGCCGCCCCGGCCAGCGCCGCGCTTCCGCTGGTCACGGTGAGCGTGCCGGCTCCGCGGATCACGCGGAACAGCCCGCGCGCGCCCGGATCGCTCACGAAGATCGAGCCGTCCTGGTCCACGGTGACGCCCGAGGGCGTCACGAAGGGCGCACCCGTCGCCAGCGTGGACACCAGGCCGGACGAGTCGAGGCGGAGCAGCGAGCGCCCCAGGGGATCGGTGAAGAGCGCCGCATCGGAGCCGTCCACGGCCAGCCCCCCCATCGGGACCGCCGGCGGCCCCTGGAAGACGGTGGTCACGGCCCGCGCCGGCGTGATCCGGTAGAGCATCCGCGAGCCCGCATCCGCGACCAGCGCGTCTCCGTTCCCGAGCGCGGCCACGCCCGCGACCTGGGCCAGCGGCGGACCGCTGAAGAAGGTCGAGATCGTCCCGCCCGGAGACAGGCGGAAGAGGCCGCTCGAGCCGGCATCCGCGACCAGCACGTCCCCGCTCGGGAAGAGGGCCACGCCGCTCACCGAGCTGAGCGGCGGGCCGCGGAAGAGCGTGGCCAGCCTTCCGGAGGCGGTCATCCGATAGATCGAAGTGTCCGCCCCGATCACGTAGCCGTCGGCCAGGTCGGCGGTGACCACGTCCGGTTCGGTGCCCAGGAAGGGCGCGCCCGTGAGGATCGTCCGGATGCTCCCCGTGGGGGACACCCGGAGCAGCGAGCGCGTGGCCCGGTCCGCGACCAGGAGGTCGCCGGCCCGTTCGCCGGTCTCCAGGAGGGCCCGGGGCACGACGCCCGCGGAGAGCGGGGCCAGCGTGGTCACGGTTCCCGTCGGGGAGACCTGGAAGATCGCCCCCGCCCCGCCGTCCGCGACCAGCGCCGAGTCGCCGCGGAGGCGGAGCACGGTGGGCGTCACGAACGGAGGGCCCGAGCGGAGCACGAAGGCGCCGGCCAGGGGGACCCGGGCGAGCACCGGAGGAGCGGCGGCGGTGACCACCACGGTCCCGCCGGCCGCGTCGAGTCCAATCCCGGTGGGACTTCGAAGCTCGGAACGGTTGGAGACGAGGAAAACGCTGCCCGTGGACGTGATCCGGTAGATCGCGCCCGCCGTGCCGTCGGTCACCAGGTACTCTCCGTTCCGGTCGATGGCGAGGGCGTTGGGGGCCTGGAGGGGCGGCCCGCTGAAGAGGGTGCTCAAAGCCCCACCGGGGACATATCGGAAGAGGGCGCGGGCGCTCCGGTCCACGAAGGCCACCGCGCCGTTGCGTTCCGGCGCGAGCGCGGTGACCTCCTGCACGGGGGCTCCCGTGCGGAGCGTGTTGACCCCACCCATCGTGTTGATCAGGAGGATGCTCGGACCGGCGCCGACCAGGTACGTGCCCAGGAGGCCCGGGCACAACGCGGTCACGCCAGGGATCGTCAGCAGCGTGGAGGTCCCGCCTCCGGGAATGACCCGGAGGATCGCGCCGCTCGCCCCGTCGGCCACCAGCAGCTCGCCGGGCTGGAGCTGCGCGCTCGCCAGCCCCGCGCAGAGGAGCAGCCCCGCCCGGGCGGCTCGCGAGACACGACCATATGGAAGCAACATCGCCATTCCCTCCCGTCGGCGCCGATCGACCGCCGAACACCATCGAAGCGCAGGGAGGGCGGACGCGGATGGCCCTGTCCCCCGGCCCGGGGTTATTCCCCTGCGCCGGCATTTTGACGTCCGCCCTCTCTGCGAGAGCCTTCCTGGGGGCCTCCCGCGCCCGGCCCCGGGGGCACGGGCAGGGGAGCGCCCCTGCGCGACGCCCCATCCTTCGGAAAGACGGGGCCCCCCGGCTACGCGGATTCCGGAAGCACTTGGGAGAGAACGCCCTCGGAGCCCTCTCCCCGAGGGCTCCGGTGCGCGGCGGGAGGGGATGCGAGCGCCCGGGGGCCGGCGCCTATAATCCCGCCGCGATGGACAAGCGCGAAGTCGCCTCCGTCCTCGAGGAGATCGGAACGCTGCTCGAGCTCCAGGGGGAGAATCCGTTCAAGTGCCGCGCCTACGCCAACGCCGCGCGCGCGGTCGCGTCGCTGGAGGAAGACCTCGAGGCGGTGGTCCGCGCGGGTCGCATCTCGGAGGTGAAGGGCATCGGCAGCGCGCTCGCCGGGAAGATCGCGACGCTGGTCACGACCGGGCGGCTTCCCTATCACGACGAGCTGAAGGCTTCCCTGCCGGCCGGGCTCACCGGGCTCCTTCGGCTGGACGGGCTCGGTCCCAAGCGCGCGCGGCTCGTCTGGCAGGAGCTCGGGGTCACCACGCTCGAGGAGCTGGAACTGGCCTGCCGCGAGAACCGGGTCGCGGAGCTCCCCGGGTTCGGCGCGCGCTCCCAGGAACGGCTCCTCCAGGGGCTCGACCGCCTGCGGGGCGTCGCCGGGCAGTTCCTGTATTCCGACGCCGCTCGCGAGGCGGCGCGGCTCCTCGAGCCCCTCGCGCGCCGCCCCGAGGTGGTTCGCGCCGAGGTGGCCGGGAGCCTCCGCCGCCGCAAGGAGGTCATCCGCGACCTGGACCTCGTGGTGGCGAGCCGCGATCCGCCCGCCACCGCCGCCGCCTTCGCGGCGCACCCCGCCTCCGGCGAGGTGATCGCCCGCGGGCCCACCAAGGTGAGCCTGCGCACGCGCGCGGGGATGCAGGCCGACCTCCGGCTCGTGACCGAGGAGGAGTTCCCCTCCGCGCTCCTCTACTTCACCGGCAGCAAGGAGCACAACGTGGCGCTCCGCGGGCGGGCGATCCGCCTGGGGATGAAGCTGAACGAGTACGGACTCTTCCGCGGGGAGGTACGCGTCCCCGCGGGCGACGAGGAGGCGCTCTACCGCTCGCTCGGCCTGAGCTTCGTTCCGCCCGAGCTCCGCGAGGACCGCGGCGAGCTCGAGGCCGCCGCGCGCGGGGAGCTCCCGGCGCTGGTGGAGCGGGGCGACCTCCAGGGCGTCTTCCACGTCCATACCGACTGGAGCGACGGGAGGGCCACGCTCGAGGAGATGGCGCGCGCCGCGGAGGCGCTGGGCCTCCGCTACCTCGGGATCTCGGACCACTCGCGGAGCGCCGCCTACGCCGGCGGTCTCTCGATCGAGGAGGTCGGCGAGCAGATGCGCGCGATCGACGGGCTCCAGGAGCGCTTCCCGCGGCTCCGGCTGCTCAAGGGGATCGAGGCCGACATCCTCGCGGACGGCGCGCTCGACTACCCCGACGACGTGCTCAAGCGGTTCGACTTCGTGGTGGCCTCGGTGCACGGCCGCATGAACCTCACCGAGGCCGAGATGACCGCGCGCGTCGTGCGGGCGGTCGAGAACCCCAACGTCACGTTCCTGGGCCACCCCACCGGGCGCCTCCTCCTGGCGCGGGAGCCCTATGCGCTCGACCTCGGCACCGTGCTGCGCGCCGCCGCGGAGGCGGGCGTGGCCGTGGAGATCAACGCCGATCCGCACCGCCTCGACCTGGACTGGCGGCACGTCCGGGAGGCCCGCGACCTCGGCATCCCGATCGGGATCAACCCGGACGCGCACGACCCCGCGGCGTTCTCCTACCTGGACTACGGAGTCGGGATCGCGCGCAAGGGATGGCTCCGCAAGGAGGACGTGGTGAACGCCTGGCCGCTCGAGCGCGTGCTCGGCTTCCTCGAGCGTTGAGCCATGGACGCGCCGCCGGCCGCCGCTCCCGACCGCGACGCGCGCGCGCTCGCGGGGCCGCTGCGGCGCGCCTGGGAGGCCGGCCGGCTCGAGTACGACGACCTCCCGCTCCCGTTCGAGGCCTTCGCGCGCGGGGTGCTGGCGCGCCTGCGCCGGCGCCTCGAGCGCGCCGGCGTCGCCCCCGCGCGCGGCCGCCTGGCGGCGGCGCTGGGCCTGACCGCCGGCGCGGACCTCTTCCTGGCGCTGGCCTGCGAGGGGGACGTCCCCGGAGCCTGGGAGGCGCTGATGGGGCGGCTGGTCCCGCGCCTCCAGCAGCTCGCGCTCCGCCGCGGAGCCTCGCCGGCCGAGGCGGAGGAGCTGGCCCGGGAGCTGCCCGGCGAGCTGGTCGCCCCGCCCCGCCAGGGGCCGGCCCGGACGTTGATCGGGACCTACGAGGGGACCGGCACTCTCTTCTCCTGGCTCGCCGGGATCCTCCTGCGCCGGCGCGCGCTCGCGGCCCGCTCGTCCCGCACGGTCCCGCTCGTCGAGGCCGCGGGGCCGGGCGCCTGCGCGACCGCGCCCGTCTGCGAGGACCCGGCGCGTCAGGCCAGCGCTTCCGAGCTGGCGGACCGGCTCCGTTCCGCCTTCGGCGAGGCCTGGAGCGCGCTCACGCCCAAGGAGGGCCTGGCGCTCCTCTACAAGTACCGGGACGGGCTGCCCCAGACCGGGATCGCCCAGCTCCTCGACGTCGGCCCGCCGCGGGTGACCCGGCTCCTCCAGCAGGGGGTGGACAAGGTCCGGTCGGCGCTCGTGAAACGCCTGGGCGCGGCGACCTCGGAGGAGGGCCCCGGGCTCTGGACCGCGCTCCGGGGTGCCGTCGAAAGATCCCTGGCAATTCCCGGGGGCGCCGGGCAACTACGGACCGGAAGGGGTCCTGCCCATGAGTGATTCGCAGAAGAAGACCGACGAGGAGCGCGTCCTGGAGCTGCTCCTCGGCGGGAGGGCTCCGCCCGGGGACGGACCGGGGGGACCCTGCCCGCCGGTGGAGGTGCTGGCGGGGCTGGCCGAGCGCCGGCTCCTCGACGAGGAGCGCCGGTCCGTGGAGCGGCACGTGCTCGGTTGCGAGGACTGCCGATCGCTGGTCGCGACGCTCGTCGACGAAGGCGCCGCGTCCGCCGCCGGGCGGCTGGTCCGGCTCCCGGGGCTCTGGAGGGCTCTCGCGGCGGCCGCCATCCTGCTCTCGGTGACGGCCATGGGGATCACGCTCTGGAACCGGAACCGCGACACCGACGAGCGGCTCCTGGCCGTGGCGGCCGAGCTCGGCCGGGAGCGGCCCGAGCTGTTCTCGGGATTCCGGCCCCTCTCGCGCGCGGAGCGGCTGAACGATCCGCGCGAGCGCGTGCGGGCCGGCGGCGGGCTCGTGCTCCGCGCGCCCGTCGGCAAGGTGCGGGACGCGGCGTCGCGGTTCGACTGGACCATGGTGCCCGGCGTGACCGGATACGAGCTGGCCCTCTTCGACGACAAGTCGCGGCTCTGGAAGGGGTCCGTCGCCGCGCCTCCGTTCACGCTCCCCCAGGGCGGGCCGGCGCTCCGGCCCGGCATCGTCCATCTCTGGAAGGTGACCGCCCAGGGGCCGACCGGCGACCTCGAGGCCAAGGCGCCTTTCGAGATCGCCACGCCCGAGGAGGTGCGGTCGCTCGACGCCGCGTTCCGCGAGATCGAGGCGCGCGCGCCGCGGCGGCTGCGGCGCCTCCTCGAGGCGCAGCTCGCGCTCCGGCTCGGCTTCCTGGAGGACGCCGAGCGGTCCGCGCGCGCCTACGTCGAAGGGTGGCCCGAGGACGTCGTGGGGCGCGAGACGCTCTTCCAGGCGCAGGCGCGCCTCGGCCGGCCGGACGCCGACCAGGCGCGCGAGGCGCCCAGGTGAGGAAAAGGTGCCAGGCACCATTTCCGCGGCGGAAATGGTGCCTGGCACCAATTCGCTCAGTTCGAGACCCGCATCGGCTCTGCGTCGCTCACGGCCGTGAAGGGGACCGGCCCAGGGTAAAACATCGTCCCCGCCGCGAAAAAGGGGACGCCGAAGAGCTGCGGGACCTGGGGCAGGAGCAGCAGCACCTGCGCGCGGCCGGCGAGCGGGAGCACGCCGACGTTGTTCTGGAGGAGCGGATTCGGCTGCACCGTCAACCAGAAGAGCGGATCGAGGTTCAAAGGGAGCGTGAGGGCCGGCTGCTGGCTGAGCGGGATCCCGGGCGCGGAGCCGAACGAGAGCGCCACGGTGTAGACCTTCCCCGCGTGCTGGGGGGCCTGAACGACGATCGGGGTGGCCTGGCCCATCCGCGCGGTGGTCATCGCGGTGACCGACATCCCGGCGCTCGTGGTCGCGATCTTGATCGGGTTCCCGGCGTTGCTCTGGCCCCGGTCCACGACCTCGTTCTCGGTGTACGCGAGCTCCCCGTTGCTCGTGGTGACCCAGCGGGCCTCCGCGGTGAGATCGGCGCAGGTGGTCCGGGGGAGCGTGACCTTGAAGGTGCGGCTGCCGGCCGTGATCGCTCCGCCGCGGGACCGCCAGTGGTGCCAGCCGTTGCCGGAGGACGCGACCCAGTCGTCGGCGCTGTTCCCCGGCGTGTCGTTGTCGTGGTCGTGCGGCGTGCCGCTCGTCTTCTTGCCGTCGAGCGTCCCGATGTGGACGTCCTTGATGGTCTCATTCGCGCCGGCCGTGACCGTGTACTTCAGGATCACGCCCGGCGGGTCCCCGCCGTCCGAGACGCATTCGTAGGTGACGGTGCTGGGGAAGGCGACCGAGGCGGAGAGGAGGAGAGCGGAGAGGAGACGGAACATCGGAGTGTTCTCCAGTGGGGGGGTCTCGTCTTCCGCGTCATCCAATCAGCGTCGCGGCTCCCGCGCCGTGGGACAGGAATCCCGTGTCTCGCGTTCCTCGCGGCGCTCGCCTGCGCGCCTCCCGAGGCGCTCCCCCCCTCCCCGGTCCCCGCCGCCACCCCGCTTCGCGTGCGGGTCCGGGACGACCGGGGCGCGCCCGTCGCGGGCGCACGGGTCGAGGCCGTGGGCCGAGTGGGCGCCGAGGGGGCGTCGGCCACGGTCCGGCGCGCGGAGACGGGAACGGAAGGGACGGCGGTCCTCGGCCCGCTCCTCTTCGGCGCGGTCTACAACCTGGCCGTGCGGGCCGGGGGGCACGCACCGGCCGCGCGGGCAGGCTGGACCGGCGACCCTGCGGTCTTCGATCCGCTCGCGGACCTCACCCTCGAGCGCGCGCCCCGTCGGCTCGAGGTCCGCGCGGCGCCGCCCGGCGCCCGGCTCCGCCTCTGGCGGGACGGCCGGTGTCTCGGCGACGGCGCCGCCGACGCGGCGGGGGCCGTGCTCCTGGACGCGCCCGAAGGGGCGCTCGAACTGACCGTGGAACGTCCGGGCGCGCTCGCGGCGCTTGCGGTGCCGGCGGGCGCGGAGCGCGTGGAGGCCGGGGCGCGCGACGAGCGCGAGCTCTCCTGGACGATCCACGGCGCGGCCGGCGAACCGCTCGCGCTGGCGCGGGTCCGCGCGCGGATCGACGTTGCCGGGGCGAGCCTTCCGGTCGAGGCCTTCGCCGACGGTACCGGCGTCGCCCGGCTCCTCCTCGGCGCCTCGCTCTCCCCGCGGACGCTCCTGGTGGAACGCGAAGGGTTCGCGGTCGTGGAGCGCTCGCCCGTGCCCGCGGGCCGCGTCATACTCGTTCCCGCGCCGCCGGTCCGCGGGCTCGTGCGCGACCGGCCGACGGGCGTGCCGGTCCGCGGCGCCTGGCTTCGGGCCGTCGGACCGCGCGGACCCGCCACCGCCTGGTACGCCTCCGACGACCTCGGGCGCTTCCACCTCCCCGACGTCCCTCCCGACGCCGCCTCTCTCGAGGTCCGCTCCGACGGCCACCGGCGCGCCCGCGCGAAAAGGGTACGCAGTACCATTCTTCTGGACCGCGCGCCGTGGGCGGCGGTGCGGGTCGTGGGTCCGGCGGGCGCGGCGCGTCCCGGCGTCCGCGTCGCGCACGCCGACCTCGTGGTCGAGACCGACGCCGCCGGCCGCGCCCGCCTCCCGCTTCCCGATGGCCTCCCCGCGACGCTCCGCGTCTTCGCCCCCGACCGCCCGCCCCTCGAGGTTCGCCTCATGGATCCTCTTCCTCCGGAGATCCTCCTCCGCTTCTGACTTTCAACTTTCAACTTCCGACTTCGAACCGGCCCCTCGTATATTCCGCCCCCCATGCGCGTGCTCATCACCGATCCGCTCAAGGGCCCCTGGCAGGAGATCCTGCGCGCGGAAGGCCTCGAGGCCGACTACCGTCCGGACCTCGCCGCGGGCGATCTCGCGAAGGCCGTGGCCGAGGCCGACGCGCTCGTGGTGCGGAGCCGCACCAAGGTGACCGCCGACGTGATCGCCGCCGCGCCGCGCCTCAGGGTCATCGGGCGCGCCGGCACGGGCGTGGACAACGTGGACGTCGAAGCGGCCACGCGAGCGGGCATCGTGGTCATGAACTCCCCCCACGCCAACGCCGTCTCCACCGCCGAGCTGACGCTCGCGATGCTGCTCGCGCTCGCGCGCCACGTCCCTGCGGCGGACCGCTCGCTCCGCGAGGGGCGCTGGACGCCCGGGAGCTTCCTCGGCACCGAGCTGCGCGGAAAACGCCTCGGGGTGCTGGGGCTCGGGAAGATCGGCCGCGAGGTGGCGGCGCGCGCGCGGGCCTTCGGCATGGAGGTGGACGGCTACGACCCGATCCTCTCGCCCGAGGCGGCCGCCCGGATGGGCGTCACGCTCCTCCCGTTCGACGAGGTCCTCGCGCGGGCCGACTTCCTCACCGTGCACACGCCGCTCACCCCCGAGACCCGTCATCTGATCGGCGACGCCGCGCTCGCGCGCGCCCCGAAGGGCGTGCGGATCGTGAACTGCGCTCGCGGCGGGATCGTGGACGAGCCGGCCCTCCTCCGCGCGCTCGAGTCGGGGCACGTCGCCGCCGCGGCGCTCGACGTGTTCGAGACCGAGCCCCCGCCCCCCTCCGGGCTGCTCCGCCACCCGCGGGTGGTGCTGACCCCGCACCTCGGCGCCTCCACCGTCGAGGCGCAGGAGGAGTCGGCGCGGGACATCCTGCGCCAGGTGGCCGCGGCGCTCCGGCTCGGCGTCGTCCAGAACGCGGTCAACATGACCGCCGTGGAGCCCGAGCTGCTCCGCAAGCTCGGCCCGTTCCTGACGCTGGCCGAACGCCTGGGCCGCCTCGCCGGCCAGATGACGGCCGGCCCGGTGCGCGGCATCGCAGTCACCTACCAGGGGGACATCGCCGACCTGCCCACGCGTCCGCTCACGGTGGCGCTGCTCAAGGGTCTGCTCGCCCAGCTCCTCGACTCTCCGGTCAACGAGGTGAACGCGCTCCCGTTCGCGCGGGAGCGGGACATCCAGGTCGAGGAGGCGCACGCCGCGCAGCACGAGGACTTCGCCTCGCTGATCACGGTCACGATCTCGGGCGGCGCGCGCCCGCTCCGCCTCCAGGGGACGCTCTTCGGGAAGAAGGAGCCGCGGCTGGTCGGCCTCGACGGGTTCCGGCCCGACGCGGTCTTGGCCGGCGAGCTGCTCGTCTTCCAGAACCGTGACACGCCGGGCGTGGTCGGCCGCGTGGGGACGCTGCTTGGCGGCCGCGGCATGAACATCGCCACCGTCTCGCTGGGCCGGGACCAGGAGGCGGGGCAGGCGCTGGCCGTGTTCGCGCTCGACGCGCCCGCGACGCCCGACCTCGTGAGCGAGGTTGAACGGCTCCCCGGGATGAACTGGGTCCGCCGGGTGCGCCTCCCGTGCCCCTGATCCGGCCCTTCCGGGCGCTCCACTACGCGCTCGACCGGTTCCCGGGCCTCGACCCGCTGGTCACGCAGCCCTTCGACCGGATCACGGACGCGATGCGCCGGGAGTACCGCGCGCGCCACCCGCGGAACTTCGTCCGCCTGATCCGCGAGCGGGACCGGGGCGGCAAGCCGGGCGCGGTCCGGGCCGCCGCCACGCTCCGCCGATGGCTGCGCGACGGGACGCTCGCGCGCGAGGCCCGTCCGGCGCTCTACCCCTATGACGTGACCTACGCCGGCCCGGGAAGGCGGCGGTGCACCCGCACCGGCGTCTTCGCGATCCTCGGGCTCGCCGGCCCGGGAGTGATCCGCCCGCACGAGCGGACCTTCGAGGGGCCGATCCGGGACCGGCTCGCGCTCCTGCGCGCGACGGGCGTGAACACGGAGCCGATCCTCCTCCTCTACCGCGACGAGGACCGCCGCGTGGAGAGGCTCGCCGCCGGCGCGGAACCGCTCCTCTCCACGCGGGAGGGCGGCGCCCTGCACGTGGTGCGGCGACTCGCCGACCCGGCCCGGATCCGCGCGGTCCAGGCGGCGCTCCGCGGCCGGCCGGCGCTGATCGCGGACGGGCACCACCGCTTCGCCACCGCGGCGCGCTTCGCCGCCGAGAAGGACGCGCGGGGCGCCGCGGGGGACGCGCACCGGTTCCTGCTGGTCGTGCTCTGCAACGTCGTCCGGAACGCGATCACGATCCTCCCCACCCACCGGGTGGTGCGCTCGGAGGCCGGTCTCGACGCGCGGGCCCTCCTCGGCGTCCTCGGGCCGGACTTCGAGACGGTCCGCGTCACCGGCTCCCGGGCGCGGCTCCTCGAGGCCGTGCGCGCGGAGGGCGCGCGGGGGCGGATCGCGTTCGGGCTCGAGTCCCGGAGCCCCCGGGGGCGCTGGGTGCTCCGTCACGCGCGGGAGGAGAAGCGGCCGGGCGGACTCCTGGACGTGGACGTGCTCCACCGGGAGGTGATCGCCCGCCACCTGCTCCGGGGCGAGGAGCGGCCGCTCGAGAACGTGGACTTCCTCAAGGACCCGGAGGCGGCCGGCGCGGCTCTCCGGAGGGGGCGCTGGGACTTCGCGTTCTACCTGAACCCGACGCGCCTCAACGAGGTCGAGGACCGCGCCGCGCGGGGCGTGCCCCTGCCGCGCAAATCCACCGACTTCCAGCCCAAGCTGCTCTCGGGGCTCCTCCTGCGCGAGCTATACTCCCCGCCGGTTTCCTGAGGAGCAGGCACATGTCCGCACGCACCGGCGGCGCGCTCGTTGCCGTCTTCGCGATCGGGATCGGAGTGCTCGTGTGGCTCCGCCCGTGGGAGCCTTCGCAACCCGCGGGAGGGTCCGAGGGCGCTCCGGCACTGAAGGCCGGCGAGGACCTGACGGCCCGCCGGAGCGAGGGGGCCCCGTCCCCAGGAGCCCCGCCGGCGCCGAAGGCCGCGACCCCTCCCGACCCGGCGCGCGACTCCCGGCCCCCGGCGGTCCCCCACCCGGCGATGGACGCGCGCTCGAAGATCAAGGGGATCGTGATCGAGCCCTCGGGGGCGCCGATCGCGGGCGCGCTCGTGGAAGGGCACGGACCGTACGGCTTCTACAAGGAGGAGACCGACGCGCAGGGCGGCTTCGAGATCGACCGCGCGAAGGGCGGGAAGGTCCCCGGGGGGGTCTACCGGTTCACGTTCAGCCACCGCGAGTACGAGGTGCCGGACGGCGGCGCGCAGCGGATGGTCACGATCGCGCCCCGCGAGGAGTTCGAGTTCAAGATCACGATGAGCCGCGGCGCGCGGGTCCAGGGCGTGGTGACCGACGCCGAGAGCGGGAAACCCGTGCCGGGCGCCCGCGTCTGGATCGGGCACGCGACCCACGGGACCGAGCGGACCACGACCGCGGACGCGGCGGGGCGCTACGTGCTCACCGGCTTCCCCACGCTCCGGCCCGGCGTCCCCGCGCTGAAGGCGCTGCTCCGGAGCGAGGCGCCGACCTACGAGGACTACTGGCACCCGATGGACCCGCTCCCCGCGGGCACCGCGAGCGTCGAGCTGAACGTGGCGCTCCGGCCGGGCGCGATCATCGAAGGAACCGTGCTGAGCCCTGGGATGCAGCCTGCGCCGAAGACCAAGGTGAGCGTCTCCTATCACGCATCCGACGGGACGCGTCCGGGAGGACGGAGCGGCTTCACCGACGAGGCCGGCATCTACCGCTTCGACGGCCTGGGCGCCGACACGGTGATCCAGGTGCACGCCTACGGCGAGGGGCTCGAGGCAGACCCTCTGGTCGTCACGTTGAAGGCGGGCGAGAGGTACCGCCGGCTCCCCGACATCGTGCTCCGCGAGTCCACGGAGGAGGGGAAGGGCGGCGGGAAGAAGCACCCGCCGGGGACCTCCGAGGCCGGCAAGCCCGACAGATGACCTTCCCGGGGGGGAAGCCGTACCGGGCCTTCGGACCGTACTTGCGCGAGGCGCTGGGCGAGCGCGCCTGGCGGGTCTCGCTGCACGCGGGCGTCTTCACCTGCCCGAACATCGACGGGCGGGCGGGGCGCGGCGGGTGCACCTACTGCGACAACCGCTCGTTCAACCCGCTGGCGGGCGGCGGCGCGGCGCCCTCGATCGGGAGCCAGATGGAGGCGGGGATCGAGCGCGGGCGGCGCCGGGGCTTCCGGCGGTTCCTCGTGTACTTCCAGACCTACTCGAACACCGACGCGCCGCCCGACGTGCTGCGGCGTCTCTACGACGAGGCGCTGGCCTTCCCCGACGTGGCGGGGCTCATCGTGGGGACGCGGCCCGACTGCCTCGGCCCCGAGGTGCTGGAC
>Ga0187892_10005407_pt1 | contig 20109 bp, 16 predicted proteins | sample MA1701073metaG_FD_139345 | JGI IMG/M metagenome (GOLD analysis project Ga0187892, IMG submission 139345) | Bio-ooze microbial communities from a basaltic lava cave in the Kipuka Kanohina Cave System on the Island of Hawaii, USA - MA170107-3 metaG ...
AAATTCCCCAAATTGGAGGGACGCGCTCTGTCGCGTCTCCCGCTTCGCGGGACGGTCACGACGGAGCGTGACCCTCCCACTCGCTCTGCGTCAATCTTCTGAATCAAAATGGGGAAGTTCTGTAAACAAAGAGATTCTCCGCTGCGTTTAGAATTGCATCCGTGCTGTCCTCGCAATTTTTGCCCTCCACCAGACCGTGAAACACGTTGCTGCTCTTCCTCGTTCTCAAATTACTCTTGCCCATGAAAGCCGCCCTTCCTATCCTCCGCGCATGAAGCGTCCCTTGCTCGCGGTGAGCCTGGTGTTCGCTGGTGGAATCCTTCTGGGTTGGTGGTTGGACGCGCGATTTTGGCAGGGTGCGGCGTTCTCGCTGACCGCGTTCCTCGGTTATCTTTTCACACAGCGACATCGGTGGAACAGCGTCTGTCTTTACGCGGCGGTTCTCGGCGCGGGTTGCGCGGCGTATGCGTATGCAACCGCCATTCCCTCTCCCAAACATCTGCGCAATCTCGTCGTTGATGGACGGAGTCAGAACGTGGAATTGCGTGGAATGATTGTGTCCGATCCGCGCGAAAAGGAATTTGCGACCAACAACGCCACGTCCCCCGCCCCGCCGTCGTTCCGCGAAGTTGCGGACAACTCCGCCCCGCTCGAGCGCGTGGATTTTGTACTGAAAGCGGTCGCCATCAAATTGCGCGGGGAATGGCGCGAGGCGGAAGGCAACGTGCTGGTCTATGTCAACGCGCGCGACCGCTCGGAGGAGTTCGATTACGGTCACCCGATCCATTGCAGCGCGTTGTTGCAAACGCCCGACGCGCCGCGAAACCCTGGACTGTTCGATTTTCGCGCGTACCTGGCGACGAACGGCATTCATTTCGTCGCGCGCGTGCGGCAACGCGATTTCTGCCACATCGAGAAAACACTACAAGGCAAGGTCGCGCTAAACGCGGCGTATCAGTTGCGTGACAAACTGCGCGGGACATTGCACGACGGTTTGTTCGCGTCACCTGTGCCGTCGGAGAGCGAGACGCGCCGCGTGGCGGGATTGTTGTCGGGCATGCTGCTGGGATACCGCGAGGACATTCCGCCCGAACTGCGCGATTCGTTCACCCGCACGAGCGCGATGCACGTGTTCGCCATCAGCGGGTTGCACGTCGGGATGATGGCGACGGTGCTGTTTTTCGCGTTGCGGCTGCTGCGGCTTTCGCGGCGCTGGAGCGCGCTCGCGGCAATTCCGCTGCTGCTGTTTTATGTGATGATGACGGGGATGCGACCGTCGGCGGTGCGCGCGTTCGTGATGACGGCGGTGTTCATCGCGTGCTGGATTTGGATTCGCCCGTCGGACGCTCTGAACAGTCTCGGCGCGGCGGCGCTTGTGGTGCTCGTGTTCCAGCCGTTGCAATTGTTCGACGGCGGATTCCAGATGTCGTTCGCGGTGGTCGGCTCGATTCTTGTCGGGATGCCGTTGTGCGAAAAACTGTTGATCAACCGTTTTGCCGCCGACCCGTTCCTGCCGCGCGAATCGTTTTCGCCATGGCGGCGCGGGTTCGACAAAGTCTGGATTCCGCTGGCGCGCTATTTTGCGCTGACGGTTGCGGCGTGGATCGGCTCGGCGCCGTTCATCGCGTATTACTTCAATCTCGTCTCGCCCATCTCACTGCTGAGCAACGTTGCGGTGGTGTTCCTCGCGTTTTGCATGGTGGCGACGGGGTTCGTCGCGGCAGTCGCGTCGCTGTTCTCCGACTGGCTGGTGGTGACGTTGAACAACGCGAACCTGTTTTTCGGGGTGCTGATGATCCGCATCGTGGATTGGCTGGCGCAAATCCCGTGGGGTTATTTTTTCGTCAAGCCGCCGTCCGCGTGGTTGATGGCGGCGTATTACGCGGCGATGGTGGCGGTGATGACGGGCTGGATGTTTCGGAAATGGATTCGCGTGTTCTCGACGGCGTCGGTCTCCTGCGCCGTGGCGTTGGCGCTGGCGTGGACGCACCTGCCGCAACCCGACGAAGGCGAGGTCACGTTCCTGGATGTCGGCTCAGGCAGCGCGGTGTTTGTGGATTTGCCTGGCAAAGACCGCGACGCGCTCATTGACGCGGGACGCGAAGGCGCCGCGCGCCACACGATCGCGCCGTTCCTGCAACGCAACGGGCTTGCAACGCTGCCGCGTCTCATCGTCACGCAATGGGACGTGAATCATTCGGGCGGGTTGGCGGGACTGACGCCGCAGATTAAAATCGGTGAGATTGTCGAAACTGGCTGGCGCAACCCGTCGGGAAGAACGCAAAAACAGATGCTCGAATTGGCGCAACGCGAGGGGATTCCACTGCGCCGCGCCGCCGCGAAAGATGCGGTGTTACTGGGCGACTATTCTGACATCCGCGTGTTGCACCCGCCCGCGGCAACGCCCTTCAAGACATTCGACGACAATTCGATGGTGATTCATCTGCGCATCGGAGGCGTGCGGATGCTGTTGATGTCCGACGCGGGCGAGACCGTGGAGAAATGGCTCGTCAATTCCAACACCGACTTGAAAAGCGACGTTCTCGTGCTCGGCAGCCATTCACGGGAAACCATGGGCACGCCTGAATTTCTGGATCGGGTTGGCGCTCGGACTGTCATCCTCAATCGCGGCGATCCGTGGGGCGGCAAAGGCGCGCCGTCGGAGTTGCTGCAACGGCTGAAGGAACGCGGTGTTCGCGTGTTCGACACGGCGGAGCACGGCGCGGTCACGGTGCGCGTAAAAAATAATCGCGCGGAAATGAAAAGTGTCTTGTCGCCTCCGTGAGTTTCCGCGTAGTCTCAGTTCATGCTCATCACGAACGGAAAAATCGTCACACCGAGGGAAATCATCACGGGGTTTTCATTGCAGGAACGCGAGGGGAAAATTGTCCGCATCGCCCCCGCCGAATCATTGCAGCCCGACAGCGGCGAGGAGACCGTTGACGCGGGCGGATGTTTCGTCGCGCCAGGGTTCATTGACATCCACGTTCACGGCGCGATGGGATGCGACACGATGGAGGCGACGGTGGAGGCGCTCGGCAAAATCGCGCGGTTCCATGCAGCGGGCGGAACGACGGCGATGACGCCGACCACGGCGACGGCTGACGCGGAGGCGATTCTCAAGGCGGTGGAAGCCGTCGCGAACGCGCAGGGACACGATTTTGGCGGAGCGGAGTTGATTGGCGTGCACATCGAAGGTCCGTTCATTTCGCCCGCGAAGCCTGGCGCGCAGGACCCCGCGCAGATTCGCGTGCCGAACCCGAAGGAATACGAGCAATGGCTGGAGCGCGACGACGTGATCACTCACGTGACGCTCGCGCCCGAACTGGAGGGGGCGTTCGACTTGATTGAAAAACTCGCCGAGCACGAGATTCTCGCCAGCGGCGGGCACACGGAGGCGACCGCGGAAATCGCGGCGCAGGCGTTCGAGCGCGGGCTGAGCCACGCGACGCATCTATTCAATTGCATGTCGTCCATGACGAAGAATGGCGCGTTCCGCAGCGCGGGGTTCGCCGAAGCCGCGCTCGCCGACGACCGCGTGACGGTGGAACTCATCGCCGACGGCAAACATCTTCCCGCCGCGGTGATGAAACTCGCCATCAAGGCGAAGGGCGTGGACGGCGTCTGTCTCGTCACCGACGCGACCGCGGGCGCGGGGCTGGCGGAAGGCTCGGAATTTCAGATTGGCAACGTCAAAGCCGTTGACGCCGACGGCGTCGCGTTGACCGCCGACAAAAAAAGCCTCGCGGGCAGCACGGCGCAAACCATCATGCTCGTCAAAAACATTGCGCACATCGGGATTTCGCTCGTGGACGCGGTGCGGATGGCGAGCCTGACGCCCGCGCGCGTGCTCGGCATCAGCGGCAGAAAAGGCAGCCTTGAAGAGCGCAAGGACGCGGACATCGTTTTCTTCGACGAATCGTTCCGCGTTCGCCGCACGATTATCGGCGGGCGCTCGGTGTTCACAGGGGAGTGACGCAGCGTGCTGCCAGCATCCTGCTGGCAGGAAGAGTTTCATCTGGAAGCTCAGCCAGCGAGACGCTGGCGGCGCGTTTCATCTGGGCGAGAATTGATTGAGCGGTCCCTGCCAGATGAGCAGGATGCCGACGAGAATCAGCAGTCCGCCGAACATCCGCGCGAGCAAATCGCTGTCAAGCCGTTGCGCGACGACCGATCCGACGAACCCGCCGACGATGGCGAACGCGGCGACGATAAGGAACATCTCCCAACTCACGTTCCCCTTTCGGATGTAGTTCGTCGCGCCCACGATGGCGGTCGGCACGATGATGAGCAGCGACGTGCCGATGGCTTTCTTGATGTCCATCGCGAAGAAATACATGAACGCGGGCACCATCACCACGCCGCCGCCGATGCCGAAGAACCCGCTGGCGACGCCGCCAAACAGCCCGATGCACGCCCCGATGAGAATTTTGATGATCATTGCCGCCTCCTTGAAAGTGTGAATACGCTTCCGCAAAAACGCATTTTCGTTGCGAGCGTATGGCAAAGTCTCTATTTTCGCCACGCATTTTTCCAGAAGCGAAATTTCCCAAGGCAGGGGCGCGTTCCGTCCCGCTTTGCGGGATGCGCCAATGGGGTCACGACAGAGCGCGACCCTCCACACAAACATAAACCGAAATGATTTTAATCACAGGCGCGACGGGATTTGTCGGGCGGGAAATCGCCAAACAGGCGCGCGAACAGGGATTCGCGGTGCGCGCCGTCGTGCGTGAGCCAAATCGCGCGCGCTGGCTGGAGCGCGAGTTCGGCGTCGAGTTGTTCCACGGCAACATCCTCAATCCCGATTCACTCAGCGGCTCGATGAAGGACGTGAAATGCGGCATCCATCTCGTCGGCGTGATCCGCGAACGGTTGGAGCAGACGTTCGAGCGCGTCCACGTGGACGGCACGCGGAACATCGTGGAGGCGGCGAAAAAAGGCGGCGTGAAACGGTTCCTGCACATGAGCGCGCTCGGCGCTAGGGCGGACGGGCGGAGCCGTTACCACAAGACAAAGTGGGAAGCCGAGGAGATCGTGCGCGGCAGCGGGTTGAGTTGGACGATTTTTCGTCCGTCGGTGATTTTCGGGAAACGCGACGAGTTCGTGAACGATCTGGCGCGCGTGATTCGGCTCGCGCCGTTCGCGCCCGTCATCGGCGACGGCGAAAACAAACTGCAACCCGTCGCGGTGGAGGATGTGGCGCATTGTTTCGTGGCGGCGGTCAAGAGCGATGCGAGCATCGGGCAGGCGTATGAACTGGTCGGACCGAAGGTGTTCACGATGAACGAGTTGATGCGCGTGTTGCGCGGCGCGATGGGGAAACGGCGCAAACTGATTCACGTGCCGCTGCCGATTGCGCGCGCGCAGGCGTTCGTGCTGGAGGCGCTGATGAGCCGTCCGCCGTTCACGCGCGACCAGTTGTTGATGTTGCAGGAGGACAACACGGGCGACGCGAGCATGGCGCAAAAGATGTTCGCGGTGAAATGGAGCGAGTTCGAGAAGGGAATCGCGGACTCCGTGAGGTGAGTTTCTGCCGCCTCACACGGATTCGTCCTCTGGCAGGTGAAGGTCGTCGAGGATGCGATGGATGCGGTCGGCGCGCTCGCCTGTCTCGTCGAGCAGAAAATCAAGGTGCGGCGTGTATTTGAGGATGACGGTGCGCGACATCTCGCGCTGAATGGCGCCGCGCCGCGCGCCCAGAGCGCGTAGTGTGTGGGTCTGTTGCTGCGGCGTGCCGATGACGCTGACGAAAATCCGACCGTTCTTGAGGTCGGGGCTGATTGCCACCGAGGTGACCGTGACGACGCCGAACTCGCTGACGATGAAATCGCGGCGGATGATTTCGCCGACTTCGCGTTTGACCAGTTCGTTGACTCGTTGCAGGCGGCGGTTCATGGGTGTTGGGTTCAAGCGGTTAAAAGGGTTAAAGGGGTCAAAATGTTAGAAACGCATCGAGCTTCTCCGACACTCCGCCTCCTCAGATTGGCGGTCACAATTTCTGCGCGACTTTTTCGACCTGATAACATTCGAGGATGTCGCCCACCTGGTAATCCGTGAAATTCTCCAGCCGAATGCCGCAGTCCTGCCCCGCGCGGACTTCGGACACGTCGTCCTGAAATCGTTTGAGCGAGGAAAACCTGGTCTCGACCTGCGCCTGACCGCGGCGCATGACGCGCACGCGCGCGTTGCGCGGGACGCGGCCGTCCTTGACGAGGCAGCCCGCGACCTTGCCCTTGGAAATCTCGAAAATCTGGCGCACCTCGGCGTGACCCAGGACCAGCTCCTTGAGTTCGGGTTCGAGCAACCCTTCCATCGCCTTTTCGACCTGATCGAGCAGTTCGTAAATGATGGAGTAGAGCTTGATTTGCACGCCCTCGTGTTTGGCGATGTCGCTGACGTTCGTCTCGATCTTGACGTGGAAACCGATGATGACGGCGTTGGAGGCGGCGGCGAGTTGCACGTCGCTTTCCGTGATGGGACCGATGGCGGAGTGCAGTATCGAGAGGCTGACCTTGTCGCTCTTGATTTTGCGCAACGCCTCGTGGATTGCCTCGAGCGAGCCTTGCACGTCGGCTTTGATGATGAGTTTCAACTCTTTCTGGTCGGTGCCCGAAAATTGCGCGAACAGGTCTTCGAGCGACGCGCGCTTGGGCGGCGCCTTGGCGGCGACCGTCTGGCTCTGCGCGGTTTCCTCAGCCTGCGAACGCGCCACGTCGAGCAAGGGCGTGACGATGAATTGCGTGCCTGGCGCTGGCAATCCGTTCAGACCCAGAATCTTCACGGCTTCCGACGGCGTCGCCTGTCGGGTGCGTTTGCCGAGGTAATCGGTGAGCGCCTTGACCTTGCCGTGGAATCGGTCGCAGACGACGGCGTTGCCGACCTTGAGCGTGCCTTTGCGAATGAGAACGGTGACGGTCGGACCCGCGGGTTCCATTTGCGATTCGACGACGTTGCCTTCGGCGGGACGGTCGGGGTTCGCCTTGAGTTCGAGAATGTCCGCCTGCAGCAGAATCATTTCGAGCAGGTGGTTGATGCCGTTGAGTTTGGTGGCGGAAACTTCGCAGACGATGGTCTGTCCGCCCCATTCCTCGGGCGTCAACTCGTGTTCCTGCAACTGCCGTTTGACGCGTTCGGGGTTCGCCGAGGGCAGATCCATCTTGTTGACCGCGATAAGGATCGGCACCCTGGCGGCGCGGGCGTGGTTGAGCGCCTCGATGGTCTGCGGCATGAACCCGTCATCGGCGGCGACGACGAGCACGACGATGTCGGTGAGGTTCGCGCCGCGCGCGCGCATCTGCGTGAAGGCGGCGTGGCCAGGGGTGTCGAGAAAAGTGATGCGGCGTTTTTCGTTCTTCAGTTCGGGATGCGGAATTTCGACGGTGTAGGCGCCGATGTGCTGCGTGATGCCGCCCGCCTCCTTGGCGGCAACGTTCGCCTTTCGAATCGCGTCGAGCAGCGACGTTTTGCCATGGTCAACGTGCCCCATGAACGTGACGACGGGCGGACGCAGTTGGAGGTCGGCTTCCGTCTCGACGTGTTTCTCGATAACGGGCGCCTTTTCGAGGATGGGACGCGCGATCTGCGTGTGGTCGCGCTTTTCCAGTTCAAAAATGACGCCGTGACGGGCGCAGGCTTTTTTCGCCGCTGTCTCGTCCAGTGTCTGGTTCATCGTGGCGAAGACGTTGACCTCGATGAGTTCCTGAATGAGTTGGAACGGCTTCAAGCCGAGCCGCGCGGCGAGGTCCTTGACGACAATGGGCGGCTTCATTTTCAATGTTTCGCCCGATTTGACAACGACCACGGGTTGCGGCGCGGCGGGAGGCGGCGCGGGCTTTGGCGGAGGTGGAGGCGGAGGCGCGGGACGCGAAGGAGGAAGTTTCGCGGGCGGCTGTGTGACGGTGGGCGCCTTGGGCTGCGCGACTGTGACTGTGGGCGCGGTTTTGGGCGTGGGGTGCCCGCCTGCGGGCGCGCGCGGCGGTTGTGCGGGAGGCGGAATTGTCGGCGTGAGAATTTGCTGTTCGATTTTATGCGGAGGCTCAGCGACGGCTGGCGCGAGGGAAACGGTCTTGGGCGCGTTGGAAACGGCGGCGGGCGGCGGAGCGACAGCGGTGGAGGTTTGCGCGGGAGGCGCGGCGGGAGCGGCTGCAGGAGATTCTTTTGCGGAAGATTTTGCGCCCTTAGCTGCGGGCGCAGGAATGGCGACGCCGAGCGTCTTGCGCAGCTCGTCGGCGTAAATGTTGGGGATGGTGGAAGACTGACTTTTGACGGTCAGTCCCATCCCCGTGAGTTTCTCGATGACATCCTTGTTCGAGAGACCCACTTCTTTGGCTAGGTCGTAGACCCGAATGGGCATGGTGCAACACGATTGCGCGCCTGCTCGCGGCGACGCAATTTCCTTTCTGGGTTGTGATGGCGAACCTCGGTTTCATGGCTCGCCGTTTTAGCTGTGAATCCGCATACGCTTTTCGCCCCAAAACACGGGGCGCTCCGTTCCTTCACATTACTGCGCTTGTTCGTGCACTTGCGGTTCGCTGGGTGAATCCGTCTGCGCGGGCGGCTCGGCGGCGGCGGGCGCCGCGGCGGGCTGCGCACTTTTTGCGGCGTGCGCCTGCGCCGCGCTCATGATGGCGGCGGCTTTTTCAGGAGTGATGTCGGGAATCTCGGCGATGTCTTCAGCGGATGCATCGAGGATTCCCTCGACCGTGGCAAAGCCGTGCTTGACGAGCAGGTCTGCTGTCACCTTGTCAATGCCTTCAATGGCGGCAATCGCCTGGATCGCGTGCGCCATCTGGTCTTCAAAGCCCATGGTCGCTGTCGCGTCGGCTTCGATGTCCACCTTCCAGCCCGTGAGCTTGGAGGTGAGGCGCGCGTTCTGCCCGCGTTTGCCGATGGCGAGCGAAAGCTGGTCTGGCTCGACGATGATTTTCACTCGATGAGTTGCCTCATCAATTTCGAGGTTCTTGAGTTTCGCGGGCTGCAACGCGTTCGCGACAAACGCGCGGATGTCGGGCGACCATCGGATAATGTCCACTTTTTCGCCGTTGAGTTCGCGGACGATGTTTTTGACGCGACCGCCGCGCATGCCGACGCACGCGCCGACGGGGTCCACTTTTTCGTCGGCGCTGTGGACGGCGATCTTGGTGCGGAATCCCGCCTCGCGGGCGATGGCTTTGATTTCCACGGTCTTGTCGCCGATCTCCGAAACTTCCAGTGCGAACAATCGCTTCACAAAATCAGGATGCGCGCGCGACAAAATCATCGAAAGCCCGCCCGTCTCGTTGTCCACGTTGAGCAACAATGCGCGCACACGGTCGCCGACGTTGTATTCCTCGGTCGGCACACGCTCCTTGTTGGGCATCGTCGCTTCGCATTTGCCGAGGTCCACCACCACGTCGCCGCGCTCGAAGCGTCGCACGGTGCCCGTGACGATGTCGTTGACGCGGTCTTTGTATTCCGTGAAAAGGTTGTCGCGCTCACACTGGCGGATGCGCTGCATCATCAACTGCTTGACCGTCTGCGCGGCGATGCGCCCGAGGTATTGGGGGTTGATCTCGACCTCGACCTCTTCGCCGAGTTGCGCGTCGGGCTTGTAAAGTTTGGCGCGGTTCTGCGTGATTTCAGTGTAACGGTCGCGGACAACCTCGACCACGAGTTGCTTCGACCACGCCTTGATGTCGCCCGTCTGGCGGTCAATCTGGACGCGCAAATCGCGCCCCGCCACGCCGCCCTTCTTGGCGGCTGCAACGATGGCTGTCTCCATGGACTGGACAATCAATTCGCGGTCAATCCCGCGTTCCTTCTCCAAATAATCCAATGCCGCTGTTAATTCACCATTCATCGGCTTCTCCCGAATTGGCAAATCCACCGTGCCGCGCAATTTAGCCAACAAAAAAGTGGGTTTGTTGCCCACTTCGCGCCACGGCTTCTTCGCCCAATCGTATCTGTGGGGAGAATAGTCAGTGAGGTCAAATACGTCAAGCTCTTGTTTTCCCATGCCGCTCCCGCTACTCTGCCGTCGTGATTTTGTCAGCTTCCGACACCGCCCCACGACCGCTCGATCTTGCGCAAATCGCTGGCGATATTTTTTCACGAAGCGGATTGCTGTCCGCATCGGAGGGGTTTGAGTTTCGCGCGCCGCAACAGCAGATGGCGACGGCGGTCGGGCGCGCCCTGACGGAATCGTGTCACCTCGCCGTCGAGGCGGGCACGGGCGTCGGCAAGAGTTACGCGTATCTCATCCCCGCGATTCTTCACGCGCTGGCGCGCAAAAAACGCGCCGTCGTTTCCACGCACACCATCAATTTGCAGGAGCAGCTCATCGAAAAGGACATCCCATTCGTGCAACGGGTTCTCAAGGACGTGAAGGACGAACGGTTGCTGACTGCATTGGAAAAACGTCGGACAGAAGACGCGTCGTCCGCCAATCCAAAATCTAAAATCCAAAATCCAAAATCGGAAGGAATTGCGTTCAATGCCGTCCTCGTCAAAGGTCGCGCGAACTACCTCTGTCCGCGCCGCCTCGCGCGCGCGCTCAAGGATTCCGCAAAACTGTTCGCCAGTTCCGAGCACGCGGAACTCAAACGCATCGCCGAATGGGCGCGCACGACGAAGGACGGTAGCCTGTCCGACCTCAACCCGCAGCCCGACCCGAAGGTGTGGGCGGAAGTCTGCTCCGAACGCGGCATCTGCACGCCAAAATTCTGCGAGCAACACGGGACGCGCTGTTTCTATCAACAGTCGCGGCGCGAAATGCTCAAGGCAGACCTGCTCGTGGTGAACCACCACCTGTTGTTTTCCGAGTTGGCGATTCGCGCGGAGATGGAGGACGAGGACGACGACGAGGACGAGAGGAAAGGTGTGCTGTTGCCGCCGTTCGATTTCATCGTGCTCGACGAGGCGCAGACGCTGGAATCGGTCGCGGCGGAACACATCGGCATCCGCGTCACCCACGCGTCCGTGCGGTGGCTGCTGCACCGTTTGTGGAATGAGAAAACCGAGAAAGGATTGCTGGCAGTTCTGCGCAAGGGCGATTTGGTGCGCGACGTGAACGACACGTTGCAGCGCGCGGAGATTTTTTTCGGCAACGTCCAACAGGCGGCGTTCAGTGTAGGGCAAGCATCCGTGCTTGCCCCAGACCGAGAACGGACAAGCAAGATGCTTGTCCTACCCTCGACCATGCGCGTCCGCAAACCCGACATCGTGGTGGACACTTTGAACGCGCCGCTGGGGAACTTGCTGCACAAGATGGGCGAGCTTATCAAACAGACGAAGCAGGATGATTTCAGGGAGGAATTGCGTGAATGGGCGCGGCGCGGCATCGAATTGCGCGACTCCATCGCGGCATTTCTACAGCAGAAATTTGACGACCACGTTTACTGGGTGGAACGAAGCGGCAAACAGCAGACCAACGTTGAGTTGCACGCCGCGCCCGTGGACGTGGCGCATTATCTCCGCACGATGCTGTTCGAGCCGCACGATTCGGTGGTGATGACCAGCGCGACGTTGGCGATTGCGGGACGATTGGATTATTTCCAGAAACGGGTCGGCGCGGAAGACGCGGAGCCATTGCAACTCGGGTCGCCGTTTGATTTCGCGCGGCAGATGAAAATTTTCATCCCGAAGACAATGCCCGACCCGCGCGATGACGGTTACAAGGACGCGTTGATTGAGCAGCTTGAACATTTCATCAAAAAAACGCACGGCAAGGCGCTGGTGCTGTTCACGAGTTACCGCCTGATGCGCGACGCGGCGGCGGAGATGGACGGATTTTTCCGCGACCTCGGCGTTCAGTGTTTTGTGCAAGGGATGGGAACGTCGCGTAAAAATCTGCTCGAACAATTCAAGGCGGACAGGGACAGCGTGCTGTTCGGCACCGACAGTTTCTGGCAGGGCGTGGATGTGCCAGGCGAGGCGTTGAGTAACGTCATCATCACGCGACTGCCGTTTGCCGTGCCTGACCATCCGCTGGTGGAAGCGCGAATGGAGGCGATCGAGGCGCGCGGCGGCAGTTCGTTCAACGAATACTCGCTGCCTGAAGCCGTATTGAAATTTCGTCAAGGAGTGGGACGGTTGATTCGCAGCCGAACGGACAAGGGGATCGTGGTGATTTTGGACAATCGCATCTTGACCAAGAGCTATGGACGAGTGTTTATTGAATCGATGCCACATTGCCCTGTGGAATTCATGTGAAAAAAAGAAAAAACAAAGTTTCCGTTAGCAGCGCAAAACGCACAGGGACGGATGGCAGCGATGTCTCACCTGCGCCCCTAGACGGGCAGCTATCCGCTAAAGAAAATTTTAGGGCGTGGTTGTTCCGCCTGTGTCTTCTCATCATGTTGTTGTGGAGCACACGCAATTTTCTCGACTACGGAGACTTGTTAAGGCAACTTCTTGGGAAACCCATGATTGAACGAGGTTACATTGGCTCTGACGAATGGCGGAATTTTCTCGCAAGGTCGGGGCGAATAGCAACGCAACGGGCTTATGCGTCTGCGCGGACGCAGATCGGGGAAATGCTAAATCAGGCGCGTCACGAGGGGCGTGATTCTGTCACGCTGAGAATTAATAGTCGCGTGGTCGTCGCGCGGTCAGTGGATGATTTGCCGTCGGATGTTGCAGAAGGATGGCGCTGGGTTGTGGAGCAGCAGAGCAAGCTCCCTCCTGACGCGCGGGTTTATCTAAATGTTCCCAGCATGCAGGTGTACTATTACGCTACTTCGCTGTGGTATCCACGCGACGTGGACGTGAATTGGCGACCCACAATTATTCGAGACGTAAACACGTTCCTTAAGAGTTTTGAGTCCGTCGGACCGCAGCAATTCAACCAGTTAAGGATGCTGGGTTATACGCATATTGTGGTGGCCACATCTCAGGGCATTCAGTTGCGAGACCTTCGTGATAGCAAAGGGGGCACCCAAGAGTGATAATCTTCCGAGCATGGTTGGCATTGGCGGTGGTTGAGTGGATTGGCGTGGCCACACTGGTGCTGTTGTGTACTGATTTGAGGCGCTGGACGTTTACTGCCAAACTTGGGGTGAGTTTCGGTTTAGGTCTGACCGTTCTAACCATAACTCTGTTTCTTGCCTCCTTGTGGGGCCTGAGAGTGGTCCCATCGAGTGGACTTGTGGAAGGTCTTATCTTGACGGTGGTAGCAGTAGTTGTGCGTCGCGACAAAATCAAATCCCTGCTTGCGCGGAGAACGGTACTTTTGCCGCAACCGGATGTCCCCGCTTGGCAACGCGCATTAACATCGGTTTTGACGATCTTGCTTGTAATCCTGTGTGGGGTAGTCAGTGCCACCAGTCTGATGGAGCCGCTTGTAGAATGGGATGTGGTAAGCTCATGGTCGTTGAAAGCTGAAGTGCTCTTGCGCGAGCCAGTGGTGATTTCTCCTTATTTTAAGGATACGAGCAAGAGTTATTCGAATCTGGAGTACCCATTGCTCTGGCCTTTGGCGATGGCGTGGATTTGGTCGTGGACTGGGGCGGGTGACTTGGAAACCGTAAAGGTGCTCGCTCCTGGGCTATTGTTTGCTTTCGTCTTTGCATTTTATGGTTTACTGCGGCACTTCCACCCCAAAACAAACGCTCTGCTATTCACGGCACTTCTAATAGGATTACCTTATTTCCTAAGTCAAACCTCTCGGTTAATGGCCGACCCGCCATTGGCGTATTTTGTTATGACCAGCTTCTTTTTTTTATACTCGTGGCTCAACTCACACCATCCGGACGATTTGAGACTTGGAGGTTTTTTTGTCGCGGCAATGCTTTTTACTAAAAGCGAAGGAATTATGTACTTTGTAACGCTCTTTTTCATCATCTGCGCAGTGTGGATTTGGAGAGGGAGAGATTTTAGGCACTGCCTCTCAATGACGTTTTGGTTTTTACTGGTTCCTGCAACCCTCACAGCGGCTTGGTTTGTTTTCCGCACGCATAACATGAACGTGGCAGGAGAACACAGCGTTTACGCAGGCCGTTTGGGGCCAGCAGTCTTTTTTGCAAATTTTCATCGTGTACCCGAATTACTAATATCTTCACTGTATTTCTTCGGGTCACTTAATGACTGGTTCCTATTTTGGCCAATACTCTTAGTCGTGCTGGTTTCAACTGTAAAGCATTGGATTAGACCTCCTTTGTTATTCTTATTCCTAGCCTGTTTGTTACCATTGCTCTTGAAGTGGTATGTTTTTACTGTGACAACTTTGTCGGTGGAGGAATTAATGGAAACCACAATGCCTCGGATGCTATTACAAGATGCGCCGTTATGTGTGTTTTTCCTGGCTGAATTGTCTCGTTCAGCGCGAATGCTGCAGTTCCCGCCTAGCCGTGGCCCGGCCCCCGAGGTTGAAAAGGGTTAGTCCATATTTGCTATTTTTACACGCATTTGTTAATTTATTAAATATGAACATGGAACTGCAAAGAGGAAAAGTTGTAGGGGTGATCCTTGCTTGGAATTGTGCCGAATTGCTCAACGGCATCTGGCTGCGCCTTCCAAAAGAGCATTTTGACGAAATCCTTCTCGCGGATGACGGTTCGAGCGACCACACCGTTGACGTGGCTAAAGAACTGGGAATTAAGAGTTTTACCCACGCACATTCGGGCTACGGTGGCAACCTTAAATTTGGGTTGGCAAAGGCCCTAGAGTTGGGCGCGGACTACATGGTTGAGATCCATGGCGACGGTCAATATGATCCGTCCTTTATTCCCCGCGCGGTCGAAATAATGCGCGAGGGGACCGACCTCCTGATCGGTTCGCGTTTCACTGACTTGCGCCAACCTCTACGAGACAAGATGCCTTTAGCTCGCTATTTGGCGAATATCGGTCTAAGCTTTTTTGATAGGCTCATTTTGCAGGTTCCCCTTACTGAATTTCATACGGGATTCCGTGTCTACTCGCGCAAGCTCGTCCAAACCATTGACTTTACCGGTACGTCGAATGATTACCTTTTTAGTTTTGAGATTATTGCACAGGCGCGCTACTGCAATCTGCGGATCAGCGAACTCGCGATCAGGTGTGACTACGCCGGAGAGCATAAATCGATCAGCATAGTGAAGTCTGCAGTGTATGCATTTCAGACCTTTCGCACGCTGTTTTATTATATTTTGGCGCAGATGGGTTTCAGGACTAAGCTGTTTTGCTGCAATACAGGGCAAGACACTGATAAAAGCACGAAAGGAAGCTACGAAACCAGTCTCAGATAACGTGCGAGAGCATCTTCCCAAGTCGGCGCGTCTGGGAAGCCTAGGGTGCGAAGTCGATCCGCGCGAAGGACACTATAGCGAGGGCGAATAATCGCCGACGCTTCGGTGGCCGTTTGGATGGGTAAAACTAGGTGCGACCTTCCTGATTTATCAAACACGCGTTTTGCGAAGTCGTACCAAGTAGCAACCCCCGAGTTTGTCATATGATAAACTCCGAAAGGAATAGGTCTTTCAATCATTCGCCTGATGATTGGAGCAATATCCTCTGCGAAGGTCGGGCGCGTTGATTGATCATTTACCACAGTCGTCATTTGCCCGGCTTCGGCGCGTGCTTTCATCTTAAGGACAAAATTTCCAAATGGTTTATCAGTGACGCCAAAAAGAGCACTCGTGCGCACCACAAAGTAACGGGGGTTTCCTATGGCAGTCAATTGTTCGCCGGAAAGTTTTGACGCCCCGTACACATTCAAAGGGCTTGGGCAGTCAGATTCCGCGAAGCCCTCTTGGTTTGCTCCATCAAACACAAAATCGGTGCTTATGTAAACAGTGGTTGCCCCGATAAGACGTGAGCCTTTGGCAACAGCGTAAGCACCAAGAGCATTTACTCGATATGCACGCTCAGGATCGTTGTCACAATCGATTACCGGGAGCCACGCACAATTGACCACAACATCAGGACGAAGTTCATGGATCTTGCGCGCGATGTCCACCTCCTCTTCTTCGACATCGAACTCGGACCGCAACGGCACCGACACCTCCCAATCGCTTGAGCGAAACTCGTGATGGACAGCATTGCCCAGTTGTCCTGTCCCACCTATGATTAGCAGTTGCCGAGCCATTATTGTTTAGATGCGTGGTTCATCACGACTCTTACTTACGTAAAAGTAGGTACCATTTGTACATGCGTTCGAGGCCGGCATCAAGCGGAACGGACGGACTGTAGCCAAGTTCAGTCCGCGCCTTTGTGAGGTCAGGGCAACGACGATGAGGGTCACCAATGGGATAGCCTTTCGGATAATCGACAAGCTTAATTTTGAGCGGTTTACCATGAAGAAGTTCCACTTTCTTTGCGAGTCCCAAAATGGAAATCTCCTCCTGGTCAGAGCCGACATTGTAAGGTTCACCTGGCCGGCCAAGAAAGAGCACGCGGAAAAAACCGTTCATCGCGTCGGTCGCATATGAGAACGTGCGTGTTTGTTCTCCCCGATTGTGGATCTCGATGGTCTTGCCGTCTATTGCCGCATTCAAGAAATTGGGCAAGACACGTTGATCGTTCATTTTCATTCCAGGTCCAAAGACGTTGAAAGGCCGCACGATCGTGACCGGCAACTGGTGAATGCGCACATAGATCGTGGCAATGGTTTCGCCAAGACGCTTGGATTCATCGTAGCATGCGCGCAGGCCCGTTGCCGAGACGTTACCGTAATAGCTTTCCGGCGTAGGGATGGAATCTGTGTTCGGATCGCCGTAAATTTCACTAGAACTGAAGTAAAGGATACCCTTGGGTTTTTTTATCCGAGCGAACTCAAGCGTATTCTTGAGCCCGTCGACCGTTGCGGCGATGGTATCCATGGGATATTTCGCATAATATACGGGAGAGGCAATACCCGCAGCGTGGATGATATAGTGGACTGGTTTCTCCGTGTCATAAGGCACCCTAACGTCATGTCCCACAAACTCCAAGTTTGGGTCGTTGAGATCAAAAAAAGGACTTTCCTTTGACCCTGTTATGAAGTTGTCGAGCGCAATTATGTGCACAGGTGTTTTAAATCGCTCACGGTTTAGATACTGCAGTATCCCGACGAAGTAATTGCCCAAAAAACCCGCAGCACCGTTGATCATCACCGTTTTCCCGGCAAGACGATCGGCGTTGGGCACAAGCTTGTTGGCAAGTTCCGTTAGCTCCTGGTCAATAAATTTGCGCATGGGATTCATATTTGGGATATAAATTTGGATCAGGCAACGAAGGTCGGGCTCGGCACGGGTATGATAAACTTGCCTCCTTCCTGCCGGAACTTCTCATTTTTTTTCATAATTGGTTCGGCAAAATTCCATGCGAAAATCACGAGATAGTCAGGCTTACATTCGTAGAGGTGAGATGTGGGTACAACGGGAATGTGATAACCCGGAGTGTAAAGTCCCTGTTTTAGCGGACTGTCATCCACGACAAAATCAATGAGGTCGCCGTTAATTTCAAAATAATGCATCAACGTCGTCATTTTTGCCGGTGCTCCAAACCCAGCGATGCGCTTGCCCTGCTTCTTCAATTCTAGCAGCAATTCTCTTACCTCATGCTTCAGCGTGTCAACCTTCTTCGCAAACTGCACGAAAGTCTCAGCCTTGTGCAATCCCATCGCTTTTTCTTGCTCAGTCAGTTCCTCAACTGAAGGGTCAGCTGTATGCGGACGGCCCTTCCGTCGGACAATGCCACGCAATGAACCACCATGCGTCGAAACGCGAATTGCGTCAACAAACTCCATTCCATGTTCCTCAAACAACAACTTCAGAGGTTTCACTGTGTGATATGAAACATGCTCGTGATAAATTGTGTCGAAGAGCGTCTTCTCATACACGTCCATGAGATACGAAACCTCAAAGACGAAAACACCGCCTGGTGCCAACACCTTTTTTACCGCTTCCAAAATGCCATGCAAATCATCCGCATGAGCAAAGACGTTGTTGGCAGTGACGACAGATGCTTCTCCGTGCTCTTTAAGAATTTGTTGCGCAACTTCCGCTGTGAAAAAATCTGGCAACGTAGGAACGCCCGCAGCAGTTGCCGCACTCGCAATGTCAACCGCTGGGTCCACACCGACGACGCGCTGGCCCATCGCTTTGAAATGCTTCAACAAAATTCCATCATTGCTTCCGATCTCCACAACGAGCGAGTTTGCCTCCAGCGAACATTGTTTCGCCACGTCCTCGGCGTACCGGCGGAAGTGTTCGACAAACGACGGTGAAGTGGACGAGACGTAAAAATAGTTCCGAAACAGGATTTCAGGGCTCACTACATCCAACAGTTGTACGTGTGAGCAGGTCTTACAGAAAAAAACGTCGAGTGGAAACTTCGGCTCGGGTTCGGAGAGTTGCTCCGCCTGTAAAAAGGCGTTCGCGGGCGGCGTGCTCCCGAGCGAAAGCACTAATTGCAGCGACTTGCCGCCACAAATGCGGCAGGTATCACGCCGAAATATGAGTGGCTCTGCTAAATGCTTGTCGACAGTTTCTTTCACGAAATAATGTTAGCGTTTAATAAGTTCTACACGAACTGCGTCATTTTCGTAGTCAGCTTGGGTGCGATTGTTGCGAAAAAACACCATAACACTGAGTCTCCGAGACACGTCATCTCATGTTCCACCATCCGGGGGGTGTGGAAAATCTGCCTCGTCCCGATAACAAGTCTCATGGGCGGCTCCTTGCTCCCGACAGGACGCTCGTAATATTCCATCTTGCCCGATGTGAGGATGCAAAAATGGTAGTCGGTCTTATGAAAATGGTTGGCGCGGATCGCCCTCTTCTTCGAGCGGATGAATAACACGCTGCTCATCGGCGTGCCGTCCACAAGCACCTGAATTTCTCCGCGATCGTCGCGGTGGGATGCCAGCGGGGGGCGTAAGATTTCTTCACTCATGTTCTTGTCCTTTCGGTGCAATTAAAACCCCAGATGATGCGACAGGAAATACAGCCTGCCTGGCTCCAGTGAAAAATTCACGGGCAACAGGTTCACCTGCACCGCTGGCGCGTTCGCCTTCGATTCCATCATCCAAAAAATGTCGCCCAGCGAAAACGGTTCCTGATATTTGACTTCCTTGTAAGCGCCCGCGACGAGCCCGAGTTTGCGCGCCGTCGCCAGCGCGTTCTCAAAACTCCCCACGCCGTCCACCAGCTTCGCATCCTTCGCCTTCAATCCCGTCAACACCCGCCCGTCCGCCACGCCGTTGCGCAGCGCGTCCTTGTCCAGTTTGCGCTCGTCCGCGACGATGCCGAGGAACCGTTCATACATCTCATCAATCATCGCCTGCATCACCGCGCCCTGCTCCGCCTTCTCCTTTTCCGTCGGCACCTTGAACGGATTGAGCAAATCCTTGTTCTTGCCGCTCTTGAACGTATATGCTTCGACGCCGTGTTTGTTCATCAACCCGCCGAAATTCACCGACTGCGCAATCACGCCAATCGAACCCGTCATCCCCGTCTCCGTGCACATCACTTCCGTCGCGCCCATGCTCAGATAATACGCCCCCGACGCGCCCACCGAATTAATAAATGCGATGATCGGCTTTTGGCCGCGCGCCTTCTTCAATTCCTGATACAACGTGTCCGACGCGGTCACTTCGCCGCCTGGACTGTCTATTCTCAACACAATCGCCTTGACCTTGGAATCGGCGAGCGCCTGCTTCAACCGCGTGCGCACCTGCCCGACCATCGCTTCCGAACGGCCGATGCCGCTGATCATCCCCACCACATCTATGATGACAATCTTATCCGAAGCCGTGTCATCGCCGCCCACGACGATCTCCTTGAGATTCGTGCGCGGGTTGATGTCGCCGCTGGCAACCACGCCGACCACAACCAGTAACAGCAAGTTGGCGAACAGGCTCACCGCGAGAAAAATCGTGACGAGCACCGCGTAAATTTTCATCCCCGTGCCAGTGCGGCGCGGCGGCATCTGCTGCGGCGAATAAGGGTTTTGCGGTGGGATTCCTGTCTCGTTCATGGTCTGCCTCCGTCGTTCTGAATTGCCCGAAACAATTGTCCCAACCGTCCCGCAACGCAAGCGCAAAACTCGCAATCCAGAAATTCCCCAAATTGGAGGGACGCGCTCTGTCGCGTCCGATTCGCCAATGCGGTCACGACGGAGCGTGACCCTCCAACTCGCTCTGCGTCAATCTTCTGAATCAAAATGGGGAATGTC
>Ga0187892_10005409_pt1 | contig 20101 bp, 17 predicted proteins | sample MA1701073metaG_FD_139345 | JGI IMG/M metagenome (GOLD analysis project Ga0187892, IMG submission 139345) | Bio-ooze microbial communities from a basaltic lava cave in the Kipuka Kanohina Cave System on the Island of Hawaii, USA - MA170107-3 metaG ...
GGGACATGCCGCCCTGATGGAGGAAGTTGGCCCCGCGGACGAGGGTGCCGATCGAGAAGGGCGTCAGACGCAGGCCGAAGAAGTCCCGCGCGATGTCGGCCATCTCCTGGGCCTCGTCGCAGACGACCGCGTGGACGGGCGGGAGGATCACGTCGCCGGCCCCCAGCGACTTGACCCGGAGGTGCGCGAAGAAGAGGTGGTAGTTCGTGACGATGACCTGTGCGCCCCGAAGGCGGCGGCGGGCGTCCATCGCGAAACAGTCATCGAAATGGCGGCACTGCGGGCCGTTGCAGAGCTCCGACACCCCGTTCACGCGGTTCCAGACCGCTTCCTCTGGCTCGAAGTCGAGGTCCGAGAGGTCGCCGGTTTTCGTGCCGCCGCGCCAGGAGACGATCCTTTCCCAGTGGCGGAGCTCCTTGCGGTCGAAGGTCACCTGGGCGAGCTCGCCGCGCGTCTCCTCGTAGCGGTCCAGGCAGAGGTAGTTGTTGATCCCCTTGATCAGGGCGTAGGTGAATTTCTTCGGGAGCAGCTTCGCCAGGGCCGGCAGGTCCTTCTCGAAGATCTGCTCCTGGAGGGCGATGTTGGCGGTGCAGATGACGACCCGCGAGTCCGTCTCCTGGGCGTGAAGGATCGCGGGAACGAGGTACGCGTAGGTCTTCCCGATCCCGCAGGGGGCCTCGACGGCGAGGTGGCGCTTCCGGCGGATCGCGCGGGCCACGGCCTCCGCCATCCGGACCTGCCCGGGCCGCACCTCGTACCCAGGAGAGGTCCGCTCGAGGAGACCCCCGGGACCGAAGACCTCGGCGACCATGAAGTCCGAGTTGTACCATGCGTGTCCAAGGCAAGTCCATGTCAATGGACTCTGGGAACTCTTCGGATCGCGCGGAAGAAACACAGCAGGAGAACGATCTCCATTCCGGTAGCGCCACAGCCGCTGTCGTTTCCCCCGCCTCCGGCGCCGGGCGCCGAGGCCGCGCCCGTCGGGTCGGACCCCGCCTGATACTCCGCGAGGTTTGTGTGCCCGTCTCCGTCGTAATCCCCGCTCCCGGGCTCGTTGAGGTTGCCGAAGTGCTGTGTCTCCCACGTGTCCGGGAGCCCGTCGCCGTCGGAATCTCCGGATTCGTCGTCGGCGATCGTGACGGTCGCGCTCCCCGGTAAGCCGAACGTGTAGGCCGCGCCGGGCGAGAGCGTCACGACCACGGTTTCGTCCCCTTCGGCAAGGGCGTCGTCGACGGGCGTCACGGCGATCGTCGCCGAACTCGCGCCGGGCGAGAGCGTCACCGAGTCTGGGAGGGGGACATAGTCGGCCCCGGACGTCGCGGCGCCGCCGACCGAGTAGGTGACCGTAAGCGCCGAAGACAGGTCGCCCGTCCGGGTGACCCTGAACGTCCCGGTGTCCGTGCCCGGTTCCGAAGCGCCCGGGTCGGTCGCGTTGATCGCGACGGTGGGGCCCGAGGGGGAATCCGCGCGGCGGTACCGGTACGCCTGCATCGTGCCTTCCCAGTTGTCGGCGGCGGAATGGACGAAGTGCACGTTCAGGAACGGATCGTAGAACGAATTCTTGCTCCAGAACCCGAAGGGCGGGATGACCAGGCTTGACACGTGGGTCCAGACGTCCGTGTCGGGTGAGTAAACGAAGACCCCCGCGGGCTCCGTATTCAGGTTCATCAGGACCACGACGTCATTGGCGGAATCGTAGTTCATCGCGGAGAAATTGGTGCCGGCGCTGTGCGGGGGCGTGGAGCCTTCGATCCACGCGTTGGCTTGGACGTCGTAGGTCCAGAAGTAGGTTTCCCCGGCAAAGTAGATCCGGTCCCGCCGGGAATCGTAGCAGACGCAGTAGCCGGCGGGCCACGGCGGCGCGCCGGCAGGAAGCACTTCGGTCCAGGAATTCGTCGCGTAGTCGTAGAACCACACTTCTCCTTCGGGGTCGCCGATGAGTCGAACGAAGGTCTTTTTGATGCTGGGAACGTAGACGACGACATCCCCGCTGCCGGTGAGCCAACCCCGGTCGTTCACGAAAGGCCCCGAGACGGGACGCAGCTCGAACTTGCCGGTGGCCACATCATACATCCAGGGGCTGCAATTGCTTGGACGATACCCGGGCCAGCCCGCGCCCCACGTTGCCCGGCGAGGCTGGAGAATGCCGTCGTATCCTCCCGGGGCGGGCATCCATAGGAACTTTCCCCGGTCGGTGTCGAAGCTCAGCATCTCGTAGCCGTGGACGTTCTGGGTCACGGGGATGGGTTGGCCGGTGGAGTCGACCTCGAACCCGTTGGCGTCCCTGCTGAGGCTCAGGGTGTCGATGTCGGCTCCCGGATAAAGGCAGATCCAGCGGTTGGCCATCGTGTCGTAGGCCCAGAGGTCGTCCATGTACCGACGGTTCTGTTCGTTGTACCAGCCGTGGTTTCCCTTTTCATCGTGGAGACCCCCCATCGCGCTCGCCCGCAGACTGAGCACTAATGTTAGGCGTACTCTTCTACGCAATGCGCAGAGTTCCGGGAAAGGCATAGCGCATGAAACAGGCCCTTATGCTAGCGGCTCTTGCGGCGATGCCGGTGGGTGCGGAGCAGGACCGCGGAAACAAGGCGGCATCCAAGCTGGAAGCAAGGGTCGAGATTGCCATCACCCAAGGGGTCCGATACCTAAAAGGCCAGGCGGGGACTCTCAAGGTATCGGCCCACGGCGGCCGCCCGATTCCCGTGGACGAGTTGGTCCTCTGGACCTTCATCCATGCCGGCCTGCCGGAGAGCGACGCTGATTTTCAGAGGCTCTTCAAGAACATGACGGATCGCCGGCTGGAATGGACCTACTCCGTTTCGCTCCAGGCGATGATCCTGGAAGAGCTCGATCGGGTGAAGCACCAACCCCGCATTTACCAATGCGCCCAGTTCCTCGTGGATAACCAGGCCCGCAACGGACAGTGGGACTACGGGCAGCCGGTGGAGGCGGCCCCCGAGCCCCCCGAAGGGTCAAGAGCGGTCGCGACCTCCCGAAGGGTTGAAAACCCGTACACGCAGACGACTCAGTTCTACAGCACGGGGAATTCAATCCTCTCGCTGCCGCCGGGGTCCTACACGCTGAAGGTGTTCAAGGGGATCGAGTATCGGGTGCAAGCCCGTGAGGTTCGCGTCGAGGTGGGCAAGACCGCCGAGCTGGAAGTGAGCATGGCTCGGTGGGCGAACATGCCCGAGCAAGGATGGTACTCCGCCGACGGACACCTCCACATCGCGCGGCCCTGCCCGGATCTCAATCCGATCCTTTCGAAATGGATGCAGGCGGAAGACCTGCACGTGGCCAACCTGCTGCAGTTCGGGATCGCGAAGCGGTTCCACAACGCGATCCAGTACGATCACGGCCCCGGGGCGGTTTATCGGGAAGGCGACACCCTGCTGGTTTCGGGTCAAGAAAACCCGCGGACCGATTTCCGGGGGCACGCGATCATTCTGGGAGCGAAGTCGCCCATCCATTTCCCCGACCAGTACCTGATCTACACGCGGTTCTTCGAGGAGGCGCGGCGTCAGGGTGCGCTGAGCGGCTACGCGCACTTCGGGACGTTCCTAGACGGCCAGACGGGTCTCGCGCTCGACTTGCCCCACAACCTCCTGGACTTCCTGGAGGTGATGACGTTCCAGGACGCGCACTATGAGAACTGGTATGACGTCCTGAATACGGGATATCGCCTCGCTCCGACGGCGGGAACCGACTACCCCTGTGTTCCCAGCATTCCGGGGCGGGAACGGTTCTACACCCAAGTCGAGGCGCCGTTCTCCCACGAATCGTGGCTGGAAGGGATCCGTCGAGGCCGCACGTTCGTGACAAACGGTCCGCTCCTCGAGTTCCGCCTCGACGGCAAGGGGCTCGGGGAGGAGATTGTCCTTAAGAAGCCCAGGCGGCTGGTCGTGGAAGGACGCGTGCGCTTCGATCCGGCGCGCGACGCCGTGGAGCGTTTGGAGCTGGTGCAAGGCGGATACGTTCTTCGGAGTTTTCCGCGGGAGGGAACCTCCAGCGAGATCGCCTGCCGATTCGAAGTCGAGGGAGGGGAAGCCTGCTGGCTGGCGTTGCGGGCCTGGGGAAGCAAGCGGGGAGAAACGAGCCCTTCCTCGAACGGTCCTCCGTATCGGGACCGCACCTGGGCACGAAGCTCGATCGCCCACACGGCCCCGATCTATGTCGTCCTGGAGGGGGCGCCCGGGCTGGCGGCCCATTCCCGGGCCAAGGGACCGGCGGGAGCATGGCTCGCCCGGCTTGAGAACCTGGAGCGGCGCCTGGCGGAGGACCAGATCCCCCACCTGGTCCAGGGGACCGTCTGCCAAGGGGACGATGGGATTGACGCAGATTATCTGCGCAAGAATCGAGCGGCGTTGCTGGACGCCATTCAGGCCGCGAGAAAGCGTTTCGAAGCCCAGGCAAAGTAACTAAGCACACGATCCCTCGATTCTCGTGCGGATGGAAGCCGAGAAAAATCTGCGTGATCCGACGAAGTGTTACGTTGCCGCGGGCCACGCTCGAACAAGAGAAGAAACGTGAGACGGCCTGGGCAACGCCCTCGACGGTTTGATGTCGGGGTAGCACCCGCCCCGATAGCCCGACCGCCTGCACCTACACCCTCTCTCCCCCATCTCCCCGTGCCCATCACCCCTTTGAACCGCCTATACGCCCCCGCGGACGTCTCCCACGTCCCAGGTCCAACCAGGCTTCGCCGCGGTCAGGCCCCGTTTCCCGGCTTCCGAGGGCTCCGACCCAGATCCCGACTTCTCTCCTCGAGCGTATCTGGATGCAGGAGCTGCTCGCTTCTCATGACGTAGACGATGAAAACATCCCGATCGCGGACGCGGTAGAAGATGCGGCACGGACGCACAATGAGTTCACGATAGGGGAGGCCTGGGGTTTCGGGAGGCCTCCTGCCCGAATTCGGAAGTGCGGTCAGGCGCTCGGCCGACCGGAAGACCTTGCGAACAAAATCGCGCGCCGCGCCGGGCTTGTCCAGGGCGATGACCTCCGCGATCGCTTCGAGATCCCCGAGGGCGGGCTCCGTCCAGATCAGCCGAGCCATTTCCTCATTCGCCGTTTAGCCCGGGCGTGCGTCAGGGTACGACCCTCCTGGATCGCACGCTCCCCGCGGGCGATCCCTTCCAGAATCCCCAGGCGGGCCTGCTGCAGTTCAAACGTCTCGGCATCCACGAGGTAGGCCGCGGGACGCCCCCGTTCCGTGATCAGAATGGCAGATCTCGCTTTCCGAATCTCGGCAATGAGCCGGGTCGCCTCCCGCTTCAGCGTCGTGACCAGCTCCACCTTCATGACAAGTGACACTATAGTATCACTTTGGGGACGGGAACGCTAGTTTTCTTTGAGCGCCTCCGCCCTCCGCCCCGCGTCTTGGAGGGCTTCGCCGAACCGGCGTTCCAGCGAGGGGTTGATCCGGAGCGCCTCCCGATAGCAGGCCGCGGCCCTCTCGTAGTCCTCCCGGGCCTGCTTCCTTCTGCCCTGCTTCTCCTCGAACCGCGCCTTGCCCGCCAGGAGGTCCGCGCGACCCGCCCACGCTTCGACATCCTTGGGATTGAATCTCAAGCCCTGTTCGAAATCTTCATCGGCGGCCCGGAACTCTCCCGCGGGGTCCAGGCCCCGGGTAATGCGAAAGGAAGCTCCCAAGGTCCGCGTCTTTCCCCGTTCCGTCCACCCCGGCGAACCGTTCGTCGAGATCGTCCAGAGGGCTTGAACCCCTCGGGTGAGATGCAACCACCTCGAAGCAGGTTCGGCGGGCCGACTCTCCCCGAGCTCCCGATCCAGCCGAAGCGCTTCGGTCAGGTCGTCTTCGCCCAGCGAGAAGTCGGCGGACGGGTCCTCGCCCTGGGCCATCCGGCAAACGCTCCGGAGCACACGCAGGACGCCCCGGTTTCTCCAGGCCGGCGCCAGGGTCCGATTCAGACGCAACGCCTCCCCGAAATCGCTCTCCGCCGCGGCGAGCTGTTCGAGCGCGTCGCCGCCCCTGCTCATCACGTACGATCCGCGCTGCGCCCTCACGTACCCCCGCTCGTTCCAGCAGAACTCGACCCAGCCTCCCCCGCCGAGGGCCCGGGTGAAGTCCTCTTCCGCTTCCTGGAAGTCGACCGTGGGGTCCTCCCCCGCGCCCATCCGGTGCATGCCGCGGAGGGTTCGCACGACGCCGCGCTCCCTCCAGGCTTTGCTGCCGGACCCGTAGGCGCCCGCGGCGTGCGTCAAGTCCCGCTCCGCCGCCGCGAACTCCTGCAGGGGGTCCCGTCCGCGCGCCGCTAGAAACAAACCTCGGGCGGCCCGGAGAAGCCCCTGGAGATTCACGGCCTCCGGGCTCCGGGGATTCAGCCGAATCGCCTGGGCCACATCCTCCTCCGCGGCCGCGAGGATCTCCTGCGGGTCCTCTCCGCGCAGCATCCGGTCCCAGCCGCGCGCGTGGCGAAGCTCGACCCGCTGAAGCCAGTGCGGCAAGTATCCCCGGTCGTGCGAGAGCGCCTCGGTGACGGTCTTGTCCCAGTTCGTCCAAGCCGCGTCATCGCCCCGGACCCAGGGCACCCCGTGCCAGCTTTCCAGGGCCACCAGGTTTTCCCATGCCTCCTCGATCAGCGGGTCCCCCGTAACGGCTTCCCGGAGGAGCTTTCTCGCCTCCTCATAGTCCCAGGCGTAGCAGGCCAGGATGCCCCGCGCGGCCAGGACGTTCGCCTCGCTGACGAAGCCGGTCCCTTGCCCCTTGCGCACGAGCTCTTCAAGAAGGGTGCAGTCCCTGCGAACCTGGTCCTCCAACTCCCCTCCCGTTGCCCGGGCGAGATCCGCTGGCGGGGCCTGACGCGCCTCCTCGGCCGTTCGCGGAGCCTTCTCCAGCACATAAAGGCTCCGGAGCGCGCCTTGCATCCGGCTACCGACCTGCAGCGAGACCAGGACCGCCCTCTCATAAAGGGCCGGGGCGAAGGAAGGGTCCTTGAGAAGCGCGCGCCGCTGGTGCTCCAGGGCTTTCGGGTTCTGCATGAGCGCCCGGTAGACCCGGCCCATCAGGTAATCGACCTCGGCCACGTCGGGCGCTCTTTTCAAGGCTTCCCGGTAGGTCGCTTCCACCGGGGGGAGGAACTCGCGCATCCGGTCGCTGGCTCCGGCGCGGCGCAGATCCAGCGCCGCGCGGAGCGAAATCCGCGCCTTCTCCCGCATCTCCCGGACCCCGATCGCCCGCTCGGACCTCCCGGCCAGCCCGAGCGCCACGGCCACGAGAGCTGCCGCCCCGGCCGCCGTCCCCAATCCGTACGGTAGAGGGTTTCGACGGATCTTCCGCCCGCCTCGCGCCAGCACCCCGATCGGCCTGGCGGCGATCGGCTCGCCGTGCAGGACCTTCCTCAGGTCATCCGCCAGTTCTCCGGCGCCGGCATAGCGCGCCGACGGTTCTTTCTCAAGGCATTTTAGGACGACGGTCTCAAGGTCTCGGGAGATGTCCGAGTTCAGATTCCGGGGTCGAACCGGTTCTTCGTTCTGGATCCTCTCGTAGACCCTCTGGGCGCTCTCGCCCGTGTGAGGGGTACGGCCGGTGAGGGCTTCGTACAGGATCGCCCCGAGCGCGTAAACGTCCGTGCGCGGCGTAACGTCCTTCGACCGGCCCGCCGCCTGCTCGGGCGACATGTAGAGCGGCGATCCTACCGTGGCCCCCGTCCGGGTCAACTCCACGCTCGGGTCCGTCAGATGGGCCAGCCCGAAGTCCCCCACCTTCGGCTCGCCCGAAGTCGTGACGAGGATGTTGGCGGGCTTCAGGTCGCGATGGATGACGCCCTTGACGTGCGCGGCGGCCACGCCTTGGGCGACCTTTTCAATCAGGGCGACGACTTGATTCTCCCGAAGTTTGCCCTCCTTCAGAAGAGCGCCCAGAGCACATCCCTCGATCAGGTCCATCGCGATGTAGACTTGCCCCTCCACCTCCCCCACGTCGTGCACGGCGACCACGTTGGGATGGGAGATCTTTGCGGCGGCCTGCGCTTCGCGGCGGAACCGCTCGCGGGCCAGGTCGTTGAGGCCGATCTGGAACGCGGTGAAGGTTTTGAGCACCTTGAGAGCGACTTCCCGGCCGAGCTCCTCGTCGCGCGCTCGAAAGACGACGCCCGCGGCCCCTTCGCCGAGAACTTCGAACAGGGTATAGCGGCCCACCCGGCGCGGCCCCGAGCCCCCGGCTTCCGGCTCCGACAGGAACCGTCGAACGGCCTCGGCTTTTTCCTCCTCTAAACTCATCCCTCAAGCAGGCCCCGAAGCTCGGGTTCAATGTCTTCTTCCGTCATGACATAATCCCGGATGCGCTTCCCGAGGATTTCCCGCAGCCGACGGCGGCAGGCGAACAGGTAATTTCGCACGTCGGTCTCGCGAAGGCCCATCCGCAGGGCGACCTCCGCGTAGGTCACGACGCCCGAACCGTCCTCATGACCCAGAATTTCCTTCGACGAGACCCGCGACGACGCGCCCAGCGGATCGATCAGGTACTTTCTGAAGACCTCGAAGTAGAGCGACTTGCCTTCCCGCGACAGGGAACTCTCCAGCTCCTCGATCGCCCCGTCGACCAGGCAATAGAACCACTCGCGGTCATAGGCGCGCTCCGGCGGCTCCCCGGGCGCCGCCGGACCGATCTTGTCGAGGACGTCGGAGAGGGCGTCGAGCGAAAACGCACCCTGAACCTGGCGGCGAACCTCCTCGGCCTCTTTCGCGTCCAGGAGGAAGTGTTTCAAGGCTTGCTTGAGGTACCCTCGGAAGCTCCCGCGCTCCGCCCGCACATGGGAGAGATAGCCTTTCTCCAGGACGCGGGTGAAGAAGGCCTGGGTCAGGTCCTTGGCGTCCTCCGACGATTTGTGCCACGCCGCCCGGATGTAGGCGTACACCGGCCGCAAGTAGGTCCGGAGCAGGTTCTCGAGGCGGGCCCGATGGTCCGGCCGTCCGAGGTCGCCCGCGGCGAGGATTTCGGACCAGATCGTGCTCGGAAAGGCGGGGGTTGCCCCGCCGAAGCCGGTGCTGCCGCCTTTGTGGTCCATAGCTTCGAGCTCGGCTTACTATACGGTTCATGCCATGGGTACAGCTCCAATTCGTGGGTCGGCAGGTCTTGTCTCCCTATCTCCGCTTATCTCCCGATCTCCTTTGTCCCGGCCCGAATCAAGCCGACGATCGGGTTCTTACCCCACCGCGCATTTCTCCGACGATTTTCTTAGACGCTCTCCCCGGCCGGCCGCACTTTATCCTTGGGGGTTCGACACGCTTGATTCGCCGGGTTGCCCGCGAGCGGCGCAACCCGGCGAATCGAAGCTGACTCACGACGAGACCCGAGAAAGGACGGCCTCGGATGATTCTGATGGCGGCAGCCTTGGCGCTCTTTCAAGGCGAAGGCCTGGCGGAGAAGGAGTTTCAGACGCTCCACGCCAGACTCCTCCAGCTTCGGAAGGGCGAACCGTGGAGGTCCGTGCCCTGGCACCTCTCGCTGCTGGAGGCGAGGGAACAGGCCGTCCGGGAGGGGAAGCCGATCTTCATCTGGTCCCCGATCGGCCACCCGATGGCCGACAGCTGAGGCAACGGCGTCCGCTCCCGGGGGGAGTGGGTCATGGACCGGAAGCTCACCGAGATTCTCCGGAACCGTTTTGTTTCGGTCGCAGTGGACGGCGAGAAGATGGTCAATCGCAGGGACGCGGAAGGCGAGTTCTACCGGAAGATTCTCATTCAGGATACCCCCTACTGTCCCAAAGCCTGGCCCAACCGGGAATGGATGGTTCTCCAGAGGGACCTCAAGGACTACTCTCCGGAGGCCTGTGAAACGGCGAACACCAATATCCTGGTCCTGACGGTCGATCCCGAAGGCAAGGCGCTGGCTTACTGGAGCATCGAGCCCCAACGGTGGCGGGAGGGCCTGGAAGAGGCGGCCCGGAATTTCAAACCGGCGGCGGCTTCGAAGATCGAACCGGGTCGGCCGGACGCCTACTACGGGCGCGCGCTTCCCGCGGGCGGACTTTCGGTGAGCGTGACCTCGAAAGTCCTGAAGGGCCCCGAGGCGGAATGGACGAAGGGGCAGCTCGGGCTGGACTACTTGTGGGTCCGGAAGGACGAGGCGGAAGAACTGGCGCGTGGCCGCCTGGCGGACAGTCTGAAGGCCCGGATCGTGCGATTCCACCTCCCGTGCGGAGGGAAGCTCCGGGACCTGACGCTCACCGGGGGGCGATTGAGCGGGTCGGTCCTCTGGGAACAAGGAGGTGCCCGTTGGAACGAAGAGCTGCTCGGTTTCATCCAAACCAAAGACGGGAAAGTCGTCGCCTTTGATGCGATCGTCAGGAAGCGTTCCTGGGCGGCAGATCGGCCCGAGCCGGCGAGCGAGCACGCCGTCGCCTTCGCCCTGGCGGACCCGGCCAAGGAGCCTGCGGCCAGGCTCGTTTGGCCCGGCGGGGCGCGCCATTCTCTGGACGATTACCTTCGGTAGCGCGGTGTCGCGCGGAGGAGAGCCATGAAAGCTGCCGGCTTGGCAATGCTCTTGTTGGCGTGCGAGGCGCAGGAGCCCGGAGGCAGTCACGGGGCGGCGGTTCGGGCGGTGGCGGTGTCGCCCCGAGGCGACCTCCTGGCCTCGGCCGGGGCGGACCGGACGATTCGTCTCTGGGATATGGCGGCCGGGAAAGCCGTTCGGAGGCTCGAAGGGCATGAGGACGTGGTTTTCTCCCTGGCCTTCTCCCCGGACGGGAACCTCCTGGCCTCGGGCAGTCCCGATCGGACGATCCGGCTTTGGGAGGTGAAGACCGGCAAGGAAGTACGCGCGTTGGGCGGACAGGGGTTTGCGGGCATCTCCTTATCTTTCCATCCCGAGGGCCGGCTCCTGGCCACCGGCAATTCGGACCGGACGATCCGACTCTGGGACGTGGCGACGGGCCAGGAGGTCCGGAAGCTGGAAGGTCACGAGCGGTACGTGGTCGGCGTGGCCTTTTCCCCGGACGGGCGCGTGCTCGCTTCGGCCAGCTACGACCTCACCGTGCGCCTCTGGGATGTGGCGGCGGGAAAAGAATCCCTGAAGTTTTCCGGAACCCTGGACAGCCGTCACCACCAGTGGGTGGACACGCTGACCGCGCTGGCCCTCTCGCCCGACGGGAAGACGCTGGCGTCCGGGAGCCTGGAGTGGATTCCCGAGGACTGCGCCGAGGCGCGGGTGCGCCTGCGGAACGCGCGCACCGGCGCGGAAATCCTGACGTTGAGGGGGCACGAGGCCTTCCGCCCCATCAGCTCCGTGACCTTCTCGCCCGACGGAAAGACGCTGGCTTCGGCAAGCTTCGATCGGACGATCCGCCTGTGGGAGGTGGCCACGGGGAAGGAGACCCAGAAGCTACGCGGGCACGAAGGTTATGTCTTTTCGATCGCCTTCTCCCCGGACGGGAAGCGCCTGGCCTCCGGCGGCGAAGACCGGGCGGTCCGGCTGTGGGACGTGAGTTCGGGAAGAGAGCTCCGCCGGTTCTAAACCAAGAAGGGTCAAGTTAGACCTTTCTACCTGCCCCCTTTTTCCTTTGCGCACCGTTTGTAACGGTAGGCCACCATGCACCCGCCGTCCGTGCTGTCGAACGCCAGATAATAGAAATGCGCGTTGAGACCCTCGTGGTAAAAGCTGTGATAAAGCACGGCCTTGAAGAACCCCGTCAGCTCCTTCGGGAGAGCGCCCATCGGGAAATTGTCCGCCGGCCTGATCCATCGGCCGGCATCGGGCTCATACGCCGCCAACAGTCGGATCGGGAGTTCCTTGTAGTGGTAGAGCAGGACGTCGTTGACTGTGTCGTAGGTCAGGCAGACGCGGTTGCAGTCGTCGAACGTTTCCGGTTGGCCCTGGGCCTTGATCTCGACCCACTGCTTGGCTTTGAGGTCGAAGTAGGCGATCTGGCGGCCATTGGCGGCGTACAGGCGTTCGCGCTTGGGGTCGTAGCATCCGTTCATGAATTTCGGGATCGGACAATCGGCGCGGATCGGCCCGGACCAGGTGTTGGACGGGTAATCGTAGAGCCAGGCATCATTGCCCATGGTAAAGATCGTTTTTTTCAGCGAAGGCAAGTACTGGGCGAGGCCGTATTCGCGGCCGCTATGAAACCCCGCCGGGACTTTTTCCACGAAGCGACGCTCCCACTTTCCAGCTCGAACATCCCAAAGGAGCGGGTGTTGGCAGCTCGTGGCGAGCTTCCCGTTTTGGTAGGCGTCGCCCCGCTTTTCGGGAGGGACGCCGAGCCATTCCTGGCGTTGCTTGATAGCATTCGCCCAGGGATTGGCGCTATAAAGGACGAAGTACTGCTTGAGGTCCGGGTCATAGGTGGTGCTGGCGTACGCGTGCGGAGCGAAGCCGATCGGGGTATCCTCTCCCTTCTCATCCACTTCAAAACCGTGTGAGTCCAGCTTGAGCCGTACGGTCTTCGTGGGGACGCCCGGATAAAGACAAATCCAGCGATGGCCGTTGGCGTCGTAGAACCAGAGGTCGCACATGTAATACCCGTTCGGCTTGGTGTAGCCGTGCACTCCCTCGCCGGTAAAGAATGCGCCGCCGAGATCCGGCGCGTAGGTGAGGGACCTGCCGCCCCAGCTGCGCCCGGGCGCGGTCCCCCACTTGGGGTCCGCCGCCGGAACCCCCAGAACGCCCCACTCGTTGTCACCCAGGGCCTTGATCCTCTCGACATGCTCCCCGGCCTTCGAGGGAAGACCTTCAAGGGGGTTGGACTGCGCTTGCGCCATCACGTTTGTGCCGCTGATCAATGCGGCCGCGAGGGCCGCGACGCTTTTGGTCCTCCGTAGCATGCCCCTTCTCCTGATCGCAGATAGTCTCGGTAACGCATGCCCTCGGGCGGAACTTTGTAGGCGACATCGTCAGGGGAAGCCGGCCTGAAGGCGACCGCGAACGGAAACCTCCCTTTGGGCGCTCCCTCCGTGAAACAATTACCCCTGAACCGTGCGATTCGCTTCTTCAAACTTTCCGGAAATCCTCCCTGAGAAAGGGCATGAAGTTCGTCCTGACGGATCCAAAGGTGATCGCGCCCGATCGTCGTTTGGGCGATCTTCTCCTTCTCGTTTCGCGGAGGGTCGTAACCTCCGAGGACTTTCGAAGAGGCCTCGATCACCGCTCCGTCCTGGGGCGGGTCCGCGCCGTATCGCTCGTCTTTCCCGCCTTCGTCGATCAGCGCGGCTTCGACGGGTCGGAAATCCTGAAGCGCGGCTTCGAGTATGTTCTTCCACTGTTCGGGCCTGAAGTCGTGAAGGAAGCTGAGCAGCTTGCCCGACGCGTCGAAAACGTGAAGGCCTTGGTCCCCTCGTCGCGGGCTTTGTCCCGCTGCCCGTAACCGTCACCGTCTCCCCGGGACTGAAGGTCGTCCCCGCCGCAGGAGCCGTGATCTCGACCGTGGCCGGAGGAGGCCCGCCGGGGCGGCCCGGCGGGCTCCCGCAACGAACACTACCGGAGGTAGTCGGCGCCGCCCGGCGGAACGATTTCCCCTCGCGCCGCGCCCGGGGCGATCTCGAAGGCCACCCCCAGGGCGTGCGGCTTGCCGTAGGCCAGCCCGCGATAGGCGTTCTCCCACACGTACTCCCCGAGCGCCACGACGTCGAAGCGACTGAAGACCTTCTTCTTCAGGTCGTAGGTCAAGTGCCCGACAAGGTTCGCGTCGTAATACTTGTGGGCCTTGGGATCGTCGGACATCAGAGACTCGAACCCCTTCCAGGGCCAGGTGCCTTTATCGGGAGGCCCGTAATCCTTGATGTCCAGCCGGTCCTTCGAGAGCAGTACGGACCCCTGGAGCCCGAGGCGGACTTCCGCGGCGGTGACCTCCTCCACCGTCATCGTCACGTTCAGAGACTTAAGATGCCCCGCATGCCAGGGGCCCACGCCCCCCGCGGAAGTGTCCGTCAGCGTCGCCACGGCGATCCGCTCGAACAGGCCCCCCGGCGGGGAATAGCGGTCACCCTTCCTGGGTTGCGCCGGCAGGAGCGATTTCCATTCGGCCTCGGTCATCCATACGTAGTCGCGCCCCGGCTCGTAGGGGACGCCGTACCATTCTGATTTTTCGCGGCGAGTCAAGCCGCCGCCGGCGCCCGGTTCCAACCGTCTCTGGTACGCCTTCAGGATCAGGCCGCCGGCCGGCGGACGCGGCACTTTCGGGTCGCGCGGCCCCATCTCTCCCACCTTGATCGCGCCCGGCTGGCGCTTGGCTTCGGGCAACTGGTTCCAGACGCCCCACGCCCCTCTCGGATCGCAATCTCGAGAGCAATGCGTTCCGCAGAGGAACTTCCCGTCGGCCGTCACGCCGTGAAGGATTCCGGCCGCGGTGGGAAACCCGTTCGCGATGGTTCGCCAGAACGCGCCTTCCGCGTCCTGGTGTTCCGGCATGCCGTAGGAATCCAGAGCCACCGGGACGAAATGGTCCTTGATGAACCGGACGTTGTCCTTCTCTTTCCACGGGAAACCCGCCCGTGTTCCGCAGCTCGACCCTCAGGTGACTCCCAGCGGATGGGAGCCCCCCGCCCAGATGAACATGGGCTTCCCCTCCGCGGCGGCCTTTTTTCGCGCGTCCCAGAGACTGGTCATCCAGGGGATCTCCTCGAACCCGCCCGGCGCCGGCTTGATCAGCTCATGAAGCGTGTCAAACCCCTCGCGCGAGATCCCGTCCAGCTTCTTCTTGACCTCGGAGCTTCCGACGACGGTCGACGGGCGTGTCTTCTTTCGGTCGGCCTGCCCTTCGGCCACGCCGGCGGCCAGAAGAACGGCCGTGGCGGCGATCCACCTTGTCCTGAACATGACTCGTCCCTCCTCAAAAAAACCTTCGTTTGAGCTCGTTCCCCCTTCTGAGCGTGCGCGGAGGATTTTTCTGTAGTCAATTCGCCGGGAGGAACCGCTGCGGCCACGCCTCGGTGGGTATGATAGAGAGGTACGAACGACGTCTATGGGCGACACGACCGCCGACGGCACGATGCCCGCCTTTCCCACGACCATCTGGTCGGATATCGTGGCCGCCGGCGACCCGGCGCACCCGCAGTACCGGCAGCGCCTGGATCAGCTCCTGCGGTCCTATTGGAAGCCGGTCTACGCCTACGTGCGCGCGGCCTGGCGCAAGTCCGTGGACGACGCCAAGGACCTCACGCAGGCCTTCTTCGCGCACGTCCTTGAAAAGGGCTACGTCGCCCGCGTGGCGTCCGACCGCCGCAGTTTCCGCGGGTACTTGAAGACCGCCCTCAAGCATTTCGTCGTGGACGCCGAACGGGCCGCCGCGGTCCGGCGGCCGGAAAAGCCCCTCTGGAGCCTGGACGCGCCTCCCGCGGAGCTGGAGCGCATCGGACCCGCCGCGCCCGACGAACCGCCCGAGCGGGTTTATGACCGGCAGTGGTTCGCCTGTCTCCTCGCGGCGTCGGTCGACGCCCTCAAAGGCCAGCTCGAACGGGAAGGCAAAAGGCTCTATTACGAAGTGTTCAAGAGGTACATCCTCGACCCGGAACTCCCGGGCGCTCGTGTCGCTCCCGAGATCGCGCTGTCTCTCCCGACCTACCACGAAGTCGCCCGGCAGCTCGGCATTCGTGAGACCGACGTGGGGAACTACATCCGTCACTGCCGGACCCTCCTTCGCGAGATCATGAGGAAGCGCATCCGAGAGTACGTCGAGACCGATGCCGAGGCCGAGCGCGAGCTGGAAGACTTCGGCAAGCTATGAGCGTCTCCGACCTGGAAAAGCTTCGGTGGCTCCTGAGCGGCGACTGGGAGACGGACGCCCAGGCGCGGAACGCGTCCCTCGGCGCCCTGGCGGTCGAAGCGGGGTTCCTCCGGGCGGAAGAGCTGGACGAGTTCCTGCGGCAGGCGGGAAGGCGTCCGCTGGAGGAGGCCCTTCGTGAAAGGGGCCTCCTGAGCGACGCGCAGGTCCGGGCCCTGCTGGAGCTCGATAAGGCTCGTCGCGCGGAGGCGGCGCCCGCGGCGGGTCGCCGGCTGGGACGGTACACGCTCCTCGAGCGCCTGGGAGAAGGCGGGATGGGCGTGGTCTTCCGCGCGCGCGACGAGGAGCTCGGCCGCGAGGTCGCCCTCAAGGTTCTCAAGACGCCGCTGACGTTCAGCGCGAGCCAGATCGAGCGCTTCCGGCGCGAAGAGCGGAATGCCGCCCGCCTGCGCCATCCCGGCATCGTCACGGTCTACGAAGTCGGTCGCGAGGGCGAGACGCTGTACTACGCGATGGACCTCATTCGGGGACGCGCGTTCGACAAGGTGGAAGGAGAGCTTCGCGAGCGCCTGAAGCTTCTGGAGAAGGTCGCCCGCGCGGTGCACTACGCCCACGAGCAGGGAGTGATCCACCGCGACCTTAAGCCCGAGAACATCCTGGTGGACGAGAAAGGGGAACCGCACCTCGTGGACTTCGGACTCTCGCGGGACGTCCAGACCCCGAGCGAGCTTTCCCGCACGGGCGCGGTCCTGGGCACGCCCTCCTACATGTCGCCCGAGCAGGCCGAGGGACGGGTCCACGACGTGGATGCGCGAAGCGACGTGTACTCCCTGGGCGTCATCCTTTACCGCGTCCTGGCCGGGCGCCTGCCCTTCGAAGGGTCGACGGTCGGGGAAATCGTGAGGAAGATCGTCGGCGCGGACCCGGAACGTCCGCCCGGGCCGGCCGACCCGGTCACCATCTGCCAGAAAGCCATGGAGAAGGCTCCGGCGCGCCGGTACGACACGGCGGCCGCGTTCGCCGACGACCTGGCGCGATACGGGTCGGGGGAGCCGATCCACGCCCGGCCGGTCTCGGGCTTGTCCAGGGCATGGCGCAAGGTGCTCAGGCATCGGGCCATCGCGGCCGCCAGTCTCCTCGCGATCCTGTGCGCGGGGGCCCTGGGAGCGTGGGCCGTTGCCGGCGCGATGGAGCGTCGGCAGAAGATCTCCAGACATTTGTCCGACGCGGCCTCGTGGGAGACGGAGGGCCGGATCGACGACGCCCATCGCGCGTACCGGTGGGTGCTCGAATTGGATGCCAACCAGGCCGAGGCCAGGAGGGGATCCGAACGGACCGAAGCGCGGATTCGAGAGAAGGAGAAGCACGGGGCCGAAGCGGAACGGACGTTCAAGGCGCCGCGTCTGGAGCTCGTGGAGGGCGACGTTTCCGTCGTCACGGAAGGGGGCCGGCAGCCGGCTAAAGTCGGCGATTGGGCCACGTTGGACAGCGCGCTGGAGACGGTGGGGCCCAGGAGCCGCGTCCTGGCGGCGTATCCGAACGGGACGACGCTGGAACTGGCCGGCGATACGCTGCTGAGGCGCCCGTGGGTTCGTACCGTTCCGGCGCCCCAGAGGCCCGAGGTGCTCGTCGTGGACCGCGGCTTTCTGGTCGTGGAAGCGCACGAATCCCTGGCGATTCTGACGGACCAGGCTCGGGTCGAGACGGTCGGCGCGAAGCTGATCGTGTCCAAGGGGCGCGAGGGGACTCGGCTTGACGTCCGGGAGGGGAAGGCGCGAATCGTCCGCCTGGAGGACCGAATGGCGCTGGAACTCCTCGCAGGGGAACACCGCTTCGGTCGCTCCGGGGGCCGAGTTCTCGGCGCGGCCGATCCCGCCGACCGCCTTGGGAAAGCTCGCGACGGAGATGCCGCCGGGCACCTGGGCGGAGCTCAAGACGCAGGAGTTTCGGGACGGCGCCGTGCTGGCGCCGGGAGGTCCCTTGTATCCGATAACGAAATCCACGGACAGCGCCTGCTGGGACCCCGTCTCGAGGCAATTCCTCTGCATGGGAATGTCGGACCGCTGGATGTTTTTGGCGTACGGCGACGAAAGCAACTCCTGGCGCGCGCTTCCGCTCCACCCCGACCTGGCCGCAATGACTTCGGTGGAAGGCTGCGACCAGACGACCGTGGACCCCCGGACGGGAGACGTCTATTTCTGCGTGCCCCACTCGGGCACCGTGTACGCGCTCGGCGCGCGGCGAGGGACGTGGACAAAGCTCCCGCCGGTTCCTCAGACGATCCTGTACTGGGGCACCAAGATGGTGGCCCTGGAGTACTTCCCTGAAATGAACGGCCTCGTCCTCGCGGCGGGCGGACAGCCCAATGAGGGTCTTGGCATCGCGGCTTTCTTCGACCTCGCGAAGCAGGCATGGCGCCTGCTCGCCCGAGAATTGCCGATGGGGGGTCATTCCACCTTCATCGAATACAACCCCGTCCGGAAAGTCGTAATCTTCGGAGGCGGCAGCGGCAGCGACAGCACGAGCTTCCACACGTTGAACGGCGACGGGCGCATCTCAAGGATGAAGAAAGCGGCAGTGAGCCTGGGCATCAACTCCTCGTGCGTCACGGTGGACCCCGTGGGCGGCAAGTACCTGGTCCTTCACGAAAGCAACCGCTTTTACGAGTACGACGTGGAGGCCGACGCGTGGACCAAGCTGCCGGGTCCGGTGCACCTGTTCTCGGCAGGCCCGGCGACCTACTCGACGATCGAAGCCTCGATCACGACGTACGGCGTGAACATGTTCGTTTACTACAATCGAGAAGACTCCAAAGTCTGGCTCTACAAGCACTCGGCGGGGCCGGCGGGGAAATAAGGGGCGGCCAAGACATTTCCATGTGACATTTCGCCGCCCCGCGCCTATTAGCGGACCTAAGCCCTGCTCGCCGGAACGTGCCGGGTCCGGAGTGGCCCCCTGGCAGCGCGGCGGGCTAACGACCCGACGCGCTGCTGCGCGTCATCATCCTTCTTCGTCAGCCCTACGAGCCAAGCCAGCCTGAATTCGGTCGCGCCACAATTCGTCGGACGGAGCCATTGAGGTTGGCCCCGGGGCGTATTCTTCGATGACCGCCAAAATAGGAGGATTCTATGCGTACGAAGTTCGCCGCCGGGAGCGTCCTGGCCGCCCTGGCGGCGGTCGGGGTGAGCGGGACCGCGCAGGACCGGCCCGCGCGCGCCGTGCGGATCGGCGTGCTCGACCTCAAAGCCTGCTTCGACAAGGACAAAAGCGCCGCCGTGAAGGACATCGACGTCGAACTGCAACGCATCGCCGACGACATCGCCCGCCGCATGAAGGAGGTCGAGCCCAAGGAGCGCGAGCGGATGCGCGCGGATTACCTGGACTTCTACAACCGCAAGAAGGCGGGTCTCTTCAACGAGATCGTGGCCGCGACCGAGGCCGTGCGCCAGGAGCAAGGCCTGACGGTGATCCTTCGCGCCGACCCGGGGACGCTCGCCGTGGACGACAAGGACTCCCCCTCGAAGGACGTGACCCTCGAGATCCGCCAGCGCGCCGTGCTCTGTCACGAGCCGGAGATCGCCGTTACCGAGGCGGTGCTCAAGCGCCTCAACGAGGAGCACGCGCGGAAGAAGAAGGCGGGAAAGAAGGACTTCTAAGTGCGACCCGTTGAGTTCTTGGAGATGAGCCTCACCACAAAGACACGAAGACCACAAAGAAAAGGCGTCCCCATGGCCTTTCGATGTGAGTGCTTCGTGGTCTTCGTGTCTTTGTGGTGCAATTCGGACTAGCCTAGTAGGATTCTCGCATGGTGACGCTCGCCGACATCCGCTCCGCGCAGAAGGTCGTCTCGGCCGTCGCGATCCGGACGCCCGTCCTGCCGCTCAAGTTCTTCGATCGGCCCGCGACGTTCGTGAAGTGCGAGAGCCTTCAGAGGACGGGCGCGTTCAAGATCCGGGGAGCCTACAACAAGATCTCCCGTCTGCCGCAGTCCTGCAAGGGCGTGACCGCGTCGTCGAGCGGGAATCACGCCCAGGCCGTGGCCCTCGCCGCCCGGATGAAGGGGATCCAGGCGTGCGTCGTCATGCTCGACCAGTCGGTGCCGCACAAGATCGAAGGGACGCGAGGGTACGGCGCCGAGGTCATCCTGGGCGGAAAGACGAGCGTCCTGATCCGGGAACGCGCCGAGCGCGAGGCCGCAGAACGCGGATTCACGTACGTGCCGCCATTCAACGACCCGGAAATCATCGCGGGACAGGGGACGGCCGGCCTGGAGATCGTCCAGGACGTGCCGGAGGTGGCGTCGGTCGTCGTGCAGATCGGCGGCGGGGGGCTCATCAGCGGCGTGGCCACGGCGGTAAAGGAGTCCAACCCCCGAGCCAAGGTATTTGGCGTCGAGCCCGAGGGTGCCGACTCGATGTACC
>Ga0187892_10005410_pt1 | contig 20090 bp, 23 predicted proteins | sample MA1701073metaG_FD_139345 | JGI IMG/M metagenome (GOLD analysis project Ga0187892, IMG submission 139345) | Bio-ooze microbial communities from a basaltic lava cave in the Kipuka Kanohina Cave System on the Island of Hawaii, USA - MA170107-3 metaG ...
CGACGCCGCTCCCATCGCCCCCGGGGAGACCTGGGCCACGCGCTTCTCCGGCATCGCGCTGCCCGGGCTGACCATCGATTACGTCGACTGACCCGGCCGCCGCGGGCGCCCGCGGCGCGGCCCCGACCCGCGGCTACACCACGCGCGCCGCCTCGCGGCGGAGCCCGCGGCCGGCCACTCCCGGACGCTATAATGAGGCGACGATGGCACCGGATCCCGCTCTCGAACGCGCCTGGATGACGCAATGGCGGGTCGCCGCCGTCGAGCTGGCCGAGCAGCGCCGGCGGGAGCTGCGCGAGCTGTCCCCGGTGGCCGCCCTGGCCGCGAGCGATGCGGTCCTGTCCATCGGTGCCAGCCTGTCGCTGTCCCCGGCGCGGCACCGCGACTCTGGCCTGGTCCAGCAGCAAGCGTTGTTTCACCGGCACCGCCGGTGAACCCGATCTTCGCCGCCGCGGTCGAGATCCAGGAATTCCTCGGGGGCCGCGGGTGGCGGTTCTGCTTCATCGGCGCCCTCTCCGTTCAGCGCTGGGGCGAGCCCCGCCTGACCCAGGATGTCGACGTCACGCTCATCACGGGCTTCGGGGGCGAAGAGCGGTTCGTCGACGCCTTGCTCCAGGCGTTCTCCGGGCGGAGGTCCGATGCTCGGGACTTCGCGCTGCGAACTCGCGTGGCGCTGCTGGCCAGCCACTCCGGAGTCCCCATCGACGTCGCGCTCGGGGCCATGCCGTTCGAGGAACGGGCGGTGCAACGCGCCTCCGCCTTCGACATCGGCGACGGCGTGTCGTTGCTGACGTGCGGCCCCGAGGACCTGGTCGTCTTCAAGGCCTTTGCCGGGCGCGACAAGGACTGGCTGGACATCGCCGGCATCGTGGAGCGCCAGCGGGGACGCCTGGACGAGCGGCTGATCTGGGAGGAGCTAGGTCCACTCCTGCAGTTGAAAGACGCCCCCGACGCGGCAGACCGGCTCCGGCGCCTCCTGGACCGCTCGGGGGGCTGACCGCCGGCGTCGGGAGTGGGCCGGATCGACCCGGCACGGAGCCGTCGCCGCGAGCCCGGCCACGGCCCGGGTGGCGCCGCGCCCGCGGCTACACCACGCGCGACGCCTCGCGGCGGAGGCCCCGCGGGATCGCCAGGCGGTCCACCAGCTCGAACCCGAGGTGCAGCAGCGCGGCCATGGCCGCGGCGGGGGCGGCCCCGGCCAGGATCGTCCCCACGTCGTCCAGCGCGAGCCCGCGGACGATCAGGGTGCCGTAGCCGCCCCCGCCGATGAACGCGGCCAGGGTGGCCGTCCCCACCGTCATGACGGCCGAGGTCTTGATGCCGGCCATGATGGCGATCGACGCCAGCGGCAGCTCCACGCGCCAGAGCCGCCGCGCCGGCCCGAGGCCCAGCACGAGCGCGATCTCCAGGAGCTGGCGGTCGACCGCGATCATCCCGGCGTAGGTGTTCCGCGCGATCGGCAGGAGCGCGTAGAGCGACAGCGCGACGAGGGCGGGGACCTTGCCGATGCCGAAGAGCGGGATCATGAACACGAGGAGCGCCAGCGCGGGCACGGTCTGGAGCATCCCGATCGTGGTCAGCTCCACCTGGCCGACGCGGCGGAAGCGGGCGGCGAGGATGCCGAGCGGCACCCCGAAGACGACGGCGGCGCCGAGGGAGACCAGCACGAGGAACAGGTGGTCGAGGGTGAGGGCCCGGATCTCGGCCGCGGTGGCCCGCCAGCCGGTGGCTCCGGCGGGCGTCCGGCCGAGGAACTCGGCGGCCACGGCGGCGACGGGCCGGCCGTCCAGGTCCGCCCGGGCGTTGAGCGCGGTCATGCGACGGTCGTCGATGCGGCCCTCGAAGGTCGCCCGGAGGCGGGCCCAGGTGCGCGGGAACTGCTCGGCGACGGCGCGCCGGGCCAGCAGCACGGCCGCGTAGTCGGGGAAGAAGCGCCGGTCGTCCTCCAGGAGCACCAGCGCCAGCCGCGCGAGCTGGCCGTCGGTGGAGAAGACGTCGATGACGTCGACCTCGCCCGCGGCCAGCGCCCGGTAGGTGAGCGCGTGCTCCATCACGCGCGCGTCGCCGACCTCGATCCCGTAGTGCCGCCGGAGCCCGGGCCAGCCGTCCTCCCGCTCCAGGAACCCCGAGCTGAAGGCGCCGCGCAGCTCCCGGTGCCGGGCGAGGTCGCCGATGCGGCGGAGGCCCAGCCGCTCCGCGAGGTCGGCGCGCACGGCGAGGGCATAGGTGTTGCTGAAGCCGAGCGGCTCCGTCATCGTGAGGCTCGAGGCGGCGAGGCGCTCGCGGATGGCGTCGGGGGCGCGGAGCGCCGGATCCTTCAGGATCACGCGGGCCAGCGTGCCCGTGTACTCCGGGTAGAGGTCGACGGCCCCCGCCTCCAGCGCCCGGAAGACGAGGCCGGTGCCGCCGAGCCCGAGCTTGCGCTCCACCCGGGCCTCGCCGGCGGCCTCGATCACCTGGGCCGCGATCTCGGCCAGGATGTAGCTCTCGGTGAACGACTTGGAGCCGACGCGGAGGACGCCGCGCGGCTCGGCCGCGGCCGGGGCCGCGAGGAGCGCGACGGCGAGCGGCAGGAGCGCGGCCACGGCCGCGCCGGCGAGGGCCCGCGGGCTAGCCGGCACGGATCCCGGCGGGCAGGCCCTGGGCCGTCAGGAACCGGGTGACGAACGGGGTGGCGGGGCGCTCGACGAGGTCGGCGAAGGTGCCCTGCTGGACGACCCGCCCCTCGGTCATGAGGCTCACGCCGCTGGCGAGGTGGGCCGCCTCGCGGACGTCGTGGGTGACGAGGAGCACGGTCCGGCCCATCCGGGCGAACAGGCGCTTGAGCTCGCCGGCCAGCTCGGCCCGCACGATGGGATCGAGCGCCCCCAGCGGCTCGTCCAGCAGCAGCACCGGCGGGTCGAGCAGGAGCGCGCGCATCAGGCCGACCCGCTGGCGCTGGCCGCCGCTCAGCTCGCGCGGGTAGAGCCGGAGCGTCCGGTCGTCCAGCGCGACCAGCTCCGCCAGGGCGGCCACGCGGGCGCGGACGCGCGCGGCGGGCCAGCCCGGCGCCTCGGCCGCCAGCGCCACGTTGGCGTAGGCGGTGAGGTGAGGGTAGAGGCCGCCCTCCTGGACCACGTAGCCCATCCGGCGGAGGAGATCCGCGCGGGTCGCGTGGCTCACCGGCACGCCGTCCACCTGCACCTGGCCCCCGTCCGGCGTCACCAGCCCCAGGATCAGGCGGAGGACGGTGGACTTGCCCGAGCCGCTCGACCCCAGCAGCACGTGGGTGGTCCCGGCCGGCACCTCGAGCGACACCTCGGCCACCGCCACGCGGTCGCCGAAGCGCTTGCTGACGCCGCGGAGGCTGATCACGCCACGGCCGGCGCCGCCCCCAGCGCGTCGCGGAGCCGCTCCAGGATCCCCTCGGGAGCGCCGACGAGGGGCAGCGCGACGCGCCGCCCGGCGAGGCTGCTCCAGGCGATCCCGAAGAGGACCTCGAGCCCGGCGAGGCTCGGGGCCAGCGCGGCCGGGTGCACCCGGCGCTCGTCGTCGAGCCAGTCGGCGAGGAGCGCCAGGTGGGCCGCCTCCTGGGGCGAGGCATCCGGCGGCCCCGACAGGACGGCGCCCTCGGCCGTGATCGCCTCCCAGCCCCCGCCGAGGACCACGCGGGCGTGCCCGGCCGTCCCCCACACGGTGACGGCCACGTCGCCCCAGAAGCCGTCCTCGCCGAGGTGGCGCGGCGCGCGGGAGCCGATCTCCACCAGCGCCCGCGCGCCCGTCGCGAGCTCCACGGCGCCCGTCACGTGGTCGGGGGCGGGGTGGTCCTCGGCGTAGGCCTGCACGCCCTCGGCGCGGCCGACGACGGAGACGGCCGCCGGGCCGCCGGCGAGCCAGAGGGCGAGGTCCACCAGGTGCGTCCCCACCCGCAGCATCGACGGGCGGGCGGTGGCGTGGACGAGGCGGACCGCGCCCACCCCGCCCGCGTCGACGAGCGCCTTGACCTGGCGGAAGGGGCGGCCGTGGCGAAGCTGATGGCACACGACGCCCTTGACGCCCGCCGCGTCGCAGACGGCGGCGATGCGGCGGGCCTCCTCGAGCCCGAGGGCCAGCGGCTTCTCGAGGGCGACCGCGCGCACCCCGTGCCGCACGCCCAGCTCGACCAGCTCCAGGCGCACGGCGGGCGGCGTGGCGAAGCAGAGGACCTCGGCGCGCTCGGCCGCCAGCATCGCGGCGGCGTCGGTGAAGACCCGCGGCACCCCGAGCTCGGCGGCGAGCACCCGGGCGCGCGTGGCGTCCCGGTCGCACACCGCGGTCAGCTCGAACCGCGGCGGGCTGGCGAGGAGGCCGAGCGCGTGGCTCCTCCCGCGTCCTCCGCAGCCCACCAGGACGGTCCGGTACCGGACGGACACGCCCGCATTCTACTGGAAGCCCGGACCCCGGGACGCCCGCACCCTGCCCCGCGAATAGCGGCGGACGGGCCGCCGTCGAGCAGACAGGTAGTCACCCTCATCCCGAACCCAGGAGGACACGCCCATGCAGCGCATCGCCCTCGTCGCCCTCGTGGCCCTGGTCGCCGCCGCCCCCCTCGTGGCGCCGGCCTGGGCCGGACCCGGCCCCCGCGGTCCCGGGGCCTCGCAGCGCCTGCAGGAGCAGCTCGGCCTGACCGACGAGCAGGCGCAGGCCATCCGCGACGTCCACGCCCGCCAGCGGGACACGGTCCGCCAGCTCGGGCGGCGGGCCGCGGTCGCGCAGGCGGAGCTCAAGCGGCTCACCCTCGCCGGCGCCGACGACGCCACGCTCCAGACGACGCTCGCCGAGCTCCGCGAGGTCCAGGCGCAGCTCGTCCAGCTCCGCGTGGAGGCGCTCCGCGAGATGGCGCCGCTCCTCACCGAGGAGCAGAAGCAGAAGCTGGCGGAGATGCGCTCGGGGCGCGGCCCTCGGCGCCCCGCGCCGGCCATCCAGGGCTGAGCGGTCCCCGCCGCCGGCCTCCGATCACTCGATCCAGCGGCGCCGGGTCGCCCACCGGGGGCCCGGCGTCGCGCCCCCTCCGTCCCCGCGCCGGCCGGACGCGGCCGGCTCGCGGGGGCCCGCGCTTGACACCCCGCGCCGGCGAGGCTAGAGAGGGAGGCGAGGCGCCGCCCGCGATGCCGAAGCCCGAGCGCGAGTTCTTCGATCCGGCGTCGCTCCCCTGGGAGCCGGTGGCCGCCTCCGCCACCGCCGGAGCGGGCGGGCCGGGCGTGGCCCAGAAGATCCTCGCCCGCGACGAGGCCACCGGCGACGTGACGCGGCTCCTCCGCTTCGACGCCGGCGTGGAGACCACCGAGACCATCACCCACGACTTCTGGGAGGAGGTCTGGATCCTCGAGGGCGAGCTGGTGGACCTCGGCAAGGCCCAGACCTTCTCGGCGGGGATGTACGCCTGCCGCCCGCCCGGCATGCCCCACGGCCCCTATCGCGTGCCGCGGGGCTGCCTCACGCTCGAGCTGCGCTACGGCGCGCGCTGAGCGCCGGGGCCGCGCGCCTCAGCGGGCGATGCCGAAGGCGATGGCCTTGGCCACCGGGTCCTCGGTGGCGCCCATCCGCCGCGCCACCGCGGACGCGAGGCGGCCGAGCGCGGCCTCGCCCCAGAACCACGTGTGCAGCTCGGCGGCGGGGACGTCCGGCCGCTGGGCCATCCGGGCCTCGTAGGCGAAGGCCTTCAGGTCGTCGATGCAGTAGCGGATGAACTGCGTGAGCGGCACGTCGGCGGGCCGCTCGGGCAGGTCGGCGTCCTCGCCCCGCGCGTACGCCTCCAGCGCGCGCACCAGGCCGCGCCAGCGCCGCTGGGGGATGCCCGAGAGCCCCACCGTCGTGCGCCCGTCGTGCGCCTCGACCCAGCGCTCGTAGTAGGGGCGCAGCGCGGTCACCTCGTCGGCCGGGTCGCCGGCGCCGTCGGCCACCGGCGCCACCACCGAGGACTGGGGCAGCCGCTCCGGCGCCTTCTCCTCGGGGAAGTCGGCCAGCACCGGCCCCGACGGGGCCTCCAGCAGGGCCAGGGCCGCCGCCAGGACGCGGTGCTGCTGGGCGGCGTCGCCGGGCTTGCCGAAGGCCAGACCGAAGGGGAACGGCACGAACAGGGCGCGCGGCGGCTTCACCCGCTCCGTGTGCTCGCGCACCATGGAGATCCCCACCGTGGTCAGCCCGGCCTCCTCGAACACGCGGCTCAGCACGCCCACGGCGTGGGTGCAGTACGGTCAGGTCGGGGTGAGCAGCACCACCTGGGCGCCCTCCGCGTGGAGCCGCGCCGCCACCTCGGGGCCGGTCTCGGTCACGAGACGCTGCGGGTTGCGGATGGCGCCCATGAACGAGTAGGCCTGGGGCGCCACGGCGCCGATGGTCCCCCCGCGGGCCAGCTCGTGCAGCCGGTCGAGCGGGAAGGTCACGTTCATGTCGCGGTAGAAGGCGGTGTGGTCGAAGCCGATGCTCACGTGGCTCTGCAGGAGGTCGGCGGCCCGGGTGTCGGACGGGATCACGCGATAGCTCTGGTCGCCGCCCTTCAGGTCGCTGACGAACGGGCGGTCGCCCCGGCGGTGCAGCCCGGCCGTCGTCACCAGCGCCACGGTGGCCCGCCCGAGCGGCTGGCCGAGCGGCGTCCACGGCGCCGTCTCGTGCTCGACGCAGGGGAAGGCGACGAGCACCTGGCGCACCACCTCGCTGAGCGTGTCGAGCCTCGGCATCCGGGAAGGTCCTCCGCCCGCAAAGTACGGCATGCGCGATGCCGGCGCAACCTGCTAGGCTACACGGGCCGGGGGAGCCCGGCGTTCCCGGGAGGTGCGCTGGATGTCGAAGCCGAGTCCGACCTCGCTCCTGCTGAACCTGGGCCATGCCTTGGACCACCTGTTCCTCCTGATCTTCGCCACCGCCGTCGGCACCATCGCGGCCGAGTGGGGCATGCCCTGGCAGGACCTCATGCCCTACACCGTGGGGGCCTTCGCGCTCTTCGGCCTCGGCTCGCTGCCGGCGGGCCGGCTCGGCGACCTCTGGGGCCGCCGGGCCATGATGATCGTGTTCTTCCTGGGCATGGGCGGGTCCGGCCTCCTGATCGCGCTGGCCGCCGGGACGTGGTCCCTCGCCGCCGCCCTCACGCTCATGGGCGCCTTCGCCTCCATCTACCATCCGGTCGGCATCCCCATGCTCCTCGAGAAGGCCCAGCGCCCCGGCTTCACCATCGGCGTCAACGGGCTGGCCGGCAACCTGGGCATCGCCGGCGCCGCGCTCCTGACCGGCTTCCTGGTCAAGCACCTCGGCTGGCGCGCCGCCTTCGTGGTGCCCGCCCTCGCCGCCTTGGCCTGCGCCCTCTTCTTCGCGCTCCTCGTGCCGAAGGAGGACGCGCCCCCGGCCCGCCGGCGCAAGACGGGCGTGGACCTGCCGCGCGCGGTGATGGTGCGGGCGTTCCTGGTGATGACGCTGGCCGCCGTCACCGGCAGCCTCGTCTTCAACTTCACCACCAACGGCAACGGGCAGCTCCTGGTCGAGCGTCTCGAGGGCATCGTGGAGGACCCGGCCGCCATCGGCCTCCTGCTCGCGCTGGTGTACACGGTCGCCTCGCTGTCCCAGCTCGTCGTGGGCCGCCTCATCGATCGGGTGGCGCTCAAGCGGCTGTGGCTGCCCATGGCCACCGTGAACGTGCCGCTCTTCATCCTGGCCGCCCACGCCACCGGCTGGCCGCTCTACCTCCTGCTGGTCGCCGTGATGATCTTCGTCTTCGGGACCATTCCCTTCGTGGACGCGCTCATCGTGCAGTACGTCGACGACCGGATGCGCTCGCGGGTGGCCGGCATGCGCCTGGCCGTGTCGTTCGGCGTCAGCTCGCTGGCCGTCTACGCCCTCGGCCCCACCGTGAAGGCGGCCGGCTTCGGCGCCCTGTTCCTCGCCATGGCCGGGCTGGCCGCCCTCACCACCACCTTCGTGGCCCTGCTGCCCGGCCTCGCCCCCGCCCGCGTGCCCGCGGTCGCCGAGCCGATCGGCGCGCCCGGCCCCGCGGCGAGCTGAGCCGACCGCGAGCGGCCATGGCGAGCCGGCGCCGGCCGAGCTTCGTGTTCATCCTGTCCGACGACCTCGGGTACGCCGACCTCGGGTGCTACGGCGGGCGAGCGCCGTGCTCCCCCGAGCTGGACCGCATGGCGGCGGCGGGCCTCCGCTTCACCGACGGCTACGCGAACTCGCCGGTGTGCTCGCCGACGCGATTCGCCCTGATGACGGGTCGCTACCAGTACCGGCTGCGCGGGGGAGCCGACGAGCCCATCGCGAGCCGCATGCGCGGCAGCCCGGTGCTCGGCCTGCCGCCGGCCCACCCCACCCTGCCGTCGCTCCTCGGCGCCGCCGGCTACCGGACGGCGCTCCACGGCAAGTGGCACCTCGGGTACCCGCCCGCCTTCGGCCCCCTGCGGAGCGGCTACCAGGAGTTCTTCGGCGTCTGGAGCGGCGGCGTCGACTACTTCACCCACTGCGACTCGCAGGGGCACCACGACCTCTGGGACGGCGAGGAGGAGGTCCACCGCCCGGGCTACCTCACCGACCTCATCTCCGACCGCGCCGTGGCGTTCATCGAGCGCCGGCCGGACGCGCCCTTCCTCCTGTCCGTGCACTACACGGCGCCCCACTGGCCCTGGGAGACGCGGGCCGACCTAGCCATGGCGCCGGGGATCCACAAGGCCATCACCCATCTCGACGGCGGGTCCATCGACGTCTACCGGACCATGATCCGCCACATGGACGAGGGCGTCGGCCGCATCCTCGGGGCGCTCGATCGCACCGGGCGCGGCGAGGACACGCTGGTGGTCTTCACCAGCGACAACGGCGGCGAGCGCTTCTCCGACAACTGGCCGCTCGTGGGCGGCAAGATGGACCTCCTGGAGGGCGGCATCCGCGTGCCCTACATCGCCCGCTGGCCCGCCCGCATCCCGGCCGGCCGGACCACCGGCCAGCTCGCCATCACCATGGACTGGGTGGCCACGTTCCTGGAGGCGGCCGGCGTCGCCCCGGACCCGGCCCATCCGCTGGACGGCCGGAGCCTGCTCCCCGTCCTCGAAGCGCCCGCCCAGACCGTGGAGCGCGAGCTCTTCTGGCGGATGAAGTACCGGGAGCAGAAAGCCATGCGGGCGGGGTCCTGCAAGTATCTCGCCCTGGACGGGCACGAGTTCCTCTTCGACCTCGCGGCCGACGCGCGGGAGCGCGCCAACCTGGCCGGGCGGGAGCCGGACCGCCTGGCCGCCATGCGCGCCCGCTACCAGGCGTGGGAGGCCTCCATGCCGCCGCTCCCGCCCGACGCCACCGTGTCCATCCCCTACACCCGGGCGACGATGGCGCTGCCCTAGCCGGGGGCGCCGGCCGTCGGGGTCACCGACCGCACATGGAGGCACCGTGAACACCATGCGATGGGGCCAGCCGGCGCTGCCGTTCACCCTGCCGTCCACCCTCGGGCGACCGGTGTCGCTCGAGGAGCACCGGGGCCGGGCGGACGTGGTCCTGTACTTCTACTGCTTCGACTGGGGCAGCATCTGAACGCCCGAGTTCGGCGGCCTGGTCCAGGTCGCCGATCGCCTGACGGAGCGGGGCGCGGTGCTGCTCGGCGTCAGCGCCGACAGCCCCTTCAGCCACGAGGCGTTCGTCAAGGCGCGCGGCATCCCGTTCCCCCTGCTCAGCGACATCCACCGGGCCGTCATCCGCGCCTACGGGGTCCTCGACGAGGAGCGCAACGTGGCCTATCGCTCGACCTTCGTCGTCGATCGCGACGGCGTCCTGCGGTGGGGACAGGCGGGGGACCGCCACATGGTGCGCGACGGCGCCGAGATCCTCAGGGTGCTGGACACGGTGGCCCGGCTCCGGGCCCCCGCCTAGCCGGCGCCGCGCGGGGCCCCTCCGATCTCGCCGGGCCGCCCGGCCCCCGGCGTCCGGCTCAGACCCCGAGGTAGTAGCGCTTGACCAGCTCGTGCTCGGCCAGCTCCCGGGTCGTCCGTCCCTCGAAGGCGATCCGTCCGTGGACGATGACGTAGCCGCGATCGGCGATGCGGATGGCCTGGTTGAAGTTCTGCTCGGCCATGAGCACGGTGAGGCCGTGGGCCGCCTTCAGCTCCTGGATCTTCGCGATGACCCGGCTCACGAGGATGGGCGCCAGCCCCACCGAGGGCTCGTCGATGAGCAGGATCCGGGGGCTCGACATCAGCGCGCGGGCCAGCGCCAGCATCTGCTGCTCGCCGCCGCTCATGCTGCCCGCGAGCTGCCGGCGCCGCGCGGCCAGCACCGGGAACGTATCGAGGCACACCGCCAGGTTGCGGTCGATGCTCGCCCGCGCCGCCGGCCGGTAGGCGCCGAGGAGGAGGTTCTCCTCCACGGTGAGGGCGGGGAACAGCCGGCGGCCCTCCGGCACCAGCGCGATGCCGAGGTTCACGATCTCCTCGGGGGCGAGCCCGGCCAGGCTCGTCGCCCGGCCGTCCGTCTCCAGCAGGATCTCCCCGCTCGCCGGCCGCACGATGCCCATCACGCACTTCATGAGCGTGCTCTTGCCGTTGCCGTTGGTGCCGAGGAGCGCCACCGTCTCCCCCTCCCGGACCTCGAGGGACACGCCGTGCAGCACCCGGACGGCGCCGTACCCGGCCTCGACGTCGCGCAGGACGACCCTACTCGCCAAGGTAGGCCTTCTCGACGGCGGGGTTCCGCAGGATCTCGTCGGGCCCGCCCTCGGCGATCTGCTGGCCGGCGTCCAGGACGGCGATGCGCTCGGAGAAGCGCATCACCGCCCGCATGATGTGCTCGATCATGATGACGGCGATGCCCCGGCCGCTGAGGGACAGCAGGATGCACAGAATCTCGTCCACCTCCCCGCTGGAGAGGCCGGCCATGGACTCGTCGGTGACGAGGAGGCGCGGACGCGCGGCCAGGGCACGGGCCAGCTCGAGCTTGCGCAGCTCGATCTGGGTGAGGCCGGCGGCGGGGGCGTCGGCCTTGGCGTCGAGCCCGATCGTCCGCAGGATGTCCGCCGCCTCCCCCCGCACGTCGGCGCCGTGCGAGCGCGCGTGCGCGGCGTACTCGGCGGGGATGCAGAGGTTCTCCAGCACGGTCATGCTGGCGAACGGCCGCGGGATCTGGAAGGTCCGGGCCAGGCCGAGCCGCGTCCGCCGGTAGGCGGGCAGGCGCGAGACGTCGCGCCCGGCGAAGGTGATGCGCCCCGCGTCCTGGCGCAGCGAGCCCGCGATGCAGTTGATGAGCGTGGTCTTGCCGGAGCCGTTGGGGCCGATGAGGCCGACCCGCTCGCCCTCGTGCACCCGGAGGCTCACCCGGTGGAGGGCCTGGAAGCCCCCGAAGCGCTTGCTCAGCCCGTCCACCTCGAGCAGCGGGGCCGCCATCAGGCGGGGATCCGCGCGCGGCGGCGGCGCAGGAGGCCGACGATCCCGTCCGGGGCCAGGATCACGAAGGCCACCAGCAGCACGCCGACGATGAGCAGGTTCAGCGCCGAGGAGATCGTGACGGTGGCGACCTGCTGCGCCGTGCCCAGCAGCACCGCGCCCAGGAGCGGGCCGACCCACGTGGTCGTCCCGCCGATCATGGGCATGGCGAGGCTGTTCACGGCGTAGTCCAGGCTGAAGGCCGACGACGGCTCCATGTAGGTCACGTAGTAGGGGAACGGCGCCCCCGCCGCCCCCATGAGCGTGCCGCTGATGGTGGTGGCGGCCAGCTTGAGCTTCAAGGTCGGGACGCCCATGCACTCGGCCGCCTCCTCGTTGTCCCGGATGGCCGCCAGCCCCCGCCCCATCCACGAGCGCTCGATCCACCGCGCCACCGCCAGCGCGGTGAGCGCCAGCCCGGCCATGACCACGAACAGGAACTCCACGTAGTTGCCGAAGAACGGGACGCGGGCGGGCCGGATCGTGTAGATGCCGCGGGAGCCGCCCACGTAGTCCCAGTTGACGATGAACGTCTGCAGCACGACGGCCAGGGCCAGGGTGGCGATGGCGAAGAAGACCCCACGCAGCCGGAGCGTCAGGTACCCGATGCCGAGGCCGAGGAGCCCCGCCACGAGGCCGGCGGCCAGGATCAGCACGGGGAGCGGGACCTGGTAGGCCTTGATGAGGATGGCGGCCGTGTAGGCCCCCAGGGCGAAGAAGCCGGCGCTGCCGAAGTTCACGTAGCCCGTGTAGCCGCCCAGGATGTTCCAGGCGGTGGCCAGGACCACGTACTGCAGGACCACGTACCCCGCGAAGTAGTAGTACTGGTTCTCGACCACGCGCGTGGTGCCCGCCGCCAGGGCCAGCAGCGCGACCGCGAGGGTCAGGAGCGCCCGCCCGCTCACGCCGTCCTCCCGAACAGGCCGGCGGGCCGCACGGCCAGCACCAGCAGCAGGATGCCGAACGAGACGGCCAGGGCCCACGACGGCCCGTAGAACGTGGACGTGAGGCTCTCCAGCACGCCGAGGATCACGGCCGCCGCCAGCGTGCCGCCGATGCTCCCCATGCCCCCCAGCACCGCGATGGCGAACACCCGGCCGATGTACTCGCGGCCGATGGAGGGCTCGATGGGCCCGATCATGATCAAGAGCGCCCCCGCCACGCTGGCGGTGGCGATGGCCAGCCCGAAGGCGAGGTCCTTGACCCGCACGGGGCTCGCCCCCATCAGGCGCAGCGCGAGGGGGTCCTGCGACACCGCCTTCACGGCCCGCCCGTAGAAGGTCCGCGACAGGAACAGGTGCAGCGCGAGGGTGAGGGCCACCGCCACCGCGCACGGGATGGCGAGCCGGAAGGCGATGCCGACGGGACCGATGGCGAACGTCTCGCCGATGTAGTCGGCGTGGACCGAGCGGTAGTCCACGCCGTACTGGAGCAGCAGGGAGACCTCGATGATGAAGACGATGCCGAAGAAGAAGACCAGTCCGCGCAGGGACTCCTCGCCCCGCTGCTCGAAGCTCGTGTAGTAGACGCGGTAGACGGCGACGCCGAGCCCGAAGAACAGCGGCATGCCGAGGAGCCCGGCCAGGATCGGGTCCAGCCCGAGGTGGGTGTTGGCGACGTAGGCCGAGTACGAGCCCAGGATGACGAAGGCCGGATGAGCGATGTTGACGATGTTCAGGAGGCCGAAGGCCAGCGTGATGCCCAGGCTGACGGCGGCGTAGAAGCCGCCCAGCAGGACGCCCGCCACCACCGCGTCCAGGAGCAGGTCGAGGGAGACCATGGGTGTCGCCGGGCGCCGGGGCGCGTCAGCGCGCGTCCCGGCGCCCGGGAGCCCTCAGCGAGTGGCCCTCGCGCTCAGCGCTTGGCCTTGGCGTAGGGGTAGATGAGGTCGCCGGACTTCCACTGGTCGGGGTAGATGACGACGCGGTGGCCCGGGATCGTGAACTGCTTGAGGTCGTTGTTCTCGACGTTCTGGAACTGGACCTGCAGCACCCGCGACCGCGCCCACTCGCCGTTGGGCGCGAACTTCACCTTCCCCACCACGGTGTCGAACTCGTGGGCGCGGATGTAGGCGCCGAGCTTCTGCTGGTCGAGGCTCTTGGTGGCCTCCACCGCGTCGCCGAGCACCTGCAGGTACGCGTACGCCCACGGCGGCAGGTAGTGGCCCAGGGGGTCGACGCCCGCGTCCTTCGCCCGCTCCTGGTACTTCTGCAAGAAGGCCTCGATGCCCTTGAACTTCAGCGTGGGCTCCGGCACCCAGAAGTCGTAGTTGACGATGCCGTTGAGCTGCGGGCCGAGCGCGGTCAGCAGGGAGGCGTACTGGAGCCCGACCATGCCGCCGCCGAACAGCTTGGGCTTGAGCCCGACCTCGTGGGCCGCGCGCACCATGCCGGCCGAGTCCGGCGGGTAGGAGGCCACGAACACGATGTCGGGATTGGTTGACTGGATGGCCCGCGCGATCGGGGTGAAGTCGGCCGTCGTGGGCGGGTAGGCCTTGTCGTAGACGATCCGGAGCCCGAGCTTCTTGGCCGTGGCGCGGGCGCCGGTCACCGCGTTCTGGGCGAACTCGGCGTCGGCCGCGGTGAGCGCGATCGTGCGGGGCTTCGGGTTCTGGCGCATGGCGATCTCGAAGAAGCCCTTCGACCAGTCGGTCAGGGGCTCGGGCCCGGCTGGCATGATCTGGAAGTAGTTCGGGTAGTTGAACTTCTCGTTCACGGCCAGCCCGAACAGCCCCATGAAGACCAGCTTGCGCTCCATCACGATGGGCATGGCGGGGGCGATCAGGTTGGTGCCGTACCCGGACACGACGAGGTCGACCTTGTCCACGTCGAGGAGCTTGGTGTAGATGCCGGGGACGGTGGCGGGCTTGGTCTGGTCGTCGTAGTGCACCAGCTCCACCTTGCGCCCGAGCAGGCCGCCCCGCTTGTTGACGTCGTCGGCCCAGATCTGCATCGCGAGCAGCGCGGCCTTGCCGTTGCCGGCCAGGCCGCCCGTGAGCGCCATGCCGAAGCCGATCTTGATGGGATCGGCGGCGTGGGCGGCCGGCGCCCCGGCGGCGCCGAGTCCGAGGACGAGCGCGCACATCGCGACGACGAGCCGGGTGACGGCGGTAGGTCTGGCGATTCTTCTCATCGGATCTCCTCCCTGGCTCCGTGCCGGTTGTCGACCGTGAAGGGTGCCGTGAGGGCCTGCGGGGATGCCGCCCACCTTAACAGCCATGACGGATCATTGACAAGCCCGGCCGGCCGGGGTATCCGGGAGCCGCGAGGGACTCCACCATGGCCGACCGACCGCCCGTCACCCCTGCCCTGCTCGACGAGTACTGCCGGCGCTTCCGCAACTGGACCCGCTGGGGGCCCGAGGACGAGCTGGGCACCGTCAACTTCATCACCCCGGAGGTCGTCCGCCACGCGGCGACGCTCGTGCGCCAGGGCAAGGTCATCTCGTGCGCCCTGCCGTTCGACGCCAACGGGTGCCAGACCGGCGCCTTCGGTCGCGTGAACCCCATCCACAGCATGGTGGCCACCGGCACCGACCACGTGGCCGGCGTCCAGACGGCGGGCGGCTTCGACCACGCCCCGTACGGCTGGGGCTACGCCGACGACCAGATCACCATGTTCCTGCAGACCGGCACCCAGTGGGACGGGCTCGGCCACATCTTCCACAACGGGCAGATGTACGGCGGCCGCGACGCCCGCCTCGTGTCCTCGAAGGGGGCGGAGCGCAACGGCATCCAGCACTACAAGGACCGCATCGTGACGCGGGGTGTGCTGCTCGACGTCGCCCGCCACAAGGGCAAGCCGGCGCTCGAGCCCGGCGAGGCGGTGTACCCCGAGGACCTCGACGGCTGCGCCGCGCGGCAGCGGGTGACGGTCCGGCCAGGCGACGTCGTGCTGGTGCGGACCGGCGACATGGGCCGCCGCCTCCGGGAGCGGAACTGGGGCACCTTCTCGGCCGGGGACGCGCCGGGCCTCAGCTTTCACACCGCGCCCTGGATCTACGACAAGTCCATCGCCGGGGTGGCCAGCGACACGTGGGGCATCGAGGTCCGGCCCAACGAGCTGCCCAACTCGTTCCAGCCGCTGCACCTCGTGCTGCTGGTCAACATGGGCCTCCTGATGGGCGAGATCTTCTTCCTGGAGGCCCTGGCCGACGACTGCGCCGCCGACGGCGTCTACGAGTTCATGTTCGTGGCGCCGCCCTTGCCCATCACCAACGCCGTCGGCTCGCCGATCAACCCCCAGGCCATCAAGTAGCCGGCCGCACGCCAGGTAGCCGGCGGGCGGGCGGCCCGGAGGTCGGCCGGGCTACTTCACCGTGACGGTGATCTTCTTCGACATCACCGGCGGGTCGAAGGGCACGTGGCTCTTGTCGCCGAGCACGAGCTGGAGCGTGTGCTTGCCCGGCTTCAGGGTCACCATGGTCTCGGTCTGGCCCCCGCCGAAGTGCTTGACCTGGTCCGTGGCCGGCAGCGGCTGATTCGGGTCGGGCATGGCCTCGACGTCGATCAGGAGGTGATGGTGGCCCGTGTTCGGGCTGTCCACCCCGGCCGGCGCCACCCCCATGCCCTTGAGCCCGAACTGCACGCGGAAGCTCTGGGACACCGTGGCGCCGTCCCGCGGGGAGATGAAGTACACGACGGCCCCCGCCGGCGCCTTGGTCTTCGGGATCTGGGCCTCGCTGCCGGAGGCCGCGAGCAGGACGCCGACCGCCACGAGCGCCATCGCCAGTGCGTGCATGGGACACCTCCTCGCCGGGATCGAAGGGTTGCCCCGGGGCCGCCCCGGGGTGGCAGCATCCCGCGCCGGCCCCCGCCTGCGCGTCAAGGGCGGGCGGCGCCGGAGAGCGCCCGCTCAGAACTTGTAGAAGTGGTGAGCGAGCTCGAAGGCCACGTCCTTGTCCTGGAAGGCGCGGGCCTCGGCGCGCTTGACGGCGAGGTACTCGCGGAACAGCACCGGGCCCATGGCCTCGCCCAGCACCTCGTCGCGCTCCAGCTCGTCGAGGGCCCCGCCGAGCGCGCGGGGCAGGAGGCGGATCCCCCGCCGCTGGCGCTCGGCCTCGGAGTAGGTGTCGGGGTCGGCGAGCGCGGGCTCGCCCGGGTCGAGCCGCCGCTTGATGCCGTCGAGACCCGCCGCGAGGAGACCGCCGAGGGCGAGGTAGGGATTGCAGGAGGGGTCGCACGGCTTGAGCTCGAGGTTGGTCGACTCCATCTCGAGGGTCCGGCGCTGGGAGGGCACCCGCACCGCCGCCTCGCGGTTGTCGGGACCCCACGCCGCGTAGGCGCCGCACCAGTACCGGGGCTGGAGCCGCCGGTAGGAGTTGACGGTCGGCGCGGTGAGGGCGACCAGCGCCGGGAGATGGGCGAGCACGCCGCCCATGAAGGCGTAGCCGAGGTCCGAGAGCCCGTGCCGGCCCTTCCTGTCGTGGAAGGCGTTGGTCCGCCCGTCGAGCCGCCAGAGGCTAAAGTGGATGTGGCTGCCGTTGCCCGCCTCGTCCGCGTAGGGCTTGGGAGCGAAGGACGCGACCAGGCCGTGGTTCAGCGCCACGCCGCGGGCCGTCTCCCGGACGGTGATCTGGTTGTCGGCGGCACCGAGCGCGTCCGTGAAGCGCACGGGCAGCTCCTGCTGGCCGGGCCCCAGCTCCGGGTAGCACTGCTCGGGGTGGACGCCCTGCGCCCGGAGCGCCCCGATGAGGTCCATCATGACCGCCGCGGACGAGTCCATCCCCGTCGTGGAGCCGTACGGGGTCCGGTCCAGCGGCACGTAGCCGTCGCCCTCGCGGCGCGCCAGGCTGAACTCGTTCTCGAACGCCGCCTTGAGCGCGACACTCTGCCCGGCCGCCCGCTCGATCATGCGCCGCAGGAAGCCGCGAGGGCACGCCGCCCACGGCTCGCCCTCCGGCGTGAGCATGTCGCAGAGGAGCCGGGCCGCCTTCGGCGTGTACGGCAGGACCGCGAAGGTCCCGACGTCGGGAGCCAGCCGGAACTCGCCCACCGGGCCGAAGGCGCCCTCCGGCACGAGCTGGTCCAGCATCGTGAACGACTGCATGGCCACGGTCATGCCGATGCCCGACCGCAGGTAGGACGGCAGGAACTCGGTGTGACAGGCCTTGCCGCGGATCACCCCGTCGTTGCCGCAGTAGAGGAACCGCACGAGCTGGACGCCGGCCGACCGGCACTCGGCGAGGATCGTGCTGGCCCGCCGCTGGGCCGCGCCGTCCCGGCCCCGCTCGCGTCGCCGTGTCGCCATGTCCGCTGCCTCCTCAGGACCTCGGTGGGATCACCCAGAGGAACACGGACCGGGGCTGGCCGTCGGCCTCCACGCGGAGGGTCCGGGTCGGCTCCCAGTCCCCCATGTCGAAGGTGTGGGAGACGACGCGCGCGCCGGGCCGGAGCTCCTGGAGGAGCTTGGGCCGGAGCCTCAGGTTCAGCTCCCGCGTGAGATACAGCGTGACGACCGTGGCCGGCCGGAGATCGGCCTGGAACAGGTCCTGCTGGACGAACCGGACGCGGTCAGCCACGCCCTCGCGCCGGGCGTAGCCCGCGCTCGCGGCCACCAGGCGCGGCTCGATCTCGATGCCGACGCCGCGGGCGCCGAAGTCCCGGGCCGCTGCGATGACGAGGCGCCCGTCCCCCGAGCCGAGGTCGTAGATCAGATCGTCCTTGCCCACCGCGGCCAGCCGCAGCATCTCCTCGACGACGGCGTGGGGGGTCGTGACGAACGGCACCTCGGACTGAGGATGCGCCGCGCACCCGGCGAGGAGCGCGATGGTCACGAGGAGCGGACAAGTAGCGCCTCGACCGATGCCCGCGCCGCGACGTCGCATCACTCGCGCCTCCCGCGCCTTCGTCCCGTCGAGGTATCCGCCCCGGGTGAGCGGATGGTGCCGGTGAGGGGAGTCGAACCCCTAAGCCCTTGCGGGCACTGCATTTTGAGTGCAGCGAGTTTGCCAGTTTCTCCACACCGGCCCGACGATCCGCCCGTGGCCCCGGCGCGACCGGCCTCGCCGGGGCCGCCCCGAGCCGGCCCCTAGCATACCGTCAGCGCGAGCCGAGCGGAACCCGCGCGCGCCGCGGCGGCGAACCTTGACACCCCCGGCGCCGGACGGTACGCTTCAATTTCGCGGTGGGGCTGTAGCTCAGCTGGGAGAGCACAAGGCTGGCAGTCTTGGGGTCAGGGGTTCGATCCCCCTCAGCTCCACCAACTCTTCGCGGGGTCACGGAGCGATCCGTGGCCCCGCGCGCGTCTGCCGCCTCCCGTTACGTGGCCGGCGCGCCCTCGCAGGAGAGCGAATCGCTCCGCCCCTGGTAGTCGCCCCGGTCCTCCACCAACGTGAGAGCCCAGATGTCGACCTTGAACGTGAAGGATCCCGGTCGCTTCCACGCCTGATACGGCGTGATGGCCTGCCGGTACTCCAGGAAGACCGTGTCGTCCCGCGTGTCCAGCCGTCGCCCACCCTCGGGGCGGCGAGAGTAGAGCTCGGCCAGCTGCTCGGCGCTGCGGCTCGTGGCCGGCGGTCGCGGGGCGTTCGTGGTGGAGGCCTTGTAGGCGTTCACCTGGGAGTCGTCGAGGAGAGTCCCGTAGAACTCCCGGCCTCCGAACACCACGACCGGCCGCGAAGACTTGCTGGTGAGCTTGATCGTGACGTAGACGGACCGGTCGCCCGGTGCGGGCCGGGCAATGGCCTCGGCCCCGTACAGCGACGGGGCTCCGTCGCACGGCTTGAAGCCCACGCGAGGCGCGGCGCCGGCGGACTGCGGCGCTGCTTTCACCTCGACCGGCGTCGACGGTCGGGCCCCTCGATCATCTTCCCGCGGGACGGCGCCCGCTCCACCATCCACGCGCGTTCCCCGCTGATCCGGCTGCCGTCCCGGCTCGGTGGCGCCGGCCACGGGCGGCTTGACGGGATCCAGGGAGACGCGATAGCGACTGTGCTCGGTCAGCGCCGGGATCTCGAGGCTACCGTCTCGATACCCGGCGGCATGCACGCTGACGCGGAGGCTGCGCTCCGCCCGGGCGATCTCGAATCGCGCCGTGCCCAGACTGTCCGTGCTCTCCTCTACACCTCCCGACACGCGGTGAAGGATGACCCGGGCGTTGGCGATGGCCTTCTCGGTCCCGCGCTCCATCACGAGAATGGCCAGGTTGACCGGACCCGATGCAGCGGGCCGAGGGTTGAGGTAGACGTAGGCCGGCCAGCCGCCCGCCACGCCTGCCGCAAGCAATGCGAGAGCCCTGAAGACGAACCGGAGTCGTAGACGTGCATCCTTCTGCAAGAGAGACGCCCAGAAGCGCGCCAACCGCCCCTGCGCGCTGGGCGGATCGTCCGGATGGGGTCCCGGGCTCGGGCTCACGGCGGCGAGCAGTCTGAACGTCGAGGCCAGGCAGTCGACTGTAACGAGGCCCGCGGCACGCGCGGGACTATACCCTGCTCACCGAGCAGAGAGCAACGCCGAACACGGGTTCGGGCGGGCCGCAGGCTGTCCTTACTGCGTTGCCGCCGGGCCGATGTCAGCTCGCGGGGACGCCTCGCTCCGTTCCACGCCTCGTCCGGCCGGCGGCGCTAGACAATATGGAAGGACCGGCCTGCCGTATCGCAAAGTAAGCGTGGGTTGTTCCGGGGAGGAACAGAGCCACATGCGAAAGGAGGCCGGTCATGGACGAGGGTACTACATACGTGGCGCTC
>Ga0187892_10005411_pt1 | contig 20090 bp, 15 predicted proteins | sample MA1701073metaG_FD_139345 | JGI IMG/M metagenome (GOLD analysis project Ga0187892, IMG submission 139345) | Bio-ooze microbial communities from a basaltic lava cave in the Kipuka Kanohina Cave System on the Island of Hawaii, USA - MA170107-3 metaG ...
CGGACCCTGCGCACCCGCCGGACCGGGATCACCCTGGGGACCCTGCGCACCGTCCGCGCCATCCGCACCCGCCGGGCCCTGCGCGCCATCCGCGCCGTCGGCACCGGCCGGACCCTGCGCACCCGCCGGACCGGGATCACCCTGGGGACCCTGCGCACCGTCCGCGCCATCCGCACCCGCCGGACCTGCCGGACCCGGATCGCCCTGCGGACCCTGCGCACCATCCGCGCCATCGGCACCCGCCGGACCCGCCGGACCCGGATCACCCTGCGGACCCTGCGCACCATCCGCGCCGTCAGCACCCGCCGGACCCGCCAGACCCGGATCACCCTGCGGACCCTGCGCACCATCCGCACCATCGGCGCCGTCGGCGCCGGCCGGACCTGCCGGGCCGGGATCGCCCTGCGGGCCGGGGGGACCATCGGCGCCGGGCGGAGCCGCGGGGCCGGGATCGCCTTGCGGGCCCTGCGCACCTGCCGGACCGGGATCGCCCTGCGGACCCTGCACACCATCCGCGCCATCGGCACCCGCCGCACCGGCCGGGCCCGGATCACCCTGCGGACCCTGGGCACCGTCCGCGCCAGCCGCGCCGGCCGGACCCATCGGACCCTGCGGGCCGGTGGGGCCCGCGACGACGGGGCTGCCGCCCTGGAGCTGACAGTCGGACGGGACGCCCACGACGGCGCCACCGGTCACGCGCAGGTACGGCGCGGTGGTGGTGGTCGGCGCATCGACGATGGCGTGCAGCCGGATCGACTTCGGCAGCTTCGGCGTGCCCGCCGCATGCTGCGTCTTGTCGACGTAGTACTGGATCAGCGGGTCGCCCGCGAAGAGGTTCGCCGTGCCGATCAGGCTCGTGCACTGGTCGTCGTCGTAGAGCTCGAAGGCGAGCACATCGGTCGAGGCCGTGCCCTTGAAGAGCTTGGCGTCGGCGAAGTACTCGACGACCACAGGAGCTGCGCTGGCGGCGGTGCTGAGGAGAAGTGCCGCACCGAGCGTGAAGATGGACCTGGGGCGAACCATGACGATGCCTCCGACGAAACCCGGAGGTGATCGGCCGCACAAAGCGCGGACTTGAGCAGAGGACGCGCAGCGTGGCGTCGAACGAGGGCTTCGCGGCCGGTCTAGCCGGCCGAGCCGGCCGCCTGCGCGTCGAGCTCCGGCAGCCAGAGCTCGACCGTAGTCCCTGCGCCGACGCGGCTCGAGACGTGGATCTCGCCGCCTGCCTGCGTGATGAATGCGTGCACCAGGGAGAGCCCGAGGCCGGTGCCGCGGCCCGGCCCCTTGGTCGTGAAGAAGGGCTCGAACAGGTGGGCACGGGTCTCCTCGTCCATGCCGGTCCCGTCGTCACACACGCGCAGGACGGCGTAGCGGCCGGGACGCAGGGCGCCGGCACCGGCCGCCAGCTCGGCGCGCGCGGTCGCCACGCGGATCTCGCCACCCTGCGGCATCGCATCGCGTGCGTTCAGCACCAGGTTCAGCACGGCCTGCTCGAGCTGGACCGGATCGACGAGCACGGCGCCGAGCCCGTTCGCGAGCGACACGCGCAGCGCGACCTTCTCGCCGACCAGGCAGGCCAGCAGGCGTTCGATGCCGCGCAGCAGCGCGTTCGGCTGCACCGGCCGGGGCTGCGTGATCTGCCGGCGCGCGGGCGCGAAGAGCCAGCGCGTCAGCTCCTCCGCGCGCTCGGTCGCGCGGCGGATCTCCTCGATGTCGCGGCGCGTCGAGCGCTCGAGATCGGGCCGCCCGAGCACGAGCTCGCTGAGCCCGTTGATCACGAGCAGCAGGTTCTTGAACTCGTGCGCCACCGCGCCGGCGAGGCGCCCGTCGCTCGGTGCGTGCGGCTTCATGTCGTCCGCCGGGGAGAGGGGGAGCCGCCGCGGGCCTCGGCGCTGCGTGCGGGCGGGGGCATGTCGATGCCGAGGTCGCGGATCATCCGCATCAGGTTCGAGGGATGCAGGCCGAGCCCGCGCGCGGCGAGGGAGCGGCTGCCGCCGCTGCGCGACAGCGCCTCGCGCACGAGCTGCAGCTTGAATGCGCGCACCGCCTCCGTGTAGCCGCCCGAGCTCTTCGCGTGCCCGCCGCGGATGCGCGGCGAGAGCTCTTCCACGCCGACGGGGCCCGTGACGACGCGCGTCGCGTAGAGCCGCTCGATCTCGTTGCGCAGCTCCCGCACGTTGCCCGGGAAGGCGTACCGGCAGAGGGTCGCGAGCGCGGCGGCGGAGAGCGCGAGCGGCTCGCGGCCGAGACGCTTCGCCACCTCGTCGGCGATGCCCGCGGCGAGCTCGGGCACGTCTTCGCTGCGCTCGCGCAGCGGCGGCAGCGGGATCCGGAACACGTCGAGCCGGAAGAGCAGATCGCGGCGCACGCGCCCGCTCTCGAGCGCCTCGTCCACGCCGAGCTGCATGGCGGCGACGATGCGCACGTCGGCGTGGCGCACCTCGGTCTCGCCCAGCCGGCGGAACTCCCGGAGCTCGAGGAAGCGCAGCAGGGCGGCCTGGACCGGGCGCGGCATGTCGGCGAGCTCGTCGAGGAACAGCGTGCCGCCGTCGGCCGCCTCGACGAGCCCCGGCTTCAGGGCCGCCGCGCCGGTGAAGGCGCCGCGCGCATGGCCGAACAGCTCGCTCTCGAGCAGCGCCTCGGAGAAGAGCGCGCAGTTGAGCGCCAGGAACGGGCGGTCGCCGCGCTCCCCCGCCGCGTGGATCGCGCGCGCGAGCAGCTCCTTGCCCGTGCCCGTCTCGCCGGAGAGCAGCACGGGCAGGTCGCTCTCCGCAGCCCGGCGTGCGGCGCTGCGCGCGGCCTCCGCGACGGCGCTCGCGCCCACGAACGCCTCGAAGCCGAAGCGCTCGTCGAGCGCGACCTTGAGCCGCCGGTTCTCGCGCGAGAGGCGATGGTTCGCGCTGCTGAGCCGCTCCGCCTTGGCCCGCAGGGCCTCGATCTGCGCCGCGTCGCTCTCGCGCAGGCGGAGCGACAGCGTGCGCACGAGCTCGAGCGCCGCCCCGGCATGGCTGCCGACCGCCTCGAGGAAGGCTGCGCGCGGGATGCACAGCGCCCGCACGCTCCCGGCGGCGGTCACGGTCGCGGAGCGGGGGAGCTCGTCGACCAGGGCCATCTCGCCCACCAGCTCGCCGGCGCGGCGCACGGCGACGGCGTGCTGCTCGCGCTCGTTGACCGGGAGCCGGATCGTCACCTGCCCGTCCAGGAGGACCCACACCTCGTTGCCGGCCGTGCCTGCCTCGATCAGCACGCCCCCCGGCGCGAGGTCCCGGAGCTGGCTCCGGCTCGCCATGCGATCGAGGGCCGCGAGCGGCAGGTGTCGCAGCACGTCGACGTGGCGCAATGCCTCGAGCAGCTGGAGCTCGTTCACGCGGCGCATCATATCAGCTCGTATCAGAGGGACACAATTACCATGTCCTTCTGATACTTGTTTTCGGACGCTCGGCCCCCCCGGAACACCCAGGGGCGGTCTCAGGGGTGGGAACAGGCCTTGCTAGGAGCGCGGCGCATGCCTGTTGCCGCCCTGCTCTCGGGCGCCGTTTTGGCCGTCGCGAGCCTGCCCGCACCCTGCGGTCCGCTCGTGTTCGTCGGCTTCGTCCCGCTGCTCCGGTCGCTGCTGCGCGCCCGCTCGCTCCCGCTCGCGTTTCGGGACGGCTGCCTCGCCGGCGCGCTGTTCTTCGGGATCGGATACGGCTGGGTGTTCCAGGCCGAACTCGGCAGCGGCCTGGCCCTGGCCGTCGCCTTCGTCCTGGCGCTCTCCCTGCTCTCCGCTTGCTTCGGCGCCTTCGCCCTCGCGGTCGCCTGGCTCGCCCGCCGCTCGCCGCCCCTCGCGCTCCTCGCCGCACCCGGCCTCTGGGTGGGGATCGAGTTCGCGCGCTCCCAGGAGTGGCTGCTCGCCGTCCCGTGGAATCACCTGGGCTACGCCCTCGCGGACCAGCCGAGCCTGGTGCAGGGCGCGAGCCTCGTCGGCCTCTACGGACTCTCCGCCTGGATCGTGGCGGTCAACGCCGCGCTCGTGCTGGCACCCCGCCTCTCCGTGCCGTTGCGGAGCGGGCTCGCGCTGCTGCTGGCGACGCCGCTCGCGCTCGCTCACCCCGCGTTCGCTCCCGACGCGGCGGAGGAAGCCCTGGTCGTCGCGGCCGTGCAGCCGGCCATCGAAGAGCGCGAGCGCCACATCGCGGAGCGGCTCCAGCCCAACCTGAGGCGGCTGCTCGACCTCACGGCGTCGGCGCTCGCAGCGCCGGTGGATCTGGTGGTCTGGCCCGAGTCGGCGTGGGAGCGCGCGCTCGGCACCGCGGGCGACGCCTTTCTGGCGGCGATCGCGCACGACCTCGACACGCCGCTCGTGACCGGCGCGTGGCGCATGCCTGCGGCGGGCCAGTCGAGCTGGCGCAACACGGCGGTGCTGGCCACGCGCGACGGCCGCACGCCGGTCGTGGCCGAGAAGGTGCACCCGGTTCCGGTGTACGAGCGCGCACCCGACGGCCCGGCCGCGCGCCTGCTCGCGCGCGCTGGCCTGTGGTCCGGCCAGTTCGGTCGCGGCGAGGCCGGCGCGCCGTTGGTGCTCCCGCGGGCGGGCGCGGCGCCCGCGCCGATCGGCGTGCTGGTGTGCGTCGACGCGAGCCATCCCGAGCTCGCTCGCGCGCTCCGTCTCGCCGGCGCGAGGCTGCTCGTCACGATCGCGAACGAGGCGGGTAGCGGCGCCTGGTCGGCGGCGCTGAACGCGCGCGTCGCGCGGCTCCGAGCGATCGAGAACCGGATGCCGGTGGTTCGCGTCGCGAACACCGGGCCGACGCTCTGGATCGACGCGCGCGGGCGCGTGGTCGCCGCGCTGCCGGCGGGAGAGCCCGCCTCGGCGGCGCACGCGCTGTCGCTCGCGGGTGCGGCGCCTCCCTACGCGGGCATCGGCGACGGCGCCGTCGTCGCGGCCTGCTTTGCCACGGCGCTCGCCATCGCGGCGGCGCGTTTCTTCCCGTCCCGTAAGGAGTCGAGTGATGACTAGCTTCAGCAGAGCGTTCGCGGCCGTCGTGTTCTCCAGCCTCCTCGCAGCGCCCGCGCTCGCGGTGGACGGCTTCTCCATGCAGCAACCCGACACCTCCTACTACGAGCAGGCGGCTCGAGGCGAGGCGCTGGCGCCGGAGGCATCGATGACGACGGACGGCGCGGCCGCGGGCGGCCTGCCGAGCTCGCTCTACGTCGTCGACGCCGCGGGCGGCGTCACCTATCGCAGCCTCGGCGACGGCGCGTGGCAGGTGGACGTCGCGGTGGCCCGGCGCCCGCACGAGCGCGTCGACGCGGTGTACGACCTGGTGCTGGCGCTGCCGCTGCCGGTGGGCTCCCACTCGAACGCGTGGCGCATCGAGCCGAGGCTCGGGCCGTCTGCCAAGGCGAAGCCGATCGTCTACGGCGGCGAGCGCGTGGTGCTCAAGCGCAACGTGCCGCTCGAGAGCGCCTGGCTGCCGGTGCTCGTCGGCGCGAGCGAGGGGCTCCCCGACCTCTCGCGCAGCGGCTACGCGTGGACGCTCTGGGATGCCATCGTCCGGTATGATGCGAGCGCGGGTGCAACGCTCGAGGCTTTCGGCACGTTCGGCTACTCGGCGGACGCGCGGGTCGTCGCGCCCGACGCGGAGAACCCGGACAACGCCGCCTACGTGATCACCTGGATCCCGACGCTGGAGGCTGTGCCTCCCTTCGCGATCCGGCTCGACGTGGTCGGCGGCAAGGAGTAGCGCCACGACGAGCGAGCCGGTGCAAACCTGCCCGAGCTGCGGCGAAGTCGGCCTCCCTCCGCGGAGCCGCTTCTGCCTGCGCTGCGGCGCCGCCCTCACGGGAGACGGCGCCGCCGGCGAGGTGGTGTATACGCCGGAGCATCTCGAGCGGGACGTCCTCGTGTTCCGCGATGCCGCGGGCGGCGAGCGCAAGGAGGTCACGGTCCTCATCGCGGACATCGCGGGGTCGCTCGCCGTGGCGGACGCGCTCGACCCCGAGGACGTGCACGCGCTGATGGACGGCTTCTTCGCGCTCGCGCTCGAGGCGGTGCACGCGGAGGGCGGCACCGTCAACCAGTTCCGCGGCGACGGCTTCATGGCGCTCTTCGGCGCGCCGCGCGCGCGGGGGGACGACGCGGCGCGTGCGCTCCGCGCCGCGCTCGAGGTGCGCGGGCGCTCGCGCGACTACGCCGAGTCGGTGCGGGCGCGCTACGGGGTGCCGTTCGCGGTGCGCATCGGCGTCAGCACCGGCTGGGTCTGGGTCGGCGCGATCGGGAACGAGCTCCGCCGCGACTACACGGCGGAGGGGCCGACGGTGGGTCTCGCCGCACGCCTCGAGGCGCTCGCGACGCCGAGCCAGATCCTGGTCAGCGAGGAGACCGCGCGGCGCTGCAGCGGCTTCGAGCTGCTCGACCTCGGCACCCGGCCCGTGCGCGGGCTCAACGACCCGGTGCGCGTGTTCGAGCTGATCGGCGAGAAGACGCAGCGCGCGCAGCTCGACCGCGAGCGTGGCCTCTCGCCCTTCGTCGGGCGCGGCAGCGAGGTCGCGGAGCTGCGCCGCGCGCTACTCCGGGGTGACGGCCTGCGCTGCATCGAGCTGCGCGGCGAGCCGGGCATCGGCAAGTCGCGCCTGGTGCAGGAAGCCCTGCGCGCGCTGCCGCCGGCCGTGGTGGTGCTCGAGCTCGTCTGCCGCGAGACCAGCGCGCGACGCGCCTACGTGCCGTGGCTCCACGCGCTCTCGCACTGGCCGGAGGGAGCGCCGTGCGCGGAGGCCGCCGGCCGACTCGCCCTCGTGCTCGACGGACGCGGGCCCGCGCCCAGCGAGCCCGGCGCGGTCGCGCGTTCGTTGCGCGCGCTGCTCGCCGAGCTGCTCGGGGCGCACCCCGTCGTGATCGCGATCGACGACGCGCACTGGCTCGATCCGTCCTCGCGCCGGCTCGTGGAGGAGCTGTGCAGCGAGCCGCCCGCGGGTGCGCTCGCGCTGGTGGCGACGTTGCGCGACGACCAGCCCGGCGGGTGGGGCGCCCCGGCACCGCTCACTCGTCTCGAGCTCCGGCCGCTCCCGCCCTCCGAGGCGCGCCAGCTCGCCGACGCCGCCTCGGGCGGCCTCGAAGGGGGGCTCGCGGAGCTGGCCTGCGTGCGGGGAGGCGGGAACCCGCTCTTCGTCGAGGAGGTCGCGCGCGCGTTGCGCGACGGCACCCAGGAGCTGCGCGAAGCGGCGCGCCTCGAGCTCAAGCTCGTGCGCGCGCGCGAGCGCATCCCCGAGACGCTGTGGGGCGTGGTGGCGGCGCGGATCGACGCGCTGCCCGAGAGCGCGAAGCGCGTGCTCGAGATGGCGGCGGTGGTCGGCGAGCGCTTCGACCCCGAGCTGGTGAGCGACGTGCTGGCGGGGCTGTCGGACGATGCTTCGGTGCTGCTCGAGCTGCTCGTGGAGCGCGGGCTGCTGCGCGCACTGCCGCGCGACGAGTACGACTTCTGCCACGGCGTGGTCCAGGCCGGCGCGGAGGCGCAGCTCGTGCGGGAGCGGCTGAGCTCGCTCCACCGCCGCATCGGCGACGCGCTCGCGAAGCGACCGCTCGCGGCGAGCGCCGCGGGCGCCTCGCGCATCGGCCACCACTACGACCGGGCCGGCGAGCCGCTCGCGGCCATCCCCCAGCTGTTGCGCGCCGGCCGCGCGTACGGCGAGCAGCGCGCGCTGCTCGAAGCAGTCGCGCACCTGCGCCGCGCCCTCGAGCTGCTCCGCGCGATCGATGCGCCGCCGCCCGAGCTCGAGACGCAGGTGGGGCTCGCGCTGGCGTCGGCGCTCGGCGCGCTCGACCGCACCGGGGAGGCCGCCGCCGTGCTCGAGTCGCTCGACGTCGAGCGCGCGGGGACGGAGGACCGGCTCCGCCTCGCCACGGTCCAGGTGCAGGCCGGCTGGCTGCGCTTCCTCAACGAGAACGACGTCGCACGCGGGCGAGTGCTCGTCGAACGCGGCCTGCGCGCGGTGGAGAACCTCCCGGAAGGCAAGGACGCCGCGCTGCTCGCGTGGTCCTACCTCGCGCGGATCGACCTCTTCGACGGCGAGCTCGAACGCGCACTCACGTGGGCCCGCAAGCTGGCCGAGCGCGCCACGCCCCTGGGTGACGCGCCAGGCCTGGCGCTCGCTCGCTACCACGAGTGCGCCGTGCTCTGTGAAGGCGGCCGCATCGGGGAGGCCCGCGTCGCGGCGGAGGACGCGCTCGCGCTCGCCGCGAACAGCGCGAACGATCTGGTACGGGCGATGGCTCCCGGCGCCCTGGCGCGCGTGCTCCTGTTCGAAGGAGATGCCGCGGCCGCGCTCGCCGCCGCCGCCCGCGCCGAGGAGCTCGCCAAACGCGCGGGGCAGGCCGGCTTCCACTTCCACGCGTTGGTGGTGGCGGGCTTCGCGCATCTGCTGGAGGGCAGCGCCGGCGCGGCGCGCGATTGCTTCGAGGCGCTGACGGCGCTGGGCGCCCGCTGGCCGAGCACCCTGCTCTACCGTGCGCGCGGCGCGCTGGAAGTCGGCGACCTGACCGCGGCCATCGCGTTGGCGCAGCTCGCCCTCGACGCACCGCGGGCGATTCGCGCGCGCGCACGGGCGGTGCTGGGGCTGGCGACCGGACTGGGCGGCGGCCGCCGCGAGGACGCGGAGTCCCACCTGGCCGCCGCGGCGGACGAGTGCGACGCCCTCGGCCTGCTGCCGTGGCTCGCCGAGACGCACGGCTTCCACGCCGAGCTGTGCGCCCGCCGCGGCGACGCCGCGGCCGCCACCCACTACGCCGCACGCGCCGCCGACGGCTACGCGCGCTGCGGCATGCACGTCCACGCCGAGCAGGTACGTCGCGGCGCGGGCGCCGGAGCTAGGTAGAAACCCGGATGGGACGCGCGCGAGCCATGTATAGACTGGCCGCTTCCTCTTCGGGTGCGGAGGGAATCGACGTGGTGACTCGGGTGCTCCTGGCGGACGACCACGACATGGTGCGGGAGGCGCTGCGGCGGGTGATCGACAGCCGCAGCGACATGGCGGTGGTCGCGGAGGCGAGGGACGGTCGGGAAGCGGTCGCGCTCGCACGCGAGCACGCGCCCGACGTCGCCGTGGTCGATCTCCGTATGCCGGGCCTGTCCGGGGAGGAGGCGATCCGCCAGATCGCCGAGAGCTGTCCCGACACCCGCGTCCTCGCGCTCAGCATGTACGAGGAGTGGGCCCGCGTCCGGGCCGCCCTGCAGGCCGGCGCGCTCGGCTACGTGGTGAAGAGCGCCGCCTTTCGCGAGCTGATCGACGCCATCCACGCCCTCGCCGCGGGCCGCGCCTATCTCTCCCCCGCGGTGGCCAACCACGTGGTGGACGCGGTGGGCCACGGGGAGCAGCGCCGCAGCCCGATCGAGCAGCTCACCGAGCGCGAGCGCGAGGTGCTGGTGCTGATCGCGGAGGGCCTCTCCAGCAAGGAGATCGCGCTGCAGCTCGGGCACGCGCCGAAGACGGCGGAGGCGCACCGCGCGAGCCTGATGCGCAAGCTCGGCGTGCACAAGACCTCCTCGCTGGTGCGCATCGCGATCCGCGACGGCCTCGTCGTCCCCTAGCGAGCGGAGCTCACGGGCAGTCGCCCTCGAGACCGGCCGCCCAGGCGATGGCGCCCTCCAGCATCTGCGCGTGCTCCGGCCGCGCGTACGTGGGCGCCGCGTGGCCCAGCGCGGAGTAGAAGACACGCCCGCGCTCCGGGCAGTGGCTCCACACGATCGGGTGGTCGCCCATCGCGATGTCGCGGAACAGCTCTCGCGGCGCGTAGCTCGCCTCGTCGAGGCTCGCGAGCACGCGCACCCCCGGCGCCCGCGCGCTGCGCTCGAAGCTGTACCACTCGTCCTCGTGCCGGAAGGCCTCGGGCCACGCGCGCGTCGCCGGATGCGTCCGGTCCTCGACGATCACCCGCGCCGTCTGGAGCTGCGGGAAGAGCGGGTGCGCGACGAAGCGGCCGCGCAGCAGCACGTCGGTGTACCAGTCCCAGAAGCGATAGCGCGTGCCCGCGGCGCCGTGCACGCCGACGAAGCCCCCGCCGGCGAGGAGCCAGCGCTGGAAGGCGGCCTTCTGCTCCGCGCTCCAGTTGTCGCCCGTCGCGTTGTTCGAGACCAGCACGCGGAACCGCGCGAGCAGCGCGTCGTCGAACACCGCGCCGTTCTCCGTCGCGTACAGCTGCCAGCCGCGGCGCTCCGCGATCTCGCGCAGCGAGCGCTCGCAAGCCGGGATCGCCTCGGTGTGCCGGAAGCCGTTCGTCTTCGAGAACACCAGGATGGCGAGGCGTCCCCCGGCGCCGAGCTCCGCGGGGAGCTCCGGCGCGACGGCGTCGTACACCGGCTCCTGCTTGCCCTGCGCCGCGCGGACCCTGGGCCAGATGCGCAGCGCGCCGATCGCGAGCACCACCAGCGCGAGTGCGAGCGCGAGGCGCACGCTCCTCGCCCTCACCTCCGGCTCCACGGGATGCGCTCGCCGCCGCCGCGCACCATGGTCACGCCCGTCACCACGCCTTGGTCGTCCTCCTCGAACTCGAGCACGATCGCGCCGCCCTCGGGATCCTCGCTCGCGAAGCTGCCGTCGCTCCGCGCGATCAGCTCGCCCATGCCGCCGCGGCCCGAGACGCCCATGTACAGCTTGTCGGCGCGGCGCGCGACCGTGAGCTCGATGCTCACGATGGGGAGGCCGTAGCGGCCGGCATAGCGGTCGAGCCGGTGCTCTACATCGAGCGCGAGGAGCTCGTCCGCCGTCCACGGCGCGCTGCGCGCCCGCTCGATGCGGCGCACCTCGGCGACCGCCGTGGGCGCGATGGGCTCGCCGGCGTTGCCCCACGCGCGGCGCACGTGCGTCAGCAGGCCGGCGAGCGCTTCGTCCGTGAAGCGCGGATCGTGCGCGTGGCCAGGCATGGCGAGCTCCCAGTCCTCGTCGCCCACGCGCAGCGGGCCCGCGATGCCGTAGAGAGCGATGCGGATCAGCCAGCCGTCCGCGTCGAGCACCCAGGGCGAGCCGACCAGGCTCGGCGCGAGGCCCGGCTGGCCGCGGCCGTCGCTGCCGTGGCACGCGGCGCAGCTCGCTTCGAAGAGCGTGGCGCCGCGCCCGCGCAGGGCGGCTTCTTCGGCACTCAGCGGTCGCACGCCCGGCGGATTCGGGTCGCCCGGCCAGGTGAAGCCGCGCCGCATGCCGCGGAGCGCGCGCGCGAGGTCGGAGTCGGCCTCGAGCGCCGCCTCGGCGAAGAGCCCGTGGGGCGCCGGCAGCTCGAAGCGCGCCGCGCCCGGACGGCGCAGCTGCGCCGCCGCGCCGCTCGCGAGCGCCAGCTTGCGCCAGTCGTCGTCGGGGAGGCGCGCCAGACGATCGAGCAGGGCCGCCGCGCGAGGCGCGTCGCCCAGCGCACCCAGCACCGCCGCTCCCGCGAGCTCGGCGAGCCAGCGCTCGCGCGCATCGCTGCGACGGGCCGCGCCGGGATCCGCGAGCACCGCCTCGATCGCCGCCGCTTCGAGACCGGAGAGACCCGAAAGCGCTGCCTGACGCACGAGTGTGTCGTCCGGAGCGGACTCGACCGCGGCGAGCAGCGCCGCGAGCGGGCGCGCCGCCGGCGGCGCCTCGCCCAGGCTGTGGAGCGCCTGGAGCCGCACCGCAGCGTCGGGGTCGCGCGTGGCGGCGAGCACCGCCTCGACGCGCGCGGGAGTAGGCTCGCCGCGGAGCAGGCGGTCTCCGCAGCGCAGCGCCGCGCGCCGCACCGCCGGGGAGTAGTCGGAGAGCGCCGAGCGCCAGGTGGCGTCGTCGAGCGCCGCGAGCGCGTCGAGCGCGAAGAGCGCGTGGATCCGGCCGATCGGGCCGAAGCGCTCGAGGTCGCGCAGCAGCGGCAGCGCGGCGGGATCGCGCTCCTGCACCAGCCGGCGCTGCGCGCGGTCGCGCAGCCAGCCGTTCCGGTCGTCGAGCCACGCCACGCGCTCGGCGGTCGTCGCGCGCGAGACGTCGGGAGCGGCTGCGGACGCGGACGACGCGGGCGCGACGCGCCAGATGCGCCCGAGCTCGAGCGGCACCTCGAGCCCTTGCTGCTTCACGTATGCGCGCAGGTGCTCGGAGACGTAGCTCGCGTGCTGGATCACGCCCCGGTACATGTCCACCACGTAGAGCGCACCGTCGGGGCCGAACGCCACGTTCACCGGCCGGAAGCGCTCGTCCGTTGAGGCCAGGAACTCGCGCTCGCCCCAGTCCGGGTCGTCGTAGAGGAGCTGCTCGGCGCTCGCCTCGAGGCCATCGATCATGACGTGGAACTGCGCCACCACGTTGCCGGCCGGCTCGGGCACGAAGACGTCGCCCCTCGCGTCGGGGCCGAAGAGATCGGCGCGATTCACCGCGAGGCCCGACACCGCGGTGGGACCGTTCTGCCGCCCGTCGGGCCGGAGCACGTCGGGCAGGTAGGCGCGATTGAGGCCCGGCGCGACGCGCACGCCGTGCACGCTCGCGCCCGTCGCGAGCGACACGCCGACGCCGGGCCGCCGCGTGCGCGGGTCCGTGGCGGGATGGCGCGTCAGGTAGTCGGCTGGGAACAGATCCACGAACAGGAAGGCCGAGTTGTGGTTCGTGTGGAGCCGGCCCTCGTCGTCCTGCGCGATGCCCCACTGGCCACGGAACGCCGTGGCCTGCTCGCGCCACGCGCCCGCCTCGAAGCGGAAGCGGCGCTCGGACTTCGCGTTGTAGATCCAGCCGTCGAGCGCCGGGAGCAGGCCGTTCTCCGCATGCTCCGGGTCGTGGCGGCCGCGCGCGTAGTGCCCGAGCCGGCGCGGCGCGCGGCAACGGCGCTCCACCTCGAAGGGCGGACACAGCCAGAGGTCCGGCGGGACGCCGAGCAGCACGCCCTCGGGCAGCACGGCGATCGCGCGCGGGAGCACGAGCCCGTCGCGCAGCACGTGACTCCGGTCCATGACACCGTCGCCGTCCGTGTCTTCGAGCACCACGGCTCGCCCGACGGGCGCGTCCTCGCCCTCCCCGTCGAGGTCCGGCATGAAGCCGCGCATCTCCACCGCGTAGAGCCGGCCCGCGTCGTCCCAGTCGATCGCGACCGGCGCGCTCACGAGCGGCTCCGCCGCCACGAGCTCGATGCGGAAGCCCGGCGCCATGCGAAAGCTCGCGCGCTCCTCCTCCGGCGCGAGCGCCGGCGCGGGCGGCACCTCGAGCTCCGCCAGGATCTGCTCCGGCGCCGGCGGGCGCAGCCACCACCAGACGGCGGCGCCGAGCCCGAGAGCCAGGGCGACGAGCTTCGCGGCGCGCTTCATCGAGCGGAGCAGGTAGCATGCTGCGATCGGCCCCGCGGGTGACACGTAGTCGGCCCGTCGCACTCGGCACTGCGCGCGTGGGGGCGCTCCAGCGAGCGGAGCCGGTGGCATGCGGCCATGGCCACGGCCGAAGCCGAGCTCGCTGGGCCCGCGCGCGCGTATCTGCCGTGGTCGCAGCGCTGGATCGCGGAGAGCGGCGCTCGCCGACGTGCGCGAGTGGCCAGTGGACCTCTCAACCCTCGTACGCCTGCTCCTCTACCTCGGCATCGGGCTCGGCTCGTGGGTCGGCGCGGCGCTGGTGGACGTGGGCGTCGAGACGCTGCTGCGCTGAGCCGCCCCCGCCCGCTTTTATCGTGTTAAAATGCGGGCCGTGCCCACCCCCGCACGACTCGGCCAGGCCCGGCAGATGGCGGAGCGACGCCAGCGCATCCTCGCGGCGGCGCGCGGGATCGTGGCGGCGCGAGGCTACGAGGCGCTCACCATGCGCGAGCTGGCGCAGGCGAGCCGCGTCACGGTCCCGACCCTCTACAACCTGATCGGCGGCAAGGAGGCGGTGCTCGCGGCCGCGGTCGAGGAGCAGACGGCGCGCTTCCTCGCGCGGATCGAGCGCCGGCGCGGGGCGAGCCCGGCGGCGCGCCTGCTCTCCGTGATCGACGCCTGCACGCGCGAGCTGCTCGGCCTGCCGGCGTACTATCGCACGCTGCTCCACCTGCTCTACCGCGCCGAGGCCGCGGGCCCGGTGCGCGCCCGCGTCGACGCCGCGCTCGGCGGCGAGCTGGCGGCCGCGCTCGACGCGATCGCGGAGGCTGGAGAGCTCGCCGCGTGGGTCGACCGGCGCGCGCTGCTCCGGAGCCTGCGCTCGCAGCTCGGCGCGAACGCGCTCGCCTGGGCCGCCGGCGCCCTCTCGGACGCAGCCTTCCCGTCCGATGCCGCCTATTCCGCGTGCCTGACGCTGCTCGGTGTCACCACCGGCCGCAGCCGCGCGGAGCTCTCGCGGACGGCGCGCGCGCTCCAGGCGCCGCCGCTCGCGAAGCGGCGGCGGGCGATGCGATGAAGCTGCGGCATCCCACGACCGGCGCGGTCTACACGGCGCAGGACGACGGCCTCGTGCGCGTCGAGCACGACGGGCGCAGCGGCCTGTTCACGCCCGCCGGCGAGTGGCGCTCGGGCGAGCTGCGCGACGCCGACCTGCACTTCCTCGGCTGGGTGGGCGGACCCGGCAGGGCGCCCCGCGGCGGCGGCCTGGCCGCGCCCCGCACCGGCGGCCTCGCCGCGCCCGCAGCGGCTCCGGCCGGCCCGCGCCCGCCTCCCGATCTCGCGAACCCCACACACAGGAGCACCGGCATGGACCTCGGACTCTCGGGCAAGAAGGCGCTCGTCACCGCGGCGACGCGCGGCATCGGCCTCTCGATCGCACGCGCCCTCGCGGACGAGGGCGTGGAGCTCGCGATCTGCGCGCGCGGCGCCGGCGGCGTCGAGTCCGCGAAGAAGGACCTCGAGGCGCGCGGCGTCCGGGTGTTGGCGAAGGCGGTGGACGTCTCCGAGGGCCCCGCGCTGAAGGCGTTCGTGACGGAGGCCGGCCAGGCCCTCGGCGGCCTCGACGTCTTCGTCTCGAACGCGAGCGGCGGCGCGGGCATGGGCGAGAACGCCTGGCAGGCGACCTTCGACATCGACGTGATGAGCGCGGCGCGCGGGGTCGAGGCAGCGCTGCCGTTCCTCGCGAAGTCCGACGCGGGAGCGGTGGTGTTCATCAGCTCGACCGCCGCGCTCGAGTACCTCGGCGTGCCGCAGCCGTACAACGCGATGAAGGCGGCGTTGATCGCGCACGCGCACGACCTCGCGCAGGCGCTCGCCCCCCGCGGCATCCGCGTCAACACGGTGTCGCCGGGCCCGATCTTCTTCGAGGGCGGGAACTGGCAGATGATCCAGCAGGCGATGAAGCCGGTCTACGACCGCGCGCTGGCGCAGCATCCGTTCGGGCGCATGGGCACGCCGGAGGAGGTCGCGCGCGCGGTCGTCTTCCTCGCGAGCCCCGCCGCGAGCTGGGTCACCGGCGCGAACCTGGTGGTGGACGGCGGCTTCACGAAGCGCACCGCGTACTGAGGAGGACTCCCATGGCGGCTCCCGACCTGGCGCGTTCCAGCGGCCTCTCCTACCAGGCGCTGCTCGACACCGACACGCGCCCGGTGCCCGAGGTGCTGCGCTGGCAGTCCGCGCGCGAGCTTCCCGCCGTGCGCGTGCCGATCGAGCGCTACACCTCGCGCGCCTTCCACGACCTCGAGGTCGAGAAGGTGTGGAAGAAGGTGTGGCAGATGGCCTGCCGCGAGGAGGAGATCCCCGAGCTCGGCGATCGCACCGTCTACACGATCGCGGACCTGTCGGTGGTGATCGTCCGGGCCGGCGCGAACGAGATCCGCGCGTTCCCGAACGCGTGCCTCCATCGCGGGCGTCAGCTCTGCGACGGGCCGGGCCGCGGCGAGCAGCTGCGCTGCCCCTTCCACGGCTGGACGTGGAACCTCGACGGCAGCCTGCGAACGATCCCCGCGCGCTGGGACTTCCCGCACGTCGAGCGCGAGCGCTACCGGCTGCCCGAGCTGCGCGTGGGAACGTGGGGCGGCTTCGTGTTCGTGAACTTCGACGCGAACGCAACACCGCTCGAGGAGCACCTCGGCGAGCTGCCGCGGCACTTCGAACGCTGGCCGCTCGAGAAGCGCTACAAGGAGGCGCACGTCGCGAAGGTGCTCGCGTGCAACTGGAAGGTCGCGCAGGAGGCCTTCATGGAGGCCTACCACGTGATCGCGACGCACCCGCAGATGCTGCCGGGCATCGGTGACGCGAACTCGCAGTACGACGCGTGGGACACCTTCAGCCGCGCCATCACCCCGAACATGACCCCGAGCCCGCACCTCGACTGGCAGCCCTCCGAGCAGGACATGCTGGACTCGATGTTCTCGCGCAGCCTCGACGCGGAGCCGCTGCTGCGCGTGCCCGACGGCATGACCGCACGCCAGCTCCTCGCGCAGGTGACCCGCATGCAGCTCCAAGCCGCGGTGCCCTCGGTGCAGGACCTGGCCGACGCCGAGCTCGCCGATTCCTTCTACTACACGGTGTTCCCGAACTTCCATCCCTGGGGCGCCTACAACCGCATCGTCTACCGCTTCAGGCCCGCAGGCAACGATCCGGACCGCTGCATCATGGAGGTGATCTACCTGGCGCCGTTCCGCGGGCGGAGGCCGCCGCCCGCCGCGGTGCACTGGCTGCGCGACGACGAGGACTGGACGCAGGCGCCGGAGCTCGGCTTCCTCATGCGCGTGTTCAATCAGGACACCACGAACCTGCCGAACGTCCAGCGCGGGCTGCACGCCGCGCAGCACACGCACGTCACCTTCGGCGCGTACCAGGAGACGAAGCTCCGCCACTTCCACGCGCTGCTCGAGCGGATGGTGGGTACGTGAGCCGGCTCGAGGTGCACGTGGATCGCGACGCCTGCACCGGCGCGAAGGCCTGTGCGCTGCGAGCGCCGGCCACGTTCTCGCTCGACGGCGACCGCAAGGCGGTGGTCGCGGACCCGCCCGGCGACCCCGAGGAGGCCGTGCTCGCCGCCGCCCGCTCCTGCCCGAACTTCGCGATCGAGCTGCGCCGCGGCGGCGAGCCCGTTGGCTAGCGCAAGCGACGCGGGAGCGGCGCGCGCAGTGAGGCGAAGCCGAACGGAGTCACGACAGCTCGGCTCCGCGTTGCGTCGGGTCTCTCGGCGCAAATCCTGGGTCGGCCCCTAGCGCAACACGACCAGGCGGTCGTCCGCGCGCAGCGGGCGCGCGGGGTCCGGCGGCGAGATGAGGCGGTGGTCGGCGGTCTGGATCGCCAGCACCACGCCGCCGCGCGTGCGGCGGAAGTCGACCTCGCGGAGCGAGCGGCCGACGAGCGCGGCGTCGACGGGCACGCGGGCGATGGCGCCGGCGTCCGCGGAAGGCAGGCTCGACAGCAGCCCCGACAGCAGGCTCTGCTCCTCGAAGGCGGCGAGGCCGGCGTGCTCCCGCAGGAGCTGGTCGCGCACGTGCGCGAGGTCCTCGACCACGCGCTCGTGGACGGCCGCGCGCGTGAGGACGCCGAGGAAGCTGCCGTCGGCGTCGTCCACGACCGGGAGCGCGTCGGCGCCCGAGCGCACGAGCTGCGTGAGCGCCTCGTAGAGCGACTCGTTCGGCGCGAGCGTCGGGAAGCCGCTCGCCATCACGTCCTCGGCGATCACGGCCTCGGGGAGCTCCTCCGTGCCGAGCACCTCGCGCAGCTCGCCCACCGCGATCGCACCCGCGACGCGCCCGTGCTCCAGCACGATCGCGAGCGGCGCGTCGCCCGCCGGGAGCGTGGCGATCACGCGCGCGAGCGGGGTCGCGCGCTCGACCACGGCCGGCCACACGCCGCGCATCGCTTCGTGCACGTGGGCGCGCTCCAGCAGGCCGATCACCGTGTCGCCGGCGTGCGCGGGAGAATCCGCAAGGCCCGGCACCTGCTCGTCGATCAGCCCGCGCCGAGCGCCCACCAGGTACGCGCTGATGCACACGATCATCAGCGGCACGATCAGGCCGTAGCCGCCCGTCATCTCCATCACCATCACGATCGCGGCGATCGGCGTCCGCAGCGCGGCCGCGAGGACGCCGCCCATGCCGACGGGGATCAGCGCGCTCTGCACCGCCACGGGCAGCGCGCCGGGCACGAGCGCTTCGCTCACCGCGCCGAGCAGCGCGCCCACCGCCCCGCCGATCCAGAGGCTCGGCCCGAGCACGCCGCCCGCGGCGCCGCTGCCCACCGTGAAGGCGGTCGCGACCGCCTTGCCGAGCACGAGCGCCGCGAGCAGCGCCACCCAGGCGAGCTCGCCGCGCGCGCTGCTCGCGAAGAAGGAGCCGTCGAGCGCGTTCTGGATCACGCGGTACTCGCCGTCCATCACCTGCGGGAGCGCGCACGCGAGCGCTCCGGCCGCGAGCCCACCGAGCGCCGGGCGCAGCCACAGCGGCACGTGGGTGAAGCGCGCGAACGCCGCCTCCGTGCGCTTCAGCAGCACCGAGAGCGTGATCGCGGCCAGGCCGCACGCGATGCCGAGCGCCACGTAGACGGGCAGCTCGAGCGCGCTCGCGAAGGCGAGCTGGTCGGCGTCCTCCAGCAGGAAGCCGCCGAAGCCGGTGAAGGAGGTGAACGTCGCGTAGCCGACCGCCGAGGCGATGAAGGCCGCGACCAGCGCGCTGCCCTCGAGCTCCGGCCGGCGGTACAGGATGGAGCAGGCGAACAGCGCGCCGCCGAGCGGGCAGCGGAAGATCGCGCCGACCCCCGCGGCGCAGCCGGCGACGAGCAGCGTGCGCCGCGCGCGCGGCGAGAGCTGGAGCGCGCGACCGAGGCTCGAACCGATCGCGGCGCCGAGGCCCGCGATCGGTCCCTCGGGTCCCGCCGAGCCGCCGCTCGCGATCACGCCCACGCACGCCACCGCGCGCGCCGCAGGGCCGCGCAGCGGCAGCAGGCCGTCGCGGCGATGGAAGGCGTGCACGAGCTGGTTCGTGCCGTGCGCGGCGGGGATGCCGAGCATGCCCTGCACGAACACGCCCGAGGCGAGCCCGCCGAGGACGGGGAAGAGCAGGATCTCCGGCCGGAGCATGAGGATCTCCGGCCCGCCGAGATCCACGAAGCGGCCGACCAGCGCTTCGCTCGCGGCGTGGAGCCCGCTGTGCAGCGCGAGCGCCGCGAGCCCGGCCAACACGCCCGCGAGCACCGCCAGCGCGAGGGTCCCGCCGAGGCGACCGAGCCAGCGGCGCACGGAAGGAACGAGCGGCACGATCGGCTCCCAGGGTTCGTGACGGCAGCGGCTCGACGCGCGCAGCATAGCCGGCCCGTGCGTCGAGCCGCGTCACCCTCCGCGTCGATTCGCCGCCTTGGCGCACGATCTGCCCATGCGTTGCGCGACACGTCGCGTCGCGCAGCACCCACGCGTCTGGTCACCGTCACCAAAAATCCAACCCACAATTCGTCGGCGCGGTACTAACCTATGAGGACAAAGGCCCAGGGAGGGGAGGCGCTGTCCCAAGGAGTGCCGCCATGCCCCATGCGCTCGCTGCTCTCTTCCTCCTCTCGCTGCTCGCCGCCACCGGCTGCGCGACGGACCTCGGGACCGGTCTCCAGGTCATGGAGAAGCTCGAGGAGACGTACCCCATCACGGTGGGCAAGCTCGTCGCCGCCCACATGGACCCGAGCCGACGCCTTCGTGTGTATGTCTCGCTCTGCCACGAGAACCCCAACGGCCCGGTGTGCGGCCGCGAGGAGCCGCGCGTGCTCGCGATGGTCGAGTCCGGCGAGCGCCGCCTGCTCGAACGCCTCGCGGAGCGCTACCTGATCGAAGGCCGCGACAAGCCGGTCTACATCTACGGCCCGATGTGCGACGGCATGGAAGAGATGGTGGTGGTACCGCGCTGCCAGAACGCCATCGCGCTCGGCGTCTGGGACCCGTACCTGAACGACTACATCGTGTACTCGACCCTGCACGGGGACAGCGTGATGGAGTCGGAGGGCTTCGAGAACTTCCTCGAAGTGACGGGCAAGGCCGCGGGAGTGGTGAGGAAAGCCGCCAAGTTCGTGCCCTAGGTGTGGGTCCCAAGGACGTTGTTGACACCTGAGGGTGCTCTCTGAGGAACTGGGGTTGTTCGAAGACCTCAACCCTCGGAGAGGAGAACCCCAGGTGTCGCAGCATCCTAACGCGAAGCTGACCCCGCGCGGGCGTCGGCTGCTGATCGAGCGAGTTCGAAGGCAAGGCTTTCCGGTCGCGCGCGCAGCGCGAGAAGC
>Ga0187892_10005412_pt1 | contig 20083 bp, 19 predicted proteins | sample MA1701073metaG_FD_139345 | JGI IMG/M metagenome (GOLD analysis project Ga0187892, IMG submission 139345) | Bio-ooze microbial communities from a basaltic lava cave in the Kipuka Kanohina Cave System on the Island of Hawaii, USA - MA170107-3 metaG ...
CAGCCCATCTTGCGCCTTGCAGGCCGCAGCGTCGCGAGACGCGACGCTTCTTCGCCCTGTCCAAGGCCGCGCAGGCGGCCTTGGAGCCGCAGGGCTCAGCCTGCGCGCTTCGCTGTACTACTCCGTACAGGTCCAGTGCTCGGCGGCAATCTGGGCTTGCTGGCTACGTTTTTCAGAGCCTCCTCAGGTTCCCCGTCAGTGCACCTGCTGCGCGAGCTCCCCGCTGCGGTATTTGTGCGCCATTTTGTCCAGGGGCACGGCACTGATTTTTCCAGCCTGGCCTTCGCAGCCAAACTGCTGATAACGCTCCTTGCACACGGCTTTCGCGGCGGCCCGCGCAGGCTTCAAGTAGTCGCGCGGGTCGAAGTGGCTGGGGTTTTCCGCCATGAACTTGCGGATCGCGCCCGTCATCGCGAGCCGGATGTCGGTGTCGATGTTGACCTTGCGTACGCCGTGTTTGATCGCTTCCTGGATTTCTTCGACCGGCACGCCGTAGGTCTCTTTCATCTGCCCGCCAAACTGGCGAATTTCCTCCAGAAGATTTTGCGGCACGCTCGACGAACCGTGCATCACCAGGTGCGTGTTCGGAATGCGGCGATGAATCTGCTTGATGCGTTCGATCGCCAGGATGTCACCGGTCGGCTTGCGCGTGAACTTGTAGGCGCCATGGCTGGTGCCGATGGCAATGGCGAGCGCGTCGAGCTGCGTGCGGCTGACGAAGTCCGCCGCCTGGTCGGGGTCGGTCAGCAGCATTTCGCGCGTCATGGTGATCTCGGCGCCGTGGCCATCTTCCTTGTCGCCGCGCATCGTTTCGAGCGAACCGAGGCAGCCGAGTTCGCCCTCGACGCTGACGCCGCGCGCGTGCGCCATGTCGACCACCTTGCGCGTCACGTTCCAGTTGTAGTCGTAGTCGGCCACGGTCTTGCCGTCTTCGCGCAGCGAGCCGTCCATCATCACCGAGGAGAAACCGAGGTTTATGGCGCCCTCGCACACCGCCGGTGATTGCCCGTGGTCCTGGTGCATAGCGATCGGGATTTGTGGATACGACTCGACCGCCGCCTCGATCAGATGCTTAAGGAACTTCTCGCCGGCATACTTTCGCGCGCCCGCCGAGGCCTGCATGATCACGGGCGAGTTCAGCTCGGCCGCCGCCTCCATGATTGCCTGCACCTGTTCGAGATTGTTGACGTTGAACGCCGGCACGCCGTAGCCGCGGTCGGCGGCGTGGTCCAGCAGTTGACGCATTGAGACGAGCGCCATGGTTTCCTCCGTTCGTAGCGTTGCAAGGATGTCAAGCCGCGCGTGTCGCTCCCCGTCGAGTCTGGCGCGGACTGGCGCGAATTTTATGAGATCGGAGCCGCGCGCAATCGGCAAGCAGGCACGGGCGCTCGTTTCGGCTAAGTAGATCACCTTCAGGGTTCCACTGGTTCGCCGCACATACCGCTTTGCCGGTGGCATCTAAACCTGCGGTGCGCCAACTGCGGCGAAGCGTTCCACGAGGTGACCCACGTCGAAGGCGGCTCATACATCGAGATCGCGCTCGTTATCGGCCGTCCAGTCAACACCGTGAAGACGCTCATGCTCCGCGCGCGTAAGCAGCTCGGCGCGCCGCGGTTCGCCAGCGTTGCGCTTCGCGCTTGAGAACCGCCGAGTTCTCTTTTTTGTATTCGCCGCCGGGCGATGGAATAAGCGACGGTGCGCCTGCGTCCATCCCGACGTCAGGAGCACCTCGCTTCCTGCCAACTCCGGGGCCGCGCTCGGCTTCGGCATTCACTAACCCTGACACCCGCTCGAGGAGTTCCATGAAACTGTTCCGCACGCTGCTCGCCGCAACGGTCCTCGCTCCGTTGCCTGCGTTGGCAGCGGCCCCTGACACCACTCTCACCTATGAGAACATCGTTCGTATCCACGAAAGTCGCGGGGCCAAGGGAGATCTGGACCCCATCGTTCGCATCGTCTCGCCGCTCAACCGCGCCCTGGTTGCACCCGGTGAAGCCCGGCTGGGGGCGGGAAGTCCGAACGGGGCGGGCTTTGCGCTGAACCTGGAGATCGTCACGCGCGATCGCATCAGCGTGAAGGCGCGTGAAGCGACGCTCGCCCCGCCGGTTTTCGGCATCCGCCATGTGCCCGAGTTGGAGCGCGGCGAGATCAACCCCGACTTCCCGGGCCTGTACGTCTTCTTTGACACGGACCTCGTCACGCCGAACGGAACGGTTCTGCCCAAGTTCAACAACTTCGCGTCGGCCTTCAACGTGCTGGGGACCGACGACACGCCCGGGCCCGGCGTAACTTTGTGGGCGGGCTGGCACGTGCTCGAGTCGGTACCCGACCACGTGAAGGACGTGAAGATCACCGTGGCCGTCGTCGATGACGCCGGTCGCATCGGCCTGGATCGAATCAAGGTGCGGGTGGACCGCTCCAAGGCTTCCGGTCAAGCCTTGACCCCGCCAGCCGAGAGCTACTCCGGCGGCTTCGGCATCGACGACCCGAACGGGCCCGAGGTATCGATGATCGCTCCGCGCGTTCCGACCGCGCTCGCGATCGGGCCGGCCGACAACACGCTGAACGCCAACAACGGTGCGCTGTTCTTCATCCAGGTGTCGGCGCTCGACCGCAGCGGCGCCGGCATCGCCGTGAACGAGACCGGCATCCGCGCGGGCAGCACATTGCCGATCGGGCTCATCTTCGATCCGACGCAAATCCCGAATGCCGCGGCAAACACGCCTGCCGGACCGAATCGCAACTTCCCCGGTCTGGTCGTCACGTTCGACGTACCGCTTCGCCAGCCGAGCGGCAATGTGGTTCCCGCCGGCATCAACCTCGCTCCGCTGTTCGACATCGTCGGCAGCGAGTTGGACGCCGCGAGCGGTGCCGTCCGTGTCACCGCCGATTGGGTAGTCGGCGGATCGCTCATCGTGCCTGCCGGCAAGAAGACCGTCGCGATCACCTCGTCGGTGACCGACAACTACGGCATGAAAGGCACGACCCGCAGCGTGTTCGCGATCAGCGAAACGGCGACCGGGCAGAGCCTCACGACGAACCCGTAAGAATGACGATGAGCACGTAGGCGAGCGCGGCCAGCGACACGCGCAGCTGGTCGGCGCCGCAGTGGTGGCAAGGGCGTCGTAGAAAAGAGGCGGGGCGCCCGAAACTGATCATGCTGCCGTCCCGCTCGATGTGCGACACGCTGACCGAGCACGCTCGCGTGGTGTCGCGATTGTTCAAGACCGCCCAACGAGCGCTCGGCAAGATCGGTCTCGCGTCGCGTACGACGATGATCCGCCGGCCCGCGTGCGCGTTGCAACTGCGTCTCGCGCATCAAGGGCGGGCGCCTGGTGCTCGACCTCTGACATGTCCAAACCCCACTACGACAGGAACGATTGCCATGATCCTCAAGCTTCTCTCCCGCCTTTGGCTGCTGCTGTTGCCGCTGGCGGCGACCGCCGCTGACAAGCCGCTCGAGTGGGTCGTCGGCTACGCCGCAGGCGGAGGCTCCGACGTCGTGGCGCGCATGCTGGCCGACACGATGAGCAAGACACTCGACCGAACGATAGTCGTCAACAACAAGCCCGGCGCCAGCTCCAGCATCGCGGCCGAATACGTGGCCAGGTCGAAGGATGTCGGCAACGTGGTAATGACCGCAGACACGGCGACGCTGGCCGCCAACCCGTCGCTCTACAGCAAGCTGCCGTACAGCGCCGAGAAGGACTTCGCTCCGATCGGCATGATCGCTCGCTCTCCGCTCATGCTCGTGGTGGCGCCAAACGTGCCGGCGAAGAACCTGAAGGAGTTTCTGGCCTGGGCCAAGAGCAACGAAGGAGGGACCAACTATGCGTCGCCAGGTGCCGGCACCCCGCACCATCTGGCGACCGAACTGTTCCGAGAGCAAACCGGGCTGAAGCTCCAGCACGTGCCGTATCGTGGCGCGGCGCCGGCGGTGCAGGACCTCATCGGCGGCCAGGTGCCCTTCATGTTCATCGACACCGCAAGCGGCGGCCCGTATATCACCTCGGGCAAGGTCAAGACGATCGGCGTCGCCAGCGCGGCGCGCCTGAAAACGATGAGCGAGATTCCAACACTGATCGAGCAAGGGCTTGGCGGTTTCGAGGCCGATGCCTGGCTGGCGTTGGTGGTGCCGGCGGCCACCCCACCGCAAGCGGTGAGCGCGTTGAGCAAGGCGCTGCGAGCGGCACTGGATTCGCCGGCGATCAAGGCGCGCATGCAGGTTCTCGGTGTCGAGCCGACGCCGAGCACGCCCGAACAGGCAGCCAGCTACGCGAAGAGCGAGCGGGCGCGCTGGGGCCGCGTGATCCGCGACGCCGGGATCAAGCTGGATTGAGAGCTAGGATGGAAAGACTCTTGCCCGCGCTGGGCACCGGGTGACGTTGCTCGCCCAGGCCACCGCATGACCCGATATCGCGACAACCCCGACGCCGTACGCGCGCTCGCGCAGCCCGACCGCGTGCACCGCGACGTGTACCTCAGTGACGCGCTCTTCGCGCTCGAGCAGGAGCATTTCTTCGCCAACACGTGGAACTACCTGGGCCACGACAGCCAGCTGCCGAAGCCGGGCGACTACATCACGAGCGAGATCGGCGGTCGCCCGCTGATCGTGGTGCGGCATGCAGACGGCACCGTCAGGGTGATGATGAACCGATGCGCGCACAAGGGCTCGCGGCTCGTCACGGCGCCCGCAGGCAACACCGGCAAGTTCTTTCGGTGTCCGTACCACGCCTGGACCTACAAGACCGACGGCTCGCTGCTTTCGATCCCGCTGAAGAACGGCTACGAAGGCACGCAGTTGAGCCAGTGCGAGGCGAGCAAGGGGTTGACCGGCGTGAAGAACGTGCGGCTTTACCGCGGCTTCATCTTCGCCAAGATCAACGACGTGGGGGCCGACTTCGACGAGTACTTCGGCCCCTCGCTGTCGTCGATCGACAACCTCGCAGACCGTTCGCCTCAGGGTGAACTCGAGATTGCCGGCGGCTGCCTGCGCTTCATGCACGCGTGCAACTGGAAGATGTTCGTCGAGAACCTGAACGACGCGATGCACCCGATGGTTGCGCACGAGTCGTCGGCGGGCACCGCCAGGAAGATGTGGATCGACAAGCCCGTCGACGCGCCGAAGCCGATGGCGATCGAGCAGCTCGTGCCGTTCATGTCCGACTACAAGTTCTTCGAGGACATGGGCGTGCGGGTGTTCGACAACGGCCACAGCTTCTCGGGCGTCAACTTCAGCATCCACTCGAGATACTCGGCGATTCCCGCCTACGACGATGCGATGAAGGCGGCCTACGGCGAGGAGCGTGCAGCGCAGATTCTCGGCCTGACGCGCCACAACACGGTCTACTTCCCGAACCTCACCATCAAGGGCGCGATCCAGTCGATCCGCGTCGTCAAGCCGCTCGCCGCCGACCGCACGCTGATCGAAAGCTGGTCCTTCAGGCTCAAGGGGGCGCCAGCGGAGCTGCTGGCGCGGACCTGCATGTACAACCGGCTGATCAACTCGCCGTTCTCGGTGGTCGGGCACGACGACCTGCAAGCCTACCGTGGAATGCAAGCCGGCCTGCACGCAAGCGGCAACGAATGGGTCAGCCTGCACCGCAACTTCGATCCGGCCGAGCTCGGCTGCAAGGAGCTGACCTCGATCGGCACCAGCGAGGTGTCGATGCGCAACCAGTTCCGTGCGTGGGCCAAGTACCTGACAGCGACGATGTGAGGCGAACCGTGGGCGACATCACCCGTGAGCACCTGATCGACTTCGTTGTCCGCGAGGCGCGGCTGCTCGACGAGAAGCGATTCGAGGAATGGAACGCGCTGTTCACCGACGACGCGTTCTATTGGGTGCCGCTCGTACCGGGGCAAGAAGACGGCATCAACCACACCTCTCATCTCTACGAGGACAAGCTGCTGCGCGAGCTGCGCATCAAACGGCTGAAGAGCCCGCGCGCGTTCTCGCAGCAGCCGCCGAGCCGCGGCCATCACCTGCTGCAGACGCCGACGGTCGAGGAGTTCGACGCGGCAGCCAACCGCTACATCGTGCGCAGCGAGTTCCACTACACCGAGTCACAGGGCGACGAGCTGCAGTTCTACGTCGGCACCTGCTTCCATCATCTGACGGTGCAGGGTGGCGCGTTGAAGATGACGCTGAAACGCGCCAACCTGCTCAACTCCGACGCCGCGCTGCCCGCGGTGCAGCTGTTCATCTGAGGCCGTGATGAAACGACCGACGACCATCGTCGCTGCGTTCGCCCCGCAGGAACGAGTCGTATCGACAACCAGGACTTCCGGTTCACGCACGTCCATGCGCATGTGAACAACGTCTACACCCGCCTGCAGACGGCACCGCAAGGAGGTGCCCGATGATGCGCCGCCAGTTCGTCGCCGGCGCCGCCGCCACGCTCGCAAGCGCCGCGCCCGCCGCTGCACCCGCGGCGGTGCGCAGCCCGATCGTGCTGGTGCACGGGGCATGGCACGGCGGCTGGTGCTGGCAGCGCCTGGCGCCGCTGCTTGTCGCTGCGGGCCATCCGGTATTCACGCCCACGCTCACCGGGCTGGGAGAGCGCGCCCACCTGGCGCGACCCGACATCGATCTCGAGCTGCATGCGCGCGACCTGCAAGCCGTGTTCGAGATGGAAGACCTGCACGACGCGGTTCTGGTCGGACAGCTACGCCGGTTTCCTCATCAGTCTGCTGGCCGAGCGCATCCGCCCGCGCCTGCGGCAACTGGTGTACCTCGACGCATTCGTACCCGACGACGGCATGAGCGTGCTCGACTACGTTCAGCCGCCCGAACGTCGCGCCGCGCTGCTGAAAAGCGGCCGCGAGAGCGGCTACGCGAGTCCGGTGCCGCTGTCGGCGTTCGGGGTCGTGAAGCCCGAAGACCTCGCGTGGGCAGAGCCGCGCATCGTGCGCCAACCCTTCGCGTCCTTCGAGCAGCCGGTGCGCTTGACCGGGCCCGCGGGCAGTGGTCTGCCGCGCAGCTTCGTTGCTTGCACGAAGCCGGCCAGCGGATCGTTCGGCCAATTCGCCGCCAAGCTGCGCAGCGAACCAGGCTGGCGAGTGCATGAGCTCGCGACCGGCCACGACGCGATGATCATCGACCCGCCGCTGTTGGCGCGGCTGCTGCTGGCGATCGCCGGCGGGGTCGCAACAGGAGGGTCCCGCTCATGACAGCGCTACTGAGCTCCGCCACGCTGCTCGGCCTCGGCACGGTGAGCGGCATTTATCTCACCGGGCTGATCCACGATCATCGCGTGCGCGATCTCTCGGCCGCGCAGTACGTGGCGATGCATCAGATGCGCGACAAGACCTTCCGCGTCGTGATGCCCTGGATCGGGTTGGGCACGTTGGCGCTCGTCATCGCCTTCGCGATGCTGGCCGCGCCGCCCGGCCTGCCGCGCGTGCTGGCCCTCACCGCGGTGGCGGCGCTGCTGTGTGACATCGCCTTCACCGCACTGCGCCAGGTGCCGCTGAACAAGTCCATCCAGCGCTGGACCGAGGGCACGATCCCGCCCGACTGGCAGGGTTACCGCGACACCTGGGCGCGGCAACACAACCTGCGCATCGTGCTGTCCCTGCTGGTGGACGGCTGCATCCTGGCGGCGCTGGCAGCGGGCGAGTGAACACGCTGCGCCGCCGGCCCGAGCGAACGCTAAAAACAAGAACCATGGCACCTTTCACCGTCAGCTGTTGACGTTCTACGTGGCGACCGCTGCCCGGCTCCTACGACGTGCGCTGAAGCAAGAAATTGTCGGCTTGACGGAATAATCGGCGGGGCGCCTGCGTCCATCCCAACGTCAACACCACTTCGGCAAGCCTCGCATCCCTTCCCGAAACCATCAACCGAAAGCACTCCATGACAACCCGCTTCATTTCGATGATCGCCATCGCCGCCTCGGCTGCCTTGTTCGCAACCCTGGCCCACGCGCAAGTCCCGATCAAGGCCGCCGGCGGCGTGATGGTCAATGCCGCCGGCATGACGATCTACACCTTCGACAAGGACACAGCCGGCAGCGGCAGGAGCGTGTGCAACGGCCCCTGTGCGGCGCTGTGGCCGCCCGTGATGGCTGCCGCCGATGCCAAGCCCGACGCCGACCTGACCATCGTGACGCGCGACGACGGTGCCAGGCAATGGGCTTACAAGGGCAAGCCGGTGTACCTCTACACGGGCGACACGAAGGCGGGTGATCGCACCGGCGATAACTTCAAGGACGTGTGGCACGTCATCAGACCCTGAGCTCGACCTGCCTCACACCACACACCGTGCGCGTTCAGGACGAGGCCGAGATCGTGGCCTGCATCCCCAGCCTGCGCCGCTATGCGCGCGGGCTGACCAGCCAGCGCGACCGCGCCGACGACCTGGTGCAGGACACGCTGGAGCGCGCCTGGCGAAAGTTCTCGATGTGGCAGCAGCGCGGCGCGGTGCGCGCGTGGATGTTCGGCATCATGCACAACCTGTTCATCGACCTCGTGCGCAGCCAACGCAGCACACCGGAAGACAGCGCCGGCGACGACTTGCCGGACGCGCCGGCGCGTGCCACTCAATCCGACCGGCTGGAATTGCGTGACCTCGACCGGGCGTTGCAGCGCCTGCCCATCGAGCAGCGCGAAGTGCTGTTGCTGGTAGGTGTCGAGGAGTTGAGTTACCACGACGCGGCCCGCGTGCTCGGCGTGCCCATCGGCACGGTGATGTCGCGGCTGTCAAGGGCTCGCGAACGCCTGCGCGCCGAACTGGAAGGGCGCACCGTGCCCGCCCGGATGCAGCGAGTGAAATGACGTTCATGGACCCTGTCAAACCCACCGCTACCACTGCGGGCGCACCGATCACCGAAGCCGACCTGCACGCCTATGTGGACCGACAGTTGACGCCGGCACGGCGCGCCGAGGTCGAGCAGTTCCTGTCGACGCGTTCTGACGAGCGCCAGCGCGTGAACGACTGGCAGCGGCAGAATGAAATGCTGCGCCGCCTGCTCGACCCGGTGCTCGAAGAACCACTGCCGTTGCGTCTGCCGCTGCGCCCGGCTGCTACCGTGGCCGCGTGGCGCGGTCTTGCCGCGGGCGTGGCGATTGCGGTGATCAGCGCCAGTTCGGCGTGGTTCGTGCGCGGCTCGATCGATGGCGATACGGCACGACTCGCCTCCATGTCGCCGGCGAGCACGACAGAACTAGGCGGCTTCGCACGCCGCGCCGCCGTGGCCCATGTGGTCTTCAGCCCCGACGTGCGCCGCCCTGTCGAGGTGGGCGCCGACCAGGAACAGCAACTGGTGGCTTGGCTGTCCAAACGGCTCGGTACCGAGGTAAAGCCGCCGAACCTGACACAGATCGGCTATGAACTGATCGGCGGACGCTTGCTGCCCGGCGGCAGCGGCCCGGTAGCGCAGTTCATGTACCACGACGCCACCGGCCAGCGCCTGACCCTGTATGTGACGCGCGAAGCGCCGAAGCTGGCCGGCCAGCCCGAGACTGCGTTCCGCTTCGGACAGGACGGGCCGGTGAACGTCTTCTACTGGGTCGACAAGAACTTCGGTTACGCCATCTCCGGCGGCGCCGATCGGCAGGAACTGTTGCGCGTGTCGCAAGAGGTCTATCGCCAACTCGTGAGATGAACCACCCCCGAAGCGGCCTGCGGCCGCCTCCCCCTCAAGGGGGCGCCACCGGCGGACCGGCGGAGCCGGATCCGCGGTGGCCGCTTGGTTTCGTGCGTCGCGGGATCGCGCGTAGCGCGGTGGAGCAACTGACATGAACACACAACGGCGCGATGTCTTGAAGTACAGCTTGGCCGCGGCCGCCTTGCCGGCGGCCTTTGCACAGACCGCCGCGGGCAGCGGCATCGACCCGCACGACCGCGTTTTCATCACCAACGAAGACTCGAACACGCTGGTGGTGATCGACCCGCGCAGCAACGCGGTCGAGAACACGATCAACCTGACGAGCTTCGACGAAGACCCGCGCCCGCCGTTTCGGTACATCACAGCCGGCGTCGCGCCGACGCACGCGGCGATGATCCACAAGCCGCTGTACCACGGCTGCATCGATGCGCACGGCGCCGTGCCTTCGCCCGACGGACGGTTGCTTGCGACCAGCGGCCGTGGCTCCAGCAACATCTACCTGATCGATGCGGCTCAGCAGCGCGTCATCGGCAACACGCCGAATCCGTTCGCCGGGCCGACCGCCACGGCCGACCGCTTGAGCACCGGCATCCTGCTCGGGCGCGAGCCGCACGAGCCGACGTTCACCCGCAACGGCAAGGAACTGTGGGTGGCGTTGCGCGGCGAAGATCGCATTGCGATCCTCGATGTCGACCGGGCGATCCGCCAGCTCAGCGGAGCCGATACGTCTTCGGTTCGCCGGTTCCTGCCCACGATCAACGGTCCGGCGCAGGCGTGGTTCAACCGGGAAGGCACGCTGGCCTTCGTCGCGAGCCAGAAAGTGTCGAAGGTCGACGTGTTTCGCGTCGATGCGGGTGCCGATGGCCACTCGCAACCAAAACGCCTGGCCACGCTCGACATCGGCGCGCAGGACAAGGCAGGGTTCACACCGTTCGTGAAGACCGCGCCGGACGGTACCGACGTCTGGTTCTCGCACAAGCTGGCCGATGCGGTGTCGTGCCGGTCGGCGCGCGGGGGCTTCGATCTGTTCGACAACGTATCGCTGGGTGCGATGGCGCGGCCTAACCATGTGGAGTTCGTGGCCAATGCGACGGGCAGCGTGGTGTACGCCAGCCTGGCGCGCGTGGACGACGGCGGCCCCGGCGGCGTGGCATCGAGCCGGATCGCCATCATCGATCGCAGCGCCAAGGCCGGCGAACGCAAGATGGTGGGCAGTTTCTTCAGCCACGGGCGCGAGTCGCACGGCCTGTGGACCAACCCCGAAAACACGCTGCTCTATGTGGCGCACGAGCAGGACGAGTTGCCCGGCACGCCCAACGCCGGCCAGACCGTGTGCAGCGCCTTCGACGTGAGCGACCCGTTCCGGCCGAACTTCATCGCGCAGATTCCGCTCGGCCATCTGGCGCTGCCGTCAGGCGCGCTGCGCAACAAGAAGAGCATCAACCTAGTCTATGTGCGCGTCGGGGCGAGGGGGCAAACGGCGTGAGGCGTCGCGCTGCAACGCCCGCGTTCGAGCGCGACCTCGAGCAGAGCATGGCGCGCATGATGAAGGACATGCACGCGCCGGGCTACAGCGGCGATGCCGATATCGACTTTCTGGCGATGATGATCCCGCATCACGCCGGCGCGGTCGACATGGCGAGGTTGGTGCTGCAGCACGGCCGCGACCCGGCGACACGCAGGCTGGCCGATGAGATCATCGCTGGGCAGACGATCGAAATCGAAAGCATGAAGCGACGACTCGAAACATTGCGGCAAGGCGGCGGCTTGGGGAGCGCGCCCGAGTTTCCAGCCTTGGGCGGCACGCGCGGACCCGCGGCCGACGGGAACCACGCTTGGTAGTCACCTGCTGATTCGGCGTTTGCTGCCTTCGCTGACGCGGGCGCCCGCCCGCCGAGTGGTCCTCGTCTCCGACGCAGGCATGGTGGTCTCGGGCGCACCCAGTTCGCCAACGACCTGTTGGCGACCGAACGCGCCGAGCGGCTGCGCGGCACCCAAGTCGAAGTCACTTGCGTGTTTCCGTGGATCACCAACACGGACATGTTCGGCAATTCCCTCGGCCTGCCTTGGCGTCGCTCATCGACCGTTCCGCCTTCTTACTTGACCAGGGTTCCGGAAGCGGAACGCAGCCGAGTTGTGCGGCTTCATGGAAGAGCGTGCTCGGGATCAACGTGTGGCATCCACGGCCGAGTCCACTTTGTGCCGCCGAGCCCACGCGGGTTTGGCAAGGCGAAGCTTCGCCTTCTTGCCTTATTAATTAGGTCGCCGCCGCCGGTGGCGCGCTTACGACGCCGGGACCGAACGTCTTTCGCCAGTTCGCCGGGTCATGAACGCGCGGTACTGTGCGGTCTGCTCGGAATCGAAGAGCTCGAGCAGGAAGCCGTCCTCGATCCACACCTCGACCGAGTGGAAGAAGCCGCCGCGGTCGAACTCGCCGGTGCGCCAGCCTTCGCGACGCGCGATGGCGATGATCTCCTCGGCGCGGCGGTCGACGCTCAGGGCGATGTGCGTCTCCCAGCCGCCACGCGCGGCGACCGCCGCGGCGACCTGCGCGCCGTGGGGGCCGGGCGTGAACTGGTTGCCGCGCGCAAGGACCTGCAGCTCGATCTGCCCGTCGCGCGACCACACCCGCGCGGTTCCGACGTCAGGCCGCGACGAGCGCGTGCAAGCGCATGCAGGATCTCCGCCTTAGGTGAGCCGATCGTTTGATGCCGATTCACCCGACTGAAATGCCGGCCCCTTTGATGATCTTCGCCCAGCGCTCGGCTTCGGCCCGGATGGTGGCGGCCAGCTGTTCCGGGGATCCCGGGCGCGGCTCCACACCTTCGTGCCGCAATCTCTCGCGCATGGCGGGCTGCTCGAGCATCTGCACCAGCCGCCGGTTGAGCCGCTCCAGCACATCCTTGGGCGTCCCGGCCGGCGCGACGAGGCTCTGCCACGCGATCACTTCGAACCGCGCCAGCTCGGCCACTCCGGATTCGGCAATGGGCGGCACACCCGGCAAGGTGGGCTGCGGTGCGAGCGAGGTCACGCCGAGAGCGCGCAAGCGTTTGCTTTGGACATGCGCAAGGGCAGGCGCGAGGTCGACGAACATCAGCTCGAGCTGACCTCTCAGCACATCCGTGAGCGCCGCGGCACTGCCGCCATAGGGCACGTGCCGCAGATCGGCGCCGGTCGCCGACTTGAATATCTCCGCGGCGAGATGCTGCGGGCTGCCGTTGCCGGCCGATCCGTACGCGAGCCCACCCGGCTTGCGTCTGGCCACGGCCAGGAGTTCGGCCACGTTGTGGGCTTCCAGGGAAGGATGAACAACGAGCGCGAAGGGCACCGAGGCAATCATCCCGATCGGCGCGAAGTCCTTCAATGGGTCGTAGGGAAGCTTCGCATACAGCGAAGGATTGATGGCCAAGGTGGAACTGGTGGCGATCAGCAGCGTGTTGCCGTCGGGTGCCGCGCGGGCCACATGCGCCGCGCCTACCGAAGAGCCAGCCCCTGGGCGGTTCTCCACCAGCACGGGTCGACCGAGCGCCGGCGCCAGTTGCTGCGCGATTAGTCGTCCGAGCAGGTCGGTGGTGCCCCCCGGTGCAAACGGCACAACGATAGTGACGGGCTTGTCCGGTTGGGCTTGCGAGCGGCAGGCGACCATCGCGAGCAGCGGTGCTGCAAGCGCAGCGCCCAGCGCCGCGTTGGCGGATCTTCTGTCCATCTTTGTTTCCTCAGTGTGTGGTGGGGAGCACTTCGACGCTCGACCGCGCGGACCCGCCGAGGGCGCCGCGCAGCCGGTCGATCAGGTGGAGCGCATCGCGAGGTGCTGCGTGGCCGCGCCACGCGACGTGCTGGTCGGGGCGGCTCATCACGAGCGCATGCCGATAGAGTTCGCGTGAACCCGGCGCGTCGACGTCGAGCAGGCGCAGCGGCATGTTCCTGCGGCGCGCAGCGTCGAGCAGCGGTTCGGCGTTGGTGGCGCGATCGAAGCGCAGCAGCACGTAGTCCGACCCCGCGGCGTCGTCGTACAGCGAGCGGCCATCGCGCAGCCACAGGTGCGGCGTGCGGCAGCCGGGCACCGTCGACGGCGTGTACTCGGACATCGTGTAGCCGGGCGCTCGCTCCGTGTCGTACTCGATGATCGGCGAGTCGTCGTAGAAGTAGCCGAAGTTCAATCCTGCGCAGCAGTACTGCTGCACGTTTAGGTCGTGCAACGCACGCCCCGCCGCGGCTCGGACTGCGTCGCCGTGCGGGCCTTCGGCCTCGATGTGTTCCGGCACCGCGTCGCGGTGCTGCTGCAGCGCCAGCGCATGATTCATCGCGAAGCGGGACGCCTGCTCGGTGATTGGCAGGCGCTCGCGCTCATGGGCATCGAGGATCGTCGCAGGTGCCCACCCGTTCAGATGAGCTGCCAGGAGCCAGGCTAGGTTGGCGGCGTCGGCTATTCCCGCGTTCATCCCGTAGCCGGCCATCGGCACCCAGATGTGTGCCGCGTCGCCGCAGATGAAGATGCGGCGATCACGGAACCGGTCGGCCACCAGGCGGCGCGCGGTCCAGTCCTCCTTGCCCAGGATGTCGTAGTAGAAGCCGGGCCCGACACCGAGGATATGGCGAATGGCCTGGTCGCGGTCAACCTCGTCGAAATCCTCCTCTTCGCGAGAGAGGTAGTTGTGTACCAGCCAACGCTCCGTGCTGTCGATCGCGTAGACGCTGCCGCAGCGGCGCGGATTGATGGAGAGCGTGGCCCAGGCGGGCGGATGCTCGAGCAAGCCGAGCAGTCCCGGCGCGCGGATGAATGTCGACTGGGTGCGACCGATGCAGTCGACTCCGGCGAGAGTCGCCCCGATCTTCTTGCGCAGCAGCGACTTCGCGCCGTCGCATCCGATGACGTATTCGCAGGCGATGCGCACGCGCTCGCCGCTGTCGAGGTCCTTCGCATCGGCCACCACACCGTGCTCGTCCTGGGTGCAATCCAGCACCTGAAGGCGGTTGACGATCCGCAAGCCCGCCATAGCGGCTGCACATTCCGCCAGCACCGGCTCGAGGAAGAGTTGGTTAGCCCGGTGCGGCGGCTCGGGCGTTGGCCACCATCCGTCGGGGCCGCTCGTGTCGGTGTAGCGATGCCGCCGCGACGGGATGGGGATTCGCGCGAGTTCGACGCCCGTCGTCGTGGTGCGGAACGCGACGTCGTTGGTGAAGTCCTCGGGCAGGCCGCAGTTGCGCACGGCAGATGCGATGCCCAGCTTCCGGAACAGCTCCATCGAGCGTGCCGAGATGTGGTTGCACTTGACGCTCGGGGCCTCGCCGCGGTGTCGCGCTTCGGCCACCACGACATCGACGCCATGCCGCGCCAGGCACATCGCGAGCACGAGCCCAACGGGACCGCCTCCGACGATGAGCACGCGGATGGCGATCGAGTCATTCATGGCAGGCGTGGCGGGCATGAAGGCAAGCGTGCCCGTCCCTCACCGTGCCGTCTTGAACGTTTGCGCCATCTGCGCGGACCGGGCCGTACGTGTCGCGGTACGGCACGACCATTGCCGCCCATTCCGCCGCAGCACCCCTCGACCGACAGCACCAGTGGCACTCCGAGGGCCGAACCGCCTCGCCCGCAACGTTCAGCTGCGGCCGTGCGGGGCGCTGAAATCGACCAAGGGGCCGGCGGACACGATGCCCGTCGGGTTGAGGCTGAGCATGCTGCTGTAATAGCCATGGCGGATGTGGCGCTCGTTGACGGTCGGTGCGACGCCAGGCCATTGATAGAGTTCGCGCGCGTAGGCGAAGAGGTTCGGATAGTCGACGAGGCGCTTCAGGTTGCACTTGAACAGGCCGTGATAGACCCATTCGAAGCGGATCAGCGTCGGGAAGAGGCGCCAGTCGGCCTCGGTCGGCCGGTCGCCGACGAGGTAGCGGTGCGCGGCGAGGTGCGCTTCGAGCTCGTCGAGCGCGTCGAAGAAGGTGTGCACGGCCTCGTCGTAGGCGGCCTGCGTGGTGGCGAAACCGACGCGGTAGGCGCCCAGGTTAAGGGCCGAGTAAATGCGCTCGTTCCAGCGGTCGATGGCGGGGCGCAGCGGCTCGGGGTAGAGGTCGAGCTCGGGGCGCGCGGCGACGCCGTCGAAGGCGCCGTTGAGCATGCGAATGATTTCGGACGATTCGTTGTTGACGATCGTCTGCTCACGCCTGTCCCAGAGCACGGGCACGGTGATGCGGCCGCCGTAGCCGGGGCTCGCCATCGCGTACAGCTCGCGCAGGCGGCGCAGCCCGTAGAGCGGGTCGGGCTCGTCGGGCGAGAAGGCCCAGCCCTCTTGCTCGTTCAGGTGGTAGTGGACGGCGGTGACGTCAATGGCGCGCTCGAGCCCCTTGAGCGCGCGCACGATGAGTGTGCGGTGCGCCCAGGGGCAGCCGTACATGACGTAGAGGTGATAGCGGCCGGCCTCGGGCCGAAAGCGGGCGCCGGGTTGGTCGCGCACCCACTCTCGGAAGCTCGAAGGCATCAGCTCGCGTTCGAGGGCGCCCTCCTTCGTCGAGGTCGTGGGCGACCTGCGGTCCTTGGTCTCGTTGTGCTCGGTGGTGTTCATCGGATGAACGTCCTCGCGTCCATTTACTGGCACAGCGAAATTCCGCCGATATAAGGCAGCGTCTTCGGGTTCGGCTCGAGCTTGCCGAACAGCCCGTCAACTTCCTTGTTGGGGCCGGCCGCGAAGTACACATGATTGGCTTCGCCCAAGCTCGCGCCGTTGCCGAACTGCAGGCCCCACAGGCCGTCGATCACGACGCGCTTGCCGTGTGCGTCGCGCACATAGTCGAGCGCCACCTTGAAGCGCGGATGGAAAGCGACGACGGTGCCGTCGCCGAAATTGCCGACCAGCAGGCAGCCGCTGTACAAACCGAAGTCTTTCGGCGCCTTCGCCACACCCCACGGATTGTTCAGATAGCCGCGGCCGCGCCACTTGGCGATGAGTTGGCCGCTGGCGTCGAACTCTGCAAGCCGGCCTTCGGGCAGCTCCGCACCGGGCGGCACGTGCCTGGCGTACATCGCGAACACGCTGTCGCCGAGGGTCTGCACGTTGAACGCCTCAAAACCGTCGGGCTTCTTGTTGGGGTTGAACGGATTCGCGAACGCGCCAACCTCGGCGAACTTGCCGTCATAGACGCGCAGCGCCGCCTCGGCCCCGAAGTCCGCGGCGAGCATGCGATCGCCGGCCGGCGATAACGCGACGCCTAGGAACTCCGAACCGCGTGCCGTGCCATCGACGACGACCGCCGAATCGACGGGCCGATCGAAACCGCCTGCCGCCCGCGCGCGCTCGGTCCACGCGGTGATTGTTCCGCTGGCATTGGCGAACAGAAACTTCGCGGCGTTGGTGATCGGCCCGTTCTCGTGCTGCTGCGTGATGACAAACTGCGCCCCTTCATTGAACACGACGCCTGTCGGCGCGCCGAGCGTGTTGACGAACTTCAAGTCGTCCTGGAAAAGCGGCGTGCCGCCGACATCGCCGACGTACAGCAGCGACTTGCCGACGTTGGTGGACGACACCCAGAAGTGGCCGCCAAAGCCCGCCGGGCGGATGGCGATGCCCCAGGCGTTCTGCATCTCGGGGTCGAGAATCTGCGCGCCAAACTCGGGCTTGTTGGCGATCAGGTTGGTTTGCTTGACGCCAGGGAACCAGCCGAAGCCGATCCCGCCGAGGCGGGCTTGGCCTGGTGCGTCGTTACTCGCGCCCGGAATGTCGAGCGCGGCGATCTTCGCGTCGACCGACTCGAGGATCGTCGTGATCGCGGCCAGGCTCGCCGGGTCGGCGCTGTCGTCGTTGACGAGCTGCGATTCAGAACTCACCGCCGGCGGTGGGCTGCCATCTCCACCACCGCATGCAGCCACCAGTGCGACTGCGGCGGCGATGACGGTGAGCGAGCGCAAAAGACAAAGGCATCGATTCATGGTGCGGCCTCCAAAGGCAATGGGTTGAGAACGGCGCGCAGTGTTCCGATGCCGGCCGGCCGCGTATTGAAGATCTGCGACAAGCAACGCGCAGCGATCGCGCCGCGTCGCGTCGCAAAACGACAAGACGGCGAGTGTTCGCGACACGATCATCGCGGCGCGCGTCGATCCGCGCGCGAATCAACCCATCGACGAGGAAAGACTCTTATGAACCACGCACCCATGCGCACTGTGCTGCGACCCGCACTCGTGCTCGCAATGGCCTGCACGTTCGCGGCGCCGATCGCCGGCGCTCAACCGGCGCAACTCGACGCGCAACGCGTGGAGGAGCGCTTTCGCTTGCCCGAGCGGGCGTGTCGATCGCCGTTCCCCGGCGACGAGTTCGCCCGCACCGAGTTGTTCTTCGGCCTGTCGCGACCCGGGGCCGTGATCACCGAGGCGGAGTTCAAGAACTTCGTCGATGCATTCGTCACGCCGAGCTTTCCCGACGGCTTGACCCTGTTAAGCGGCGCGGGTCAATTCCGCGGTGCGAGCGGTACCACGATCTCCGAGGGCGCCAAACTGTTGATCCTGCTCTACCCGCGGCGCGACCGCGACGCGAACGACAAGATCGACAAGATCCGCGACGAGTACAAGAAGATGTTCCAGCAGGAATCCGTGCTGCGCTCGGACGATCTTTCTTGCGTGTCGTTCTAGACTAGGGAGGCTCTGAAAAACGTAGCGAGCGGCCCGAGGTTGCGTCGAGCAGCGGACCTGTACGAGTAGTACAGCGAGCAGCGCAGGCGCAAGATCGGTCGCGCAGTAGTTTTTCAGAGCCTCCCTGGATCGGCAGCGTCGAACGCCCGACCACCCGACTACGGCCGCGTTTCAGCGTCCGCCGCGTCTTGCGATCGCCCCGCCAGTTGCATCAACAGGCGCCGGTGCGCTTCGGCAAGCGCCATGTCGCGTCCGGCGCGCAGATCGACCAACGTGGGCACAACGCGTATCGCGGGCACGGTCGGTACGCCCTCCATTCGGATTCCCCGCATCGACGTATATCCGGTTTCGCTGATACGCAGACCACCACCGTCCGGCAACACGTATTCGGATCGCACGCCAACTACACAACCGCAGGTCGGCGCCCCGACCAGCAACGCTCCGCGCTGTTCCATCAACGTCACCGCGGCAAGTTCCGCCGCGCTGGCGGTGCGCGCGTCAACCACCAGTGCCAGTGGTTGCAACAGCGGGGCTGCCGCGCCTTCGCCGCGCTCGGGTCCAACCCGCAACGAGCCCGCCATTTGCGTGGCCGACTTGCCACGGCTGCGCCACACGTTGCGCATCGCGAGTTTGTCGTCGGCCATGAACTGGCCGGCAAACCAGCGATACATGTCAATCAGCCCGCCGCCATTGCCGCGCAGGTCGATAACGATCGCGCGGGCGGCCGCAGCTTCCGCGAGCGCGCCTTCCAGCGCGCTGCGTGCTTCGGGAAGAAACCGCGTAACGCGAATGACCGCGACCTCACCGTCGAGCCAGCGCAATTCCGCTTGCGGCGGTTGCGGCGCGCTCATCGCCGACAGGGAGATGCTGCGCACAACACTGTCGGCCCCGTGCAACTCGAGGGCCACGGAAGCCGTCGCAGGCAAACCCGCGCGCACCAGCGACTTGCGAATTTCGCGCCGCACGGCACGCAGAACACGAACGCGTTCACCATCACGAGCATCCGACGGGAGCGCTTCGGGACTGTCGCCCGCGGCCGGATCGCCGCGCACGTTGCGGGGATCGGCCAATGCCGCACCGAAGAAACCGTCGTCCAGCCGAACTCCGTCGACGGCCAGCAGGACGTCGCCGGGCGCGAGCTGTGCCGCCGCGGCCGGAGAGCCGGGTTCGACTTCGGAGATTGCAATCGCGCCATCGACATAGTCGAGCGTGAATCCATAGCGCGTCGACATGAAGCGCCGTCGATCGAGCGCCTCACGCGGGGTCAGCACCAGGGTGTGCGAATCACGCAGCTCGGCCGCCATCTCCTTCAGCACGCGATAGAACTCCGCATCGCTGGCAGCCACTGCCGCGCGCGCCAGCGCGCGCCGGCGCACTACGTTCCAATCGACGCCGTTGAACTGCGGGTCGTAGAAGCGCTCGGCAACGAGTTGCCACGCGCGCTCGGTTGCGGCGATACGCTGCGCCTCGGTTTCATAAGGGGACGAAAGCCGCTGCGCGGAGACCGGCGCCACGTCGTTCGGCAGATCGGCGATCGGCCCCGAACTGGGTCGCGTGGGCATTTGCGCGCAGGCGGCAAGCAGCGCGGCTGCCGCCGCGCTGCATGACAAATGACGAATGACGCGCGCTGCGCGCGCTATGAAGGTGCTGCGCTCCCACGAAGAGGTCACGCCATCATTCATCATTGGCCGCAGGCCATCATTCCTCATAGGGCGAAGCCCCCCACCCTTACGATCTTCAGCGTGTTGGTGCCGCCGGGCTGGCCCATCGGTTCGCCGATCGTCAGCACGATCAAATCGCCCTCTTTGACCACGCCATAGTGCGCCAGCATGCGCTCGGCCAGCGCCAGCGC
>Ga0187892_10005413_pt1 | contig 20081 bp, 12 predicted proteins | sample MA1701073metaG_FD_139345 | JGI IMG/M metagenome (GOLD analysis project Ga0187892, IMG submission 139345) | Bio-ooze microbial communities from a basaltic lava cave in the Kipuka Kanohina Cave System on the Island of Hawaii, USA - MA170107-3 metaG ...
CCCGACTACCTCAAGCTGAAGATCCTCCGGGTGTGCGGCAAGCTCGACAGCGACACTCTCATGCAGAAGACAAGATCGAAGAGGCGGTAGACAAAGTTATCCCCCAGATTCCGGGAAGAGGCAAACTTGATACCTGAAACCCCGGTGGTAGACTGCTTGCGGAGGATTTCATGAGAACCGCCCTCGCCATTTTCGTGATTCTTGGCATCGTCCTGCCGGGCTGCGGCGGCGGCGCCTCCCAGAAGCCTGACGAACAGCCCGCCGACACCAGCCAGCCGGCCGCCAAGCCGGCCGCCAATCCGGACGACCCTGATGCGGCGCTGGCGGACATGGAGGCGGCCTCTGACGGCAAGCGCCGCCAGGAGGACGACCTGCGCAGGAAAGAGGAAGCCCGCCGCAAGATGGAAGCCGAGAAGAAGGGCATGGAGGGGGTCGGCGCGCGCGAAGGCGCCGGCGACGACAAGCCTCTCTTCGAAGAGCGGTTCGCGGACATCATCGGGAAGGTCCGCGCCGAGCTGCAGAAGTACAAGCGCTGGTAGCCGCCGGGAGCGGATGTCGCACCCAGACTGGACGCCCGTCAGCCGCAAGGGCCGCGGAGACTCGATCGGAGACATCGTGGCGGCCGGGGCGGACCGCATCGGCGCCGCCCCCGGCGTCGGCGACGAGGCGCGCGAGCTCGCCGCGCTCATTGACCACACGCTGCTCCGGCCGGAAGCCTCGCGGTCGGACGTGGAGAAGCTCTGCGAGGAGGCGCACCGTCACAGCTTCGCCTCCGTCTGCGTGAACCCCGCCTGGATCCGCGCGTGCGCGGACCTGCTGCGGCAATCGCCCGTGCGCGTCTGCTCCGTGATCGGCTTTCCGTTCGGCGCGACCCTGCCCGAGGTCAAGGCGTTCGAGACGAAGCTCGTGCGGGACGACGGCGCGAAGGAATTCGACATGGTGATCAACGTCGGGGCGCTGAAGTCCGGCGACGACGCGCTCGTCCTGCGCGATATCGAGGGCGTCGTGCGCGCGGCCGGCTACAACGCGACCGTCAAGGTGATCCTCGAGACGGCCTACCTGACGGACGACGAGAAGATGCGGGCGTGCCAGCTGGCACAGCGGGCGGGCGCGCACTTCGTCAAGACGTCGACCGGCTACGCTCCCGGCGGCGCGACGGCGGCCGACATCGCCCTCATGCGCCGCACGGTCGGCGAACGCATGGGAGTCAAGGCGTCGGGCGGGATCCGAGACACGGCGACCGCGCTGCAGATGATCGAGGCGGGCGCCTCGCGCATCGGCGCCAGCGCGAGCGTCAAGATCGTGGGGGGCAGCGGGGGCGCGTCGGCGGGCAAGTACTGATGATCCGGCTCACGCGCTATCTGCGGCCGCCGCAGGTCAAGCTGGAACTCGCCACGACCACGCCGGACGAATGCCCCGAGGGATGGTCGCGCGACCGCTTCGTCTGGAGCATCAAGGACAAGGTGCTCGAAGAGCTCGTGGCCCTTCTCGAAACGTCGGGGCGCATCGTGAACGCGAAGAAGCTCCTCACGGACCTGACGAACCGCGAGAAGAAGTCCAGCACGGGCATCGGGAGCGGCATCGCCATCCCCCACGTCCGGACGATGCAGGCCCGCGACTTCGCGATCTGCGTCGCGCGGTCCACCGCGGGCGTCGAGTTCGACGCGATGGACGGCGCGCCCGTCCACATCTTCTTCGGCGTCGTGGCGCCGCCCTACGACGACAAGCTCTACCTCGAAGTGTACCGCGAGATCGGCACGCTCCTGTCCCAGGAAGACGCGCGGAGGGCTATCCTGGAGGCGGCGACAGCGCACGAGGTGATCAAGACGATCGCGGACATCACCGGGTAGGAGCGCGTCGGCTCAGGCAGCAGGTCTCACGCTACTCGTCCGCCGGCTTGAACTCCGTCCCGAAGTGCTTCTTGTAGTCCGCCTGGAGCTCGTCGAAGCGCGCCTTCGCCTTGTCGTGCTTCTCCTGGTGCGTCGCCATCACGCGCTTCTGGTTCTCGGTCGGGTCCTTGTCGAGCGACTTGATGGCGCGCTTGTGGAGCAGCATCGCCTGCCACTTGTCGGTCATCTCGCGCTCCATCGCGCCCTTGTCGGGCGGCGGGGGAGACGGAGGCGGATCGGGCGGCACGTCGGGCTTCTTCTCGGGCTTCTCGACCTTCTTGCGGGGCGCGGGCTTCTCCGTGAGCTTGTCGTGCACCCTGCGCAGGCCCTGCTGAGCGATCGTGCTGACCTTGGCGAGCAGGTTGTTGAGCTGGGCGTTGTCTTTGAGGAAAAGGCAGACGATGCCGGCGATGACGGGGAGCAGCATGAAGAAGCCGCCGACCACCACCTTGCCCGTCTTCGGCTTCGGAATGAGCGCGGAGGCGGGCCGGGCGGCCGGCTCGGCCGGCGCGCGCATGCCCGGACGACCCGCCGCCGCGGCGGGCGCGGGTTCCGGCGACGGCTCGGGCTGAGGCTCCGACTCGGACGGCAGCGGCTCGACCGGGGCGGTCTCGCGGCTGCTCGGCGAGTCGCCGTCGCCGCGCTTCATGCGAGGCTGCTTGGCGGTCACCGCTTCGTCTGGCGGAGCGGGCGGCGCGCCCATCGGCTCCTCGTTTCCGAGAACCGCAAGCGGATCGTCCTGCTCTCTCGGCTGGGTTTTGCGCGGGGCCGCGGCCTTCACCAGCTCGTCCAGCTCGGAAGGCCGGCCCATGTCGAGCATGGTCTCGCTCACGAGGCCGCCGAGAGGATCGCCGCCACTGGGACGCGGAGGGGCGATGATGCTCGGCTCCGGCACAGGATCCGGCTCGGGCTCCGGCATGCGCAGCGTCGCGTCGGCCACCGGCTCCGACTCGATCGGAGCGAGCGTCGGGGGTGCTTCGTCCACAGACGGACGGGCACGCTCCAGCGCTTTCTGCACCGCGCGAGCCTGCTCGGCGACGCCAGGGTCGCCGCCAACCTTCTGTAAGTCCATCTCCTTCTGCCACTTGGCCAGGTCGAAGGTCGCGGCCGGCTTGATCTTGCCGTCCGGCAGGAGGACCAGCTCTTTCTGGCAGACCGGGCAGGCTCCCTTGGCCGGCTTGGCGGGCAGGCGTCCGGAGAACGACGCCTTGCAGTAGGGGCAGAGCACCTTGACGGGACCGCCGCTCCCCTTCATCGCACTGGTTGCGGCAGGTGGGGGAGCAGGAACGGGTGCGGATTCGCGCTTCGACACCATCGGGATCGGATCCGCCATTTTGGCTGCCGATCCGCCGCCCGCCTTTGCCGTCGCGGCGCATCGCTGGCAGTAGAAGGGATTGGCGGTGGTCTGACTCTCATCGATCAGAACCTTGAGGCCGCACTTCTGGCAGTGGCGGATGGGCATAGGTCAGGGCTGAGTGGGCTGGCCCCAGAGGAAGACAAGCACGGCGACGGCGGTACCGCTTGCATAGACGGCGCCGCCCAGCACGAGCGCGATCGCGCCCTTCGGCTTCTCGAACAGCGACAAGACCAGCAGGATCAGGCCCACGGCGGTGTGAAGGCCGGCCACGAGGGCGAAGATGGCCACGTGCCGGCCGTGGTCTCCCGGCGCGCGAGTGCCCACGTATGCCGCGAAGAGGGCGGTGATCAGCAACAGCGCGTTCAGGAGGAAGGTCGAGGCCATGGGGGACCAGCTGCCCTCCGCCTGCTGGGTCGCCATGCGCTGCGCCCACCGGCTGCTTGCGGGTACGTGGGAGGGCACGCCGCCCCCACCGCCTGCGCCGGAGGAAACGATGAAGTAGAGCCCCAAGCCGAGCCCCCAGGCGGCGGCGGCGAGCATCACTGCGTCCCAGGGGTAGTTGTGTCCCAGGGCGTGGAAGGGCACCTCGCGACCCAGGCCCTTCAGCTCAGCCGGCGCAAGCAATGCACCCCACGTCGCGAACTGGTAGAGGCAGTAGGCGCCGACCAGAAAGAAGATCGCACCGAAGACGCGTCGCATGAGGGGTAGTGTAGCACAAAAGCCAAAACAGGCAAAAAGCTACTGCCCCCAGTTGTTGATCTCGTCCGGAGCACCGCCGAGTCCCCTGCACCAGATGTAGAAAGGAAGTCCCGTCGCAGCGGTACTTCAGCGTGTCGCTCGTCCAGTGGAGCGGATTGCGGATGTTCTTCGCCCCGTCGAGCATGTCGGGCTGGAACGCGAAGTAGGGATGGCCTCTCGGGCCCCTGGTCGACAGCGACGCGGCCAGCGCGTTCGACGGATTGCCAGGCGCCGGAGGAGGATAGGCGCCGTGGTCCAATTCGTAGGCTTTCACTGCTTGCGAAAGCTGGTCGATGAGGGCGAAGGCGGCGCCAGCTTGGGCGACTCCGCATGACGTGCAGGATGGCCAGAACAGACCTGCGGCGCAAGTCGCAATCGCCAGGACTGCGGCGAGCGACATCAGTCGTACTGCCGCACCCCCACCCCGCTTCTCGTCCAGCGGATCGAGCCGGAGCGCGCCCGGACTACTGCCCCCAGCCGTTGATCTCGTCGACCACACCGCTGCAGCCCTTGCACCAGATGTCGAACGACGTCTTGTTGTGGGCGGTCGGGTCGCCGAGGTTCGTGGGGTAGTTCACCGCGTTGTTGCGGTACTTCAGCGTGTCGCTCAGGTAGTAGACCGGATTGCGGAGGTTCTGCGCCCCGTCGAGCATGTCGGGCTGGAACGCGAAGTACGGATAGATCCGCGGGCCCGACGTCGAGAGCGGCCCCACCAGCACGTTCGACGGATACCCGGCGGCCGACGGCGGATAGGCCGCCTGGTCCAGCTCGTACGCCTTCACCGCCTGCGTCAGCTGGTCGATGAGCGAGAACGCCGCCGCCGCGCGGGCGTTGCAGAGCGCCTTCGTGATCGCCGGCAGCAGCAGCGCCGCAAGCAGCGCGATGATCACGATCACGACGAGCAGCTCGACAAGCGTAAATCCCCTGCGGCTCACTTGCGGCTCCTTTCCTTCTCGACCATCGCCTGCAGCGCCGGATCGAGCTCCAGCGCGCGCTCGAACGAGCGCTCCGCGTCCGCCATCCGCCCCAGCATCCGCGCGCAGCGCCCGTCGAGGAACCACGCGCCCGGGTCGGAGCCGATGCTGATCCCGAGCTTGTTACGCGCTTCGGCCGGACGGCCCGACGCGTGGTCCTCGACGGCCGCCAGGAGCGCCGACAACGTCGCGCTCCTCGCCCGGGCGGCTTCCTCCTGGATGAGCGACCCGATGACCCTGGCGGCGGGAGACTCCGGCTCGTCCGGCATCCCCCGCCGCTCCAGGTACTCGCGCAGCCAGAGGCGCGCGCGCGCTTCGATCGCGGGAGCAAACTCCGGCTCCTGCGCCAGCCTGCGAGACAGGTACTCTACCGCGCGCACACGCTGGTTCAGCTGCACATGACATCTGGCCATTTCATAGAGCAGATCCCGGTCCTCCGGCGTCCCGACGACACCGCGGCGCAGATCCGCGAACTCGCGATCGAGGGCGCGGACGGCCGCCGCATCGACGGGCGACTTCGACCGCGCCGCTTCCAGCCGGTCGGCGATCGAGCGCGCCTGCCGGACGTATCCCTTCGGCAGGTACGGAAGCAGATTGAGGGCGGCCAGAACGGCGCAGAGGACGATCATGACGGACAGCGCGCGGTTCCCGCGCACGCGCCGCGCCAGCCGGTCGAGCGCGCCCGCGCGACGCGCGACGATCGGCCGCCCGGCGAGCGCCCGTTCCAGGTCGTCCGCCATCTCGCGCGCGGACGCGTATCGGGCCGCGCGGTCTTTGTCCATCGCCTTGGCGCAGATCGCGGCCGCATCGGGGTCGGCCGCGAGCGGCGGCGGATCTTCGGCCAGCACGCGCGCGATCACCTCGCCCGCCGTCCGGCCCTCGAAGGGCGGACGGCCGGCGAGCGCGTGATACAGGACGGCGCCGAGCGCGTAGACGTCCGTCCGGGCGTCGACGTCCTCCAGGCGGCCGGAGACCAGCTCCGGCGCCGCATAGGGCGGCGTGCCCATCGCGATGCCGCTCACCGTCAGGGACGGGCTCGCGCCGACCTCGCGCGCGAGCCCGAAGTCGGTGATGCGCGGCTCGCGTCCGTCCGCCAGGATGACGTTGCCGGGCTTCAGGTCGCGGTGGAGGACGCCCCGATCGTGCGCGAACTGGACCGCCAGGGCCAGTTTGCGCACCACCTCGAGCGCGGCGCGCGGGGCGAGCCGCGCTTCGTCGAGCGTGGGGCCTTCGACGAACGCCATGGCGAGAAAGTGCACGCCGTCCGCCTCGCCCGCGTCGTGCACCGGCACGATGTTGGGATGGTCCAACTTCGCCGAGAGCGCGATCTCGCGGCGGAACCGCGCCAGCGCGTCGGGATCGGAGAGCACCTTGAGCGCGACCTCGCGGCCGACGCTCTCCTGCCGCGCGCGGTAGACGACGCCCATCCCGCCCCGCGCGACTTGACCGAGGATCGTGTAGTCGCCCAGGCGGCGGCCCTCGTCAAGCGACGGCTCGTCGTCCCAGCGGGCGGGCAGCGTGTCCACGACCTGCGTCCAGACGCACCGCGGGCAGAGACCGTCAAGGTCCCCCGCGTCCGCCTCGGAGCCGCACCGCTCGCAAAGGGTCATGACCGCCATCGCGGATGTAAGAAGAGGTCCGCCCCGACCATTTTAAAGAATCGAGCGGAAAAGCTCGCGCACCTCGTCGACCACGTCTTCCGGCCCTGCGACCGATCCCCGCACCTCCTCCGCGACCAGTTCCATGAGGCGGCGCCGGACGCGGTGGAGCCGGTTGGCGACGTCGTGCTCGGCGCAGCCGAGCGCGGCGGCGAGATCCTTGTAGGTCGCGGCGCCCCCGAGTGCGAGGTGGCGCCGGAAGGCGGCGGCGTCCGGGCCTCCGCCAAGCCGGTCGAGCGCGCGCTTGAGGATGTCCAGCGCCCACCGGCGCTCGAACGCCTTGTCCGGCGGGTCGACCGGCGACTTCGCGAACGCCGCCTCGGCGGAAGCGAAGTCGACCGTGAGAGCGCCGCCTCCGCGCTTCAGCGCGGAGCGGCGGTCGAACTCGTTCGACAGGAAGTGCGTGAGCGACGCGCGGAGGTAGGCGCGGAAGCGGCCGCGCTCCTTCGACGCGTCGGCCACCGACTCGCGCTCCAGGAAGTCGGCGAAGAACGCCTGCGTGAGGTCCTTGGCGTCCTCGACCGGCTCGCCCCGGCGGCGGACGTGCCAGTAGACGGGCCGCCAGTAGAGCGCGACGAGCGATTCGAGCGCGCGGCGGCGCCGCTCCGGCGACGCGTCGCGCGCGCGGGCGACGAGCGTCCACATCGTCGTGCGCCAGCTGGGGTCGGACCCGCCCAGCGTGGTTTCCTGCACCGGGGCATTATACTGAGAGCATGCTCCTTTGGATCGCGCTGGCGGTCGGCGTGCTCATCGTCTGGTTCATCCTCGACGTGAAGCACCTGCTGCGCTGGTCGGCGCGGGTCTCCCAGCTCGGCGCGGAGGGGCGCTGGGAGGAGCTCGACGCCGCCTATCGCCGTGAGCTGCGGCCGTGGCGCCCGATCGCCTGGCTCTTCATGCGGGTCCTCGCGCCGGGCGGCGTGCAGGCGATGTACGCGCTTCACCTGAACGACGTCGGCCGCGAGACGGAGGCGCTCGCGATGGCGGAGCGCGGCGTGCGGCTTGCGAATCGCGCGGTCCTGCCGGCCGCGCTGGCGGCGCACGTCCAGGTTCTCGCTTCGGCGGGCCGCTACGACGACGCGCGCGCCGCGGCCCTCAAGGCGCGGCAAACGCCGGACCTCACTCCCGGGCTGGCAACCACGGGCGCACTCGCGGAGCTGTGGTGCGGCCGCATCGACGAAGCGCTCGCACTCGCGCAGGCGGCCCTCAAGGCGGACGCCAGCGACGACCAGGGACGCACGATCGCCGCGCTGGCCTACGGGCTTCGCGGCGACTTCAAGGAGGCGATCGGCATCCTCCTCTACCGGCCGTCCGACATCTCGAAGTTCTACACGCCCGAGGACTTCGCGGCCGTGATGGCGGACAAGGACGGCGCGGCGTGCCTCGCGTGGGGGCAGCAGGAATACGCGCAGGTCATGCGGCCGGCGCGGCTGCTCGTGGCGGCCGACATCTACCTCGACATGCCCGACGTCGAGGGCGCGCGCTTCTCGCTGGAACGCGCGCGCGGCGTGCTGGGGGCCAATCCGATCATCGTCCACAACTTCGAGCGCATGAGCGCGCTCCGTGCGGCGCTTGCGGGGGAGGCGGATCCGGCGCAGAAGCACCTGGCCAAGATGTGGGAGATTGCGCGGCGCATCCCCGCCAAGCGGTCGCTGCAGTTCGAGTCGCACATGGGCGCAGGCCGGTGCCTGCTGGCGCTCCACCGGCCCGACGAGGCCGCGGCCGAGCTGAAAAAGGCGGCGGCGCTCGCCCTCCATCCCATCGAGCGGCACGTCCTCAACTACTGGGCCGGGGACACGAAGGCGCTCCTGGCGGACGGCATCGCCACCTGGATGTGCGCCAAGTGCCGGACTTAGTCCGTAGTCACGCCTCCAGCTCTGCCTTGATGTCGAGCAGCTTCTGGAACGACGCGGGGTCCGACAGGATCTGGCACGTCATCTTCACGCCGCCCGGCACCGCCTCGGCCTTCCCCAGGATGGTGTGCGTCCGGAGCGCCGCCTCGACCGCCTCCTTCGACGCGCGCACGACCAGCTCGACCTTCATCAGCTCCGCGCGCACCGTCTTGCGCCCCTCGCCGTGGTACTCGGCGTACGCCCGGTTCGTCAGCGCGTCGGCCTCCCGGTTCTGTTCCCGCCGCACGTGCTCGAACTTGATCGACGGGAACTGGAACGCCAGCTCGCTCGCCTTCTTGTGGAAGCGCGCCAGCGACGGCGACTTGATCTTCCACTCCCCCTTCATCTGCTTGATCACGAGTTCGCTGTCGCCGTGCATGACCGTCGGCTCCTTCTCGTGGCCGCTCTTGACGAGCCACTCGAGCGCCCGCAGCAGTCCCGTGTACTCGGCGACGTTGTTCGTGGCCTCCGGGCTGTTGGGCGGGCAGGCCATCCCCGCGTCCGAGTGGATGCGTCGGCCGTCCTGCTCGACCACGAACCCGAACGTCGCCACGCCCCCCGGGTTCGGCTCGCACAGCCCGTCGAAGTGAACTACGATGCTCATGGAACCCGCCTTCTCCCGTCCGCGTCCAAGCAGTCTAACTGCCGGAGGCCCTGATGAAAAGCATGCCCGTGCTCCTGCTCCTGGCGCTCGCGACGGCCGCCCTGGCCGCGCCCGCGATCGTCGTCTCGCCGCAGGACGATCTCCCCAAGGACGAGCGCAAGCTGCTGGAGCACGCGCAGAACGCCCTCAACCACGGACGGTGGCAGGAGGCGCAGCGCGCGTACCGGCACTTCATCGACACGTATCCGAAGAGCGAGAACATCGAGCAGGCCTACTTCAGCCTCGCGAACGTCTACCAGTACTACTCGCAAAAGCCGGCGGACGCCCGCGACCTCTACCTCCAGTTCCTCGAGAAATACCCCAAGAGCTCGAACTTCTGGAACGCGAAACACCAGCTCGGCCAGGCCTACCAGCAGCTCCACCAGAAGGAAGAGGCGCGCAAGATCTACAAGCAGATGATCAAGGAGGCCGACGCCAACTGGCGCACGAACGCCATCCACCAGCTCTGGAGCCTCGACAACAAGCAGTTCTGGCTCTACGTCCAGCAGTCCTTCACCGCGGGCCAGGAGGCGTTCGCCCTCGCCCAGATCCACAACGTCAAGAGCGTGAAGTTCCGCGCCTACCGCCTGTCGTACGAGCCGCTCCTCGCGGCGCTCGAGAAGGAGGACGCGCCCAACCTGCAGGAGGCGCTCGCGAAGGTCCAGCGCGGCGCGCGCAGACTCGTCAAGGAGTGGACCGAGGAGTTCAAGGACATCCAGAACTGGCAGTCGCCGCAGGTCAAGTTCGGCGCCACCGAGCCCGGCGTCTACGTGCTCGAAGGGGAGCACGACGAAGTCACCCTCGCGGTCACGATGTTCGTCGCGCAGAACGGACTCGTCACCAAGGCCGCGCCCGGCAAGCTCGTCGTCTTCGCGCAGGATCGCGCCTCCGGCAAGCCGGTCCAGGGCATGAAGGTCCGCGCCCTCAACAGCAAGGAGGCGCGCTGCGACGGCGTGACCGACGCGAACGGACTCTACGTCACCGACAAGTACAAGGGGGGCCAGATCGTCGGCACGAAGGACGGCGAAGTCGTCAGCTGCCAGAGCTGGTACGGCGAGATGCAGCAGTCGCACGCCGTCGTCTACATCACGACCGACCGCCCCGTCTACCGCCCGAACCACACCGTGCACTTCAAGGCGCTCCACCGCCAGGAGCACGGCGAGAAGCTCGAGATCCAGGCCGGCATGAAGGTGCAGGTCACGATCCACGACCCCAAGGGCAACGTCGTCTACCGCGAGCCGCACGCGCTCAACGAGTTCGGCGCCGTCAGCGGATCGATGACTCTCGGCGACGAGCCGCCGCTCGGCGTCTACACCGTCCAGATCGGCCCCGTCGGCAACGACCCCAACCGCCCGTGGCAGGCCGACTGGCGCTACTCGTGGTGGATCCAGCAGTACAGCCCCGCGCACGGACAGTTCCGCGTCGAGGAGTATCGCAAGCCCGAGTACAAGGTCGACGTGAAGTTCAAGGAGCCGCGCTACCTGCAGGGCGAGACCGTCGCGGCCACCATCCAGGCCGACTACTACTTCGGCAGCCCCGTCACCGACGCCGACGTCACGTACACGGTGTACCGGCGCCCTCACTGGTCGTACTGGCACAACTGGGACTACTACTACGGCTGGTACGTCGACGACGAGGAGGAGGGCGAGGCGCACTTCGGCGAGCACTTCGGCGGCAAGCACGGCCGCCACCGCGGCTGGTGGGGGCCGGGCGAGCAGATCCTGCAGGCGACCGGCAAGACCGACAAGGAAGGCCAGCTCAAGCTGCACTTCGAGGCGAAGAAGCTCGACCACGACAGCGTCTACACCGTCGTCGCGCAGGTCGTCGACCTGAGCCGCCGCACCGTCGACGGCTCCGGCGCCGTCAAGGCGACGCGCGCGGAGTTCAGCCTCGCCGCCACGACCAACAAGTACGTCTACAAAGCGGGCGACAAGGTCAACATCAAGATCCGCGCGCAGTATCCCGACGAGACGCCCGCGAAGCAGACGGACGTCAAGCTCGTCGTCCACAAGCACTGGTGGGAGAAGGACGGCAAGCACGAGAAGCCGCTCTACGAAGGGAGCACCCGCACCGACGATCACGGCATCGCGGAGCTCAACTTCACGCCGGGCGAGGAGGGCTACCTCTACGCGACCGCGAAGGCGGTCGACCGCCGCGGCAACGACGTGACGACGCAGCACGGCGTCTGGGTCACCGGCGACAACTGGTGGGGCGGCGACTACTCGAACTTCAACGGCATCGAGATCCTCCCCGACAAGAAGACGTACAACGCGGGCGACACCGCGGGCATCCTCCTCACGAGCCAGTACAAGAACATGCACGTGCTCGTGACGCTCGAGGGCAAGGAGCTCTACAAGCAGGAGGTCGTGCAGATCAAGGGCTTCGCGAAGCTCTACGAGGTGAAGCTCGACCGGCCGGAGTACGCGCCGAACGTCTTCATCACCGTCTCCGCGATCAAGGACAACTCCTGGATCCAGAAGCAGAAGTCGCTCATCGTCAACCCGTCGCACCGCTTCGTGACGGTGAAGGTGACCGCCGACAAGAAGGAGTACCGGCCGCGCGACAAGGCGCGCTACACGGTCGAGACGACCGGAGCCGACGGGAAGCCGGTGAGCGCGGAGGTCGCGCTCGGCGTGGTCGACGAGTCGATCTACGCGATCCAGTCCGAGTACGCGCAGGACATCCGCAGGCACTTCGTGCATCGCACGTGGCCGCGCGTCAACACGTACTGCTCGCTCCAGTACCACGACTACGGGCATGCGGCCGACGACAAGGAAGAGGCCGGCGCGAAGGCGCCCGCGCCCGCGGGCGTTCCGGCCAAAGAGTCCGCGGCGCGCGGCAGACAGGCGGGCTATGCGAAGGACGAGCTCAAGAAGGCCAAGAACGGCGGCGACGGCGGCGAGACGTACGCGGCCACCGAGACGCGCTCGCTTTTCGCCGACACGATGCTCTGGTCGGCGCACGTCCGCACGGACGCGAGCGGCCGGGCGGTCGTCGAGGCGACGATCCCGGACAACGTGACGACGTGGCGCGCCACCGCGCGCGCGTCGACGGCCGACTCGCGCTTCGGACAGGCCGTGTCGAGCGCCATCGCGCGCAAGAACGTCATCGTGCGGCTCGAGATGCCGCGTTTCCTGACGCAGAACGACCAGTCGGTCGTCAGCGCCGTCGCGCACAACTACCTGAACTCGGACAAGGAGTTCAAGATCGTGCTCGAGGCCGAGGGGCTCGCGGTGACGGGCGCGCTCGAATCGAAGGTGAAGATCGCGGCGAACGACCAGAAGCGGATCGACTGGAAGGCGGTCGCGAAGGTGGCGGGCGCCGCGAAGATCACGGTGAAGATGCTCTCGGACGAGGAGTCCGACGCGATGCAGGTCGTCGTGCCGGTGCAGCCGCACGGGAGCGTGCAGTGGAAGTCGCTCGCCGGGCTGCTCGAGAAGCGCGTCGTCGAGAAGATCTCGATCCCGAAGGACGCGAAGGACGGGATCGGCGACGTGATGGTCGTCATCTCGCCGACGCACGCGTCGACGGTGCTCGACGCGCTGGACTATCTCGTTGGCTACCCGTACGGGTGCGTGGAGCAGACGATGTCGCGCTTCCTGCCGTGCGTGGTCGTCGCGCAGGCGATCCAGCGGCTCGGGCTCGACAAGCCGGACCTGCTCAAGGAGCTGCCGAAGATGGTTCAGCAGGGCCTCCAGCGGCTCTACAACTTCCAGCATCCGGACGGCGGATGGGGTTGGTGGCAGCACGACCAGTCGGCGCCGCCCACCACCGCATACGTGATGATCGGGCTGGCGCTCGCGCGGGCGGCCGACCATCCGGTCGATGACAACGCCTTCGGGCGCGGCGTCTCGGCGCTGCGGCACCAGATCACGGCGAAGGAGACGACGGACGACGGGCGGGCCTACGCGCTCTACGCGCTGTCGCTCTGCGGGCAGAAGGACCCGGCCTGCCGCGACCGGCTGTCGAAGAACGCGGGCGATCTCGGGACGTACGCGAAGGCGCTCGTGGCGCTGGTGCTCCACGCCGACGGGAAGAAGGACGAGGCGAAGGCGGTGCTCGCGCTCCTCGAGAAGGACGCGCAGATCGACGGCGGGCGCGCGTGGTGGAGGGGCGGCGAGCGCTTCGGGTGGTTCGACCACCAGGCGGAGATCGCGGCGGCGGCGCTGCGGGCGTTCGTGGCGATCGACCCGTCGAACGCGATCATCGCGCGCATCGTGACGTGGCTCTCGACGACGCGGCAGGGCAACTACTGGGCGTCGACGAAGCAGACGGCGCTCGTCGTGCAGGCGCTCTGCGAGTACCTCGCGCTCACGGGCGACCTCAAGGCGGACATGACGATCTCGCTCTCGGTGAACGGCGACCCGGTCTTCAAGGAGCGCGTGACGAAGGACAACTGGACGAAGTTCCAGTCGATGCGCGCGATCCCCGCGAAGCAGCTCAACGCGGGGGACAACGAGATCGTGATCGAGAAGGAGGGCTCGGGCACGCCCATCTGGTCGATCTACGTGAAGTCGTACACGACCGAGGAGAACATCGGCGCCTCGAAGGAGGGGCTGCGGGTGGAGCGCCGCTACGGGCGCGTGACGCACGCGGGCGGCAAGCGGGTGGTCGAGGCTCTCGACGAGGGCGCCACCGTCAGGAGCGGCGACGAGATCGAGGTGACGCTCGTCGTGCGCGCGGACTGCGAGTACGAGTACCTGATGATCGACGACCCGCTGCCGAGCGGCTTCGAGCCGATCCGCGAGCATGTCGAGTACGGCTACTGGAGCTGGTGGTATTCGCGCAAGGAGTTCCGCGACGAGCGGGTGTCGATCGCCATCACGCATATGGGCGCGGGCGAGCAGCAGATCCAGTATGTGATGCGGGCGGAGACGCCGGGGGACCTGCACGTGCTACCCGCGCGGGTGTGGAACATGTACCACCCGCAGATCGGGGGGAACTCCGCTGAAAGCAGAATCAAGGTGATTGACCGGTAGTCTGCTTGCCCTGAGCGAGCCGAAGGCGAGTCGAAGGGGACCGGCAGTAGTCGTCAGTCGTCAGTAGTCAGTACCCAGTCGGAGATCCTCCGATCACCGACGGCTCTCCGCCGTTCATCACGCTATGACTTGAGGCGCTCCCTCCAGTATCCGGGGCGCCGCGCGAGGTGCGCTACGTCGTAGACCACAACTTCGCCCTCCTTCGACGCGAACGCTATGCCATAAGGGAAGCGTGACGCTTGAGGATGCGCGACCGGACATCCTCCCAATCCACGAGCTTCACGGAACCGTTCCGAACCTGACGGACGCGGCGCTCGATTTCGGAAACCCAGGCCGCAGAGGCATCCTGGTCGGGCGATCCGTCAAGGCTCGCGATGATGTCGTGGGCGAGCCGCGCCCGCTCGCCGGGCGGCAGCGCCCGCCAGGCCCCCAGGCCGGTCGTTCACTCCTTGATCCCAAGCTGTTACACGTCTTCCTTTACCTCCCGCCATGAAGCGCGTCTAATCGGCGCATCTCCGGGAGGGACGCATGAAGCCGATCGCGCTCTTCGTCTTCTCGCTCGCGGCCGCCGCCGCCGCGACGCTCGCCGCGCAGGACCCCCCGACGCCCGACGACCTCCCGCAGGACGAAGCCGGACTCCTCGAACACGCGCAGGGCCTCCTCTACGAGGGGCAGCCCGAGCGGGCCGAACAGGCGTGCCGGCGGTTCATCGAGCGCTTCCCCAAGAGCGCCCGCCTCGCCGAAGCGCACGGGCTCCTCTGCGACGCCCTCGGCGACCAGGGACGCGACGTCGACGCGCGCGCGATCATCGCGGACTTCGTCGAAAAACACCCCACCGACCCGGGCGTCTGGAACATGCGCGCCCGCCTCGCGTGGTGGCACCAGCACCAGTCCCGCGCCGACGAGGCGCGCAAGCTCTGGCTCCAGATCGCCCGCGAGGCGCCCGACCTCGACGACCGCACGAACGCGATCAAGCAGATGTGGCAGATCGACCGCAAGGGGCTGATCGTCGCCGCCGGCAAGTCGTTCGACGCCGGCCAGGACATCAAGCTCGAGTCCAACATCCACGGCTTCGACAAGATCTCGTTCCGCGTCCAGCGCATCGCCTGCGACACGCTGGCCCGCGCCATCGAGTCCGGCTCCCCCGACATCGGCAAGGCCCTCGTCGCGATGCGCACCGAGAAGCGGACGCTCGTCAAGGAGTGGACGCGCGAGTACGAGAAAAAGGGCGAGTACAGCCACGGCATCGAGTTCCCCGGGGGCGAGCCGGGCCTCTACGTGCTCGAGGCGACGCACGACGGGTTCACGATCCCCGTGCCCGTCTACGTCACGCGCTACGCCCTCATCACGAAGGTCGGGCGCGACAAGCTCGTCGTCTTCGCCCAGGAGCGCGCCACCGGCAAGCCGGTCGCCGGCATGAAGATCCGCACGCTGAACCCGAAGGCGCCGGTCGGCGGCGAGACGGACGCCAACGGCCTGCTCGTCGTGACCGGCTACAAGGGCGGCGCCGTCTTCGGCTCGCGCGACGGCGACGTCGTCGCCAGCGGCACGTGGGGCGTCGACCTGCTCGAATCGCAGCCCGTTGTCTACTTCACGACCGACCGCCCCATCTACCGCCCGAACGACACCGTGCGCTTCAAGGTCGTCCACCGCCAGCTCGTCGGCGAGACACACACGATCAGCGCCGGCCTCAAGGCGGTCGTCGTCATCGAGGACCCCCGCGACAACGTCGTCCACCGCCAGACCGTCACGCTCGACGCGTTCGGCACCGCCAGCGGCTCGTTCGCGCTCGGAGATGAGCCGCCGCTCGGCCGCTACCGCCTGAAGCTGCGGCCGGAGGGGAACCGGCAGAGGACCGCCGGCTGGCAGTACCACTGGTGGTCCGACGAGCTGAGCCCGGTCGACGGACGCTTCAACGTCGAGGAGTACCGCAAGCCCGAGTACAAGGTCGCCGTCAGCTTCAAGGACGTGCGCGTCCTCCAGGGCGAGCCCCTCACCGCCACAATCCAGGCCGACTACTACTTCGGCAGCCCCGTCGCCGACGCCGAGATCGAATGGACCGCCCACCGCGCGCCCGACTGGAGCTGGGCGTGGTGGGACTGGTACTACGAGTGGTACGAGGACGAGAACTACCTCGCCGACCGCTGGATCGGCAGCGAGGAGACCAACGGCAAGGGAAGGACGGACAAGGACGGCCGCCTCGTCGTGACCTTCGCGTCGCAGAAACACGCCGAGGACAGCGTCTACACCGTCACCGCCACCGCGACCGACCTCAGCCGCCGCCAGGTCACCGGCGCCGGCACCGCCAAGGCCGTCCGCTCCGACATCGCACTCACCGCCGCGCCGACCCGCTGGGTGCAGCGCGCGGGCGAACGCGTGACGCTCAAGATCCGCGCGACCGCGGGGGACGCGCCCGCACGCGACACCGACGTCACCCTCAAGGTGAACCGCCGCTCGTGGAAGAAGGACGAGCCGCAGGACGCGGCCGTGTTCGAGGGCTCGACGAAGACCGACGCGAACGGCCTCGCGGAAATCTCGTTCGTGCCGGTCGAGGCGGGCTACCTCCGCGCGGTCGCCTCCGCGAAGGACGCTCGCGGCAACGAGACGACCGCCGAGGCGTGGGTCTGGGTCGCCTCCGACGCGTGGGAAGGCAGCGGCGGCGGCACGGAGACCGTCGAGATCCTGCCCGACAAGAAGACCTACAAGCCGGGCGACACCGCGTCCGTGCTCATCACGACGACGCAGAAGAACCTGACCTGCCTCGTGACGCTCGAGAGCCGATCGATCTACCACCAGGAGGTCGTGCGTTTCAAGGGGCATGCGAAGCTCGTCGAGCTCAAGCTCGACCGCCCCGAGTACGCCCCGACCGTCCACGTGTGCGTGACCGCCATCCGGGGGGACGACACGCTGCAGTCGTCGCGCGCGCTCATCGTCGACCCGACGAACCGCTTCATCGCGGTCAAGGTGACCAGCGAGAAGGGGGACTACAGGCCGCGTGAGAAAACGCGCTACACGATCGAGACGACCGGCGCGGACGGCAAGCCGGTGAGCGCCGACGTCGAGCTGGGCGTGGTGGACGAGGCGATCTACGCGGTCCAGCCGGAGCACGCGAAGGACATCCGCCGCCACTTCGTGCCGAAGCGCTGGAACGAGGTGGCGACGTACTCCTCCCTCAACTACTCCACGTGGGGATCCGGCGCCTTTCCCCTCGGCGACAACATCCTCCGCGTCGAAGAGGGGGCCATGCAGTCCCTCGAGCAGGCGAAGGGCACCCCGCTCACCGGCGCCGTGTTCGAGGAGGGCGGCCACGCGGCGACCGAGACGCGCTCGCGCTTCGCCGACACGATGACGTGGGTCGCGAACGTGCGGACGGACGAACGCGGGCGCGCCGTCGTCGAGGCGGACGTGCCGGACAACCTGACCTCCTGGCGCGCCACCGCGCGCGCTTCGACGCTCGACATGCGCTTCGGCCAGGGCGTGTCGAACGCGGTCTCGCGCAAGAACGTGATCGTGCGCCTCCAGATGCCGCGCTTCCTGACGCAGAACGACGAGACGACCGTCACGGCGATCGCGCACAACTACCTCGCCGTCGAGAAGGAGTTCAAGGTCGTGCTCGAGGCGGCCGGGCTCGAAGTGGCCGGCGCGCGCGAGGCGTCCGTCAAGCTCGCGCCCAACGGCCAGAGGCGGTTCGACTGGAAGGCGCGCGCGAAGGCGCCCGGCACGGCGACCGTGACCGTCAAGCTGCTCTCCGACGTCGAGTCGGACGCGATGCAGCTCCCCGTGCCGATCCAGCCGCACGGCACGCCGCACTGGACGTCGTTCGCCGGCTTCGTCGAGGGGCGCGCGGAGCAGAAGTTCACGATCCCCGCCGACGGCCCGAGCGCGGTCACGCTCGTCCTCTCGCCGACGCACGCGGCGTCGGTGCTCGACGCGCTCGACTATCTCGCCGGCTATCCCTACGGCTGCGTCGAGCAGACGATGTCGCGCTTCCTGCCGTGCGTGATCGTCGCGGAGACGATCGGGCGGCTCGGCCTGGAGAAGCCGGAGCTCCTCAAGGAGCTGCCGAAGATGGTGGCCGCGGGCCTGCAGCGCCTCGCCAACTTCCAGCACGACGACGGCGGCTGGGGCTGGTGGCAGCACGACAAGAGCGCGCCGCACATGACGGCGCACGTGATGGTCGGCCTCGCGGTCGCGCGCGGAGCGGGCTTCGCGGTCGAGGACCGCGTCTTCAAGGAGGGCGTGAACGCGCTGCGGGCGCACCTGGCGGACGAGAAGACGGCCGACGCGAGCGCGCGCGCGTCCCTTCTTTACGCGCTCTCCCTGTGCGGGCAGAAGGACGACGCCGCGCGGGGGAAGCTGCTTGAGGAGGCGGAGCGGCTGGAGACGTACGCGCGGGCGCTCCTGGCGCTTGTGCTTCACCGCGACGGGCGGGCGGACGACGCGAAGCGGGTGCTCGCGCTCGTCGACAAGGCGCGCGACGGCGGATCGTGGAAGGGGGAGGGCGACGGCTGGTTCGACCATCCCGTCGAGATCGCGGCGGCAGCGCTGCGCGCGTATGTCGCGATCGACCCGAAGCATGCGGCGGTCCCCCGGGGGATCGCGTGGCTCTCGTCGATGCGCGAGGGGCGCCAGTGGGCGTCGACGAAGCAGACGGCGCTCGTGGTGCAGGCGCTCTGCGAGCATCTGGTCGCCAGCGGCGAGCGGGAGCCGGACATGACGCTCACGCTCTCGCTCAACGGCGCGCGCGTGATGCGCGAGCGCGTGACGAAGGAGACGTGGCAGAAGTTCCAGCGGGTGCGCACGCTGTCGGCGGCCGCCGGCGAGAACACGGTTGTGCTGGAGAAGGAGGGGTCGGGCACGCCGATGTGGTCGCTCTATGTGAAGACGTGGACGGTCGGCGAGGGGCTGGCGGCATCGCAGGGCGGCTTGCGGGTGTCGCGCCGCTACGGTCGTGTGACGCATGCGGGGGACAAGCGGATGGTGGAGCCGCTGGAGGACGGTGCGGCGGTGAAGAGCGGCGACGAGATCGAGGTGACGCTCACGGTGACGGCCGACCGCACGTACGAGCACCTGATGCTCGAGGACCCGCTGCCGAGCGGCTTCGAGCCGGTGCGCGAGTACTGGGACCCCTGGAGCGCGTGGGAGAACTGGTACGCGCGCAAGGAGTTCCGCGACGAGCGGGTGTGCGCGGCGATGACGGAGATCCCGCGGGGCGACCATGTGGTGCGGTACTCGATGCGCGCGGAGACGCCGGGGGACCTGCATGTGCTGCCGGCGCGGGTGTGGAGCATGTACCACGCACAGATCGGGGGCAACTCCGCTGAAAGCAGAATCAAGGTGATCGACCGGTAGTCTGCTCGCCCTGAGCGAGCCGAAGCGCTCGCGGAGCACTGGTCGCGAACTGCGCGAGCCGCAACAGCAGCTCACGATGCAGGGGCGTCGGGCTTGGAATGCGTGACCGGGCGCCTGGGAATTCATGACAAACCCCCGGCACGACATGTCGAGCGATCGGGAATGTGTTGCAGGCGGCTGTCACGACTTGCGGAGCGATCGGGAAAGTGCGGGGAGCGCCTGGGAATGCGTGACGGGGTGACTTGCACACCGTGTCAGGCGCCTGGGAATGCGTGACGGGGTGACTGTCACAAGTCATGGAGCGATCGGGAAAGCGTGTCAAGCGCCTGGGAATGTGTGACGGGGTGACTTGCACGACTTCCCGGCGCCCGCGTTTCGAGCCGAAGTAGTCAGCGGGCCGTTCGCGCGGGTGTCGAGCTTGCGCTCGATGCGCTTGAGGCTCTGGATGACAGCGCGGCCGACGCGGACGATCGCCTTGCGGCGTGGTGAGCACCATTCGCTCTCAAGTTTCTGGGGGGTCTTGCCGATGAGTCCTTTGGTGCGGATGCGCCGAGAGAGGGACTCAGATGAGCATGCCAAAGACTCCCGAGGGGAGCGAATGC
>Ga0187892_10005414_pt1 | contig 20077 bp, 15 predicted proteins | sample MA1701073metaG_FD_139345 | JGI IMG/M metagenome (GOLD analysis project Ga0187892, IMG submission 139345) | Bio-ooze microbial communities from a basaltic lava cave in the Kipuka Kanohina Cave System on the Island of Hawaii, USA - MA170107-3 metaG ...
GGAGGATGGCCGGCTCGCCACGCCGTGTTTGCCGGCCATCCTCCGGATGTCCGGCCTACTAGAAAATCTCGGCGACGCAACAGCGCAGCGAACCGCCGGCTTTCTCGATTTCGTCGATCTCGGCGGTGTGGATCGTGAAGCCGGCGCGGTCGAGGATGCGGCGGTGGGCGTAGCCGAGCGCGCGTTCGGCGCGTGCGCTCATCCAGACCGTGTCGTCGGACAATGCAATGCAGTTGCCGACGAACGCGGCCTTCTCCTCGTCGTCGAGGCGAACGACGTGCTCGCCGTAGACCGCGGCGATCGCGTCGGTCGCTTCGGGATCGGCGATAGAGCCGGGGTGCACGACGAGCGCGCGGCCCGCGAGCACGGCCATGACGACGTTGGTGTGGTACTCGGTCGGCACCAGGTCGAACGCGCACGATAGCGTTAGACCGAATGCATCATGCAACGCGCGCACACCGGCGTCGTTGAGGCGCTCGGTGCGACCGTGCCAGCCGATGCCGCGCGCACGGTCGATCACGAGCGGGCCGGTCAGCTCGGCGACCACGCCCTCGCCTTCGACCCGCACGAGCGGCCGGTCGCGCGCAAGCCACGCGACGATGTCGTCGCGATCGGCTTCGCGCCGACGCACCTCGTGGCGCATCGCGCCGATCAGCGCGGAGCGCTCGGTCGTGCCGAAGACGTTGTTCGGGAACACCGCGTCGGGCGTCGCGGGCGAGCCCGCGAACACCTCGACCGGGATGCGCGCATGACGGCGGATCGCCTCGGCGAGCACGCGGTGCTGCGCGACCGCGCGTTCCGGGTCGATGCGCTGCGCGAGGCCCATGTAACGGTTGTCGCGCGCCGACTCGGCCGAAAGCGCGATGCCGGTCGGCTCGACCATCAGCGCGGCGCGTGCCGTCGCGCGACCGGTCGCGGGAAAGCGCGCGGCGTCATAGACGCGCCTGAGCTCCGGCGCCGACCACGCGATCACGCGGCGTCCCTCAACGGCTGCCGCACCGCCTCGAGCGCGCGTTCGACGACGTCCCAGCGCGCTTCGCGCCGGTTGCCCTGCTCGGTGAGGATGCGACGCCAGCTGCGCGCGCCCGGGCGCCCCTGGAACAGACCGACCCAATGGCGCGTCATGTGGTGCAGCGTGTCGCCGGCCGCGAGCCGCGACTCGACGTAGGGTCGGAGCGACATCAGGACCAGCTCGCGCTCGGGCAGCGGCGCATCGGAGGCGAACAACACGCGCTGGAGCTGAGCGAGCACGTACGGATCGTGATACGCCGCGCGTCCGAGCATGACGCCGTCGACGTGCGGCAGCTGCGCCTCGACCGCGGCGACGTCGGCGACCCCGCCGTTCAGCACGATCGTGAGCGCCGGATGATCGCGCTTCAGCCGATGCACGCGCGCGTGAATCAGCGGCGGGATCTCGCGGTTTTCTTTCGGCGAGAGCCCCTTCAGCCAGGCCTTGCGCGCGTGCACGGCGAACACCGTACAGCCGGCTGCGGCGACGGTTTCGACGAAACGTTCCAGGTCGGCCTCCTCGTCCTGGTCGTCGACGCCGAGACGATGCTTCACGGTGACCGGCACGCGCACCACCGCACGCATCGCCGCGACGCAGTCGGCGACCAGCGCCGGCTCGCGCATCAGGCATGCGCCGAAGCTCCCGGACTGCACGCGCTCGCTCGGACAACCCACGTTGAGATTGATCTCGTCGTAACCGAGCTCGGCGCCGATCCGTGCGGCCTGCGCGAGCAGCGCCGGCTCGGAGCCGCCGAGCTGCAGCGCGACCGGATGCTCGATCGGATCGAAGCCGAGCAGCCGCGCGCGATCGCCGCGCAGCACGGCATGCGCGTGGACCATCTCCGTGTAGAGCCTCGCGTGCGGTGCGAGCGCGCGATGGAAGACCCGGCAGTGCCTATCGGTCCAATCCATCATCGGCGCGACGCAGAGGCGCCAATTGTCGTTCGATGCGTTCAAGCAAGGGCAGCGGGGCCGCGGCAGGGCGGCCCGATGCCTCCATTGTTGCAGGTCGCGCGGCGCTACTCGTAGCCGTTCGAGAACAGCGCGTCGCCGATCCGGATCGTCACGCGCGCGATATCGCAGCCGCCGCGGCCGTCGCAGACCTCGTACGTGAACTCGTCGTAGCCGAAGAGCGTGCCGCCGTGGACGTACGAGAACGTGCCGTTCGCCGCGAGTGTCAGGGCGCCGCGCGTCGGCGCCGCGACGGGCGTGATCGTGACGGTCAGCGGGTCGGCATTCGCGTCGCTGTCGTTCGCAGTCAGCGAGCTCGCGCCGCCGACCAGGGTCGTCGCGGTGCCGCCGGTCGCGACGGTGATCGCGTCGTCATTCGCGAGGGGCACCGCATTCGCGACCACCGTGACGGTCACTGTCGCGGGGCTCGACACGGCGCCGTCGTTGTCGGTGACGGTGTACGTGAACGTCGCGATGCCACTGAATCCCGCCGCCGGCGTGTAGGTCACCACGCCCGTCGGCGCGACGCTGGTCGTGCCGCTCGCGGGCGGCGACGCGACTGCGACGCTGCCGGCAACGAGCGTTCCGTCGGCGTCCGTGTCGTTCGCGAGCACAGTGATCGGCACGGCCGTACCGCTCGGCGTGTTCGCGCTGTCGTTCGCGGCGGCGGGCACGGCATTGACGCGCACCGTGACGGTCGCCGCGTTCGAGACGCCACCGTCGTTGTCGGCGACCGTATAGGTGAAGGCAACGGTTCCCGCGAAGCCGGCCGCCGGCGTGTAGGTCACGACGCCGCTCGGTCCGACGCTGGTCGTGCCGCTCGCCGGCGCCGATACGACTGTGACCGTTGCCACCGCGAGCGTGCCGTCCGCATCGGTGTCGTTGCCGAGCACGCTGATCGACAGCGCGGTGTTGCGCTGCGCGACGACGCTGTCGTTGCTCGCGACCGGCGGCGCGTTGACACGCACCGTCACGGTCGCTGTGTTCGAGGTTGCGGCGTCGTTGTCCTGCACGGTGTACATGAACGTCGTCGTGCCGGTGAAGCCCGCCGCCGGCGTGTAGGTCACGACCCCGCTCGGTGCGACGCTCGCGCTGCCGCTCGCGGGCGGCGACGCGATCGCGACGGTCGTGGTTGCGAGCGTGCCGTCGGCGTCGCTGTCGTTGCCGAGCACCGTGATCGGCAGCGCCGTGTTGAGCTGCGCGACGACGCTGTCGTTGGTCGCGACCGGCGGTGCATTGACGCGCACCGTCACGGTCGCCGCACTCGAGGCGATGCTCTCGTCGTCCTCGACCGTGTACGTGAAGGTCACGGTCCCGGTGAAACCGGCCGCCGGCGTGTACGTCACGACGCCGCTCGGCGCGACGCTCGTCGTGCCGCTCGCAGGCGGCGACGCAATCACGACGCTGGTCGCGTCGATCGTGACGTCGTCGCTGTCGTTCGCGAGCACGCTGATCGGAATCGCGGTGTTGCGCTGCGTGACGACGCTGTCGTTCACGACGGCCGGCGGCGCGTTGACGCGCACCGTCACGAGCGCGACGTTCGACAGCGTGCCGAGGTCGTCGCGCAGGCGGTACGCGAACGTCTCGGTGCCGGTGAAGCCCGCGGGCGGCGTGTACGTGATCGCGCCGGTGCCGCCGTCGATCGAGGTCGTGGCACCGCTCGGCGGCGGCGACGCGATCGTGACGGTCGAGGCATCGAGCGTGCCGCCGACGTCGGTGTCGTTCGCCAGCACGTTCACCGCGACCGCGGTGGTGCGCTGGGTCGATGCGGTGTCGTTCGCCGCGACCGGCGCCGCGGCGACGCGCGCGAGCGTGAACGAGCCGCGCCCGAGCGTGCCCGCCAGCAGCAGGTCGCGCCCGGCGTCGTACGAAAGATCGAAGACCGGCGCGCGCGGGAAGCCCGTGCCGAGCGGCGACCAGAGGTTGAAGCCGCGCTGGCGGCTCGTCGCGAACACGCCGACATCGGTGCCGATCACGACGACGTCGTTGGTCGCGTGCGGCAGATACGCGACGCTGCGCACGGCGCCCGCGGTCGCCGCGAGATTGCCGGTCACGTCGTTCCAGGCACCGCCGGTATCGTCGGTGCGCAGCACGCGCGCCGCGAGCGCGCCGGTCGGCGTTTCGCTCGCGAACGCATGCGCTCGGATCGTCGGGATCGAGCGCGATGCCGTGGATCGTCGAGCCCGCGCGTGCGGTGTACGACAGCGCGAGCGCGCTGCCGGCAGTCGTGCGCAGGAAGATGCCGATCGCGGCGTTCGGTGCCGCGGTGAGGCACGGAAAGCCCGCCACAGCTTGGTCGACGCGGCAGCCGCCGACGTACGCGATGTCGGGATTGCCGGTCGCACCGTAGGCGAGGTTGTCGGCGCCGTTCGCGCTCGTGCGGATGCCGACGCCCGCGATCCCGGAGGGAATCTCCGCGCGCGTATCGCCACGGTCGAGCGATTCGTAGACGCTGTTCGCGCCGCCGAAGAGCAGTCGCCCGCCCGTGGCCTGGTTGGTCGCGACCGGCGTGACGAACTGCGCCGAGAACGCCGGCCCGCTCGTGATCGTCAGAGCCGGGAACTGGGTGCCGAGCGACGCGTTGCTCGCGTCCTGCGTGCGGCGCCGGAAGCTCCCGAGGTTCTGGAAGCTCGAGTAGCCGATCGACTGGTTCTGCGCCGCGAGGAACAGCACGTCGGTCGCGACGTCGCCGCCGTCGCCGGTGTGGAGGCTCGCCCACTGCCGGCTGCCGGGCGTGACCTGGCGCGTCGTGCCGGTGTCCTGGTTGCCCGAGAGACCCGCGTTCGCGACCGGATCGAACACCGCGCTGTGCTGCTCGTTGACCTGAATGTCGCCGTTCAACGAGATCCACGCGCCGGTCGCGAGCGTCGGCGAAAGTCGAGCGTAGACGCCGCCGTCGTCGGCCTCGAGCAGGCGTCCGGCCGCATCGAACGTCATCTCGCGCGAGTCGGCGTGCGGCGAGCCGTTGCTTGCGGCGCCGGAATGCGTGAGCCGCGTCCACTGCGTGCCGGCCGGCAGCGTGACGTCACCGCGGAACAGTCGACCGGAGAAGTCGACCGCGCCCGAGCTGTTCGGGAACGTGTTGCCGATGCCGAACGGCTGCCGGTCGCCACCGAGGTAGACGATGTTCGTGTTGGTCGGATCGACCGCGAGCGAGAGGTGCAGGCTGCCCTGGCCGCCGGGATGGATGCCCACCGTGCCGGGCGCATCGGGCGTCGAGGGAAGGTCCATCGAGGTCCACGTCCCACCGGCATTGGCCGAGTGGAACACGCCGCGCAGCGTGCCGCGGGCGATCGCGACGACGACGACGTTGCCCGGCGCGATCGCGAACCGGACGTTGTCGCCGGACGAGCTCATCGGGTCGAACAGCGCGTCCATGGTGGGCGTGCTGATCTTCGTCCAGGTCGCGCCGGTGTCGGCGCTACGGTAGATGCCGTTCAGGGTCGCGTCGCCGGCGCACGAGCCCGCGAGCGCGAGGCTCGCGTAGAACACCTGGTTGTTCGACGGATCGGCGGCGAGCGCATCGACGCCGCCGCCGGGAAGACCGCTCGCCGGCGCGAGCTTCGTGAACGTGGCACCGGTGTCGGTGCTGCGGAACAGGCCGAGGTTCGCGCACGCGAAGGTGTCGGCGATGTCGACGCTCGCGAGGATCGTGGCACCGCGCGCCTGGACACCGCTGATGTTGCGGCCGGCAAGGTTGTTCGAGAGTACGGCCCAGGTGGCCCCGCCGTCGGTCGTGCGCAGCATGCCGACGCGCGCACCGCCGCGGCTGCCGAAGCTCGAGTAGCGGCCGGTACCGGCGACGAGCGTTTGATTCGTGGCGTCGGTCGGATCGAGGTTGACGTCGCCGATCGCCTGCGAGAGCTCGGCGTCGGTGAGGCGCGTCCAGCTCGGCGTCGCGTCGGTCGCGTTGTTCGTGCGCCAGACGCCGCCGTTGACCGCGCCGACGTAGAGGATCGCGGCGTTGGTCGGGTGCGGCGCGAGCGCGTGGACGGCTCCCGCGACGGGCCGGTTCGTGATCCCCTCAACCTGGCCGTTGATCGCCGGCGCCGGACCGAGCGCGGTCCAGGTCGACGGCTGCGCCGAAGTGACGAACGGAATCGCAGACGCACAAAGCACGAGCAGCGCGCGCGTCAGCGCGCCAGCCTTCGATTGCATGGGAACTCCCCGGACCCCGACGGATGGCGAACGCTACCGAAACTCCGGCGCTCGATCTATAGTCCCCCGGCGCGACCCGCCCCGGGGGCGGTCGCGCCCAGTCCAGTCGACCTACGTCCGGGGCCCCACGATGCCGAATCGATCGACCCGCGCGGCGAGCGCCGCGCTCCTCTTCGTTGCGCTCTCACCGTTCGCCTCCGCCTCGGTCCCGGTGCAGCGCGGCGTCGTCGCCGACGATGCGCACGCGCAGATCCTGCTGATGCGGCCCGAGGGCGGCATCGAGGCGATCGACGCCGCGAGCGGGCGCACGCGCTGGACCAGCGCGGCCGGCGACCTGCCGCTCTTCGTCGACGCGAATCGCGTCGTCGCGTTGCGCGACGCCCCGGAGCGGGGCGTGCTCGCGCTCGCGGTGCTCGACGCGTCGAGCGGCGCGACGATCGCGCAGCCGTACGCCGAAATTCCCGCACCCGCGCGCGCGCTCGTCGACGAACGCCTCGGCGAGCGCTTCGAGATCGTGCCCGAGGCGGGCACCGGCCGGTTCGCGTGGTCGTACACGCTCGAGACCGTGCCCGGCGCGGTGCTGACGGATGCGAACCGCGTCGTCGGCAGCGGCGAGACCGACCTCGACAGCGCCGCGGCCCGCGGCCGCATCGTGCTGAGCGGCGTCGTCGCGGTCGACGCCGGCACGGCCGCGACAACGGTCACCGTCGACGCACGTCCCGCCGCGGTCGGACTGCGCTCGGTCGAGACGCGCGACCACGCCGGGCTCGGCGGCCGCCGTTTCCTTTCGCCCGACGCAACACACGTGCTCGCGAGCGAGCGCTCGGGCCCCGAGCGCTACGAATGGCGTGTGCACGCGCGCAACGGTGCGGCGCTCGGCGCGGTTGAGACACCGTACGCGCACGCGCCGTTCGCGGTGCTCGGCGAGACGCTCGTCTATACGACGCCGCTGCGCCTCGACCGCACCGGCGCGGGCGTCGCGATCTCGCCCGTCGGCGTCGACGCGGTCGATCTCAAGAGCGGCCGCACGCTCTGGCGCCGCGAGCTCCGCGACACCACGTATCGCGGCCCGTGGCCGCCCTGACGCGCACCACGCGCTAGACTCGCACGCGGGAGGGTGGCTTCGCTCGAACAGGAGTCACCGATGGCGGTCACCTACTCGACCCGCGAGCAGATCGCGAACGCCGTGATCCACGGCGTCGGGCTCGTCGCGGCGGTCATCGCGGGCAGCGTGCTCGTCACGCTCACCGCGCAGGTCGGCGACGTGCGCGAGGTCGTCAGCGTCGCGGTGTTCGCCGCGACCGCGGTGCTGCTGTTCACGGCCTCGACGCTCTACCACGCGATCCCGCATCCGCGCGCACAGCAGCCGCTCAAGGTCCTCGACCACTGCGCGATCTTCCTGCTGATCGCGGGCACCTACACGCCGTTCACGCTGGTCGGGCTGCGCGGCGGCTGGGGCTGGTCGCTGTTCGGCGTGGTCTGGACCCTCGCGGCGATCGGTATCGGTCTCAAGCTGTTCTTCACCGGTCGATTCCGGCTCGTGTCGACACTGGTCTACGTCGCGATGGGCTGGATCGTCGTCGTCGCGATCGGACCGCTGATCGACCGCGTGCCGCCCGACACGATCGCGTGGCTCATCGCCGGCGGCCTGCTCTATACCGTCGGCGCGGTGTTCTATCTCTGGCACCGGGTCCCGTACAACCACGCGATCTGGCACGCGTTCGTGCTCGGCGGCTGCATCTGCCATTTCGTCGCGGTGTTCACGCAAGTGCTCTGAGCTCGAGCCCTACGCAATCTCAAACCCACCGCACCCGCAACTCCGGATGCTCCGGTAACGGCGCCGCCGCGTCGTCGCAAAGCGCGCCGACCGCGCGGTTGCGTCCCGCTTCCTTCGCGCGGTACAGCGCCTGATCCGCGAGCGTCAGCAGCTGGTCGAGATTGACGAGCCGCGGCATCGCCGGGTGCCACGGCCACGGCGCCCAGCCGAGCGACCCTGTCACCGTGAGCTCGCGCCCCGCGACGTGATGCACGCAACCGCGCAGATTCTCGAGCACCGCCTCCGCACGCTGCGCGGGCGACTCGCCTTGCGCGAGCGGTAGATCGAGCAGGAACTCCTCGCCGCCCCAGCGCAGCGCCGCGCCGTGCGACCCCGCAGCCTGGCGCAGCGCGTTCGCGATCCGCTGCAGCACGCGGTCGCCGACCGCGTGACCGTAGCGGTCGTTGATCGATTTGAAATAGTCGAGGTCGACGAGACAGACGAGCCGCGACGGCACCGTGTCACCGCGCGCCGCGCGCTGCGCGAGCGCGTCGAGCTCCGCCGCGAGCACCGCGCCGAAGTAGCGACGGTTGCGCAGCCCGGTGAGCGGATCGGTCAGCGCCGCGTCCTCGAAGCGACGGTTCGCGCCTTCGAGCGCGCGCGTGCGCTCGGCGATCTCGCGCTCTAGCGCATGCGCGCGGGCCGCGATCGCGCGGTTGCGCCAGCGTCCGGCTGCGAGCCCGAACAGCAGCAGCGCGCCGGCGTAGCCGACCAGTGCCCACGGCTGCTGCCAGCGCGGCCAGTCGACCGAGAACGAAAGCTCGCGTGGACCCGCGATGGTCCCGAACGCGTCACGGCCCCACACCCGGAACGCGTAGTCACCCGGCGGCAGGCGCGTGTACAGAATCGACGCATCGGGACGCCATTCCCCGGGCCCCGCGTCGAGCCCGACGAGCTCGGTCCGGAAACGCGTCAGGTGCTCGCGCTCGTACGACAGCAGCGCGTACGCGAACGCGACGCTCGCCTCGTTCGCCGCGAGCCGCGCGCCGGCGCCGAGCGGCGCGCCGCCCTCGACGCGGTACGCCGCGTCGAGCAGCAGCGGTTTGGGATTCTGCGCGGTCGATTCGCGCCCAGGATCGAGCACGACCGCGCCCGCGATCGTGCCGCCCCAGACCCGGCCCGCGTCGTCGACGTACGCGGCGCGATTGAACTCGAGCGCCGGCAGCCCGTCGGCGAGGCCGAAGCGCTCGACGCGCGCATGCACCCAATCGCGCGGTGCGTCGTGCTTCGGCGTGAGCCGCACGACGCCCGCGTGGCCGAAGAGATAGAGCCGGCCCGAGCGGTCGAATGCGAGCTGGTACACGCTGCCTTCCGGCAGCCCGGGCGCCTCGAGCCGGCCGCATTCACGCGTTGCGTCGAGGCGAATCCACGCAACGCCGGCGCGCGTCGCAACCCAGAGCAGATCGCCGCGCGTGCGCAGGTCCATCACCTCGTTGTGCGGCAGACACTCCGGACGGATTCGTTCCCAGCGGTCGCCGTGGAAGCCTTCGAGCCCGCCCTCGCCGCCGGCCCACACGACTTCGCGACCGTCGCCGTCGCGTGTCGTCACGAAGTTGCGAACCGTCGGGCCGAGCTTTTCGGGCATCGGGTGAACCGGCTCGAACACGCCGTCGACGAGACGCGCGAAGCCGTGGCGCGAGCCGAGCCACAGCTCCGTGCGACCGTTCGCTGCACGTCGCGTGTGCAGCGCGACGATCGTGTTCGCCGGCATGCCGAAGTTATGGTGGTCGATCACCTCGCTGCCGTTTCGGTCCCAGCGGATCAGCCCGAAGTCGGTGCCGAACCAGACCGTGCCGGGCTCGGTCTCGGCGACGGCGTAGAGGACGGATCGGCTGAGCGGCTCCGGGCCGAACGGGCGCCAGCCGCCACGTTCGAGACGTACCGTGCCCTGCGCGGTGCTGATCCACGAGGTCTCGATCCCGTCCGGGAAACGCGCGCGACCGAGCGCCCGCACCGAGCGGTGCGGCAAACCGTGGCGCGCGTCGATGATGTGCCAGCGTCCCGGTTCGCGCCGCAGCACGCCGGTCGACAGCGTACCGAGCCATAGCCGCGGCACGCGCATTTCGTTGTCGCTGACGAGCAGCGAGTAGACCTGTTCGTCCTGCAGACCGTGCGCCGAGGTGTGGCGGCGCCACTGGCCGTCGGCACCGATCTCGAGATAGCCGCCGCGCGTGAGCCCGGCGTAGAGCACCGGCTCGTTGCGTGCGTTGCGGCTCGCGACGAACGCCGAGACGTTCGCGCTGGTGACGCCGAGCGGCTCGCCGTAGACCGTCAGGTGCTCGCCGTCGTAGCGCGCGAAACCGAAGCCGGTACCGATCCAGAGATCGCGACCTTCGGCACCGCCCCAGACCGCGAGCGCACGCACCGTGTTCGCGGGCAGCCCGTCCTCGGCTCCGATCCGGAAGCTCGTGAGCTCGGCCTCGACGCCGCTCGCGCGCTCGAGCCGGCGCAGGCCCTGCGAAAGCGTGCCGAGCCACAGCACGGGCTGGCCACGCGCATCGGTGTCCGTCGCGAGCGTCCAGACGTCGAGACCGCGCGTGTCGCCGACGAGGCTGCACCCGAGAGGCGTGCAGAGGAACACGCCGCCGCCGGTCGCGGCCCAGACCGAGTCGCGTCCCGCGCGCGCGAAGCCCTGCACGCGCGCGGCGTCGGGTACTTCCTCCATCGGGATCGAGACCGTGTAGGCGCCGTCGTGACGAAACACGCCGCGCTCGTCGGTGCTGATCCAGACCGCGCCGTCCTCGGTCGCCGCGAGCGCGTAGACGTACGGCGCCGCGGAATTCGCCTGGCCGGGCAGCTCGAGCGGGCGCCAGCGGTGGCCGTCGTAGCGCGCGACTCCGCGCTCGGAGCCGGCCCAGATCGTGCCGCGCGTGTCCTGCGCGAGCGCGTAGATCGTCGACTGCGCGAGACCTTCGCGATTGCCGAACTCGCGGTACGCCTCGAACGCGGGCGTCTCGTGCAGGAGCTCGACGGGACCGGTGACGACGTCGAGCGCCGCCGTCGCGCCCGCGCAAGCGAGCAGCGTCGCCGCGCCCGCGAGGCGCGACGTGGCGATCCTGGTGCGGCGATCGGTCCGCCCCTGCATCGTCATCCCATCCCTTGCCCCGAGCTTAGCGCGATGTGGGCGTCGCGGAACGCGGACCGCGCCCGCGGCCCGCTCAGGCCGTGACGACGCGGTTGCGCCCCTTCGCCTTGGCGCGATACAGCGCCTGGTCCGCGGCCTTCAGCACCTCGGCCGGGCTGCGGCGCTCGGCCGCGCGCGTCGCGCAGCCGATGCTGATCGTGACGCTGACCTCGCCCGAGCGCTCGCGCTTCGGCCCGCGCTTGCGCGCCTTCTTCGACGTCGCGGGGATCGCGATCGGCTGCGCCTCGACCGCGGCGCGTGCAGCCTCGCAGCCGTCCTTGACGCGCTGCGCCTTCGCGCCTTCGTAGACGAGGCAAAACTCCTCGCCGCCGTAGCGGTACGCGACCGCGCTCGCACGGCGGCGCAGCGTCCTCGCGACTGCGCGCAGCACGACGTCGCCGGCGTCGTGGCCGTAGGTGTCGTTGAAGTGCTTGAAATGATCGACGTCGACCATCGCGAGCGCATAGGTGCCGGAGAGTCGCATCAGGGCTTCGTCGAGCGCGCGGCGGTTCGGCAGCCCGGTCAGCGCGTCGACGAACGCCATGCGATACGAGGCGTAGACGACCGCGACGATGCTCGCCGCACCGGCGAGCCCGAGCGCGGTGTCGCGCGCCGCCGGCTCGCTCGTCGAGAACGCGTACGCGAGCGGCACGAGCGCGAGCGCGAGACCGAGCTCGATCGGGCGGGCCGCGATCGTCCAGCGCAGGAGGCACAGCACCGCCGCGAACAGCGTCATCGCCGCCGCGGCCTGCGTCGCCGGGCGTTCGAACGCGAGGAACGCCGACGCGCGAGCGAGCCCCTGGAACACGTGCTCGGGCGCCGAGATCGTGACGAACGCGAAGAACGCGAGCGCGAGCGCGAACGCGCCCATGCGCCGCGAGACGAGCTTCGGCTCGGGCACCAGGCAGGCATAGATCACGAGCCCCGGTGCGAATCGCAGCGCGCCGTACTCGAGCCGCGGATCGCCGGTCGAAAGCGCGAGCGCCGCCGCGAGCGCGGCGGCGAGCGCCTGCGCGGCACGGTTCCGGTGGAACGCGAGCGCAAGCGCGAGCGCGCTGCCGAGGAGCAGTTGGGCGGCGATCGAGATCGGCATACGGACGGCAGTGCGACGGCGGGACGCTAGCACGGGCCGCGAATGCCGACGAGCGACCCGCACCGGTTACTGCGATGCCACGCCGAGGCGTTGGATCGAGGCGCTGTCGGGGCTTCCGCCCCTCCCACAGTGATTCCGAACCGCACGCTCCGCAGCGACGGCAATCGCGCCCACGCTCGGAATCACTGTGGGAGGGGCGCGAGCCCCGACGCTTTTCGCGAGAAGCCTCGGGGCTGAGCCCCTCCTACCGGGTTGCGATCGACCTGCGGCGGGGAGCCGCTACGATCGCGCTTGCTGCGCCGCGTTCGCGCGAGGTGTGTTCGATGGCTCTCGATGCTGGATGTTGCGACGTGAACGCGCGAAGCGTCGCGCGGACGTTCGTGCTCGCCGTCGCGCTCGCGCTGGCCGCGTGCCGCAACGACGAGGCCCTGCTCGCGCTCGGCACGCTCGAATGGGACCGCGTCGAGCTCGTCGCGGAAGCGTCCGAGCCGATCCTGGAGCAGCCGGTGCGCGAAGGCGACCGGGTCGACGCCGGGACGCTCGTCGCGCGGCTCGACGACGCGCGCCTGCGCGACGAAGCTGCCGCGGCCGAGGCCGAGGCGGCGCGCCTCGCCGCGCTGATCGCCGAGCAGCGCGCCGGCGCGCGCGAGGAGGAGATCGCCGAGGCGCGTGCGCGCGTACGCCAGGCCGAAGCGCAGCTGCGCAATGCGAAGCAGGAGCTCGACCGCGCGACAGGGATTCGCGCGCGCGGCCTGGTCGCCGAAGCCGAGCTCGATCGCGCGCGCAACGCGCACGAGGCGCAGCTCGCCGAGCTCGCGGCGGTGAAGTCGCGGCTGGCGCTACTCACGAAGGGCACGCGCGAGGAAACGATCGCGCAGAGTGAAGCGGCGCTCGCCGCGGCACACGCGCGCCGCGACGCCGCGACGCGCAACGCCGGACGCCTGCGCCTCGTCGCGCCGCGTGCGGGCCGGATCGAGTCGCTACCGTTCGAGCCGGGCGACCAGCCCGCACGCGGTGCGGCAGTCGCGGCGCTGCTGGTCGGCGACCGCCCTTACGCGCGCGTTTACGTACCGAGCAGCTGGCGCGCGCGCGTGCGCGAAGGCACCCGCTTCTCGGTCGAGGTCGAAGGCCTGGCCGCGCCGCTCGCGGCGCGCGTGCGTGCGATCGGCCGCGAGCCGAGCTTCACGCCGTACTACGCGCTCGTCGGCGACGACGCGAGCCGGCTCGTCTACCTCGCCGAGCTCGAGCTCGAAGGCGCAGCCGCGGCGGAGCTTCCGGCCGGGCTTCCCGTCCGCGCGTCGCTGGTGCCGTGAGCGCCGAGGCTCCGTCGATCGCGATCCGCGCGCGCGGCCTCACCAGGCGCTTCGGCGCGCTCGTCGCGGTCGATCACGTCGACCTCGACGTGCCCCGCGCGAGCGTGACCGGCTTCCTCGGCCCGAACGGCTCGGGCAAGACCACGACGTTGCGCATGCTGTGCGGCCTCCTGACGCCGAGCGCCGGCGCAATCGAGGTGCTGGGTCTGTCGATCCCCGCGCAGGCCGAGGCGCTCAAGCGCCGCATCGGCTACATGACGCAGAAGTTCTCGCTGTACGAGGACCTCTCGGTGATGGAGAACCTGCGCTTCCTCGCGGCAGTGCAGGGCTTCGCGCCGCGCGAAGCGAAGGCGCGGATCGACGAGGTGCTGTCGTCGTACCGGCTCGACGACCGCCGCGCCCAGCTCGCCGGCACGATGTCCGGCGGGCAGAAGCAGCGGCTCGCGCTCGCGGGCTGCGTGCTGCACCGGCCGGAGTTGCTGCTGCTCGACGAGCCGACCAGTGCGGTCGATCCCGAATCGCGCCGCGATTTCTGGGACCACCTGTTCGAGCTCGCCGACCGCGGCACGACGCTGCTCGTCTCGACGCATTTCATGGACGAAGCGGAGCGCTGCCACCAGCTCGCGATCCTCGATCGCGGGCGCCTCGTCGCGAGCGGTACGCCGGCGGCGCTCGCGCGCGGCATTGCGCAGCACGTCCTCACCGTCGATACCGCGAAGCCGCGCGAGGCACAGACGGTTCTGCGCGGGGAGCCCGGTGTCGTGGCCGTCGCGCAGATCGGGACGACGCTGCGCGTGCTCGCCGAGCGGACCCTCGCGGCGGGCGAGCTCGCCTCCGTCCTCGCGCAGCGCGGCATCACCGCCGAAGTGCGCGAGGTCGAGCCGAACCTCGAAGACGTGTTCGTCGCAGCTACCCGCCGCGCCCGCGCGCCGGAGGCAGCGTGAGCGCGCTGCGCCGTCTGCTCGCGATCGTCGTCAAGGAGCTCTCGCAGCTCCGGCGCGACCGGCTCACGTTCGCGATGATCATCGGGATCCCGACGATCCAGCTGCTGCTGTTCGGGTATGCGATCAACATGGATCTGCGCAATCTCGACGCGGCGGTCGTCGATCAGGCGAACACGCGGCGCTCGCGCGAGCTCATCGCGGCGCTGGTGCACACGCAGGTCATCGACGTCGTGCGCACCGCGCCGACGCCGACCGAGATCGACGACTGGCTGCGGCGCGGCGAGATCAGCGTCGCGATCGTGCTGCCGCCCGACCTCGAGCGCCGCCTCGTGCGGCGCGACCGGCCGGCGGTGCAGCTGATCGTCGACGGCTCCGACCCCGTCACGCTGCAGTCGGCGCGCCAGCTCGCGGCGCTGCCGATCTACGGCGACGCCGGATCGCCCTCGATGGAAGTGCTGAACCTCTACAACCCCGAGCGGCGCTCGGCGATCAACACCGTGCCGGGCCTCATCGGCGTGATTCTCACGATGACGATGGTGATGTTCACCGGCGTCGCGATCGTGCGCGAGCGCGAGCGCGGCAACCTCGAATTCCTGATCGCGACGCCGGTGCGTCCGGTCGAGCTCATCGTCGGCAAGGTCCTGCCGTACGTGCTGATCGGCCTCTTGCAGGTCACGATCGTGCTGACGCTCGGCGTCGCGATCTTCGACGTGCCGATCCGCGGCTCGCTCGTCGACGTCTACCTCGCGGCGCTGACCTACATCGTCGCGTGCCTCGGGCTCGGCGTATTCATCTCGACCGTCGCGAAGACGCAGTTCCAGGCGATGCAGGTCGCGTTCTTCACGTTCCTGCCGCAGATCCTGCTGTCCGGCTTCATGTTCCCGTACGCGGGCATGCCGCGCGCCGCGCAATGGATCGCCGAGGTGCTGCCGCTCACGCACTTCATCCGAATGATCCGCGGCATCGTGCTGCGCGCGGCGTCTCTCCAGGAGCTCTATCCCGACCTGCTCGCGCTGGTCGCGTTCTCGGCGATCGCGCTATCGATAGCGGTGGCGCGCTTCCGCAAGCGGCTCGACTGAACGGTCAGCGTGCGCCGCGCGGTCGCGCGGCGCGCGATAATGCCGCCATGGATGCCGCGACCGAACGCGCGCTGCGTGACGCCCTGGGCGACGCGCTGCGCACCGATCCCGCCGACCGCCTCGCGTACGGCTACGACAACTCGCGCCGCGAAGCGATGCCGGACGCGGTCGCGCTGCCGTCGTCGCACGACGAGGTCGTCGCAATCGTGCGCGCGTGCCGCACGTCGCGCACGCCGGTCGTCGCGCGCGGGCGCGGCACGAACACGACCGGCGCGACGGTGCCGGTCGCCGGCGGCGTCGTGGTGTCGTTCGAGCGCATGAACCGCATCGTCGCGCTCGAGCCCGACGACCGGCTCGCGGTGGTCGAGCCCGGCGTGCTGAACGGCGACCTGCAGCGCACGCTCGCGACCGTCGGTTTTTTCTGGCCGCCGGATCCGACCAGTGCCGACTACGCGACGATCGGCGGCAATCTCGGCTGCAACGCGGGCGGTCCGCGCGCGGTGAAGTACGGTACCTGCCGCGAGAACGTGCTCGGGCTCGTCGCGGTGACCGGCACCGGCGAGACGATCCGCACCGGCGGGCGCACGACGAAAGGCGCGGTCGGCTACGACTTGACACGCCTCCTCGTGGGCGCCGAAGGCACGCTCGCGCTGATCACCGAAGCGACGCTGAAGCTCACGCCGCGCGCGACCGCGGTCGCGACGCTGCGCGCGCTGTACGTCGACGTCGGCGCCGCGGCGCGCGCTGTCGCGCGGATCATGGCGCAGCCCGCGACACCGTGCGCGCTCGAGTTCATGGACGGCGAGGCGGTGCGGCTCGCGCGCGAGATCGGCGGCGCCGACATCCCGGCGGCCGGCGCACTGCTGATGATCGAAGTCGACGGCGATCCCGCGTCGCTCGATGCATCGGTCGAAGCGGTCGCTGCCGCGGCGCGTGGCGAGGGCATGGTCCAGCTCGGCATGACGCGCGATGCGGCGGAAGCCGGCAAGCTTTGGGCCGCGCGCAAGGCACTCTCGCCGGCGTTGCGCACGATCGCGCCGAACAAGATCAACGAGGACGTCGTGGTCCCGGTCTCGCGCGTGCCCGAGCTCGTCGCGGGCGTCGAGGCGATCTCGCGCGAGAGCGGCATCGCGATCGTGAACTTCGGCCACGCCGGCAACGGCAACATCCACGTCAATCTGCTCTACCGCGACGACGACGCGCAGGCGAAGGCGAACGCGCCGGCCGCGCTGTCGCGCGTGTTCGACCTCGTCATCGCCCTCGGCGGCACGCTCTCGGGCGAGCACGGCATCGGCATCGACAAGCGCGCCTTCATGCCGCGCGCGATCGACCCCCCGACGCTCGCGCTCATGCGCGCGATCAAAGCGCAGTTCGATCCCGACGGCATCCTCAACCCCGGCAAGCTCCTGCCCTGAAAAAAAGGGGGTCAGAGGAAATTAACGTTTGAAACGTTAATTTCCTCTGACCCCTTTTTCGCGGCAAGCTCCTGCCGTCGGAAAAGGGGTCAGCGCAGGTGGGCGGCTTCGTGGGCGAGGGCGGCGATGCGGGTGTAGTCGCGCGACGCCAGCGCGTCGGCGGGGACCATCCAGGAGCCGCCGACGCAGATGACGTTCGGGAGCGCGAGCAGCGTCTTCGCCATTGCCGCGTCGATACCACCGGTCGGGCAGAACTTCACGTCGGGGAACGGGCCCGCGAACGCCTTCAGCGCGACCGCACCGCCGACCGCCGCGGCGGGGAACAGCTTGAAGCGGCGGTGGCCGCGCGCGAGGCCCTGCATGATCTCGCTCGCGGTCGCTACCGCGGGGATGAACGGGATCGTCGCGTCGTCGGCCGCGTCGTAGAGCGCGGGCGAAGCACCGGGCGCGATCGCGAACGCGGCGCCGGCGTTCGCCGTGTCGCGCAGTTGTTGCGGCGTCAGCACGGTGCCGGCGCCGACGACGGCGTGCGGCACCGCACGCGCGATGCGCGTGATCGCGTCGAGCGCGTCGCGCGTGCGCAGCGTCACCTCGAGCACCGGGAGCCCGCCGCCCGCGAGCGCCTCGGCGAGCGGCACGGCGTCTTCGACGCGATCGATCGTCAGCACCGGCACGACCGGCGCGCGCGCGAGGATCGCGTCGATCGCGAGCGTGCGGGTGTCGGCGTTCCATCGGCTCATGCGTCGGTCTCCGTCGGGCTCATGCGGCGGTGAACAGCGCGCTTCCGCCTTCCTCGGCCGAGCCGACCTGCGCGCGCATCAGGCCGAACAGCTCGCGGCCGACGCCTTCGCGGTTCGGCGCGAGGTCGAGCGCGATCGGTGGACGCGCGTCGAACGTCGCGGCGTCGAGATCGAGGTGCAGCACGCCTTCGTCCGTATCGATCACGATCCGATCGCCGTCGCGAATGCGCGCGATCGCACCACCGCACGCGGCCTCCGGCACGACGTGGATCGCCGCGAGCACCTTCCCCGACGCGCCCGACATGCGCCCGTCGGTCAAGAGCGCGACACGCTGGCCGCGATCTTGCAGCACCGACAACGTCGGCGTGAGCTTGTGGAGCTCCGGCATGCCGTTCGCGCGCGGGCCCTGCCCGCGGATCACCGCGACGAAGTCGCCGCTCAGCGCACCGGCCTTGAACGCGTCGAGCAACGCGTCCTGCGAATCGAACACCTTCGCCGGCGCCGCGATCCGGCGATGCTCGGGCTTCACCGCGGACGCCTTCACGATGGCGCGACCGAGGTTGCCGGTCACGAGCCGCAGCCCGCCCTCGCGATCGAACGGCTCGGCGACGCCGCGAAGCACGCTCGTGTCGGCCGACTGCGCCGGCGGCTCGCGCCAACGCAGCGCAAGATCGTCGAGCCAGGGTTGCGTGGCTTGCGCGCGCAAATCGCCACCGTGCACGCAGCGGATGTCGGGATGCAGCAGACCGGCAGCGATGAGCTCGTGGATCGCGAAGCCGAGCCCGCCCGCCGCGTGGAACTGGTTCACGTCGGCGCTGCCGTTCGGATAGATCCGCGCGAGCAGCGGCGTCGCGCGCGAGACTTCGTCGAGATCGTTCCAATCGATCGTCATGCCGGCCGCGCGGGCGATCGCGACGAGGTGGATCGCGTGGTTGGTCGAACCGCCGGTCGCGGCGAGCCCGACCATCGCGTTGACGATCGCCTTCTCGTCAACGGTACGGCCGATCGGCGTATACGCGTCGCCGAGCGCAGTGATGTCGCACGCGCGCTCGGCCGCCGCGACCGTCAGCGCGTCGCGCAGCGGCGTGTTCGGATTGACGAACGCCGTGCCCGGCATGTGCAAGCCCATGACCTCCATCAGCATCTGGTTCGAGTTCGCGGTGCCGTAGAACGTGCAGGTGCCGGCGGTGTGGTAGGACGCGGCCTCCGCCGCGAGTAGCTCGTCGCGCCCCGCCTTCCCCTCCGCGTACGCTTGCCGCACGCGCGCTTTCTCCGCGTTCGGCAGGCCCGACGGCATCGGCCCGCCCGGCACGAGGATCACCGGCAGGTGCCCGAACGACAGCGCGCCGATCACGAGCCCCGGCACGATCTTGTCGCAGATCCCGAGCAGCACCGCCGCGTCGAACATCTCGTGCGAAAGCGAGACCGCGGTCGCGAGCGCGATCACGTCGCGTGACCAGAGCGAGAGCTCCATGCCGATGCGGCCCTGCGTGACGCCGTCGCACATTGCCGGCACACCGCCCGCGACCTGCGCGGTGCAGCCACGGTTGCGCGCCGCCATCTTGATTAGCGCGGGATAGTGCTCGAACGGCTGGTGCGCCGAGAGCATGTCGTTGTACGAGGTGACGATGCCGATGTTCGCCCCGCGCGCAGCGCGCAGCACAGGCTTGTCCGCCGCCGCGGCCGCGAAGCCGTGCGCGAGATTGCCGCACGACAGCCTGAGACGCGCGGGTCCGGTACCGCGCGCCGCGTCGATCCGTGCGAGATAGTGCGCGCGCGTGCGGCGGCTGCGCTCGGCGATGCGCGCGGTGACGCGTTCGATGGTCGGGTTGAGCGCCATCACGGGCTCCAGTGAATCTCGACCCGCGCATCGGGCGCATCGAGCAATGCGCCGACCGGGTAGGTCGCGGGGTTCTGCCGCGCGCATTCGAGCGTAGCGCGTTTGTCCGCGCCGGTGATCGCAAGCAGCACAGCGCGGCTGCGTAGCAGGCGCGACAGCGTGAGGCTTACACGCGGATGCGGCCCCGACGCCGGCATCGGCTCGGGAACGAGCGCGACGGCGTCGACTGGGCTCGCGGGATCGAGCGCGAACGCGAGCACGGACGCACCGGGAAACAGCGAAGCGAAGTGCCCGTCCGCGCCCATGCCGAGCAGGACTGCGTCGAACGCGAGCGGCATCTGCGCCAGCGCGTGATTCGCAAGACTTGCGCTGACCGGACCGGACGGCGCCGTCGGCGCGAGCGCCACCGTCACGAGCCCGGTACCGGCGAACGCGGCTTCGAGCGCGCCGAGATTCGAATCGCGGTGCTCGATGCCGACCCAGCGCTCGTCGCTCGGCACCGCGACGACGCGTCGCCAGTCGATCGGCATCGCCGCGAGCCGGCGGAAGGTCGGAACCGAAGTGCGACCGCCCGCGAGCACGAGCACCGCCTCGCC
>Ga0187892_10005415_pt1 | contig 20071 bp, 12 predicted proteins | sample MA1701073metaG_FD_139345 | JGI IMG/M metagenome (GOLD analysis project Ga0187892, IMG submission 139345) | Bio-ooze microbial communities from a basaltic lava cave in the Kipuka Kanohina Cave System on the Island of Hawaii, USA - MA170107-3 metaG ...
CCGCGGACGGGGCTATCGCGATCACCAGTACCTGCTCCTCAAGGTCCAGAAGGCCACCGCCACCCGGCGTCTCCGTCACGCCGCATGAATACTGGGCCGGTTACACATTCTGGTGAAGACCGCGTTTTAGTAGGTTCCCGTGCACGAGCCGACGGCGGCACTGCACAGTCGCGCCAACTGCCCGTATCGGACCGGTGCGAGCGTCTGTACGAGCGTGGGGATGTCGCTCGGCTGACTGTATACCACCCTCGTTGCCGGAAGGGTCAGGGGCTCCGGGCCGTTCAGCCGGTCCGGCCCCGGCCGTGCCCGGGACGCGGGGGCCCCCAGTTCGTTGCGAGGCGCGGCCACGGCCGCTCATTGGACCAGGCGACACCGGCGGGAGACCACCCCCTCTCGCCCGTTTCGATATGCCGGGAGGCCCCCAATGAGCCACCGTGTCGTCCTCGCGACCGTCGGGATCGCCGCGATCCTCGTGCTGGCCCTCACCGGACCGGCCCTGGCCGGCCACGACGTCTTGTCCCCCTGCGTGTTCGGCTCCACCTGGGTCCCCGCCGACAACGAGTGCGTCCTGTCGACCCAGGTGGCGGCCACCGGGGTTCACCTGTCCGATCACACGCTGCGGATCACCGGCAGCGGGGCGGTCGATGCCAAGGGCGGCGGTCTCACGCTGACCATCTGTGACCCCGTCACCACGCCGGGGGTCACGTGCGACCTGATCATCCAGACGCCCACCGTCTCGGGGGGCGGCCAGATCAGGGCCAACGACAACACGGGGACGGCCAGCGACAGCGCCTCCGCCATCTCGATCGCCGTTCCTCAGGGCACGGTCGAGATGAAGAGCGGATCCGCCATCCTCGCCGAGAACCGGACCGGGCCCGGCAACGGCGCCCTCATCACGATCGCGGCCCTCACGGCGGTCAACCTGCGAGGCACCGCGACGATCTCGAGCAAGCAGACCACGAACAGCGGCGGCAGCGGGGGCGGCGTCACCATCAACGTGGGCCCGACGGACTTCGCGAACTGCACCGTCCCCATCGGCGGGGGCGACCTGGTCGGCGACCTGCTGCTCGAGGACGGCTCCACCATCACGACCGACGCGCAGGGTGGGCAGGCGGGACCCATCACCATCGCCACCGGCCACAACATCACCATCCACGGGACGGTCTCGGCCGCCGGCCTCGGATTGGCCGGGCGCGGCGGCCTGGTCACCAACGACGCGTGCTGCGACCTGACCGTCGGCACCACGGGCATCGTGCGCAGTCGGGGGGGGAACCCCGGGGCCGATCTGGTCCATCTCGAGGGTTGCTGCGTCAAGATCCGGGGGCTGGTCGAGTCGACCAGTCTCGCCAACGGGGACGTCTCCGGCAACGCCTGCAGCGATCCGCTGAACGTCGCCGGGCGGCCGGCCGCCTCGGGGGGCTGCGTCGAGGTGTTCGCCGGCGACATCATCGTGGTGGACCGGACGGGGACGTACAAGGGCCAGATCAACGTGGACAACACGGCGACCTCGCTCAACGCCAACTTGCCGCGACGGGGCTGGGTCGACCTCTTCTCCCAGAACCGGATCATCGTCAACTCCGCGACGACGGGGACGTTCGCCGTCCATGCGAACCAACCCTCGGTCGATGCCGGCGAGGGCGGGCAGATCCGGCTGATCTCGAGCACCGGGACGATCTCGGTCGCCGGCCGGGCCCTTCAGGCCGACGCGACACGGCAGGGCGGCACCGGCGGCGACATTTTCATCGAGGCGCTGAACGACGTGGCCCTCGACACGGCCTCCCTGTTCGCGCGCGGCGACTTCACCAGCGCCGGCGGCTTCGGCGTGGGCGGCGACGCCGGGACGACCGGCACCCCCATCCGCTCGTACAACGGCGCGCTGACCTGGACCGACGGCGTCGGCGACGTGCGCCCGACGGGCACCACCATCGCGGCCGCCGATCGCGGGTCCATCGTGTTGCAGTCCTGCACCGCACCGCCGGACACCACCGGCACGACCTTCCCGGCGAACGGGACCGCGACGACGCCCACCATCCTGGCCGACGCGTGCGACGCGGGCGGGCCGAACTTCCTGCTGACGACGGTGCCGGCCGTGCTCGTCTCGGACTGCGTCGGGCCGTGCAACTCCCCCGCCACCATCAGCGGCGTCAAGTTCAACGATCTCAACGGCGACGGCATCAGGGACCCTAACGAGCCCGTCCTCGCCAACTGGACGATCCACATCTTCAACGACGATCAGAGCATCCACGAGCACGCGGTGACCAACAGCCTCGGACAGTACACCTTCTCGGTGCCGGCCGGCACCTACACGGTGTGCGAGCGGCTCAAGTCCGGGTGGACCCAGCGGGCGCCTCTTGTGGGCAGCGACCTGGGCGCCTGCGCGACCCACACCCACGGCGGGACGCCCGGGCCGCGCGGCTTCCGCCTCACCGTCGTCGGGGGCGACCTCAGCGACCTCAACGATTTCGGCAACCAGCTCAACGCCGCCGCGGCCAACCCCTGCCCGAAGCCGGCGATCTCCGGTTTCAACCCGACCGCGACCATCACCATCGACCCCAACAATCTGAGCCAGATCCAGGACGCCATCGACGCCCTGAACGATGGCGAGAGCCTCCTGATCCTGCCCCTCCTGGGCACGAAGACGGAGAACGTCACGATCGACAAGCCGGTCACCGTGCTGGGATGCAGCATCACCTTGACGGCTGCCGACAGCTCGGCCGCCGTGGTCACCATCGGCCCCGGCGCCGTCGGCGGCCTGACCGCCGACATCCACGCGACCGGCAGCACCGTGGCCGGGTACCTGCTCCAGGGCACCGACCACACGATCAAGAACGTGTCGGCCTTCGGCAACGACATCGGGTTCTGGATCACGGGGGACTCGAACCTCCTCACGGGGACCCTCAAGACCACGAACAACACCATCGGCTTCCTCGTCGAGGGCAGCAGCAACGTCCTCGACACGAACAACGACATATCCGGGAACGTTCTCGACGGCGTGAAGCTCACGGCGAGCGCGACCTTCAACACCGTCAAGAAGCTCACCGCCACCGACAACGGCGGCTCCGGCTTCAACGTCGAGGGCAGCTCGAACATCCTCTCGGAGAACAAGGCGTACCTGAACGTCCACGGGTTCCTGATCGTGGGGGACAACAACTCGCTCCTCAAGAACGTCGCCGGCGACATCGGCAAGGGCAACAGCCTGGATGGTCTCCGGATCGTGGGCGACGGAGGGCCCCTCACCCGGAACAAGGCCGTCGCCAACGGCGCCGTGGGGATCAACGTCACCGCCAGCGCCACGGGCCACGTCCTGAAGGCCAACGTGAGCGGTGGCACGGGATCGCAGAACAACGGCGGCTGCGAGTTCACCATCGCGGCCGGCAACACCGACGGCGGGAGCAACAAGGCCAACGGCACCGGCGTCTCGTTCACGGCGGCAGGCGTGGCCTGTCTGGGCACCCCGTAGGCCGCGCCTTCGCTGTCGTGCCGGCTGGCTAGGAGGCGGCCGGCGGGCGGGACCCCTGAGGAACCGGGTCCCGCCCGCCGGAGGCTCGCAGCCACCCACTCCCCGCCGCCCCGGCCCGCCCCTGTCGATGCGGGGCTCCGGCGTTCGACTCCTATGCAGGAGGCCGACGAGAACCCCGGACCCGCGGCGGCGTGATCGCCGGGGCTGACGTGCGGCCATCGAAAGGACCACCCATGGCCACCAAGATCTTCGTCAACCTGCCGGTCACGGACCTCGCGCGGGCGAGGGGCTTCTTCACCGCCCTCGGCTTCGCGTTCGATCCGCGGTTCAGCGACGACACGGCGGCGGGCATGGTCGTGAGCGACGACACCTTCGTCATGCTCCTGACCACGGCGAAGTTCCAGGAGTTCACGCCGAGGCCCGTCGCCGACGCCACCCGGAGCACCGAGGTGCTCGTGTGCCTGACGCGCGAGCGCCGCGAGGACGTCGACGACCTCGTGCGCCGGGCCATCGCGGCGGGCGGCGCCCTCCACGCCCCGCCCAAGGACTACGGCTTCATGCACCAGCACGGCTTCCAGGACCTGGACGGGCACATCTGGGAGGTCATCCACCTGGACCCGAAGGCCGCCTCGGGCGCGCCGGAATCCCCGCCGCCCCGCGCCGGATCGAAACGATGACGTTTCATTCGGTGACGCCTGCTTCAGTCTGAAACACCCTGCCGCCGGGAAAGGCACGGCGCGGCGGCAACATGGGGCGGGAACGGTTCTTGAACCGTCGAGGGGTCACCATCACCTCGAGGGGGCCGCCGGGATGCCGGGATCGCTCTGGCTGACGTTCACCAGCACGCTCGCGTTCGCCGTCCAGTTCCTGATCTTCGTCTACGTCTACGCCTCCTACCGGATCCAGTTCTTCCACTACCTGCTCTGGGCCTGGGGCTTCTTCACGCTGTCCAAGGGCCTGAAGCTCGCCGAGGTGGTCCTCCCGGGCGGCGTCCAGACCGACCCGCTCACGAACGGGGCCGGCGTGGCCGCCCAGTTCTGCGTGCTCGCCGGAGCCCTCGCGTATCGGTGGGACTACCGGATCCGCCGCGCGGACGCCCTCGCCGCCGCCCTCGCCGCCCTCGCCGTCGCGGCGGCCGGTGACCTCGCCGTCCTCGGCCGCGACGTCGACCTGGCCTTCGCCTCCGTCCTCGGCATCGCCCAGGTGGCGGCAGGGGCGATCTTCTGGGCGCGCCCGGCGGCGGCCGTCCCCTGTCGGGGCGCGCGCCTGCTGTCGGTGGCCTTCGTCGGCTGGGGCGTCCACCGGCTCGCGAGCCGGTGGATCATGACCGAGCCCGGCTCGACCGCGTACTACGGCATCCACGGCGCCTTCATCTTCTTCTACTTCCTCTCGACGTTCGCCATCATCATCATGGTGCTCGACCGGGGCCGGGGCGAGATGCGCTCGCTGAAGGAGTTCAACGAGCGCCTCGTCGACGGCCTGCGGGAGGGGCTCGAGCTGGTCGCGGGGGACTTCGGCGTCCGCTACGCCAACCCGTGGATGCTCCGCCAGTTCGGCCCCGCGGGGGGCTCGCGGTGCTACGAGCGGCTCACCGCCGACGGGCGCCCCTGCCCCGGCTGCCCGCTGGAGCGCCGGCACGAGCTGGAGGACCGGTGGCCGGTGCGGCTCGAGGTGGCGGGCGCCGCCGGGCGCCGGCTCCTCCTGAGCTGCTCGCCCGTCCGCCAGCCCGACGGGGAGGTGCTGCTCCTCGAGCTGGTGGCCGACGTCACCGAGCACGCGCGCATGCGCGAGCGCCTGCAGGAGACCGAGCGCCTCGCCGCCGTCGGCGAGATGGCGGCCGGCGTCGCCCACGAGATCCGCAACCCGCTGGCCGCCATCGTCAACGCCACCACGCTGCTGGCCGACCGCGACGGCCTCACCGCCGGGGAGTACGCGGGCACGCTCGACGCCGTCCGCACCGAGGCCCGCCGGCTCAACCGGATCCTGTCGGAGTTCCTGCTCTTCGCCCGCCCCCGGGCCCCGGAGCCCCGCCCCGGGGACATCGCCGAGGTGGTCGAGCGCGTGGCGTCGCTCCTCCGCGACGACCCGGCGCGGGCGGCGGCGGTGGAGCTCGAGGTGCGCAAGGACCCCGGGATGCCGGCCTTCCCCTTCGACCCGGACCAGATGACCCAGGTGCTCTGGAACGTCGCGCTGAACGGCGTGGAGGCCATGGAGGGCGGCGGCCGCCTGGCCATCGGCGTCGAGCGCGTCGACGGCCACGCCGTCATCTCCGTGGTCGACACCGGCCGCGGCATCCCGCCCGCCCAGCGGGCGCGCGTCTTCGATCCCTTCTACTCGGGCAAGCCCACCGGCACCGGGCTCGGCCTCACCATCGCCCAGCGCATCGTGGCGGCGCACGGGGGGCGGATCGAACTCGACTCGACGCCCGGTCGGGGCACCCGCGTCACCGTCGCGCTCCCCCTCGCGCCGGAGGAGCGATGACGACGATCCTCATCGTCGACGACCAGGCCTCGGCCCGGACGACGCTGGCGCTGCTCCTGCGCAAGCGCGGGCACCGGGTGCTGTCCGCCGACGGCCTGGGGGCGGCCGTCAGGACCCTGACCGACGAGTCGGTCGACCTCGTCGTCACCGACCTCCGGATGCCGGACGGCAGCGGCCTGGACGTCCTCCGCGCGGTGAAGGCCCACCGCCAGGACGCCAGCGTGATCCTGCTCACGGCCTACGCCGGCTGGGAGTCGGCCAAGGAGGCCATGCAGCTCGGGGCGCTCGACTATTTCGAGAAGGGGCGCGATCCCGACGAGCTCCTGCACCGCATCGACAAGGCGCTGGGGGAGGCGGCCCTCCGGCGGGAGAACGAGAACCTGCGGCGGCAGGTGGAGGAGCGCTACGGCCTGCCCGGCATCATCGCCCAGGCGGCGGAGATGCGGCGCGTGCTCGACCTCGTGGGCCGCGTGGCGCCCACCGACGCCACCGTGCTCGTCAACGGCGAGTCCGGCACAGGCAAGGAGCTGATCGCGAAGGCGATCCACCACGCCAGCCCGCGGGCGCGGGGGCCGTTCGTGGCCGTGAACTGCGGCGCCGTGCCCGAGACGCTCCTCGAGTCCGAGCTGTTCGGCCACGTCAAGGGCGCCTTCACCGGAGCGGCCGCGGCCCGGAAGGGCCTCTTCGAGGAAGCCCACCAGGGGACGCTGTTCCTGGACGAGATCGGCGAGATGACGCCCGCCCTCCAGGTGAAGGTGCTGCGGGCGCTCCAGGACGGCGAGATCCGGCCCGTCGGCTCGACGACCGCCATCCGCGTCGACGCGCGCGTCCTCGCCGCCACCCACCGCGACCTGCCCCAGATGATCGCCGAGGGGACGTTCCGCGAGGACCTCTTCTACCGGCTGAACGTGATCGCCCTCGGGCTGCCTCCGCTGCGCGAGCGGCGGGAGGACATCCCCGTCCTCGCCGAGCACTTTCTCGAGCGCCACGGAACCAAGCTCGGCCGGCGGCTCCGGCTGAGCCCGGCGGCCCTGGAGCGGCTCCTCGCCTACCCGTGGCCCGGCAACGTCCGCGAGCTCGAGAACACGATGGCCCGCACGGCCATCTTGTGCCAGGCGGACACGGTGGGTCCGGAAGACTTGCCGCCCCACGTGGCGTCGGGCACCGGCCTCGGGCGGGCGCCGGCGCTCTCGCCGCTCCGCACCCTCACCGACGTGGAGCGCATGCACATCCTGGAGGTGCTGGAGCGGTGCGGGTGGAATCACTCGCGGGCCGCCCAGGTGCTCGGCATCGGCCGCACGACGCTCTGGCGGAAGATCAAGGAGTACCGGATCGAGCGATTCCCGGCCGGCGACGGCGCGGGACGGCTGGTAGCGGGAGCCGTCGTCCCCAGGTAGCGGGAACGGGGACGCGAACGGGGCGGAGGACGGCATCCGTCCCCCGCCCCGCCCGCCGGCGCCTCAGCCGCGAGTGGACGGCCCCCGCGGGGCCTGGACCTCGTCGCCGCCGCTGCGGGGAGCGCGCGTCTCGCCGCTCCGGTCGCGCGGGGCCTGGACCTCGTCGTGCCGCGGCGCCTGGAAGTCGTCCGGCGTCGCCGCGCCGGCCACCCCGGCCGCCATCAGACCGATCCCGAACCCGATCGCCAACAGTGTCCGCTTCATCTCTCGTCTCCTCCTCTCACGATGTTCGAACGTCACGTCCCGGTGTCGAACGTCATCCCGAAGGAACGCAACCGACGTGCCAGGGACCACGCGGGCCGGATGCGCCCGTTTCCCTCCGCGTGTCGCATCGCTCGGCGCGCGCGCCGGTTCAGAACAGAACACGCGCTGTCCCACCGGAACAGTCTCCACGACGGCGTGGCTCGCCGCGGTCGCGGGCGGGGACGGTCGCCCTCGTTTCACCTTGAAACCGTCGTTCCCGTCGGGAACGCGCACGCGCGCGCGATCGGCGGCATCGGCTGGCTGCGCCCGCCTTTCCCGGCGTGGCACCGAAGATGCTTTTCGTCCCGGACGTGCGAGCGAGCAGCGGACCCGGCCGGCCGAGGAGCGCCGCGCTCGGAATCTTCGGCCGCTCGCTCGACATCGCACTGAGTGGAGGAACGATCATGAAGCGGATCTTGCTACCCCTGAGCGGCCAGGAGGCCCACGAGGCCGTCGTCCCGCTCGTCTCGGCCCTGGCCAGGCACACCGGCGCCACGCTGCGGCTGCTCCGCGTGTACCCCGTTCCCGACGTCATCATGCAGTCACCCGACCTCGTCGGAGCCCGGGCGCGCGTCGTCGCGTACGCGGATCAGCAGATGGACAGCCTGACCGCGGAGGGGCGCCGCTACCTCGAGACGGTGGAGGCCCAGCTCGACGGCGTGCCCACGGAGCGCGTCGTCCGCTTCGGTGATCCCACCCGGGAGATCCTGACCGAGGCCGACGCCTTCGACGCCGACCTCATCGCGCTGGCCACCACGACGCGGAGCCGGCTGCGGAGCGCATTCGTGCCGAGCGTGGCGGAGCGGGTGGCGCGGCAGGCCGGCACGCGCGCGCTCGTGCTCACGGCCGAGTGAGCGCCTCGCCCCGACCGGCCATGCGGAGGCTCCTGGCGCCGGCGACGGACGGTCGCGACGGGCCGGGGGACGCGCGGGCCCCGCGGCTCGCGCGGCGCTCGGCGCGCCCGCGGCCCTTCGCTCGACCGATCCGAACGCCGGAGCCGCCGCGACTGGTCAAGCCCGACTCCCCGCGCCTGATCGATGGCGTCATCGACTACTTCGGCGGCGCCGGAGGGACCGGGGGGAGGCAGGCGGTGGACGAGCCCGTCCGCCTCGCCGCGATCGAGGGCACGCGGGGGCGCGCACACGGCGGCCGCCTCCCGCGCCGCGAGCCGGCGAGCCGCCTCGACGTCCGGCTGCCCGACGGGCCGGGCGCGATCGCCGGCCTGGCGCGCGCGGTGGAGGAGGGCGGCGCCGCCATCGCCGGCCTCGTGGTCGGGCGGGCCGGCGTCGGCCGCCGCCGAGCCGTCGTCCGGCTGGCGAGCATCGACCCGCGCCCCGTGGTCGCCGCCCTCCGCGCCGCCGGCTACGAGGTCCTGGGGCCCTGGGCGGACGCCGGGCGCTCGCGGGCTCTGCCCGTTCCCGCGCCCACCTAGGATCCCGTCGAGCACCTCCCCGCCGCATCGGGTTGACGGCGGCGGGTGGGCGCCGGACAATGGGCGCACCTCGCGATGCGCATCCCGGCGCGCACGGTCGGCATCGTCGGCGGCATCAGCCCCGAGTCCACCATCGAGTACTACCGCCACCTGATCGCCGAGTACCGCGCGGGGCTCCCCGCCGGCGACGAGCGCTATCCCCTGGTCGTCATCGACAGCATCGACCTGACGCGGCTCGTCGATCTCATGGAGGCGGGGGCGCTGGACGCGGTGACGGACTACCTCGTCGGGGAGGTCGCGCGGCTCGCCGCCGCCGGCGCCGGCGCCGCCGCCCTGGCCGCCAACACCCCGCACATCGTCTTCGAGGGGATCCGGCGTCGCGCCCCGATCCCCATGATCAGCCTGGTCGAGGCGACGTGCGAGGCGGCGGCGGCGCTGGGCGTGAAGCGCGTCGGCATCCTGGGCACCCGCTTCACCATGCAGGGATCGTTCTACCCGGAGGTGTTCTCCCGGCGCGGCATCGAGGTGGTGGCGCCGGAGGCCGCGGACCAGGACGACCTCCACGAGCGGTACATGACGGAGCTGGTCCACGGCGTGTTCCGGCCCGAGACGCGCGAGCGCCTGCTGGCCATCGCCGGCCGCCTGCACGAACGGCGCCGGGCGGAGGCCATCGTCCTGGCCGGCACCGAGCTCCCCCTGATCCTCCCGGAGGCCCCCGACCTGGCCGTGCCCCTGCTCGACACCACGAGAATCCACGTGCGGCGCATCGCCGCCTGGATGCTGTCGGGGGTCTGACGCCGCCCTGGGCGCCCGGCCGTCGCGCCGGGCCGCCCCGGGCGCCCCGTCACCCCGGAGGGAGGCGCCGTGATCCGGAGCATCGACGAGTTCGTCCGCTGCTTCGAGGGCGTGCGCCGCCGCACCTGGACCATGGTCGACCGGCTCACGCCCGAGCTCCTGGGCTGCCGGCCGCGGCCGGACGAGTACTCCTGCGGGGACATCGTCCGCCACTTGGCCGGCGCCGAGCGGTTCTTCGTCACCAAGGTGGTGGAGGACCGCTGGACGGGGGATCTGGACCCCGGCCCGCCCCCGGACCTCGCCGCGACCCGCGCCCGCCTGGCCGACGTCCACCGGACCGAGATGCCCCGGCTCGCCGGCCTGCCGGCCGAGCGGCTGCAGGGGTCCATCGGCGATCTGGACGGGGGGACCGTGAGGGTGTGGCGCTTCCTCATGGCGATGGTGGAGCACGAGGTGCACCACCGGAGCCAGCTCGCCAGCCATCTCGCCCAGGCCGGCGTCGAGCCGCCCCAGCTCTTCGGCTACCGCATGGAGGACGTGGTCGCGCGGGCGGCTGGCCCGCGCGGACCCGTCCCTCCGGGACCGGCCGGCGTTACTTGACCTGCGCCGTGAAGTCGTCGGCGCTGTTGGACTGCGCCTTCCCCTTCTGCTTCGTGTAGCCCATCAGGAAACCGACGCCGCCGCTGGCGAGGGCGCTGTCGGTGGCCACCGCCGTCGACCCGTTCATCGTGAGCGTCAGGACGTTCCCGGTCGCGCTGCACGACACGTCGAAGGACTCGCCCATCTTCGGATTCGGCACCACCATCCGTGCCAGCAGCCTCTCGGCCCCGTTGACGACCCGGATGATGCGCAGGTTCCGCACGCCACCCGTCTGCCGGTAGCAGGCGTAGTAGTTGCGCGCGTCCCGGTAGCGGAGCAGCACCCCGAAGCGCGGTCCGTGGTTCGTGTCCGCGACCGTGAAGCGGGCCGACGCGGACTGGTCTCCTCCCGTCAGGCCGGTCACCGTCGCCATGTGCAGAGCCATCACGGGCGCGTTGCGCGCCTGGTTGCCCTGCACGAGGAGCTGGCCGACCGCCGTCCACGCATTGCCCAGGCTGGACGCGTCGGGCCGGTCGAAGGAGTCCGTGAACCCGCCACTCGCTCCCCCGCCACCCGCCGGCGTCACCTCGTAGGTCGCGGTCGTCGAGCTCGAGGCGCTGGCCGTCGCCGCGCTGATGCCGATGTTGTAGTCGCCCGGCGGGGCTGAGCTCGACGAGGTCACGTCCAGCGTGGTGGTCGCGGTGGCGCCCGGGGCCAGGCTCAGGGATGCCGTCGTGAAGGCCGCCGCCCAGCCGGTGGGCTTGGTGGCCTGGGTTGAGATGGTCGTGGCCGCGCAGTTGCCGCTGTCCCGGTTGGTGATCGACACGTTGTAGCTCACCCGGGTGCCCGCCGACCCGGCCTTGAGCGCCGGGGACACGGCCACCGCCGGACTGGTCCGCGTGCAGCTGCTCCCGCCCACGTTGACGCTGACGCCGGCGTCGGTGCCGTTGGTCCACAGCGGCGTGATGCTGATGCCTGCCGCCCCGTCGCCGAAGCTGGTGTTGACCTGCAGCGCAGGATCCATCCACGACGACGTGTTGGGCGTCATGTCGAGCAAGTAGATCCCGTCGCCGCTCTGCCCCTTCCACAGGTGCACGACGACGCCCGTCCGCACGCTGGGGGGGATGGCGGCGTCGAAGCCGATGGGCTGGCGGTACTCCACGTAGTACCAGTCGCCGTTCCCGGCCCGGACCTTGAGCGCCTTCGGGTTCGTCCCGACCGGCTCGAACGGATCGAGCGTGTAGACGCCGCTCGACTGCACGGTCGTCACCGGGGGCATGCCGGCGTAGTTCAGCCACCCGAGAAGCTCCTTCTGGACGGCGTTGAAGTGGTGGGGTGGCGTCACCTTGCCCATGGCATCCAGCGTGTCGCCGTACTCGATCGAGCTGCAGTTGGTGCCGACCACGACGCTGCCGCACTCGAGGGCGTGCGAGTGCCACAGGCCGAAGTTGTGGCCGAGCTCGTGCACCACGACGCCCGCCTGGTAGTTGCCGTTGATCCACGCCTGGGAGGGGTTGCCCCCGATGGTGCCGAGGCCCCACCAGCCGCAGCCGTTGCTCGGGAAGGCGAACACGTGCCGCCGGTACTGGCCGAGGTTCACGCCGGCGGCCGTCGCCGCCGCCCGGGCCTGGGCGGCGAGCCCGTAGTAGTCGCATCCCGAGGACGTCATCGAGATCGTGAACGGGCCAACGACCGTCCCCGTCAGCCAGGCCGCGCCGTAGGACGTCTCCTGGTAGTAGGCGGCCGCCGTCGACCCGCCGCTGCCGAACGTCACGTTCTGAATGTTGCTGACGCTGCTGGCCGTGTAGGGATTGCTCGAGTTGGAGAAGTTGACCACGATGACCACGGTCGTCTGCTCCCCGAACGTACTCGGTAAGGCGGCGCTCACCAGCGTCACGCCCGCGCTGGCGCCGTCGGCGGCGAGCGCCGCCCCGACCCGGATCCCGTTCACGCGCACGACGTCGCCGGTCATCAGGTTGGGCACCAGGCGGGCGAAGTACACGGCCAGCAGCCCGCGGTCCGTGCGCAGCGCGTAGCGGTAGCGATCGCTGCCCCACCGGTCTTCGTGGAGCACCTCCAGCTCGCCGTCCTCGCTGGCCTCCTCCTCCAGGTGGGAGCGGACCTCGGCGGGGAACCGCGCGCGCTCGCGGGCCGACAGCGCGGCGTGCAGCACCTCGCCCGGCGCGTCCTCCATGAGGGCGACCAGGCGGCGGGCACGGGCCTGGGCGGCAGCGACGAGCGCGGCGAGAGCCCGGGGCCGGCTTCCGGGGTCGGCGTGCTGGAGTCGCACGTGCAGCTCGCGCAGCCGGAGGTTCAGGGACGCCAGATCCATGAAGGCGCTCGGTTGCTCCGAGACGACCGCCGCCCCACCGCCTGGATGATCCGCGTGGGCGACCCGCGCCGGCAGCAGGCTGGCGCTCATCACGATCCCCACGGCGCTCACGATCCACACGGGCCAACGCATTCGATAATCCCCTTTCGCCATCCGGTCTTCTGGCTTCATCAGCGGCGAACTCCCCCGTCGCATGACCGGGGGGAGCAAGGGGGGTGCCACGGGGAGCATCGAAGCGCGAGCGATGAAGAACGCTCGCCATCTCGCGAGGATCGGGAGCATGGGAGCAGCGTGGGGCGGGGCGCGGCCCACCCCCTCGCTCGAAAACCGAACGTCACGGGAGGCGGGATCCTGACACGGCCGTTCGGGGATCGGCGGGACGGGGGCGCGACGGCGGTGGGTAACGCGTTTCCGTGCCGCGCCGAGTCCGGCGGCGCCCCTTGGAAAGAGATTTCCCCCGGCCCGCCGCGCGGGGCCGCGCCCCCCCTCGGGGGGCCGCCCGTCGCGACGCATTACGAGGCGGTTCTTCGGCGCTGGTCGTGAGGTGGAGGTGTGGGGGCGGTCACCCGGCCCGCCGGTCGGCCGCGGCAGGGGGCAGAGGCCTCATCGCCACCGGCCGAGGCCGCCCGGGTCCCCCGGTCCGTCCGAGCGGCGCCCGCCGCCCTCGTCCGGCGGCGGGTCGCCGGCCCGGAGCCGCCCCGGACGGGCGGCGGCCGGGCTCAGCGGGGCGGCGCCGCGCGCGACCCCCTGCCGCCGCGCCGGCGCCGCCCGTTCCTCAGGGGCACGTCCCGTCGCAGCGACGGTGCGCCGTGGCGGAGCCGATCACGATGTCCCCGTTGACCACGAGCCCGGTCAGGCTCGCGTCCCGGAAGTAGACGTGGATGGCGTTGACGGTGAGCTGCTTGCCCGTCACCCCGTCGCCCGTCTCGATCTGCTCGTTGAGGACGATCCGGATGCCGAGCGCGTTGAGGGCCGGATGGAGCACCTCGGTGTTGGGCGCCGGGGTGGCCTCCACCGCGACGTTCAGGCCGAGGATCCGCAGCGCCGCCTCGGCGAGGCTGGTGTGGCCGTGGGCGACGAGGTCGCCGCAGTCGCCGGTGATCTTCGCGGTGGCCTGCACGACGGTGGCGTCCAGCGACAGGAGCTTGACGAGCGTCGTGCTGACGATGTCGAGGTCGAGGTCGTCGATGGTGGCCCGGGCCGCCACCACGTCGCCGTTCGGCACCGTGGAGGCCGCCTGCACCTCGATCACCCCCGTCTTGAGGATCTGGCCCAGGAGGGAGGGCGCCACGTTGACGCTGGCCACCGAGTCGCTGTCGTGGTACGGCGCAGCGCCGCTGCCCGCGGCCTCGGGCGTCGGACCGCTCTGGACCGTGACGGGCGAGCCCAGGAGGGGCACCAGGGTCAGGTCGACGTGCTCCCCGAAGGCCGAGCTGGCGGCGGGCGCGCACGCGCACTGGCCGGGGGCCAGGCACTCCCGCTCCGCCCGCGAGGACGCGATGATGATGTCGCCGTTGATCACCCCGAGGCCGAGGATCTCGACGTCGGTGATGTACACGTGCACGGCGTTGACGGTCAGGCTCCGGCGGCCATCGCCGTCACCCCCGACGTGCTGCTCGTTCAGGACGACCCGGATGCGCCCGGAGGCCAGCCCGCCCGCGTGGACGTCCAGCAGCACCGTGTTGGGCGCCGGCGTCGCGGACACGACGATGGGCGCGCCGAACAGGGTGGCGGTGGCGCCGACGAGGGTCGTGGTCCCGGAGGTCGTGAAGGCTCCGCAGGAGCCGTTCACGGCCGCGCTGGACTGGATCACGGTCGCGTCCAGCGTGAAGAGCGGGGCCAGCAGCGCGCCGAGCACCTTGAGGTCCACCCCGTTCACGGTGGCGTCGGCGGAGACCGGCTGGCCGGCGGAGGCCGGGGAGGCCGCGTTCACGGTCAGGACCCCGGTGCCGAGCACGTGGCCGGTGAGGAGCGAGCTCACGGTGGCCCCGGTCACGGAGTTGGTGTCACTGTACGGGTCGGGCCCCTCTCCCTCCGCCACCGGCAGCGGACCGCTGCCGACCGTGAGGTCGGCGCCGTGCGTGGGCAGCACCTGGAGGGCGACGAACTCGCCGTAGGCGGTGCTGCGGTCCACCACCGCCCGCACGGCGATGGGCACGCCGCCCGTGTCGTTGTTCGCCAGATTGGTGTCGATGTTGGCGCGGACGGTCGCCGTGTTGGTGATTCCCGGGCAATGGGCGCCGGCGGTGGGCGCCGTCAGCACGATGGTGCGCGTGGCCCCCGCCGGCAGCGTGCCGAAGTTGCACGTGAGGGTCGTGCCCCCGGCCACGGGCGACTTGGGCGAGCAGGAGCCCGCGTTGGGGCCGCTCACCGTCCACGTCAGGCCGGCGGGCAGGGTGTCGCTCAGGGTCACCCCCGTCGACGATCCGGTGCCGCCCGCGGTGACGACGATGCTGTAGCGGGCGAGGCCACCCGCCTCGATGGCCGCCGGCTCCGCCGTCTTCGCCACCGACACGTCCGGACAGCGGACGGTGATGGTGACGGGCCCGTCGGTGTTGTTCGCGAGGTTGGCGTCCACGTCCGCCGTCACGCTGGCGGTGTTGGACAGCCCACCGCACACGGCGGCCGTCGTGACCGCCGACACGGTGACGGTGCGCGTGGTGCCCTTGGGCAGCGTGCCGAAGTTACAGGTGAGGACGCCGTCCGTGATGGCGCAGTCGGCCGCCCCCGGACCGCTGACGGTCCACTCGAGGTCTCCCGGTAGCGTGTCGGTGAGGACCACGTTGGTGGACGAGCCGGTGCCGTTGGCGATGGTCTGGATGCGGTAGGAGGCGGTGTCGCCGACGGTCACCGTCGACGTCGACGTCGTCAGGTTCACGCGGACGTCGGGGCACTGCACGGTCAGGTTGGCCGCCGACTGGTTGTTGCTGCGGATCCGGTCCACGTCCGCGCTCACGGTGGCCGTCGTGGCCAGGGTGCCGCAGGCGACGGTCGTCGTCGGCGCCGACAGCGTGATGCTGCGGGTGTCACCCTCGCCGACCGTGCCGAACTGGCAGGTGAGCGTGCCGCCGCTGATGCTGCACGCGTCCTGGTGGGGGCCGCCCACCGTCCAGGCGAGGCCGGCCGGCAGCGCCTCGGTCAGCACCACGCCGGTGGACGCGCCGGGGCCGTTGCCGGTGACGGTGACGGCGAAGGACGCCGGGCTCCCCAGTGTGACCGTCGGCGTCAGCGCGGTATTCTGCACCGACACGTCGGGGCACTGGACGACGATGACGAGCGGCCCGTCGGCGTTGTTGCCGGGGTTGGCGTCCACGTCGGCGGTGACGCTGGCGCTGTTGGAGATGTTCCCGCAGTGGGCCGCGCTCGTGGCCGCAGTCAGGGTGACCGTCTGCGTCGCGCCCTCGGGCAGGTCGCCGAAGTCGCAGGTCAGGACGCCGCCGGCGATGGAGCACGCGCCCGCCCCCGGCCCCGAGACCTGCCAGTCGAGGCCCGGCGGGAGCGGGTCGGTGAGGACCACGCCGGTCGAGGGGCCGGTGCCGCCCGCCGTGACCGTGAGGGTGTAGCTGGCGTTCTGCCCGGCCGTGATGGTCGGGGTCAGCGTGCTCAGGCTCAGGCCGACGTCGGGCGACGACGGGACCCCGCACACGCAGTCCGGGAAGGCGATGTAGGCGGGGAAGTCGGGCTCGGCCGCGCTGCAGTCGGCCACGGGGGCCCCGGGGGTGGTGGGCGCGCCGTTGGCGGGGAACGTGGTGCCGGACAGGTTGGTCCCGCCGCAGTGCGTCAGCTCGATGGTCCCGCGCTGGCCGGCCGGCACCTGGGTGCCGGTCGGCTGGACGTCGCCGGTCGCGGCCACGCCGCCGGGCAGATTTCGCCAGCTCAGGGCGCCGCCGAAGGAGCGCAGGGCGATGAGTCCGCCGATGCCGAAGCCCCCGGAGGCCTTGCCATCCCCGGCCGCGTTCAAGACGGCCTCGTCGGCGGTGATGGGCCCCGCCGCGTGCACGATGACCCGGCCGCCGTCGCCGCCGGAGTTCGACGCCTCCGCCTGGAGGGCGAGCCCGCTGAGGACGACCTTCCCGCGCCGCGACTTGATCGTGACGTCGCCGCCGAACCCGTTGCTCAGGGTCTGGTTGGCGTGCACGGCGAAGGGGCCGGCCGCGTCGCCGTGGATGGTGATGTCGCCGTCGGCGAACACGTCGATCCAGGGACAGCACTTCACGCCGCCCGACATGGAGGTGTCCGCGCTGACCTCGCCGGTGTGAGGGGCGCGGGCGTCGATGACGACGGTCCCCCCCGACACGATCTCCACGCAGGCCGCGGCGTCGGCGCGCTTGCCGGGCCGGACGGGCGCGTGGCAACGGTTCTGCGGGTCGGTGCGATGGCCGGGCGCGGTGGACGTCACGAGCCCGTGGACGAGGACCTGGCACCCGCCCTCCAGGCGCACCAGATCGGCGCCGGGATCGCGGCCCACGCTGATCACCTGCCCCTGGTCGCCCACCGTGAGGCCGCAGCTGGCCGACAGGGTGATGGGACCGCCGCGGCTGATCGTGCGCGTGCCCTCGGACAGGACGAGGCCCCCCACGGTCATGTCACCGCCCGCGGTGAGCACGATCTCGCCGCCCGAGCACCGCGCGATCGAGGAGACCGACGCGCCGGGCTGGATGACGAGGTCCGCGCCCGCGGCCAGGCTGATGGGGCCGCCGCCGCCGCCCGAGCAGGATCCGCCCGTCTGGGAGGACGAGATGCGGGCGCCCGTGGAGCCCGCGCCGAGGAGCACGATGTCGCCGCTGGCCGTCACGTCGATGGCGGCGCCGAACCCGGAGGCCGCGTTCACGTCGCCCACGATCCGGCCGCCGGTGGCCGAGGTGGGCGACTCCATGATCAGGTCGCCCGCGATGGTCAGCGACAGGCTGTTGCCGCCCGCCGCCGCCGGCACGGTGAGGCTGCCCGTCCCCGTGATCCTGAGCGTCTGGCCGACGCTGTGGGCGCCGCTCACGACCCGCGGGCTCGTGATCCGGCACTCGGCTCCCACCACCTGACCCCCCAGCGAGACGCAATCGGCATGAGCGGCAGCGGGTCCGCCCGGCCCCCCTCCCAGAACGGCAACGAGCAGCACCGCCACCGCGGCCAGCGCCGACGCTTCGACCCGGATGATCGCGCTCATGGGCTCGCCTCCCGTGTTCGCCGCGCCCCGCCGCGCTCCCGGGTCGCGACCGACCCGGCCGCGACCCGCGTGGGGCGATTCGGCGTGACCCGATTCTGGAGGCAGAGCGGTCCCCGGCGCATCGGCGGACCGCATGGAATCCGTCCGTCAGGATGGACGGACGCCGGCCGTCAGGTCGGGGGGGCCGGTCAGACGAGACCGCGCTTGAGGGCCTGGGCGACGATCTCGGTGCGGGAGCGGGCGGCCAGCGCGGTGGCGATCTTCTTCAGGTGGTCGCGCACCGTGTAAGGGCTGAGGTGGACGTGGGTCCCGATCTCCTTATTGGACTGCCCCTGGACGAGGAGCCGGATGATCGTCAGGTCGGTATCGCTCAACCCGATCGGCGCCGCCTCCACCCGCTCGACCGCGCTGGCGGCGGGGCGCTGGGCGGTGAGCTGCGAGATGACGCTGCCGGTGATCTGCGGGTCGAGGACGGCCGCCCCCTGCCGGACCGCGCGGATCATGCGCTTCAGCTCGGCCAGGTCCACGCCCTTGGTGATGTACCCCTTCGCCCCCGCCACCAGGCTGCGCAGCACGACCGCGTCCTCCCGGTAGTTCGTGAGGATGAGGACGGCGGTGCGCGGGCTCACCTCGAGGACCCGGCGGCACGTCTCGGGCCCATCCATGTCGGTCTCGCCGAGCTTGACGTCGAGCAGCATGACGTCGGGGCGAGTCTCGGCCGCGAGGGTCACCGCGTCCCGGCCAGTCGCCGCCTCGCCGACCACCTGGATGTCGGCCTCGGCCTCCAGCGACTGGCGCAGGCCGACCCGCACCACCTGGTGGTCATCGACAATGGCGATCCGGATGCTCGTCACGAGCGTCAGGCGATGGGCACGGTGCCGCTCAGCACGAGGCCCCGCGGCGAGGTGCGGGCGAGCCGCAGCTGACCGCCGAGGGTGGTCAGCCGCTCACGGATGTGCCGCAGACCGAAGTGGTGACCCAGCGTCTCCAGGTTGGCCAGGTCGACCCCGGGCGGCAGGCCGTCGCCGTCGTCGGCCACCTGGAAGCGCACCTCGGAGGGCAGCACGGACAGCTCGACGCTCGCCCGCGAGGCGCCGGAGTGCTTGATGACGTTGGCGAGGGCCTCCTGGAAGGTCTTCGCCAGCACCTCCTCGTGGGCCTGGCTCAGATGGACCGTGTCACCGTGGGCGCGGAACTCCACCCGCACCGGGGAGATCGCGTGCACCTCATCGATCAGCCGCTGCACGCGGGCGGCGAGGCTGTCCGCGCCCGGATGCTCCAGGCCCAGCCGGTAGATGAGGTCGCGCATGTGATCCATGATGTTGGCGGTGTCCAGCCGCACCCGCTCCAGGCGCCCGCGGAGCTCGGCGTCCTCGGCCGGCGAGCGGCGCAGGCACCAGTCCAGGGTCAGGGCGGAGGATAGCACCACCTGGTTCAACGCGTCGTGCAGTTCCTGGGCGACCCGGGCCCGCTCCCGGCTGACGCCGGCCTGCTCGGCCCGGCCGTACTGGACGGCGTTCGCGATGGCCACCGCGGCCTGGGCGGCGATCGTCTCCAGCAGGCGGACCGCCGCGCGCGAGAACCGGCGCCGCCGCTTCCACCAGACGCACACGAGCACGCCCATGCTCTGGGCGGTCCGCATGGGGGCGATGATCACGGACTGCACGCCGAGCGTCCGGAACACGGGGTGGTCGAAGCGCGGGTCGTGGGAAACGTCCCCCGACCAGACGCTCCGGGCCGGCCCCCGCAGGAGCGCGCCCAGCCGGGCGAACTCCTCCGGCCGCATCCGCACATTGGCCATGGAGCCGAGCAGGCGGGGCGGCACGTGGTACCCGACGAGCGGCTCCAGCTCGCGCCCGCCCCCCGTCGGCAGGTACATCGCCGCCGTGTCCGCGCCGACCGCGCGCGCGGCCTCGCGGGTGATGCGACGCATGACCTCGCCCAGGCGGAGCGTGGAGCCCACCGTCCGCCACACGTGGCACAGCCGCCGGGCCTCGTGCAGCCGCCGGGTCAGCGCCGTGCGCGCCTGCGCCTCCTCCACGGCCATGGCGAGCTGGGCGGCGACGATCTGCAGCGACCGCAGCTGCCCGCGGACGATGGGGCGGCGGTGGCCGAGCAGCATGAACCCGAG
>Ga0187892_10005416_pt1 | contig 20070 bp, 15 predicted proteins | sample MA1701073metaG_FD_139345 | JGI IMG/M metagenome (GOLD analysis project Ga0187892, IMG submission 139345) | Bio-ooze microbial communities from a basaltic lava cave in the Kipuka Kanohina Cave System on the Island of Hawaii, USA - MA170107-3 metaG ...
AGTCCCTGCACAAACTTGAGAATCGCCCTCGTCGTCGGCACCGGCTGCTCCACGCACGGGAGGTGTCCGGCCCCGGGAATCTCCATCAACCTCGCCCCCGGAATCGCCGCGGCCATCGCCTGAGAGATCGGTGGTGGGGTGATGGCATCTTCCGCCCCCACGATGACCAGGGTTGGGATCCCGGTGAGTGTCGGGAGGATCGGTGTGCTGTCGGGGCGTTCCCGCATCGCCGTAAGTGCTCCCACCAGACCCGCCACCGGCGTTCCGAGTACCATGGTCCGCACTCGCTCGATGACGTCGGGCGAAACCTGTGATGTGAAGAATCGCGGCAGCATCGCCTCGGCGGCAGCGATGGGGCCCTGCTCCCGCACCTTCGCAATCAGCGTCTCCCTGCCTTTGCGTCCCTCCGCGCTGTCGGCTTCCGGCCGGGTGTCCATCAGGATGAGTCCGCTCACCCGCTCGCGCCACCGGCGGAGAAACTCGAACGCGACGTACCCTCCGAGGGACAGGCCGCACAGGACCACACGCGCCACGCCGATGGCGTCCAGGATACCGGCCAGATCCTCGGCATACGTACTCATCGAATAGCCGAGGTCCGGTGCATCCGAGCGGCCCATGCCGCGCAGGTCCGGCGCGATGCGGTGAAACCCCGACAGATTGTCCAGTTGGTGTGCCCAGATCGTGCGGTCGAGCGGGAATCCGTGAATGAAAAGGACCGTCGGAGCATTACCAGCTGGAGGGCCTCCAGCACCTCCGCCGCCCCCGCCGCCCCCGCCGCCCCCGCCGCCCCCGCCCCCTCCCCCGGCCCGACGCTGTTCGACGGCGAGCTGCACGCCGTTGATCGTCATGCGCTCGATCGGTTCATCGCGAGGGCCAGCCTGGAAGTACTCCCCGACCTCGGAGGGCACCGGGACCGGCCGACCGTCCCGATCGATGCACACGAAAATGAATTCCGCGGTGGCGATCAGCACCCCATCGCCTTCGCGGCGGGCGTTCTGCCGCATGGTGAAGCTGGTGCGCCCCATATGAACGAGGGCGTGATCCACCAGGAGTAGGTCGCCGGGAAACGCAGGCGCGAAATAGTCTATGCTACTCTTCCGAACCGCCGGCCAGGCGCCGCTGCGCGTAAAGACATCCATCCCGGGGCCCCCTTCGGTACCGAGGATGTCCCAGCGCGCCCGCTCGAAGACGCGAAGGAAGGCTGCCTGATTCAGGTGGCCGAACGCATCGCAGTCATCGGGGTAAACGACCTGCTCGACTTCGGTAGAGCGCATCGGCCATAAGGTACGCCCGGCCCCCCCCTCCGGGCCACGCTACCTTTCGCATCATGTTGATCGAGGACTCGGCGAGCTTCTCCGCCCTGCTCTCCGACCTTCGCAGCGAGCTTCTCATCGCGGTGGATACCGAGGCGGCGAGCTTTCATCGGCATCGGGACCGCGTCTACCTGCTGCAGCTCTCCACCCGCACCACAACCTGGGTCATCGATCCTCTCGCGGTTTCCGAGCTACCGGGGTTCGGCGATCTCCTGGCCGATTCGGGCGTCGAGTTGGTCTTCCATGACGCCGATTACGACCTTCGGTTGCTCGGCCATGAGTTCGGCTTCCGGGTTGCCCGCCTGTTCGACACCAGGATTGCGGCGCAGTTTCTGAATGAGCCCGGCATCGGCCTGGCTGCGTTACTCGAGAAGCACTTCGGGGTAAGGCTCGACAAACGGTTTCAGCGGGCCGATTGGTCGCGCCGGCCCCTGCCGGCTCCGATGCTCGAGTACGCCGCGACGGACACCCGTCACCTCCCGGCGCTCCGGGACCTCCTACGGGAGCAGTTGGTCAAGGTGAACCGGCTGAGCTGGGTCGAAGAGGAGTGTGACCTTCTTCGGGAGGTGCGATGGCCCGAGGAGGCGCCAGCCGAGGTAGCGGCGTTGTCGGTCAAGGGCACTCGAACCCTCTCGCCCCGCGCGTTGGCCGTGTTTCGCGAGCTCTATGTGTGGCGCGAGCGGCTGGCGGATTCGCTGGACCGGGCTGCCTTCCGCATCGCAGGGAACGAAGTCCTTTTGGCGATGGCGGAGCGGCCGCCGCACGACGGCAATGAGCTGGCGCAGGTACGAGGTCTCGGCAGCGATGTGAGAGAGCGTCAGGAGAAGGAGATCCTCGCCGCCCTGGACCGGGGGCGGCGACTGCCGGAGGGGGAGTTGCCCCGATACCCCCGTGCACCTCGCCACCGGCCGGACCCCGCATTCGATCGTAGACTTGAACGGCTGCGAGCCGTCCGGTCCACGGAGTCGGAGCGTCTCGGCCTGCCGCCGGGAGTCCTGGCGCCAAACTGGCTGCTGGAGAATGTGGCGCGCCGCGCCCCGGCTAGCCTCGACGACCTGGCTCATGTGGACGGCCTGCGCCGGTGGCAGCTGCAGGAGTTTGGTCCACAGTTTCTAAGGGCGATCAAATAGAAGTATTATATACAACTACTATCATGCCCACCGAAAGCCCCTGCTCAATCCATCTCGACCCAACCACTTCCGCGCTCGGATCGTCCCATTACCCGACGTCGCAGGTCGCTCTCGCACGGCTGCCAGGGACGGTGCAGTGGACGATTCGGAACTAATCGCCGGCGCCCGTTCCGGCGACCGATTGGCAGCCCAGCGTCTGTATGAGCGACACGCGCCGCGGGTTTACCGGTTGATCTACCGGTCGGTGGGGGATGAGGAACTGGCAAAGGAATACACCCAGGACACCTTCGTGAGAGTGTTTCAACGACTCGACCAGTATCGCGGTGAATCCGCCTTCTCGACCTGGCTCCACTCGGTCGCGATGTCGATGTTGTTCACCGGCTTGCGCCGGATGCGGCGGTTCCGCAGCCGGGAGCGCGAGCTCGCGATGGCCGAGAGCTACCCCGCCCCGTCGGTCGGGAGCGATCCGTCGCTTCGGGATCGATTGCAGTTGGAACTGGAGCGGCTCCCCCTGCGGCTTAGGGTGCCGGTCGTGATGCATGACGTCGAGGGATTCACCCATCGGGAAATTGCCGAAGCGCTCGGTATTCCCGAGGGAACCAGCAAGGCTCGGTTATCCGAAGCACGAACCCGGCTCCGCGAGGCGCTCGCCGGGATTGGAGAGGAGTGGCGAAATGGATGAGAAGGAGCTGCAGGAACACCTGGCAGGGCTGAAGGACCGCTGGCGGGTCGCTCGCGATGTCCCCCTCGCCGAGATGTGGGAGGTCATCGAGGCCCAGGCCTTCCGACCCAACCTGAAGGAACCTCGCCGCCCCTGGATCAGGACCATTCTCCCCTTGGCGGCCACCCTGCTCGTCGGGTTCGGCCTGGGACAGGTGGTTCCTTCGCTGCTCAGGAAGCCAGCCGAACCGACGGCAACCCTGGCGGCGGGAGAAACCGCGCTGACAACCTTGCCGGCGTCGGCCCAAGCGCCGTTCGTGGGTATCGCAAACAATTACCTCGAGCAGGTGACCGCATTGCTCGTCACGCTGACCGACGAGGCCCGGCGTGGACAGCCGCTGGACCAGTCCAGCGATCGCGCCCGGGATCTCCTGGCGACCACGCGGCTTCTGCTCGATTCTCCCGAGATCAAGGGCGCGCATCTGCGTGACTTGCTTGACGATCTCGAGTTGGTACTGGCGCAGGTGGTCCGGCTCCCCAGCCAGGCCGCCGCGCCGGATGTGTATCTCATCGACCAGGCGCTGGATCAACGGGAGGTGCTGCCCCGCCTCCGCGTAATACTGGCTGAATCCACCCCCTCAGGGCCGTAAAGGCAGAGTCTCCGATGCGAATTCCCCTGTTGGTCCTCGGTTCCCTCGTGGTGGTCGGTTCCGCGGCCGCCCAAGCTCCCAAGCCGGTCAAGCCGGCGCCGGCGCCGAAGGCTCCCGCGGCACCCAAGCCCCTGAAGCCCGGCGATGCTTTCGCCGATCTCTGGGTCGACGGCTGGAAACACCTGAACCTCGACAAACTCCACGATCTGCAATTCGAGCTGGAGCACAAATTCGAGCTGATGAAGCCCGAGTTCGAGCACAAGTTCGAGCTGATCAAACCGGAGCTGCATTGGAAGCTGGGAGAGCTCGAAATGCAGCTCTCGCATTTGGCTCCGGAGTTCAGCAAGCTCCAGGGGTTCGAATGGCACATGCCGGACGTGGCGCTCCATATCCCTGAGTTTCAGTTTCCCGCGACGCCGGTTCTACCACCGATGGCCCCGATCGCTCCGGTTCCGCCGATCCCACCGCTGCCGTTCGACTTCACGTGGGAAGGTGGCAATGCGCTGCATGGAGGAGGCAAGCTCAGCCAGGTTCGCCCCGAACAGGGGACCCCCCAGGACTCGCTGTATCGGGTGGCGCGCGAAGCGCTGAACCGTGGTGAATGGGCTCGCGCGGCAACGCTCTTCCAGTCGCTCGAGCAGAAGTATCCCCGCTCCCGGGTCGCGCCCACCGCGCTCTACTACCAGGCCTTCGCGTTGTATCGCTCCGGAGCGACCGACCAGCTCCGCGCGGCCGTGACTGCCCTCAAGGCTCAACAGGAGAAGTATCCGGAGGCCGCCGCCGATCCCGATGTCGCGGCGCTGCGGACCCGCGTGTACGCGGTGCTCGCGTCACGCGGAGACGCCCAGGCGGCGGCTGCCTTGCGCGATGCGGGCGGAACCGGCGCTACGTGCGACAAAGATGACATTGAAGTCCGGGCCGAGGCGCTCAATGCCTTGACTCAGATTGACCCGGAAGGTGCCGCCGCGGCAGTGAAGCGAGTGCTGGCCCGCCGCGACGACTGCTCGGTGCAGTTGCGGCGCCGGGCGGTCTACCTGCTCGGCCGGGCCGGCACCGAACAGGCCACCGCCGATCTGCTCGAAGTGGCCCGCAGCGACCCGGACAACTCGGTCCGCAGTGATGCGATCTCGGTGCTGGGTCGCTCGACGATGGCATCGGTCACCCCGGCGGTGCTGCAACGGCTCTTCAACGAGAGTACCGATGATCACGTTCGGCAGTCGGTGCTCTCGGCGCTCCGCAGCCGTGGCGATCCGGAATCCCGCCGAGTGCTCCGCGCGATCATCGAGCGCTCCGACCTTCCGGAACGGCTTCGCGCCCAGGCAATTTCCCAGCTCGTGGGCAGCTCCTCGAATTGGGAGATGCTGTACGCCGAAGCCGCCGTCGCCAGCCCTGGCGCCCGCCCCGGCACCCCGGCACCGCTCGCTCCGGCACGTGACCGGGCCCGTGAAGGCGGCCTGACCGACGAGGATGCAACGTTCCTTCGCAACCTGTATGGCAAAACCGATTCGCGCACCATCAAGAGCGCCATCCTCTCGGCCACCGGGAGGAGTGGAGGCGCCGCCAACGAGCAATGGCTCCTCGGCATCGTGCGGAATCCGAACGAGGATAGCTCGCTCCGCCGCGAGGCCCTCACTCGCCTCAAGACCAGCGCGATTTCCGTCGAAGACCTCGGCCGCCTCTACGATGCCCTGACCGAGCGGGAGCTGCGGCGTGCCGTGGTCAGTCAGCTCTCGAGCCGGGAGGAAGCAGCCGCCACGGACAAGCTCATTGACATCGCGAAGAACAGCACCGACCCCCAGGTTCGCAACTCCGCGATCCAGGCCCTCATGCGGAAGAAAGATCCCAAAGCAACTGCGTTCATTCGTGAACTGGTGGAGAAGCCATGAACTCGCACGGTTGGAGAATCGGCCTGGCGGTTGTCGCCGCAGTGGGGGGCGCCGCCTGGCTCGGGGCCCAGGGAACCCTGCGGTCCCGAGTCGAAGGAAGCGGTGACGGAAGATCCCAGTTTCGCTTTGCGGCTCGCAGCGATGTGTGCGGCTGGGGCAACTCGGTGCAGATCGGACGTTCCACCTTCATATCGAGCGGTGGAACCAACGTGATCGACGACCGCCCGTGCCGCCGCGGACCGGTGGTCGTTCGGGTCACCCGTGCCGGCGGTCAGGTCGTCGGTGTCGAGGTTGAGGTGGCTCCCGAGCATCAGCCCGAGGGAGTCACCGATCTCGGTGCGGTATCGGCATCAGCGGCCGCCGAGTACCTCCTCGACCTGGCCGGACGCGCCGAAGGCAGGCCGGCGCGTGAAGCGGTGTATCCCGCGGTCCTGGCCGACAGCGCCACCGTCTGGCCGGCGCTTCTCACGCTCGGCAAGAACCGGGACCTCGCCCGTACCGTTCGCCAGTCGGCGATCAGCTGGCTCGGCCGCGAGCTCGATCGGGTCCCCTCGGCCGATGGCCAGCGGATCTCCGCGGCGCTGGTCGCGCTCGCCGTAGACGCAGAGGAAACCCAGAACATCCGGCAGCAGGCGCTTTCGGTGCTCGCCCGGAATCAGCGCGCCGACCTCGCCGCCCTGACCCGGATGGCCACCGGGAACGACGCCTGGCTCCGGCAGCACGCGATACAGGCCCTGGCCAACTCGGGTGACCCCCGCGCCAGAGATTTCCTCCGCACCGCCCTCGCCGATCCATCCCTCACCGATCCGCTCCGGGTCGCGGTGATCCGAGGAATCGGCGGGCAATACGCGACTGGGCGGGATCTCGAACTGCTCCGGACCCGTTACACCACGCTGAGCTCGGTCGAGGCGAAGAAGGCGGTCATCTCGGCAGTGGCGGAACAGGGCGGACCGGCAAACATGCAGTGGCTCCTGGCCATCGCGGCCGACACCGAAGCTCCCTCCGAGCTGCGAAGTCAGGCCACCGAGGCCGCGCAACGCGCCGGAGCAACGACCGCGCAGCTCACCAGGCTTTATGAGCAGTCACCCGATCGCCGCGGGAAAGAGGCAGCGATGAGTGCGCTGTTCCGAAACGGCGATCGCGCGGCGGTGGATGCCCTGGTGCGGATGGCGCGGACCGAAACCGATCCCACCCTTCGGAAGTCCCTGATCAGCAGGCTGGCGCGGTTGGATGATGAGCGAGTGAAGGCGTTACTGAAGGAGATGGCGGAAGTTCGATAGTGGGATAGTTGGATGGTTGAATAGTGGGATGGGGAGATAGAAAGACAGAAGGCTCGGCGGATCGCTCTATCCCACTATCCCTCTAACCCACTATCCCACTATCCAGCTGTCCAACTATCTCTCTACCCCAGGAACGCTCTCACTCTCGGGTCCATCCGCTCCGGCGTCCAGTAGGGCTCCCACACCAGATCGATTTCCACGCTGCGAACGCCCTCCAAGTCCTCGAGCACGAGCTTCGCGTCCTGCATGATCTCGGGACCCGAAGGACAGCCCGGTGACGTGAGGGTCATTTTCACCTTGACGTCACCCTCGTCGTTCACCGCGGTTTCGTAGATCAGTCCGATGTCTACAATGTTGAGCCCCAGCTCGGGGTCCTTCACTGCGCGTAAAGCTTTGCGGATGGTTTCCGGAGTCAGCTCGCTCGCCATGGACCTGCCCTCCCGCTCTATCCCACTATCCCACTATCCCTCTATCTAATGTAGCTCAAGCACCCGATCGGAGAGCTCGGTCCGCAGCTCTCGTATTGCAGAGAGTGAATTCCGGACCTTGGGCTCGAGGCTCCGGTTGTGCCATCATGCCAAGAGGAGCAAAGACCTCTTTCGATGTGAACCGATCCAGGGGCGCCCCGGCCACCGCTTCAACGAGGAGGCCCAGCAGCATCGCGTTGACATCACTGTACGCCGTCACGCGGCCGGGCACTCGGATCGGCGCGGTCCGGTAGAGAAGATCCTCCGCGGCTTGTCGCGTTTTGGCCATCCGATGGAGGGCGACATACGCGGGAAGCCCGCTGGTGTGGTCGAGCAGCATCCGGACGGTGATCCGCTCCCGGCCCCTCCCTGCGAATCGCCGGAGGTAGCGGGCAACCGGAGCGTCGAGCGATACGTGCCCCTGGTCCACCAGCACCAGCACCGCGCTCGCCGTTGCGACAACCTTGGTGAGCGAGGCGAGGTCCCACCGCGTCTCGGAGGGGCTGGGGCGAAAGGCCGAGGCTGACCAGGTTGCGTGTCCGAACCCCCGCGCGAACAACACCGTGTCCCGCCTCCCGACGACCACCACGGCGCCCGGGTACACGCCTGCGCGGATTCCCCGCTCCACGACCTCGGTGACGGCGGCAAACGCCGAATCCGACCGGGACAGTTGGAGTAGGGCCAGCAGAAGAGGTGTCATCGGAGGATGACGTCGCGAACTGACCCTAGTGGTAGTTCATACAACAACATCAAAGTCGCCTGGTCTCGATCGCTGAGCCGTCTGGCTCGGGTCGTCGGGAACATCACGTCGGAGGAATCCGGTGAATGCGCGAGGCCCAGGGCGTGCCCGATCTCGTGAAGGGCCACGGCGAGGGCGATTTGAGGGGGGATCGGGATCCCTTGATGGTTCTTGCGGGCCAGGGCTATTCGGGCCTGGCGAATGGCTCCCCCACGAATCCACTCGAGGTCGGTGAGGCCGACACGTTCACCATCGAGGTGTTCCTCGGAGCGGACTTTGATCTGAGCTCCGGCGGTGTCGCGCTTGACCTCGAACCGAATTCCGAGCCGTGAGTTTTGCCAGATCTCAATGGCGCCGCGAATGGCGGCCATCAATGCCGCGTCGAGTTCGGGAGCGGCAGGGAGCACGCCCACCACAACCGGCGAGGACGGATCGGACCAGCGGCGCACCACCGAGTCGGTTTCGGCAAACAGCGTATCGAAGTAGGTGAACCGGGACGCCTGGCTGAGGCGCCGGCGTGCTTCGAGGCGCGCCAGGAGATCGATCACGGGGGTTCGGGTCTCCGCCTCGCGGGGGACGGCGGACGGTGCGGGCGAGGATCCTTCCGGGGGACGGGAGCGCACCCGATCGGTATCCGGCTCTGCTGCGTGCGACGCTTTGGGCTGCATGCCATCGCCCCGCACGCGATCGAACACGATCAGCCCGGCGAGGGTCACCACGCCGGCGAGCAACAAGCGCTTCATCGAGGATTGCCCCCGCATATCGTGAGGCCTACCATTCGGTCTTGCAGAGCCCTCCTGCCTCCCGGAGTATCCCGGAACGCGTCGCCGCGACGGTCGTCCGGTTGCGGTGGCTGATCGTGATTGCGTGGGGTATCCTCGGCGTCTGGAGCCTCGCCCGTGCCAGACATACGCCGGAAACCCTGAGCCTCCGGGGCGGCCTCGACCGCGAAGCCGAAGCGACCCGCGTCGATCGCATCATTGCGACCCGGTTTCCCCGCCCGTTGAGTGAGTTCTTCGCGGTCACGCTCGAAAACCCCCGTCCGTTCACCACCGGCATGTCGCGTGCCGCGCTGGACACCCTCGCCGAGCAGCTCAAAACCGAGCCCTACGTCCGGTCCCTGCTGTACTACGGCAACACCGGCGATTCGTTGTTCGTGAGCCGGGATGCCAAGCGAACCTTCCTGCTGGCCTCGGTCGCGCGGCCGCAGGGAGACAGTCTGGCGCGCCAGGTCGTGCAGTTCCGGCAGGCGGTCGCCCGGGCCCTGGCTCGAGTCCCCCATCGCGACGACTACAAATCCTGGGTTACCGGTCGTGGCCCCCTCGATCTGGACGTCCGCATCATCAGCGCCGAAGACAGCCGGCGGATCGAGGTCAGAGTCCTCCCGATCGCCACCATCATTCTGATTCTCGCGTTCGGCACGCTGGTGGCGGCCTTGTTGCCGATCCTCGTCGGCGTCTTCGCCGTGGGGATTTCCTTTGCGGTGATCCGGGTGCTGGCCGGCTTCATCCCCATGTCGGTCTTCGTGCTGAATCTCACCACCATGATCGGACTCGGGGTGGGCATTGACTACTCCCTCCTCATCGTCACCCGATTTCGGGAAGAGTTAACCCGCGGCTATCGCCGCCGCGAGGCGGCCATCCGGACCATTCACACCGCGGGGCGGGCAGTGCTGACCTCCGGCCTCACCGTGATCGTCGGATTCGGCGCCCTGGTCCTCACCCCGCTCACCGAAGTGAAGAGCGTGGGATTGGCCGGCCTGGTCGTGGTGGCCGTGGCGGTGCTCCTGTCCACCACGCTGCTCCCGGCCCTTCTCGCGATCCTCGGCCGCAAGATTGACCGTCCCCGCTGGATGGCCCGGCGGCTCACCTGGTATCACTCCCCCCGGGGTTGGGAGAAATGGGCCCGCACCCTCGCGCGGCGGCCTGGCCGCGCCTTGCTCCTCGGTGGGGTCGCCGTGGCCATCCTCACGGCTCCCCTGTTCTGGATTCGGATCGGGCTCCCGGCCCGCAACTGGTGGCCGTCCAACACCGAGGCGGGACAGGGTGTCGAGGAGCTCGGCAAGATCGGTGTGGCGTCCTACCTGTTTCCGATCCGGGTGCTGGTGGAGTTTCCGGAAGGACAGTCGGCGACCGGCCTCGTCGCGCTTCGGGCCCTTCGCCGTCTGTCGGATTCCCTGCGGACCGACCCGCGGATCCGCGACGTCAAGAGCCTTGTGGATCTTACGCCGGGCCAGTCTCTCCTGACCTATTCCCTGCTCTACTCCGATCTCGACAGCGCCCGCGCCCAGTATCACGAGGCGGTGGATGGGTACCTGAGCCGGGATCAACGGATGGCGCTGCTCGACGTGATCCCCCGGGATTCGGTGTCGCTCCCGACCCAGATGGCCCTGGTGGAACAGGTCCGGGAAATCGCCCGCAGCGGGACGATTCGACAGTTGCGCGGATCGAACATCGAGGTCGGTGGGTACGTCGCATCGTCGGTGGACTTCCAGGCCGACCTCCTGGGCCGCTTTCCGCTGATCATCTTCCTGGTCCTCGCGGTGACCGGGATCATGCTGGCGATCGCCTTCCGCTCGGTCCTGGTGCCCATCAAGGCCGTCATCATGAATTCCCTGTCGGTGAGCGCGACGTTCGGCCTCATGGTCCTCGTGTTTCAGCACGGGGTCGGAGCCCAGTCGTTCGGGCTCACCGGAGCGACCGAGGCCATCTTCGTCGTCGTCCCGGTGCTGGTGTTCGCGGTGGTCTTTGGACTCAGCATGGATTACGAGGTCTTCCTGTTGTCGCGGATCAAGGAGGCGTTCGATCGCACCGGCCGGAACACCGAAGCCACGATGGAAGGCGTCAGCGCAACCGCCTCGGTCATTACCTCAGCCGCCTTGATCATGTTTGTCGTGTTCGGAGCGTTCGCGTTCGGCCGGGTGCTTCAGGTGCAGTTCCTCGGCTTTGCACTGGCGATTGCGGTGCTGCTCGACGCCACCCTGATCCGGATGGTGCTGGTGCCCGCGTTCATGCATCTGGCCGGAGAGTGGAACTGGTGGCCCGGCTCCCGTCGCACGCTACCCGAGCCCCCCTCCTCATCGCCCTAGTCGGTTTTCTTCGCGGCCAGCCAGTTCTTCCCGACCCCGACATCTACCACGAGCGGTACGCTGAGGACGGCAGCTCCCTCCATGTGCGATCGAACCATCATCGACACTTCCTCGATTTCCGGCTCCGGAACCTCCAGGAGCAGCTCATCATGGACCTGCAGGAGGAGCTTGCTCTGGTGGCCGCCTGCCTTGAGCGCCCCGTGGATCCGGACCATCGCGATCTTGATCAGATCGGCCGCGGACCCCTGCAGCGGTGCGTTCTGCGCCTGCCGTTCACCGAACGCGCGGGTGTTGAAGTTCCGGTCGCGTACCTCCGGGATGTACCGGCGCCGCCCGAAGAGCGTCTCGACGTAGCCGCGCTCCCGGGCCAGGCTCACCTGCCGGTCGAGGAACGCGCGGACCCCCGCAAAGCGGCGGAAGTACTCCTGGATGAACGCGCGGGCTTCGTCCTGAGGAATGCCGAGCTGGCGCGACAGGGCAAATGGTCCTTGCCCATAAATCGTGCCGAAGTTGATGGTCTTGGCCCGGGCCCGCATCTCGCCCGTCACCTGATCCAGCGGAACGCCGAAGATGAGAGAAGCGGTTTGGCGGTGGATGTCCTGTCCCTCTCGGAACGCTGCGATGAACGCGGGATCGCCCGAGAGATGGGCCATCAGGCGAAGCTCGATCTGGGAGTAATCCGCCACCACGAAGGACCAGTCCGGGGCCGGTACGAATCCGTGCCGGATCGCTTCCCCACGAGGGGTACGCACCGGGATGTTCTGCAGGTTCGGCTCCGACGACGAGAGTCTCCCCGTCGCCGCACCGACCTGATTGAAGCTGGTATGAATCCGCCTGGTGCGTGGGTGCACTTTTGTCGGCAGGGTGTCGACGTAGGTGGACCGCAGCTTCTGAAGCTCGCGATACTCCAGCAGGAGGCGGGGGACTTCGTGCCCGAGCGCCGCCAGCTGCTCCAGGACGTCCGCGTCGGTGGATGGGCCGGTTCGGGTTCGCTTGACGATCGGAAGCTGCAGCCTCTCATAGAGAATCGCGGCAAGCTGGCGGGGGCTGTTCACGTTGAACGGAGCGCCGGCAGCTTCGCAGACCTCGCGCTCCAGCCGGGAGAGATCCGCCGCCAGCTCCCGGGCGAGCCGGGAGAACACCGCAGGGTCGATCGCAATGCCGTCCCATTCCATGTCCACCAGCACGGGCACCAGCGGCATCTCGATCTCGTCGAGGAGCGGCTGAAGCGACGTCTCCGCGAGCCGCGGCGCGAAGTACGCGTGCAAAGCAATGACGGTGGCGCTGTCGGCTCCCCCGTAGGCCGCCGCATCGGCGATCGGCATCTCGGCGAACGGGATCTCGTTCTTGCCCTTGCCGGTGAGCTGGGCATACCGCTGCATCGGCCGGCCGAGATGATCGAGGGACAGGGTGTCTATCCCGTGGCTGCGCCGGCCCGGATCGAGCACGAAGCTGGCCAGCATGCTGTCGTACACCACGCCGCGAAGCTCAATCCCCGCTCGGCGCAGCACCTGCCAGTCGTACTTGATGTTGTGGCCGGCTTTCCTGACCGATGGATCGGTGAGCAGCTCGACCAGAGGCCGGCACGCCGGATCGGTGAGAGGCGGCAGGTTGTGCACCGGGTCCGGCGCCGCGAGCTCACCGCTCCGAGGACGGTGGCCGAACGGGAGGTACCACGCGTGGTCCGCAGCCACTGCGAAAGAGAGTGCAATCAGCTCCGCATCGCGGGGCTCGATCGAGCTGGTCTCGGTATCGAGGGCGACGAGCGGGGCGGCGCGCAGAGTGCGAACCAGACCGGCCAGCTGGTCCGCCGTCTCGATCACCTGAACCGCTGCGGCACCGGTGGTCGCTTCCGGGGTGACGGCCGGGGCGGTGAGAGCGTCGGGAGCGGGCGCGGCCGCCAGGCCCGGCGGGCTGGGCTCCGAAGCGGCCAGGCGGGTGGCCAGCGAGTGGAATTCCAACCGGGTCAGCTCCTTGAGCAGTGCCGCGTGATCGGGCTCCTGGGTCCGAGCGGCTTGCAGGTCGAGCGTAACCGGGACATCGGTGCGTAGCGTCACGAGCTCCCGGGACAACCGGGCGAGATCCCCGTACTGCTGCAGCGCCTCGCGCGGCCGCTTGGCGGTGATCTCGCCGGCCCGGGCCAGCATGGTCTCGAGATCACCGAATTGCTGGAGCAGCTGGACCGCGCCCTTTTCGCCGATCCCTTTGACACCGGGAACGTTGTCCGAGGTGTCGCCGACGAGGGCCAGGTAATCCACGACCTGCTCGGGAGGAATGCCCAGCCGTTCCGACGCGTTCGAGGCATCAACCCAGTGCTCGTCGACCCCGGCCGGCCCACCCCGCCCCGGATTGAGCAGCGCCACCCGCGACGAGACCAGCTGGTGAAAATCCTTGTCTCCTGACACGATCACCACCTGCAGACCGCCCGCGGCCTCCCGGCGGGCCAGGCTCGCAATCACATCGTCCGCTTCATAACCCGGTACGGCCAGGACGGGAACCCGGAACGCGGCAAGGAGCGCGTTCACCTGGGTCAGGGCGAGGTCGAAATCGGCCTGGAGCTCCTCGCCGAGCTTGGTGCGGGTGGACTTGTACTCGGGGTAGCGAGCGGTCCGGTGGGAATCCCCCGCATCGAGCACCCACACCAGATACTCGGGACGGTACTTCGAGCGAAGCCGGAGCAGGAAGTTGACCACGCCCCACGCCGCAGACGTATTCTCGCCGCGGCTGGTCCGCAGGGGCCGCGCGATGAGCGCGAAAAAAGCCCGATAAATCAGGGCATGCCCATCGACCAGGAAGAGTTGTGGGGGGTCGTGCGGAGCCACGTGCTGCGGGCTACTCGGACGGTCCGTTCCGAATCACCTGGGCCCTCGCCCGCGCAAATTCCCCGCGGGACTGGGTCGTCATGCGAAGACGGGAAAACCCGATCGGCCCGGTAAAGGTGATGACCGCCTGATAGTTGCTGTAGACCCACTGAACGATCCGCAGCTCCGAGCCCGGCGGATTCTCGACCGCCTGATCGGGCTCGCCAAGGGTCACGTACACTTCCCCGCGCTCCGTGCGCCAGCCCGCGCCGCCCTCGTCCTTGAAACGATCGTTGGCGATCGCGATCCGCATGAAGTACTGGTCGAGCGCTTCATTTTCCGGCGTCGAACGAACCGGATCGGTCGCCTCCCAGAACTCTCGCCAGAGCCGGGGCCGATCCGGAGCTCTCGCTTCCCGGAGGGCGTTGAGCCGATCGGGCGCCCAGAGGAAAAACCGCAGGAGAGCCAGCAGGTTGTCGTAATTGGTGACCACCCAGCTCCGCGAGAACGACACCAGTGCGGTGGCGCGCCTTGCCTCGATTCCCTCCCCCACCGAGACGCGCATCTGTCCGAGGGGCGGCGCGTCGGAGGCGACCCGCAGCACGCGTCCTTCCACCGGACGACGGCCCTCGAACGGGATCACGGCCTGGTAGAGAATGCTGTCGCGGTCGTCGCGCACCGTGACCGGGACCGTGGTCCGTTCCGGAAGATCGTAGGCCTCGACGTACATGAGCAGCGAATCCCCTCCCCCGTTCGCCACGGTGCCTCGGGGATTGAGCAACAGGGCCACACTGTCGGTCACCCGGGTTCGGGCCCTGGCCTCATAGACGAAAATCGGCAGGGTGATCGCGCCGGTCCCCAGCGCGGGAACTTCCAGAACCTGTTCGGCCCTCGAGGAAACATTCGAAGTGGGATCTCGAACCGTCACCGTGAGAGTGTAGCTCCCCGGCACCACCAGAAAGCCCTGCTCCACGATGACGCTCTCGTCGCTGCGCTGGGTCTCGGCGAAAGAGCCGACTCGAATGATCTCGTCGCGAACGGCCTGGACGGCGGGCTGGCCTCCCCCTCCCCCTCCGCCTCCGCCCGCGGCTCCTCGGGCGAGGTTGTACTCGACGCGGAATCGGCTGGTGAAACCGGTTGCCTCACGCGAAAAGGCGAAGGCATGATTCTCGAACGACAAGCCGATCCGCACGATGGTCGAATCGCCCCGGCCGGCGAGAAAGGCAGCCGTGCCCACAAAGGGCATCGGCCCGCCGGCCGCGATGCGCCCGAGTCGCTGATACACCGATGGGAGATTGAACAGCTCTCCCAACGTCTGTTCGGTGGAAGGGACAACCTGTCCGGGGGGAGCACCCGGCGACCCGCAGGCGAACCCGCTCAGCACGAGCCCGCCCCATACGAGCCGACGGGAGAGGTTGAGCGTTGTCATCGTGATGGCTTGTCCCGGTCCTCTCTCGGGGCTAGCTTGGACTGCCTCCCATGAGCCAAGATAATCTCGTCGGCATGACGGTTGCTGGATACAAACTGCTCGGCCATGTTGGCGAGGGCGGGACCGCTACGGTGTATCGGGCCGAGCACCCCGAGCGCGGCACGGCGGCCATCAAAATTCTCAGGGCCCGCATGGCCCAGGATCCGGTTGCCGTCAAGCGTTTTTTGCGGGAGGCGGAGTTCGGTTCCCGCGTCAAGCACCCCCACATCGTTCAGACCTACGACTTTGGCGAGGCCGAGGGAGTGTATTACCTCGCGCTGGAGTGGTCCCCCGGCGAGCCACTCGCCAATTTTCTCACTGGTGCCGGGCGCATTGCCCCTCCCCTCGTAGCGCGGATCATCTCCCAGCTGGGCGATGCGATCGAGGCCTCACACACTGCGGGCATCATCCATCGTGACCTCAAGCCCGCCAACATCATGTACGACCCGGCGACCCAGACCGCCCGTTTGCTGGACTTCGGAATCGCGCGCGACGCCGAGGACAACCCCGCCGAGCGGCTGACCCGCGCCGGGTTCTTCGTCGGTACCCTCCAGTATGTCGCGCCCGAGGCGCTCTCGGGAGAGCTGGTCGACGAGCAGGCCGATGTGTACAGCCTGGCCACGATCGCTTACCACCTCCTGACCGGGGTTCTCCCCTTCCCTGGACGAGGCCCGAGGGAATTGTTCCAGCAGCTGCTGACCCAGGCGCCGATCCCGCTCAATCAGGCGGTGAAGGGCCTCACTTTCTCCGCCCCGATCGAGCAAGCCGTCTCGCGCGGCCTCGAGCGCAGTCTCGACAAGCGCTGGAAAACCGTTCAGGAGTTCGCAGCCGCATTCTGCGAGGCGGTCAACCAGGAAGGTGAAACACCCAAGGGCAAAGGGGGCTTCCTCTCTTCGATCTTTCGTAAGGGCGGGTCATGACCGACCGGGAGTCGCTCGTCGCGTTACTGCGCGAGCGCTCCGTGAGATTCGGTTCCTTCCGGCTGGCCAGCGGCAAAGAATCCCCGTACTACATCGACGCGCGAAAAACCACCATGTCCGCCCTTGGCCTGGCGCTCGCGGGGCGGGTCGGTCTGGCCACGATTCGGACGCAGGGGTGGGCTCCTGTCTCTGTGGGTGGGCTCACGATGGGCGCCGATCCGTTCGCCTGCGCAATTGCCCGTGCCAGCGTCGAGCACCCGCCGCTCATCAACGCGTTCACCGTGCGCAAATCTGCCAAGCAGCACGGCACCGGCCGGCGGATCGAAGGCAGTTTTGAGCCTGGCACCCCCGTGGTCGTCCTCGAGGACGTGATCACCACAGGTGCCTCCGCCCTCGAGGCGATTGATGCGGTCCGAGGCGAGGGTGGCCAGGTGCTGGGCGTTATGGCCTTGGTGGATCGGAGTGAAGGCGGCGCGGACCGGATAAAAACTCAGGCTGGCTGTAGAGTAGTTGTAATTACAACTACTATCGATCTTGGTGCGGTGAACCCTTGAGTGGGCGGAACTGCGACCAGATTCCACGGTAGGGCTCAATCAACTGCGTCAGAAACCGGTTCAACGCGATCGGGAAAGGGTAGCGCCGGCGGAATTCACCCGGTGTAACTCCGAGCATGGCGCGAAGGGTCCGCCCGAAGCTCTGCGGCGATGAGCAATCCAGCCGATACGCGACATCCGACACCGAGCGACCTCCCCCTTCGAAGTATTGCGCGGCGTACAGCAAGCGCACGGCTGACAGATACGTCTTGGGGGAGGGAAGTCCGGCGCGAACGAAGCGGGAGATCAGCGTACTCGGCTTGAGGCGCAGCCGCGCTGCGATTGTGCGAGCACTCGGCGCTTCGGGGGCCAGCCGGATCAGCACTTCCAGAAACAGTCTGGCGTCGGGGGGAAGGGAAGGGAGCGCGTCGAGCACCGGCGCCAGGATCCTCGCGGCGCCCCGGGTCGCCGGCTCGGCCACCAATTGCCGGAGGCGCTTCCAGCCCGCAGGAGCGGTGACATCAACGACCTGCCGTATCCCGGTCGCGCCGAGCCGCAGCAAGGTCTCCGAAGCCCGGGCGTCATAGCGGGTGATCAGCGCGACAGTCGGGACCCCCGGAAAGTTCCGCACCAGCTCGTCCACCTGGTCGGGGCGCTCTTCCGCGCACTGGTGCACCGACAGCAGGACTGCGTCCACCGAGCGCTCGCGCACCGCGCGCACGACATCCGGAACCGAGCTCCGGTGCAGGACTGAAAAACACCCGATACTCGCCGCATCGAGGCTCGGGCGCTCGAGCGGCGTGACGACGGCCGCCACCATGGGGCATGGATCCATGGCGATGAGTGTCGTGAGGCGGCTTCAACCCTGCCTCAAGCCCAGGGTGGAGCCAATCCCTTCGTACCGGGAGCGGAACTCGGCGAGACGATCGCGAACCGGGTACATTCCGGAACGGGTCGGACGCGATGGTCGCGGAGGAGTGCTCCTCCTTCGAGGAAAGTCCGAGCTCCACAGGGTAGACTGCCAGGTAACGCCTGGGCGCCGCGAGGCGACGGACAGGGCCACAGAAAACAAACCGCCGGAGCCCGCGCGAGCGGGCGAAGGCAAGGGTGAAACGGTGGGGTAAGAGCCCACCGCCCCGAGCGTAAGCAAGGGGGCACGGCAACCCCCAGTCGGAGCAAGGCCAAATAGGCGGCGAGGTGCGACCCGCACCGTTGAGCCGCGGGTAGGCCGCTCGAGGTGGCCGGTGACGGCCATCCCAGATGGATGACCATCCCCGAAAGGGAACAGAACTCGGCTTACGTGCCGACCCGTACCCCCGGCCTCGTCACCACGAAGCTGGGGGTTCGACCTTACTGCCTGGGGGAGATGCCATGCTGCGAGTAGTCACCCTTGCTTCACTCCTCGCGGGAGCGGGTACGCTGCTGGACTCCGCGCCTGCCGCTGTTACCGCTCGATATCGAATCCAGAGCCACACGCAAACCGTGGTCGATCTGTCTGGCTTCGGGGTACCCAACCAGGACATCGGCGTGGATATGACGGCATGGATCGCGGTGACGGTGAGCGACACCACCGGCGGGCGTGTCCTTCACACCGTGCTGGATTCCGTGGTGTACGAGGGTGGCGCTCCCAATTTCAGCACCGAAGCCGCCAACAGCGCGAGAGGCGGGACGTTTCATGGACTCCTGACTCCCGACGGGCGGGTGAAGGACATCAAGTTCACTCCACCCGATAACGTGTTCCTCGCCGCGGTGCGTGAGATGCTCCAGGTCGTGCTGGCACGGTACAAACCCGGCGCGCAACCCGGTGAGCGGTGGCAGGATACCCTCGAGATTGCCACCTCTGTGGCCGGCTCGAACACGGTGTCGAAAGCGACGGTCGATTACGTGGCGATCGGTCCGGAAACGGTCGCCGGCACTCCGGGGCAAAAGTTCGAGAGCAAAGCGGCCTACACGATTACCGGGACCATCGACGCGCCCCAGATGGGGGCGATGGAGGTTTCGGGAACGGGGGAGGGAACCGGCACCCACACGGTTGCGGCAGACGGGCTTTATGGCGGGGGCACTTCAACGGCGAAACTGAACCAGGTGCTCCGGACCGCGATGGCTCCGCTTCCGATTCCGGTGACGACGACCGCGACAACCCAGGTCACGCGGCTGCCGTAGGAGCGTCCGGTTGGAGGGAGAGGGCGTTCCATCGAAAGCGAGGACAGCTCGCACCTGGATCGGCCGGATCCTGCTGGCCGCCGTTGTGGTCCCATTCTTCTGGGTCTGGTGGGTCTGGCCGCCCCCGATCTGGTATCGCTGGTTCTGGCCTCGCGAGACCGCCTTCATGGCCCTGCGCCACTATGAAGCTCTCGCGACCGGGTCACCAACGCTCCGTGTCTACCAACCGGTTTCCCTGCGGACCGTTTCTCCCATCCTGCGATCGGCCGTTCTGGCCGGCGAGGACCAGCGATTTCTGGAGCACGACGGGATTGACTACGTCGAGCTGCGCAAGGCCATCGGATATCGTCGCGATTCCTTCTCCTGGCTCGACGCGAGCGATCGGGCCGAGCTCGAGCGGGCGATTCGACGATCCTGGAGCACCCAGGGGGGCCTCCGGGGGGCCAGCACGATCACCCAGCAGTTGGCGAAGAATCTGTACTTGTCACCCTCTCGAAATCCGCTCCGCAAGCTGAAAGAGCTCGTGACTGCCTGGCGCCTGGAGCATTGGCTCGGGAAGGAGCGAATCCTCGAGCTCTACTTGAACGTCGCCGAGCTCGGGCCGGGGATCTGGGGCGTCGAAGCGGCCGCGCGAGAGTATTTCGGGAAAGGTGCCGGTCAGCTCTCCCTGGAAGAGGCAGCCGCCCTCGCCGCAACGTTGCCGTTTCCGCGAAGCTCGAACCCGGAACACCGTCCCGGCCGGATGCGGTGGAGGCAGAACATGATCATCCGCTGGCTCCGAGGCGAGCCGGTGGAGATCCCCCGGGCGCCGGTGCTCGACACGATCCCGCTGCGCCTCGATACCATTCCGATTCGACTCGATTCTATCCGGATCCGGCTGGACACCGCGATGACCAAACCGGACACCTTGCGGAGACTGGACAGCCTGCAGAAAAAACTGGATTCCCTGCGGAAGAAAACCGATACGCTACC
>Ga0187892_10005417_pt1 | contig 20070 bp, 15 predicted proteins | sample MA1701073metaG_FD_139345 | JGI IMG/M metagenome (GOLD analysis project Ga0187892, IMG submission 139345) | Bio-ooze microbial communities from a basaltic lava cave in the Kipuka Kanohina Cave System on the Island of Hawaii, USA - MA170107-3 metaG ...
GAGCGAAGCCATCGGAAGGATCGTGGACGAGATGAATCAACACTGGTCCCCCGATTCTTCTTCGACCGGCTCCCGATTTCGAGTTTCGGTATCTCATTTGATCGGAGCGGAGGTTTCTCTCTCTGAAACCGGACGAGTCTCGGAAGCACTCAGTCGCGGGGGATCGGCCATGCTGCTTCTGAATTGGCCGAGGTCAACGAAACACGCCATCACCCTGCTAAAGATGAATGAAACACACTTGTGGGGATTTGATTCTCGGCTTCGGCTTTACTACAAACCTCCGGCGCGCGAAGGAGTGACGTTTTTGGGGAAGCCGGGTCAAACCAGGCAGGCTAATTTTCGCATTTTGACCGAGCTTGCGGGGTCCGAGGATGACAGTAAGTGGGGCACGCTCGGCTCGATTCCCAACAGGGAGGCTGTGACCCTTGTTCCCCTTTAGCACAGGGGGGGAAACGGGGGTCATGCCGTGTGAGAGAAGGTATACGTGCCACTGTGTGGCACCCCGTGAGACTAGGATAGAATAGAGATTATGGATAGGTAATTTCAGGAGACAAACACCCGTGTTCGACACCCCGGCAACCGAGATTCTGAAGCGGTGTTCCAACGCCAGCCAAGAGGATTCCGACGCCGTTTTGAATCTTCTTGCCGCATACAAATGTGCTCTCACCAGCCACGAATCTCAAAACACTCGACTGGCCAATACCCGCGACCTGGATTCCTTCGTTCATTGCATCTCGGAGTTCACCAACCGCACGCCGATGGATATCATGCTAAACCTTCCCAACATCGTCACGCGAGCCAAGGCGATATGGTACAGGGACTATCTTCGATCCTGCTTCAGCAATCGAGGAAAGCCCTTCGCCGGATCGAGCGTCAACCGCAGGCTCGCCAGTCTCAGTTCGTTGTGGAAAGAGTTTGTGGCGGCTTCTCTTTGCCCCACCAATCCATTTCGGGGATTGCGTGCCGACGATCACCGTTGCGATCCAACCCCTGCGTTGAGCCTGGAAGATCAAAACCGGCTCATTCAAGCGCCCGACTTTGAATCGGCCACGACGCCTTATCAGCGGCGACGGCTACTCCGAGATAAGATATTGTTGGCTCTTCTTTTCGTGCATGGTATCCGAAGAGAGGAAGCGCGACTTCTGAAGTTCTCCGACATCGGCACCAATCAAGGCTACTATGTATTCACAGTGAAGGCCAAACGCGCCCAAATCATTACGCATCGCTGCCATCCCAAGGTCTTTCACTACTTGCAAATCTATCGAGCCGAATTCATGCCTGACGACGGTTATGTATTTCGAGGATTCGCCCACAACGGAAATTCCAAGGCCGGAGAACCGATGTCTGCGCAAACGATCACGTACATCGTCAAATGGTGGGCGCGAAAAGTAAAAATTTCTCAGAACGTGTCGCCGCATGTAGGCCGCGCTACAGCGATCACCCATGCGTTGCGCCACGCTCCGATTCAAGTTGTAAGTCAAGCAATAGGCCACGCTTCCATCTCGTCAACGCAACGCTACGACCGCACGAAGAGCCGGTTGGAAAAAGGAATCTGCACCCTGCAAGATTGTGAGGTGTAACCTTGCAATTCCAAACAGTTCATCGGCACGACCGAGGTCGAACGCGATTGGATCAATCGGCGATGTTCTTTCAACAAGTAGACCTATGATTCCCGGACATTCGGAGATTCGGAAATAATCCCTTGAGGGAAGGGGGTTGACTCCGAAACTTCAATTCCCCTACGCCGTGTGTTTTTTCTCAATCCCGATCCGAGAGAAAAATCTCCGAATCTCCGAATGTCCGGGAAAGCCGATACCTCATCCCTCCCGGCTTCGTAACGAAAATCACGCGGATCGAACAGCAAGATTGCAATTCTCACCCCCGACCTCAGTATGAAAAAGATGATGCCGTCGGGAGAAGTTCGCACCTCCCCCCGACGGCACCGATCCGATTGAGGAACCGCGTCAGATTGCAATGCGGTGCATGTTGAGCGGCTTCCGCACGGGGCCGGTCGATTCCTCTTCATGCGGAACACGCAACGATTGGCCATTCGGCGAACCGCTGGTAATGGGCCATCTCTCTATCTTGGCCCCCTGAGACAGTTCGCCGTCAATGTCGAAGCGATACCGTTTCTTATTGGTTGTGGCGTCGTTCTCGATTCTGAGCACCGCCGACACGCCTTCGTCGATCGGTAGAACGCGATCCTTAAATGCTCCCAGGTGGCGGCTCATGGCGACTGCCGCTCCCTTGGGTCCACGCGAGGCGATAGTCGGGAAAAGATCGAAAGCGCCGGCCATATCAACGATCTCCCGTGCTTCCAACCATTGATTGTGCCGATTCATGGTATGAATCGCCAACACGAGCTTGACGATTTCATCGGTATCGTCGGACATCATCAAGGCACTTTCATCCCAGTTGGCGACGAAGCCGTCGATCCCGTTGAAGGCCAGAATGCTACCGACGATTTGCGACCAGTCGCCGAACCGCGTGGGACGTATCTCCGCCATCGGGCAACCGGCCGCCCGCCACGGAACCACCATGCCCACCAACTCCTCAAGGATCGCCCGGCGATGCTCAAGCACGTAACCGTCCAGATTGGATCGCTTGAACTTGCGTTGCTCCGCCGGACCCTCGAAATACAAGTGGATGGGGATGCACCGAGTAGCCAAGTCCTTGGAGAGTCCGCTGTTGTTAAGGGTCAACACGAAAAGGGCCGTGTTGGGCATACTAATTTCCTCATTGGTACCCAGCCGCCGGAAATTCAGCATCGTTCCGGTGACCGATCGGTCGAGGGCCGCACTCTTCACCACGGTCACGTCGATGTTGTCGATGAGGATCACGTTGTCCCCGTGATTGACGCGGGTCGCCAACTGCTTCTCGAACTCGGCTCCGTCCGCGGTGTAAGTGATGGGATGCGGCGGACGACCATCGACCAGGATGGATATGATCGTCGCCATCAGGGTCTTACCCACCGAGCGTTGATTGCCGTTGATGACAATCGCGGGGTGTTTGCCGATGAACTGCGGCATCAGAACTGCCGTCAGGAGCATACCGAAGAAGTTAGCCCGATCCGTTGCCGGATCACGCCACGCGAATTCTTCGCAGATGACATCCAGGTGCGACCTGTCCGACGCCGGTGTGACCTTCGGACCGGCATAATAGAAGCCGGTTGCGGGATGGTACCGCGGTTCGATCAGATTGAAGGCACCGTCAAAGATAGGAATGCGGCTGTAGTGATTCAGCACCGGCAATCGTGCTCGCTGAGCCGGGGCGTGTTTCAGCCGCCGAAAGAGGTCATAGGGCGGAGACTGAAAAACGAACTCCGGGATCGGATCGCCTTTCTCATCAACGCTCTTGTCGCTCTTGACTCGTCTGGCGAATTCGACGTATCCATCCAAGGCCCCGCCGAACTGATCGGCGTTGTTGATAGCGAAGGCCTCTTCAAGATCGGCAACCCAGATGTCGGTTCCTCGCCGGAAGAACCTCTGGGTTCCCGCGAGAACATTCGCCAGCATAGCGGTCCGCACCGTGAAGGGCCTGCGGTTGCGGATCACCACGATTGTGAACTCGCCGACATTGACGACTTCGTCGTCTTCTTCGTAGGTAATCTCGGGTTCAAAAGCGATCGCCTTATCGAGGACTTCGGTCTGCAATTGCTCCGCCGTCTTGCCGCTGGCGAACCAATCAGCGGCGTCGAACCCCGACGGCGAGCCTTCCGGCCACGACGCGATCGAAACCTTGATGCCGGAAGCGGCGAGAATCGAGGCGGCTCTTTGTGCTCCTTCACGTCCCGGATCGTCGAAGTCGTAGAGGACAATGACGTGTTCAATCCCAAGTGCCAGGAGCCATTCGGCCCATTCACGTTTGAACGTTCCAGCGCCGCCCGTGCCGGTCACGACCACAAGTCCGTGCTCGTACATCACCAAACAGTCACGTTCGCCTTCCACGAGCACGATCGACTTGGTGCCTTGGGGAAGCTGGTTCAGCGGAAACAGAGAGGTTCGCATACCCGAGTACACCGGAAGTATCTTGTATTCCTTGGCCTTCGGCTTGTACCCACGGACGGCAAGGAGTTTGCCGTCGGCATCGTGAACTGGTATCCAGACTCGCTCATCGCGGAAGCAATGATCCGGTTGGCCTTTGCCGAAGCCCAAGCCAAACCGAATTGCGGTCGCTTGCGAGATGCCCACGTTCTCCCGAAACCACGCATCGGTCGCGGGATCGGTGCGAACTCGATCTTGAGCTATCTCAAGGCAAATCGCTACGTCATCCCAAGGAACTTCATCCGATGCGGGCCTTTTCTTGGGATCGCTCTTGGTGACGGCTGGTGACTTTTCGCCCTGTGCGGAGACTGCCAAAGAGACGGTTGGCTTTTCGATCGGGCCGTTCACCGTGAGCCATTCAAGGACTTGCTCGTCGGAGTAGTTCAATGCTACCTTCACGGCTTCAGTAAGATTGCCGCGACTTGAGCAGGCACGACATTGCCACCAGCCGGTTTCGACATTCACCGAGCATGATGGATGCTCGTCCGGGTGCTTGGGATCGAGGCATCGGACCGTAACCCAGCCGTTCGACGCCGTTTGCGGCAACTCTCGCCCAAGACGACGATACACGTCGCGAACATCTACTTGCTTTCTACTTTCATTCATCGCTTGTTTTCCATTTTGAGGCCGCTGCGGGGCGTAGGACTTGCTTACCTTACCTCGCAGCGGCTTTGACCTTGGCAGACCTTGCACCGCGATCACGGGAAGGTCACGCCGTTTCACCAGCGGAACCGATTCGTTCCGCACACTGACAATCCCGACTCAAGGTCGGGACAGGTTGGCCGTATCTGCAAAATGGAATACCGTCGCAGAGAAGTGAATAAGAGGTAGGCCGAAGAACAACCGCTGCACCTTGTCGGCCCAAAGGCCGAACCTTCAACACTCTCACCTATGTCATGGTTTTCATCTCCTTCCTATGCGAAGCCATTCAGCGGCATGGGGCATAAACTCAAAAGCACGCCGTATTTTTCCGTCAATTCCATATACTGAACACGATGACGAGGGGATTTACGCGAAATCGGAGCGGCGTCTTCATTCTGGCGACCGACTGCAAATCAGCTCTCCAAAACGTCTCTCCGGGATCGGTCCAAAGTCGGCCCTAACATTTCCGGCTTCTTTAACGATGCGTTTGAGACGACAACGAGTGTAATTCCGTTATCGGACAATGCACAGGGAGTCTGCGCGATCGTCGATGATACGAGTGAATCGGTCATTCATCTTCGGCTTCTGCCATGTCATGTATCCATTCACGGAGATCGGCCTCATAGTTGCTGCCCGGCAGAGTTTCCACAGGCGGATTTGGACGTTTCTTGCGATCACGCTCGCGCCGTTCAGGCAAGAGCCGAATCCATTCCGGTAATTCGGCGGATTGAGCGGCCTGTTCAAGACCGTCCGCAATGCGCCCGAGCAAATCCCCGATATTGTCCACTCTCGTGCGACAGGTTGTTTCAATCGCATCGACCAAGTCCGCGATCGCATCGACGCTTTCCTGATTCCTGACACAAAACGCAATCAGCTTGTCGATGATCGGAAGCGCTGCATACGCGACCGCTCGATACTCGCTGGGCGGCATCGTGGGGTCGAGGCCCGTCATGGTGCTTGCCGCTTGGCCGTTTTTCAATTCGAGGAGTAACGAGCCGCTTACCGGCCTGTTGGTATCGAACTTCTGTTGGAGCGTCAGTGTGTGCCGGGTTGATCCGTCCTTGTAAGACGCAATCACCGTTTGGGGGCGTCGAGCCTGCGATATCGCATCAAGAAACTGCTTGACATCCTGGTACGGTTCGAGTTGCCAAATGAACTCGACGGAGTTGAAAATGCGGATCGCGTCGCGAACATATCTTTCGCTGCGGTTCAGCAACCGGGCGTAGTACCGGTCCCACTTGGGGCCAGGTATGGTGTGGGCCTGTATTTTCTGGTGCAGCCTTTTGAGGCGGTCGAGTAACTCGCCGAGGCGGTAATAGAGCAGCAGGGTATGTCGCTCGCTACGACGTATTTGGGAGAGGCATTCCCGTACGGAGCCCCGCAAAGTCTTTCGTGCCCAAGCGAACGCCAGCTTGTTCTCCCATTGCTCTTGTTCATTGGATTCTCTGTGGGCTTCGATATGCGGGGGAAAATCACCCTTGCTTGCGGGGTGCTTCCAACGCGGGATATACCTCCGCTCGATGGTCGCCAACGGGGGCATCGACACCCAATCGGGAAGTTGATTCAGGCGAACAGCCTTCTTGTCGTACCAGCGTTGCCCTTCGTAGGGATTTCGAATTTCGGACAGGTTCCCGATTTCCATGCGCTTGAGTAATCGTGCGTAGGCTGCGGCGGCGTCGATGTCGTGAAGTAGGGCGGCGTATTCCCAGTAGTCACCGTTCGCGCCGCAGGTGCACTCGAAACGCGACTCGAATCGCCATATTCGGCAACGGTGCTCGCCACTCAAGGTAGCTGCCTTCGGGCAAGGGACATTAAAAATATCTGGTTTTCCCGGGTGGCCTGGTGGTGCCAATAAACCGTCCTCGGTAAGGTAGGCGCGAACCGCTGCATGGCAACCGTCGGGGATCGCACGCGGAAACGTCTCGTGCTTGGCTACGTCGATCACAGAATCCATAGTTTGCTCCTTGTTCAAGCTCTTCAAGTTGGATATCACGGATTACGCCTTCCGCGATATCCAACTTGAAGAGCTTTGCTCAGTATCCTGGTCCTCTAATCAAGCCAACACGACCGCATCCACGTTTCGACATCCGATCGCCGATAACGAAGCGTGGCGTTCTTGGCCTTGCCGAATCGAAACGGCTTGATTCCCGCCCGGTCCAAGTGCCTGCGGACCGTGACACGGGTCAACGCCGTCCTCCCGGCGATCCATTTGACCGACACGAGTTCCTGTTCTGCGGGATGGTTCACGGAATCCCCGTGCGTTTCCTCGCCGCCTGCTCCCATGCAATCCGACATGCTTGACACTCCTGTTTTTTCAGGCTGAGCGGCATGAGGTGGGTTAAGAGGTCGCGAAAGCCAAAGTAGAAATGCCTGCCCTCACCTTATTCGTAGCAAACGAAATAACGAAAGGCCAAGGGCGAAAATGCTGAAATTCTGAGTCCGATAGAATCGTCCCCCTACCCGTCCGAGTGGCGTTTCAAATCTCGCGGGCTTCGCCGAAATAATGACGCTCGATCGCTGCACAGGCCGTCGCGACGACGCGAGGGTTGCGCTTCACATAGTGGTCGGACATGCCGCTGCGATGCCCGGCCAGGACCTTGGCGTGCTTTTCTTCGACCCCTTCCGCGTTGAATGCCGCTGAGTAGGCACCATCGCGTATATGAGCGAACTGCACCGACTTCGGAAGCCCGCAGGCGTCGCGGCGTCGAGTGAGGTTTCGGGTGATATGGTTGTCGCTGAACGGTGCTCCACTTCGTGAAACAAACATGTACTCGGATTGGTGTGGGTTCGCAGCCTGGTATTCACGGATCGCGTTGATCGTTCGACGCCAAAGTACGGCGACACGAAGCACGCCGGTCTTTCCCCGATCCATCACAAGCGTCCCTTCATCAAGGTCGATGTCGGACTTCTTCACGGCAGCCACTTCGCTTGGATACATCGCGGCGTTGAGGGCGAGTAGGAAGATCGCCTTCCACTTGGGTTCGTCCTCGACCGCCTCGATGAGTTTGCGGTAATGCTCGACGGCCATCGGTTCGGACCTGACCGATGCCTTCTCCGGTGGCGTGAGCATCGCACAAAGAGCGAGGACCCGCTGCAATTGCTCCTGATCCTTGCCGCGTTTCATCGCGTAACGAAACACCGTCTTGGGGCAGGTGAACCGATGAAAAACATACGTCGGCGATTTCCCCTTGTTGTACGCCTTGAACACCAAGTCGTGATAGCGGTTGATCGCGTCGGCGGTGATTTCCCGCACGGTCTTGACCTGCACGCACTTCACGAATTCGTCCCACATTCGCCGCATTTTTCGCTTCCAATGCGGCGACATCTTCATTTCCCGGTTGAAGTACAGATCACCGGCCTCCTTGAGTGGTAGCGATGGAGCGGGAGGCTTCAATTGCTCGAACCACGCAAGCTGTTCAATGTCGAGTTCGAGAGCGGCCTTGCGGCAGTCGGAGAGGATCAAATCACGGATGAACTTGCGGTAGCGGGCGATGTAGGTTTTCACCAGATGTTCGGTTCGACGATCCCGCAGCTTTTCGTGGAACATCGAGACCCAAATCGAATCGGCAAGCGGCTCCTCTTTGACCTCCTGCTCCCAGGGTGTACCGGCATTCAGTTGCTTCCATCGCTCGAACTTGGCGACGGCCTTCCGCTCGGATTCCACGTCATCCTTGCGAACGGTGCCGAAATAGGGTTCAGACTTGCCGGTGGGATAGAGCCGCCAGACGGTCGGCTCACGTTTCGACCCGGTTTCGATGACGACTTTTCGGACCCCCTCGACGACTTCTTTCCACATGGTCACGTAGGGGGCTTGGGGTTTGCGACCGCGCTTGGCCATGACGAATTCCTTCCAGAATCCAGCCTACTCATCGGCTGATTTCTAGAAAGAATTCTAGATAAAAGTTCGATATACATCAATCAACGAACTGGAGGCGGGGGGAATCGAACCCCCGTCCCGCGACGGTTCCGGGCAGGCTTCTACGTGCATAGGTCGGTCGTTTATTCTCGGGCCGCGAACTGCCGGCCGACAGGCTTTTCGCGACCCCAAGCCCGACGAAGTTTCTCGCCGCGGCGTCGTCAGGCGGCCCGCCGCGGCCAGCCTGCTGGCGACGCTACGCGGAATAGCAGGCGTCTTTCGCGCAGCGGGCTACCTGTTGTTAGGCAGCCATGGCATACGAGTAGTTGCCATGTAAAGTTTTTCGCCAGGTTTTTTACGAGGCCTCCTGACAACCTCGGCACGCCACCTACCGTTCCCTCGCCCGGTCGAATCCAATCGCCCCCGGCGGAAAAACATCAAAACGTCGAAACATCAAAACGTCGAAAAAAAAACGAGAGCGGTTATCTTGACGCCCCGTGTCTTATCGGAATTCTATGCTCCTCGACGCCGAAAATCAAAGGCGCAGAAACCCACGGCTTTTGCCCGCACATGGTCACACGTCTGTAATGGCATCCAGATAGGCCGAGGCCAACACAATCCAGGCCAGGAGAACTGCAACGCCGACGCCGAAGGCGATGCCTGCGAGGCCCTTTTTGAAGAACAGGATGCAGATGGCGATGCGGTCTGCAACGGGGCGGACAACTGCGTGGAGGCCACCCAACCCCAGCCAATACGATTGCGACGGCAACGGAATTGGGGAGGCCTGTGACGATCCCGGATGCGGCGTGTGCCGGCTCTACGGCGACCACGTGACGGCCTTCTGCGTCATCGATGTCGGTGAACGTGCTTTGCTGCCTGGACGGCTTTTCTGACCCGTTGCTGTGTCCTACGTGCGATCAGGCCCCCTGCGATGGCGACGGGTATATCGACGTGGGCGACATCATCGCAGAGCTGGACGCCTTCGGGGGCACGTATTTGTGCGGTGAGCCCTGCCCCGGCGGCGCCTGCATCATGCCGGACATGACTTGTGCGGACCCCACGAACACCGGACCGCCGGGATTGTCCAGGACCACCGACTGCTCGCAGGGCGGCACCTACTGCGGCGATTATAGCCTCTGCGGCGACCCCGGCTGCCCGTGAAGAACGTCGCAGTGACCAAACGACGCAGCGACGGAGGTGATCGTCTTTTCCGACCCCGGAGCGGAAGCGACGGGTTAAGACGAAGGCCGAGCGAACCGCGAATCTGAAGTTCACCCGACCCCCGCGATAGCGACGGAGCTGACGTTCGTCTTCCGGTTCGCGCGGAGATCTCCCGAACCGTCAACGCTTGCTAACCAAACAATCCGGCGGTTGTCTCTTTCGACGAGGGCCTCAGGTCACACCGTCGGCGGTCGGCGGCGTCCTGGCGCCAAACGTCATACGAAGGAGACCCAAAATGCAAAAAATCGTCAGGTTGGGTGCGGTTGCCGCTCTTGCGATTTCCTGTTCGGGCTGCATCGTCGTCGCCAAGACGCGGGGGCCGCTTATGGGGCCCTGCTGCGGCCGACAGGCCGTCGCCGTGGACGGCGGCCTTTACGTGGTCGATGTTTGTAGCGGGGAGGTTTCCAAAATCGAGCCGAAGGCGGTCAGCGAGGCCGGGCCATTCACGGTCATCGAGCACTGCGGGACCCACGATATCATCATCGACGACGATTGAATAATAAATAAGGAACCGGCAAAAGGGAGGAGTAGACGGTCCCCATCGGGTGCCATCGCCAAGCGCAGCGCGGCCTTGCTCCGCCAAATGAGTTGTTGGTTCTCATGCCCGCGCTAACCCCGCCGTTGGGGAATCGCCGCCGACTGGTTAACATGTGCCGAATCGGAGTTTACCGTTGCGACCAATGACGAAACACCCGTGGTTTGCATTGGCCGTGTGTCTGGCAATGGGGCAGGTTGGCGTGCGCCCCGCCGACCGGCTGGTTGTGCACGAGTGGGGGACGTTTACCTCGTTGCAAGACGAAGATGGCCGCACCATCGGAGGCATCAACAGCGACGATGAGCCGGTGCCCTTGTTCGTTCACGATCTGGCCCGCGACTTGATCGTGGGCAATCGCGTCCAAGGGGCGCCGCGGTGTCATCCGCATGTCACCTTGCGGCTGGAAACACCCGTCGTCTACTTCCATCTGCCCCCCGGCATGGAGAGTCTTGTGGTCAATGTGCGGGTCGCTTTTCGCGCCGGCTGGCTCACCCAGTTTTATCCGCGGGCCGAGGCCGACGCCCCAGGCTTGAAATCGGGCGAGTTCCGCTTCGGCCCCCTGACCAACGAGACCCTCAGCACGCTGCACTGGAACGGGCTTCGCGTCGGCGGCACGGAGGTCGGCGTCGAATGCGCCGACCGCGTCTGGACTGCGCCGCGCGCCGTCCGCGCCGATTCCGTTACGACCCCACATGGCGACAAGGAGCGGTTTCTTTTTTACCGAGGTGTCGGCCACATCGAATCACCGATTCGTGCCCGCCGTGGGGAGTCGGGACAAACACTTATCCTTCACGGTCAGATACCGTCAGACCTGGACAACGCGAGTCCCCTGGCGATTCCGGTCGGATGGCTGACCGAGGTTCATCCCGACGGCAAAACGGCTTTTCGGCGGCTCGAATCCCTGGAGTTAACCGCCGGCGCCGAGCGGCTCCTGGCCCGCACTCCGGCGACTTTTGAGGAGCGCGAGTTTTCGTCCGAAAAAGGAAACGCCCTTCGCGAAGAGATGCACGCGGCCCTGGTTCGTCAAGGGCTGTTCGGCGACGAGGCCAGGGCCCTTCTGGAAACCTGGCAGCTCTCCTACTTCGACAGCGCGGGGTTGCGGTTTTTCTACATCGTGCCGCCGGCGTGGACGGACCACTACCTGCCGTTGGAGATTTCCGTGCCCGCCGAGCTCGTCCGCGTCATGGTCGGGCGGCTGGAGCTGGTGACGCCGCGGCATCGCGAGTTATTGCAGCGCCTTGGCCGAATGGCCGGACCGATCACCGAGCCTCAAGCGTGGGTGGAATGTCACAAGCGCTACGACCAATTGGGCCGATTTCGCAATGCCTTGGTTCTCGATGAGGCCCGGCGGCGACCGACGGATACGCTGCTGAATTTCATCGAAAAAGGCCAACTTCAGGCATACGAAATCCCTAGCCCCTGACTTAATCGCTCCGCGTTGGATTTGGACTTACCGCAGCGCCTTTCGATAGCCGAAATGCCTATTTCCGAATGCGTGACGCCTTGAAAGCGGGGCGATACAATTAGGCGAACCCCAATGAGGGACGGCGACAATGTCCGCGGCGATGAAACTGAAAGAACTTCTCCACGAGAACACCATGCCTTCGGCCCCGGAGCTGGTGGTCCACGGCGAGAACGGGCAGTTGCGGTGCCTGGCCTGCGGCCACCGCTGCAACATTCTGCCGGGCCGAAGCGGCGTCTGCCGTGTGCGTTTCAATCATCAGGGCGAGCTTCGCGCCCCGGCCGGCTACGTGGCAGGCGTACAAGTCGACCCCATGGAAAAGAAACCGTTCTTTCACGCCTTCCCGGCGCGGGATGCGGTATCGTTTGGGATGTTAGGCTGCGATTTGCACTGCAGCTATTGCCAGAACTGGGTCACCAGCCAGGCCCTGCGCGACGATGCCGCCGTTTCGCGTCCGAATTTCGTTACCCCCCAACGGCTGGTCGAGCTGGCCCTGCGGCACAAAAGCCCGGTTCTAGTGAGTACGTACAATGAGCCGCTAATCACCGCCGATTGGGCGGTGGAGATTTTCAAGCTGGCCAAGGCCGAAGGCATCCGCGGTGCCTTCGTCAGCAACGGCAATGCCACGCCGCAGGTCCTGGAGTTCATCCGCCCCCACGTGGACCTCTACAAGGTCGATCTCAAGAGTTTCGATGATCGCAATTACCGCAAGCTGGGCGGCGTGCTGGCCAACGTACTGGACACGATCCGCAACCTGGTTCGCATGGAATTCTGGGTGGAGATCGTGACCCTGGTGATTCCCGGATTCAACGACTCCGACGACGAGCTGAAGAGAATTGCCGACTTTTTAGCGGGCGTGTCGATCGATATACCGTGGCACGTCACGGCTTTTCATCCGGATTATAAGATGACCGATCCGCCGCGCACGCCAGCCGCGACCCTGATTCTCGCTCACCAAATCGGCAAAGCCGCGGGATTGCGCTATGTGTACCCCGGGAATCTCCCCGGCGTCGTGGGCACTCGCGAGAACACGACTTGCCCGACGTGCGATAAATGGCTGATCCGACGCCGGGGGTTCGTGGTTGAAGAAAACCGCATGGCCGGTTCAGCCTGCCCATTCTGTCAAACGCGGATAGCCGGCATGTGGGAGGAGCACCCTCCAATGCGTACCGAGGGCTGCGGAATCCCCCTGCCCCTGGCGGTTGGAAACCCCTCCGACTGAACCCTTCGTGCCAACGGGGGGGACAAAGTGCGCCGCCCCGCTAGGTTGTGCTCTATGGTGCTAATTTATAATTCAGCCGAATGCCGGCTGTACTTGGCGGACTTCCGCTTCGTGCCGACTGCCTCGACATGTCGTCCATCTGCGCTGATGTCCGGGGACTCGCGGCGAATGCGATGGGCGTCGCGCGTTCCAAACAGGGAATACAGCGCAGGTAGCACAAGCAGCGTAAGCAAGTTGTCCGCCAAAACCCCAGCGATAACCACGGTGGCCAACGGCCTTTGCACTTCCGCACCGACGCCGGTGTTCAAAGCCATGGGAACGAATCCCAAAGCAGCAACCATCGCTGTCATGAGGATCGGTCGAAGGCGAATGATGCGAGTTCGCTGGATCGCGTCATTAACGGCCATTCCTTCGGCGATTCTCTGTCGAATGGTGGAGACAAGTACGAGACCGGTTAGCATCGAGACGCCAGACACGGCGATGAATCCAACCGCCGCCGAGATCGTGAAATCCAACTGGCGTACCCAAAGCGCCACCACGCCGCCCAATGCCGCGAACGGGACACCCGTCAGCACGATGAGCGAGTCTCGAATGGTTCCGATGCTGAAGTACAGCAGCAGAAAGATGGTTGTGATGACGATGGGGACGATCACGTACAACCGCCGCGTCGCGCGTTCTAGATGCTCAAACTGGCCGCCGAAAGTCACGTAATATCCGGGAGGCATGGGCACATCTTCCCCAATCCGCTGACGGGCCTCAGTAACGAAACCGCCCAGATCCCGGCCCCGTACGTTGCTTTGAACGACGATTCGTCGCTTGCCCCAGTCCCGGTGGATGACCGAAGGGCCCTCGGTCTCTGAGATACGCGCCACGCGAAACAGCGGAATACGTTCGCCGGATGGCGTGTGGATAAGAACGTCGCCAAGTGCGTCGGGATCGTTGCGATACTGGTCGGCCAACTCCAAGGTCAGGTCGAACCGCCGCTGGTCCTCGCGAACCTCTCCGACCTTGATTTCGCCAAGAGCCGCGACCATTTTCAAGACGTGGTCCGCAGGTACGCCATACCGAGCGATCGCGTCCTGATCCACGCGGATCTCCAGCACCGGCGACCCTGTAACCTGTTCGGTGGAGATGTCCTGGGCCCCGGGGATCGACTCGACGATACTTTGAACCTGGGAAGCGAGAGTACGGAGTCGGTCGAGATCATCGCCAAAAACCTTGACTCCGACGTCGGCACGGACTCCGGCGATCATCTCGTTGACCCGCATCTCGATAGGTTGCATGAAGATGGCTTTCACGCCTGGAAGCAGTCCCACGATGGCGGACATCTGCTCGGTCAATTCCGCTTGCGTCTTGGCCTTGGTCCATTTTGCGCGCGGGTGCAGGGTGATGAATACGTCGTTCTGCTCAAGTCCCATGGGATCGGTGGCAACGGCCGGTGTGCCGAGCCTCGTCCATATATATTGAATCTCATCCGCGTAATTCTTGAGGAGATAATTCTCAATCCCTGTGTTGTAGGAGACCGACTGATCGATGGAAATTCCGGCCAGGCGGACAATGTTGATGGCGATTGCTTCTTCGTAGAGACGCGGAATGAATGCGGTTCCCAAGTGCGACGCCAGAACAGCGCCGCCGGCGATGAGAGTCATGCCAAACAGGACGATTGTCCACCGGAACTTGAGGGCGGCGTATACGACGGGCCGGTGAAGCCAGTGGGCGAAGCGAACCAGCCAGTTGTCCCTTTCCTGCACGCGGCGATTCAGCACGAAGCTACACAAGACGGGGGTAAGAGTAATGGAAAAAATCAGCGAGCTCATCAAGGCGAAGATGACCGTCAATGCCATGGGGCGGAAGAGCTTTCCTTCCACGCCCTCCAACAGAAGAATCGGCAGGAAGACAACCGTGATGATCATCTCGCCGAACATGGTGGGCTTTCGGACTTCGATGGCCGCGTCGCGAATGACATCGGCGATCGGCGTGCGGGCGCCGTGTTCATTGTCATGACCAATTCGTCGCACGCTGTTTTCAACGATGATCACGGAACTATCTACAACCAAGCCGAAATCAATGGCGCCCAAGCTCAACAGGCTTGCGGCGATTCCGAACTGCGTCATGAGGCTGAAAGAAAACAGCATGGCCAGGGGAATCGCCAGGGCAACGATCAGGCCGGCGCGGAGATTGCCAAGGAAGGCGAAGAGGACGGCGATGACAAAGAGTGCCCCCAGAAGCAGGTTCTCCTCTACAGTGCGGATGACGTGATGAATCAGATCCGTGCGGCGGTAAACGACCTGGACATCGACGTTGTCGGGAAGCGATCGACGAACTTCGTCGAGCCGGGCATCGAGCCGAGTGGTCACGTCATGGCTGTTCTGGCCCATGAGCATGAAACCCAGCCCCAGCACAGCTTCGCCGCTTCCGTTTGCCGTTACCGCGCCCCGGCGAATCTGATGCCCCTCGCGGACATCGGCAACCTCGCGGATTCGAATCGGCGTACCGTCTTCGGCTTCAATGACCGCACTGGCGATCTGTTCCGGCGTCGTGGTGAGAGCGATACCGCGGACAAGCTGGGATTCGCCGCTCCGTGTAACTTGCCCGCCGCCCACGCTGGCGTTGTTTCTCGACAAGGCTTCGGCGAGGTCGTCGATGGTGAGGCCGTACTTGATGAGGCGACTCGGATCGAAGACGACCTCATACTGCTTGACCAATCCGCCCCAGGTGTTGATCTCGGCCACGCCCGCAACCTGACGAAGCTGAGGGGCGATGATCCAATCCTGGGCGGTGGTGAGTTCGGTTAGGGAGGCCGGATTCTCGCCCTTGCCGACGACCAGGTAATGGAACACTTCGCCCAGGCCTGTCGCCACCGGACCCATTTCCGGTTTCTCAATACCCTCGGGCAATTCAACCGTTCCAAGTTTTTCGCCAACGACCTGCCGAGCAAAGTAGATGTCCGTCCCATCTTCAAAGGTGACGGTAAGCTGCGAAAGACCGAACTTCGAAATAGAGCGGACGTCGAGCAATCGCGGCAATCCGGCGATGCCCGCCTCGAGGGGGGCTGTAATCTGTTGTTCGACTTCCGTCGATGAAAGCGCTGCGGCGACTGTGTTGATCTGGACCTGAACCGGCGTCGTGTCCGGAAAGGCATCAATGGGAAGGTGCAAAAGCGAATGCACTCCCCAGATGACGAATGCGAGCGTGCCGAGCAACACAAAAAAACGGTTGCGTAGCGACCAGCCGATGATCCAATTGAGCATCGCAAGCTCCAGCGCGCTTCAAGAAACGGAAGGGCTATTTCTTCAGGTGGCCGACCTCGCAACAACCGGCACCAATTGAATCCTTTAGAATCTCGTTCTTAAGAATAAAGCTTCCTTTGGTGACGACCGTCTCGCCCGGCTTAAGTCCGTCCATGACCTCGTATTGGTCCCCGGCATCGAAACCCAGCGTGAGCCGGGCGGGTCGAAACACAAGGCCCTTGTCATCGGCCTTGACGAACGCGACATTGCAACAGCCTTCCCACTGTACGGCATCCTTGGGAACCGTGAGCGTCCTGCGGCTACCCCCCGTCGAAATGGCGGCTTTTCCGAACATGTTGGCACGAAGTTGGCCGTCGGGATTCTCCAGCTCGATACGGGCGGCGACAGTGCGGGTTTTTTCATGGATCTGGGTGCTGATCCAGGTGACCGTGCCTTGAAACGTCTTTCCCGGAAGACCATCAAGACGAACCGAGGCTTTTTGTCCGACCTGTACTGAAGCCAGATCGCTCTCCAGAAGATCAACCTTGGCCCACATGACCGTGGTATCGGCAACGGCCAGGAGGGGACGTCCCGAATCCACGAGCTCACCCAAAACAGCGTTCCGCTCGACGACAATGCCCTCGAAGGGAGCGCGCAATTCAAGCAGTGACGACGTGTCGCGGTCCTCCTCGACGGCCTTGAGCTGATCGCTGGAAACGCCGAGGTTACGAAGGCTCTGGCGGGCCTTGTCCAGTTCGATACGACTTTCCGCGGCTTTGGTCTCGGCCTCCAAGGCTTCGCGCTCGGTGCCGATCCCCTTCTCGACCAATACTCGTTCGCGCGCGGCATTGGTTTGCCAAAGTTTTGTAGTCTCCAGGGTCTGAAGAAGGCTGGCTTTCGCGGAGCCAAGTTCGCTCGAATCTACGATTGCCAGGACGTCGCCCTTGCGAACGGTTTGGCCTAAGTCCTTCAGCACCTCGCTGATGACCCCGGGAACCCGCGAGGAAAGTCGGACGTATCGGTTGGCGTTGTAAGCCAGCTCAACGTTCCGCTCGACGACCCGGTCGAGCGGACCGGCATTGACCTGCGCAAAGCCGAACCCCGCAGCTTCGGCTACGTCGGCGCTCGCCAAACGCACGACATTCTTCGACGTGGCGCAGTTGGGCGATGGCTCCCGTTGCCAGCGGTGGGCCACCCCCGCCCCGAGCAAGCGATTCGTCAACGCCTTGACGGCTTCCGGGTTGCACTGACTGCACTGAGATTCGGGTGTGTCATGCTCCTCACACCAGTCTCTCACCGCCTCGAAGGCTGTTTCCAGATAGGGTTTGCACCTGGTGCACAAGGCTTCGGGGACCGCATGTTCCTTGCACATTCCGAGGCGTTCGATTCGCGAGGGATCGCAGAACGGACACTTGGCTTGGTCAATTCTGTGCGGACAAAAGCTCGCTGCCGGCAAGTCGCCGGGCTGGGCCGCGACTTTCGTGGAAACAGTTAATACGCCGCCGGCCGCTAGGATCGCGATGGCTGCGTATCGGTTAGGATTCGATGGAAATCGCATCGTAAAGCTCCGATCAGCCGCCTGTGGGCTTTTTGTTCTTGAGTTCGGGGTTGCACGCGACGCACTGAGATTCGGGCGTTGCGTGCTCCGCACACCAATCGTTTTTGGCCTTGAAGGCTTTTTCCAGGTAGGGCCTGCACTTTACGCAGAGCGCCTCGGCGACGTTGTGCTCTTTGCAGAATCCGTCGGTCTCGATGAGCGACGGCGTACAGAACGGACATTTCGCCCTTTCGATGCCATGCTCGCAGTGGCCGGGCGCGCCAGGCGAGGCAGCCGATGGCTTCACCGCCACGTTATGCCCGGCGCCGGGCTGCGTCTTGCTCTTCAACTCCGGGTGGCAGGTGACGCACTGAGAATCCGGTGCGTTATGCTGCTTACACCAATCCCCCTTCGCCCGAAACGCGGCCTTGAGATAGGGGCGGCATTGATAGCACAATGCTTCAGCTACGCCATGCTCAGCGCAGAATCCGTCAGCCTCGATGAGCTTGGGGGTGCAGAAGGGGCATTTCTCCTGCTTGATCTGATGAGGGCAGCGCGCGGCGTCAGTGCCCATACTTGAAGCGCCTCCTGCCTTGTCGGTAGTTGATTTTTCGCACCCCGCGATTTTCAGGGCCGCGATGGCGAAAACGGTATTCACGATGCAAAAGCGGCTTATCGAATTCATTCTTGGTCTCCGGTTTGGTTCCTTGGGTCTTCGCAAAGGCACCGGCCGCATCGCGCGAACGAAGTGACCGCGAAAGCCCGTTTTCAGTTTTCGTTCACATAAGGTTTCCAGACTCCTTTGGACAAACGCGCAGCCCCACGCCCGTGGGCGCGCATTGTTCGGTCGACAGGGAATCCTTGAGGATCAGATCAGGAGCGGGACGTCGCTAGGAGGGAAGGGAAGATTTGTATCAAGCACGGCGACAGAGGCGGCCGATGACGCCCAGGTACCCAGAGTCGGACTCTGGGCCGGGAGCGCTTCGTAGCTCACTGTGATCAATTGGCACCCATCAAACCTGCCGGAGTCATCCGGGGCTTTGACCGTCGCGTCGCATATGTGAGCGCACGAATCACACCTCCGCGGTTCGGGACTTGGTGCGGGCGTGCTAAGAGGCTCGGTGTGCTTGCAGCATTCGTCGCCGGAGGCCTGCATCTCCGTCGGGCGCTCGCCTGGGAAACAGCAGGCCGTAAGCAAGCCCGCTCGACACAAGCTTGGAGCAACGATCAGCGCCCACAAGGCGGCGATAGTGGCCAGTTTATCGACCATCACAATACTACTCTAACTTTGGGGCCGGTGAAGTCAATTGGCGGTCCATGCAAATATCGGGTCATTTGCCCAACTACATTCTCATTGGAGCGGCTGATTGTCACGGACCGGTAACCGGCACCTTCACCGTAGATTCAGGTGACCCGACGATCGGCAAGCGCTGGCACAGGACCTGAGCCGGCTTCGTCGGACCAGGAAACAAAGGATCGTGCTGCCTCCAGGCGGAACCGCGTCCAAACGTACGTCGAAAAAGCCACCATCCTTGTGTCGATCGGCCGAAACGAGATACTCACGTGTACGGTCTGCAAGGCGATGACCCTGCGGGGAAACAACCGATCACGATCGGGCTGCGTTGGTCAAACCCGGATTCGTCCGCTTCGCGCCTGGTCTACGGGCCAAAGATCGCTACGGCTTATAGAAACCGGGGCGTTCGCGCGCAGTAGCTTCGATAGGCCTCCCCAAACCGCTCATCCAGGGCTCGTTCCTCGGCGAGAATCCACGGAACGCACCCGATCATGAAAAGGGCGGCGATCACCAATGCGGCCGCGGAGCGCCCCAAGAATCCGGCCCCGCAGTAGATCAAGAACCAGCCGAGTACCTGCGGATTGCGCGTCCAACGGTAAACCCCACGGGTGACGAGAACATCGACTTCCAACCCCCACGCCCTGCGAAAGGTGAAAAAGAGGCGCCCTGCCAGGCACACTCCGATCCCGGCCAGTGCAACGGCCGCCCCACAAACCACGGCCACAGTCGTCGAGATCGGCAACGGCCAGATGTGCGCCAAGGCGGCGCCGATTGCGGCACCGCCGGAACCGGCAAAGGCCAGGATCATGAGAGTCAGTGTCCATCCGGACACGCGCCCTCGAGATAATTCCCTCCGGGCCCGCCGGAATGCAGAGGTTCCAAAGCCGAAAAGAAACAGCGCCCCGACTAAATCACCGTGCGCGATTCGTAGCCGCGTTTTCATAGGTTTCACGCGGCAACCCTCCGGAGGTTCGTGGTGTGACCGCGGTTGCGCAGCCGGATGAATCGCCAAACATCGTTCATCAGCA
>Ga0187892_10005418_pt1 | contig 20066 bp, 19 predicted proteins | sample MA1701073metaG_FD_139345 | JGI IMG/M metagenome (GOLD analysis project Ga0187892, IMG submission 139345) | Bio-ooze microbial communities from a basaltic lava cave in the Kipuka Kanohina Cave System on the Island of Hawaii, USA - MA170107-3 metaG ...
CGCGGACCTCGCCGCCTCGCGGCGCATGAAGACCACCCGGGTCGGCGGAGGCCATCCCGGTTATGTGGTGCGCGGGGACCCCGCGCCCGGAGCCCCGGACGCTCCCCGGCCCTCCTTCCAGCAGGACCTCTGGCACTACACCATGGGGCGTATGGTGGACGCGTGCGCGGCGACCGGCGCCCTGCCCTTCTACGGCCCGTTCGGCGCGATCGACGACCCGGTCGGCTGCGAGGACCAGTTCCGCAACGCCTTCCTGATGGGCTGCGTCGGCACCTGGTCGCTGCACCCGTCGCAGATCGAGATCGCCAAGCGCGTGTTCACGCCGCCCGCCGACGAGGTGCAGTGGGCGAAGCGCGTGCTCGAGGCGATGCCGGACGGCAGCGGCACGATGATGCTCGAGGGCAAGATGCAGGACGACGCGACCTGGAAGCAGTGCAAGGTGATGGTCACGCTCGCCGAGCTGCTCGCGGCGCGCGACCCGGAGCTCAAGAAGAAGTACGGGCTTGGCTGACGCGCCGGCCTGGTTCCGGCGCGCGCTCGCCCACAAGCCCGAAGTCCTGCACGTCGAGGTCGAGAGCTGCCCGATCCACTACCTGCGCTGGGGCGAGACCGACAAGCCCGGCATCGTGCTGGTGCACGGCGGCGCGGCGCACGCGCACTGGTGGAGCTTCATCGCGCCGCTGCTCGCCTCGCAGTACCACGTGGTGGCGCTCGACCTGTCGGGCCACGGCGACAGCGGGCGGCGCAAGGAGTATCGGCGCGAGGTCTGGTCCGACGAGGTGATGGCGGTGTCGCGCCACGCGGGCATCGTCGGAGCGCCGCTCCTGGTCGGCCACAGCATGGGTGGGATCGTGTGCATCTCCGCGGCCGCGCGCTTCGGCGACCGGCTGGCCGGGGCGATCATCGTCGACTCGCCCGTGCGCCGGCCCGACCCGGAGTCCGAGGAGGGCACGCGCGGCCGCGCGTTCCGCAATCCGAAGACCTACGGCGACTTCGAGACCGCGGTCGCGAAGTTCCGGCTGATCCCGCCGCAGCCGTGCGACAACGACTGGATCGTCGAGCACGTCGCGCGCCACTCCATCCACCGGACGGAGGCGGGCTGGACCTGGAAGTTCGATCCGGTCGTGTTCCGGCGCGCGAGCCCGGAGTCGATCCAGGAGAACCTCGCGCAGGTGCACTGCCGCGTGGCCCTGATCCGCGGCGAGCTCTCGTTCCTCGTCACGCCCGACGTGGCCGACTACATGTACGAGCTGCTCGACCGCAACGCGCCGGTGGTCGAGATCCCGCAGGCGCACCACCACCTGCTGCTCGACCAGCCGCTCGCGTTCGTGTCGGCGCTGCGCGCGATCCTCGCCGACTGGGAGCACTCGCTGCCGAGGCGGCGGCGCGCCTAGTGTCCCGTCCCAGGAGCTCCGAAGCGGAACTCGCGGCCGGGGCGTCGCGCTCGCAAGGCGCACGAGCGAGGCGAATCTGCTGATTCGTCGAGCGAGTGCAACGCCGCGAGCGCGAATGCACCGGCCGCCGAGAACGCGAGCGAGCTTCTGGGACGGGACACTAGGGTATGATCGCGGCCTCGGGTCGGAGCCGCGGGAGAAACGCCATGTCGCTGCAGGGTCGCGTCGCACTGGTCACCGGAGGGAGCCGCGGGATCGGGCGCGGCATCGCGCTCGGGCTCGCCGAGGACGGCGCCGACATCGCCGTGAACTACCGCAAGGACGAAGCCGCGGCCAAGGAGACGGTGGCCGCGATCGAGGCGCTCGGCCGCAAGGCGCGCGCCTACCCGTGCTCGGTCGACAGCTACGACGACTGCAAGACCCTGGTCGAGGCGGCGGAGCGCGACTTCGGCTTCGTCGACATCCTGGTCAACAACGCGGGCATCGCGAGCCGCGGCAACACGGTCAAGAACACCGACCCGCTCGAGTTCGAGCGCGTGGTGAAGACGCACACCTTCGGCCCGTTCTACCTGGCGCAGCTCGTGATCCCGAAGATGCGCGCGCGGCCGCGCGGCGACATCGTGATGATCTCCTCGGTCGCGACGCTCGGCATGGCGGGCGGCGGCTCGCCCTACAACGTCGGCAAGGCGGGCATGGAGGCGCTGGCGCTGACGCTCGCGAAGGAAGAGAAGAAGCACGGCATCCACGTGAACATCGTCGCGCCCGGTCTGGTCGAGACCGAGATGGGCAAGCGCCTCGCGAAGGCGACGATGGGCGTGTCGGACATCCGCCAGCTCGACGCCGCCATGCCGTTCGGGCGCGTGTGCCAGCCCGAGGACATCGCGAACGCGGTGCGCTTCCTGGTGTCGGAGCGCGCGAGCTACATCACGGGCGAGAAGATCAACGTGTACGGCGGCGGGCAGGCCTGAGACCGCGTCTCACGCCTCGTCTTCGTTGCGCTTCCAGGTCGCGCGCCACGCGCAGATGCGATCGCCGCGCGTGGTGCAGGACAGCTCGTCGACCGCGATGTCGCCGACGTCGTTGATCGCGAGCGTCCCGCGGATGTAGCCGGCGATCAGGAGGCAGAGCTCGTGGCTCGGGGTCGCGAAATCCTGCAGCTCGACGCGCGCGCGGCCCGGCCCCTCCGGCACGCGCTGCATCTTGCCCGCGTCGAACTGGGTCGACCAGAGCGCGAACACGCGGCTGCTCGAGGCCGATCCGCGCAGCAGGTCGCCGTAGAACTCCGCGTGCGAGCGGGCGGCGAAGTCGCCCATGAACGCGAAGGCCTGGTCGCGTCCGGAGCCGAGCAGGTCGGCCGCCACGCCGACCAGCGCGAGCAGGTCCACGAGCGGGTACCAGCCCGAGTTCTTGATCGTCTCGTCCAGGTAGTGCCGGTGCTCGGGCGGAAGCAACGGCGCGGCCTCGAGGCGGCGCGAGCGCAGGAACTTCACGGCGCCGAGCAGCGTCGCGCCCTTCACTCGGCCCATGTCAGTCCTCCCGGTCTTTCCACGACGCGCGCCAGGCGCAGCGGTCGTCGCCCCAGATCCGGCAGCAGATCTTCTCGACCGCCAGATCGCGCATGCCGTTCATGATCAGCACGCCCTTGAAGTAGCCCTGCGAGACCAGGCACATCTCGCGCGACGGGTCGTCGTAGCCGGTGATCTCGACGCGCAGGCGGTTGGGAGCCTCCTCGGTCATGTGCAGCTGGCCGGTGTCGTGCTGCGTCGACCAGAGCGCGAAGGCGCGGCTGGTCGAGGAGCTGGTCAGCAGGTCCCCGTACACCGCCATGTGTTCGCGCGCGCTCGACTCGCCCATGATCTCGAGCACCTGATCGATCGGGCCGCTCACCAGCCGGGCCGTGGCGCGGATCAGCTCGAGCAGGTCGCGCTCCGGGTACCAGCCGGAGCCGCGGATGCGCTCGTCGAGATAGTGGTGGAGCTCCGCCGGCAGCACGGCGAGCGCCTCGGCGCGCCGCTGCCGCAGGTACTTCACGGCGGGGATCACGGCCATGCCCTTGGCGTTGCCCACTGCCTAGGGCTCCTTCTGATCGCGCAGGTAGCGCGAGAGCAGCGCGAAGAAGGTCTCGCGGTCGACCGGCTTGGTCGCGAAGTCGTCACAGCCCGCAGCCAGGCAGCGGCCGCGCTCCGCGTGCATCGCGTGGGCGGTCAGGGCCACGATCGAGCCCGTGTAGCCGCGCCGGCGCAGGATACGCGTCGCGGTGTAGCCGTCCATGATCGGCATCTGCATGTCCATCAGGATCAGGCTGAACGGGTGGCCGGCCTCGCGCGCCGCGAGCGCGCGCTCGACGCCCTGCTGGCCGTTCTCGCAGATCTCGATCTCGAGCCCGAGCTTCGCGAGCAGGAGCCGGATCAGGCGCTGGTTGTCCGCGCCGTCCTCGACCAGCAGCACTCGTCCCGCCAGGTGCGGCGCGGGCGCGCGCGACGGGACGCCGGTGCGCGGCGTGTCGCCGGAGTCGTCGAGCGGGCGCATGCGCTCCACGCCCTCGAGCGAGCCGGTCGGCAGCGACACGCTCACGGTGGTGCCGCGCCCGGGCTCGCTCTCGAACTCGATCGAGCCGTCCATCAGCTCGCACAGGTGCTTCGAGATCGTGAGCCCGAGCCCGGTGCCGCCGTAGCGGCGCGTGGTCGAGCCGTCGGCCTGGCGGAAGGGACGGAACAGCCGCGAGCGTTCGGCGTTGGAGATGCCGATGCCGGTGTCGGTCACCTCGAACACGATCCGGCTCGCGCCCGCCGCCTCGCGCAGCGACGCGCGCAGCTCGACCTTGCCGACTTCGGTGAACTTCAGGCCGTTGCCGACCAGGTTGATCAGCACCTGCCGTACGCGGGTCGGGTCGCCCTCGATCCGCACCGGCAGCGGCGTCGCGAACTCGACGTGGAACGGCACGCCCTTGGCCTCGGCGCGCACGCGCATCAGCCGCGCGACGTCGCGCACGATCGCGATCGGCGAGTAGGACACGCGCTCGAGCTCGAGCCGTCCGGACTCGATCTTCGACAGGTCGAGGATGTCGTTGAGCAGCGTCAGCAGGTAGTCGCCGTTGCGCTGGATGGTCTGCAGCGCGTCGACGGTCTCGCGCGGCGCCGACGCGGCGAGCGCCTGGTCGAGCAGCTCCTCGGCGAAGCCGAGGATCGCGGTCATCGGCGTGCGGATCTCGTGGCTCACGTTGGCCAGGAACTCGCTCTTCACGCGCGTGGTCTGCTCCGCGTGCAGCATGGCCTCGCGCAGCGCCGAGTTCGCCTCCTCGAGCACCTCCGCGCGGTTCTGCTCGCTGCGCAGCTTGCGCCGGTCCGAGGCATCGCGCGCGATCAGCACGCGGGTGTGCCCGTCGGCGTTCTCGAGCCGGTAGAGCGCGACCACGGCGGGCAGGTCTCCGCCGTCGCACTGCACGAGCTTCAGGTCGACCTCGCGCGGGCGCGCACTCGCGGCGGAGGCTCCGGTCTGCTCCGCAGCCAGGGTCCGCCAGGTCTCCTGCAGGGCGGGATGGACGAGCGATTCCACCGGCCGCCCGGCCAGCCGCTCCGCGGCGTAGCCGAGCCGGCGCTCGACGGTCGCGTTCGCGCCCAGAATCCGGAAATCGTCGTCGAGCACGATGACCAGATCGGACACGAGCGACAGCAGGGCCACGGCATCCCGTTGGAGAGCCATACGCATCCCGCATCGACTTTCTCTTCCGCTGCCTGAATCGCGCGCGCGCCGTTATGCTTGCCGCGGCCAGCGGAGCCGGGGGGTGGGGAGTGCGCGAGCGGATCGGACTCGTCCTCGCGCCGCTCGCCTTCGCCGCGCTCTGGTTCGCGCCGCTCGGTCTGGCGCCGGAGGCGCACCGCCTGGCGGCGATCATGGGCGCGGTCGTCGTCTTGTGGGTCAGCGAGGCGATCCCGATGGCGATGACCGCGTTCCTGGGCGTGGCGGCCGCGGTCGCGCTGGGCGTCGCGCCCGCCTCGGTGGCGTTCGCGCCGTTCGCCGACCCGCTGATCTTCCTGTTCATCGGCACGTTCATGCTGGCCCAGGCGATCTTCTTCCACGGCCTCGACCGGCGCTTCGCGTTCGCGATCCTGTCACTGCCCGGTGTCGGCGAGAGCCCGGGCCGCGTGCTCGCGGCCTACGCCAGCGTGGCCTGCGCGCTCTCGATGTGGATCAGCAACACGGCGACGGTCGCGATGATGTTCCCGATCGGGCTGTCGCTGCTCGGCGCGCTGGAGAAGCGCGCGGGCTCGAAGCTGCCGCCGCGCTACGGCACCGTGCTCCTGCTCGCGACCGCCTTCGCGGGCTCGATCGGCGGCATGGCCACGCCGGTCGGCACGCCGCCGAACCTGATCGGGATCGGCTTCCTCCGCCGCGAGCTCGGCGTGGACGTGCCGTTCTTCTCCTGGATGGCGCTCGCTCTGCCGGCGGTGGCGCTGCTGCTCTGCTTCGCGCTGCTCGACTTGGCGCGCGCGGGCGTGCCGCGGGCGCTGCGCCTGACCGGCGCGGTCGAGCTCGTGCGCCGCGAGCGGGCGGCCCTCGGGCCGTGGTCGGCGGGGGAGCGCAACACGCTCATCGCGTTCGCCGCGACCGTGTTCTTCTGGGTGCTGCCGGGCGGCATCGTCCTGTTCGCCGGCTCCGACTCGGCGGCCTACGCCTGGCTCCAGCGGCACCTGCCGGAGGGCGTGGTCGCCCTGTTCGGCGCGGGGCTCCTGTTCCTGCTCCCGACCAACGCCCGGCAGCTCGAGTTCACCCTGCCCTGGGACGAGGCGGTGAAGATCGACTGGTGGATCGTGTTCCTGTACGGCGGCGGCATCGCGCTCGGCACGCTCGCGTTCCAGACCGGCCTCGCCGAGGCGCTCGGCCGCTCGCTGACCGGGCTGCTCGGGGTGCAGTCGGCCTTCGGCCTGATCGCGCTCTCGACGGCGCTCGCGGCGCTGCTCTCCGAGACCACCAGCAACACCGCCTCGGCCAACATGGTCGTGCCCGTGGTGATCGCCTTCGCGCAGTCCTCGGACATCGACCCGGTGCTGCCCGCGCTCGCGGCGACGCTGGGCGCCTCGCTCGGCTTCATGCTGCCCGTCTCGACCCCGTGCAACGCGATCGTCTACGGCTCGGGCCGGATCCCCCTGGCCCGCATGATGCGCCACGGGCTGGTGCTCGACCTGGCCGGGATCGCGGCGATCGTCGCTGTGGTCAGCCTGCTCGGCCCGGTCTTCTTCGCGCGCTGAGGAATCCGCTCGACCCGATGAATTCCTTCACAGCCCCGGCCCCGCTCCGGGAGCATCCTCGCAGTGGTCGCGACGGGCGACGCGAGGAGATCCGAAATGTTGGCGCGGTACCCGATGAAGTATCAGGGATTGGCGGAAGCTGGGGTGGAGATCTCGATCTTCGGCATCTCCTACGCGACGCTCGCCGCGATCCTCTACACGATGCTGTAGGGGAGGTGCTCTAGGTGACGCGCGTGCCGCGCGCCATCAAGAGCTTCCCGGAGCGCACGAGCTCGGCGAGTTTGAACGGCCGCAACAGGTCGACGAACGCGTCGAGCTTCTCGCTCGGGCCGTGCACCTGCAGGATCAGCGAGTCCGAGCCGTAGTCGACCACCTTGGCCTTGAAGTGCTCGGCCACCTGCAGGATCTGCGTGCGGTCGTCGAGCGTGGCGACGAGCTTGACCAGCGCGATCTCGGTCTCGTAGCTCTCGTCCCGGGTGTGGTCGATCGCGTGCACCACGTCCACGAGCTTCGCGAGCTGCTTGATGATCTGGTCGAGATCGTCGGAGTTGCCCGAGCACACGATCGTCATGCGCGAGAAGCGCCCCTCGGCGCCGGCCGAGACGACCAGGCTCTCGATGTTGAAGCCGCGGCGCGAGAACACCAGCGCCGTGCGCACGAGCACGCCCGGCTTGTTGTTCACGAACAGCGAGATGGTGTGCAGCGGCGGGCGCGGCGCCGGGGCGGCCTGGGTCATGGCGCTCTGTGCAGCGGACATCAGGTGCTCCTCATCATGTGCTTCCGGAGGGCTTCTCGAGCCGGTGCTTGGGCTTCTCGATCAGCATCTCGGAGAGCGCCGCGCCGGCCGGGATCATCGGGAAGACGTTGTCCTCCTTCACCACCTCGGCGACCACCACGCACGGACCCTGGTCCCAGTTCTGGGCCTCCTTGAGGATGCGGTCGACGTCGGCCGGCCGGCGGATGCGCAGCGCCTTCGCGCCGTACGCCTGCGCGAGCTTCACGAAGTCGGGGTTACCCTCGAGATCCGCGCCCGAGAGGCGGTTGTCGTAGAACATCTCCTGCCACTGCCGGATCATGCCCAGGTAGTTGTTGTTGATGATCAGGCACTTGACCGGAAGCTTGTGGATGCACGCGGTCGCGAGCTCCGAGCAGGTCATCTGGAAGCCGCCGTCGCCGACGATCGCCCAGACCTTCTTCTTCGGGAACGCGAACTGCGCGCCGATCGCGGCCGGGAAGCCGAAGCCCATCGTGCCGGCGCCGCCGCTCGAGAGCCACGAGCGGTTGCTGCGCGACAGACAGAACTGCGCGGCCCACATCTGGTGCTGGCCGACGTCGGTGGTCAGGATCGCGTCGCCCTTGGTGATCGCGTTCAGCCGGTCGAGCACGTGCTGGGCGCGCAGGCCCCCCTGCTTGCGGTAGGTGAGCGGGAACTGCTTCCGCCAACGGGCGATCTGGGCCAGCCACTCGGCGGTGTCGGCCATCTCGATCTGCGGCACCAGGTCTTCGATCACCAGCCGCGCGTCGCCGTGGATCGCGACGTCGGCCTTGATGATCTTGCCGAACTCGGCGGCGTCGATGTCGACGTGGATCTTCACCGCGCGCTTGCAGAAGTCGGAGACGCGGCCGGTGATGCGGTCGTCCCAGCGCCCGCCGATCGACATGATCAGATCGCAGTCGGCCACCGCCTTGTTCGCGTACGCCGTGCCGTGCATGCCGAACATGCCGAGGTTCAGCGGGTGGGTCTCGTCGACCGCGCCCTTGCCGAGCAGGGTGTTCACGACCGGCGCGCGCAGCTTCTCGGCCAGAGCGGTGATCGCCTTGCCCGCGTCCGAGATCACCGCGCCGTGCCCGACGTACAGAACCGGGCGTTTGGCCTCGCGCAGGTAGCGCGCGGCCTCGGCGATCAGCGAAGGCTCGCCGCGACCCGGAACGGTGTAGCCCGGCAGGTCGAGCGCGTCGGTGAACGCGGCCGTGCACGGCCCCTGGCCGATGTCCTTGGGCACGTCGATCAGCACCGGACCCGGGCGCCCGCTGGTCGCGATGTGGAACGCCTCGCGGATGATGCGCGGGATGTCCGCCGCGTTCTTGACCAGGTAGGAGTGCTTCACCACCGGGTAGGTGATGCCGGTGACGTCGGCCTCCTGGAACGCGTCCTTGCCGAGCATCGGCGAGATGGTCTGGCCGCAGATCACGATCAGGGGCGCCGAGTCCATCTGCGCGGTGAGCAGCCCGGTCACGGTGTTGGTCGCCCCCGGTCCCGAGGTCACCAGCACCACGCCCGGCCGGCCGGTCGCGCGCGCATAGCCGTCGGCCATGTGCGTGCCGCCTTGTTCGTGCCGGACCAGGATCAGCTTGATCTTGGAGTCGGCCAGGGCGTCGAAGATCGGCAACGCCGCGCCGCCCGAGAGCCCGAAGACGTACTCGACCCCCTCCCTTTCCAGGCACCGGACGATCATCTCCCCGCCAGTCGGGATCTTCTGGGTCATCTTTCGGCTCCCTCGCTTGCAGCGACGCGCAGGCTCGATCGAACCTGGCCCTGTGGAGGCCGTACTCTACCCGGACCCAGCGGAGATTGCCAAGAAGAGGCCTGGTCGGTCTGTGAAATCTGGCCGTCAGCAGCGCGACCAGATCGGAACATTGCCAGTGTAGGCGAAAACAAAGGCGAATGCCCAGGGAGCTCGCCCAAAAACGACCTCATCCAAGGGCCAGCGTCCGTTGCAGGGCCGGCCGCGCGGACAGGCGCTCCTGGTAGGCGATCAGCGCCGGGAAGCGGGCGTCGAGGACGCCCAGGAGCCGGGCGGCGACCAGCGTGAAGCCCATCATCACGTCCGCGGCGGTGAAGACGTCGCCGCACAGCCAGGCCTTGCCGCCGAGCTGCTGCTCGACGAACTCGAAGCCCGACGCGGCGCGCGCGCGCTGCGCGTCGATCAGCTCGCCAAACTGCGCGGAGTCGGTGCGGTAGCGCGTCAGCCACACCACGTTGCCGAGCGGCGGGAAGGCGGTGCTCTCGGCGAAGTGCAGCCACTGCAGGAACTGGGCGCGCGCCGGTGAGCCGGCCGGCGGCGCGAGCCGGCCCTCGCCGTAGCGCTCGAGCACGTACTCGAGGATCGCGCCCGACTCGCACATCAGCACCTCGCCGTCTTCGAGCACGGGCAGCTTGCCGAGCGGCGTCTTCTGGATGAAGAACTCGTTCGCGGTCGGCGCGAACTCCACGCGCTCGAGCGCGTAGGGCAGCCCGAGCTCCTCGAGCAGCCACACCACGCGCACCGCGCGGGTGCGCGGCGCATACCAGAGCTTCAACATCGCGACCTCCCGCGGCGCTCGCCGCGCGCGTTAGAGTAGCCCGCGATGCTGGCCTGTTTCGCCAAGCCCGCGGCCCCGCTCGCCGGGCGCGTCGGTCTGTTCTGGGCGCTCGAGGCCGTGCGCGAGCCCGGGCGCGAGCGCGTGCTCCCGTCGGGCACGACCGAACTCGTGTTCGATCTCGCGCGGGCGGGAGCGCCGGGACTCGTGTGCGGCCCGCGCTCCGAGTCGTTCGTGATGCGGCGCGCCGGCCGCGAGTCGTTCGCCGGCGTCCACTTCGAGCCCGGCGCCGCGTCGCTCCTGCTCGGTGTGCCCGAGCGCGAGCTCGCGAACCGCTTCGTGCCGCTCGACGCGCTGTGGGGCCGCGCGGCGCTCGAGCTCTCGGCGCGGCTCGCAGAGGCGGCCAACCGGCCAGAGGCCCTCGCCCTGCTCGAGCGCGCGCTGCTCGAGCGGCTCGGCCGCGCGCGCGCTCCGCACCCCGGCGTGGCGTACGCGCTCGGCCAGCTCGCGCACGTTCCGGCGCCGCGCTCGATCGCCGAGATCGGCGCGCGCGCAGGGCTCTCCGCGCGCCGCTTCATCAGCCTGTTCACCGAGCAGGTCGGCCTTTCGCCGAAGCTCTTCGCGCGCGTGCGCCGCTTCCAGCGCGTGCTGCAGCGCGCGCACGCCCTGCAGGCGCCCGACTGGACCCGGCTCGCGCTGGCCTGCGGCTACTACGACCAGGCACACCTGGTGCGCGACTTCGGCGGCTTCGCCTCCGTCTCGCCCGGCGCGTACCTGCGCCTGCGCAGCCACGACCCGAACCACATCGCGCTCGCGCCGGGGGTTCAAATTCGTCCAAGCGAGGGCGAGCGCCCCTGATCGAGACTCCACCGGGAACGCACCCGGAGGACGAGATGGATCAGCGCATCGAGCTCGAGACCCACGACCTGCGCGCCGCCTGCGAGGGGCTCGCGGAGCTCGTCGTCGACGCGCAGACCACCGAGGCCGAGGCGACCGACGCGATCCGCGCGCTCGCGCAGCTGAACGGCTCCACCGTCGGGGTGGTGCGCTTCTCCGGCAGGACGCCCTGGGAGCGCCACGAGGGCGATGAGCTGCTGCACATCCTCGAGGGCGAGGTGTTCGTCGAGATCCTCGGCGAAGGCGCGATCACGAGCGGGCTCGCGCGCGCGGGCGAGGTCGTGGTCGTGCCGCGCGGCTGCTGGCACCGGCAGCACGCGCGCGTGCGCACCACGCTCCTGTTCGTGACGGACGGCACGGACGTCTCGACGGCGGAGGATCCGCGCCGGGACCCGGCGCGCTAGTCGAACACGAGCGAGACCCGCTGCTGCGAGTCGATCGCGACGCGCGGCGTGGGCGAGAGCCGCAGGCCCCGGCCGTCGCAGCTCCGGCCTGTGCGCAGGTCGAAGCGGTAGCGGTGCCAGGGACACTCGATGGTGTCGCCGTCGGGCTCGGCCTCGTCGAGCGGCCCGAGCCAGTGCGGGCACAGCGTCGCGTGCGCGACCAGCTCGTCGCCGAGCGCGAGCACGCGGTACGCGCGGCCGTCGTGCTCGACGCGCAGCGGCAGCCGAGCGCGCAGCGCCGCGAGCGGGCCGAGCTCGAGCGTCGCCGCGCTGCGCTTCGGCAGGGCCGCGCTCCGCGCGAGCATCGCCTCGCGCCGGACCATCATCGCCTCGTCCTCGTCCCAGAGCCGCGTGTAGAGCGCGGTGTAACCGCGGCCGAGCGCCTCCCCCTGCCCGGCCGCGACGCCGGGCAGCTTGAACTCGACGCGGATCGCGGTCCGGTGCGGCTCCTTCGGCGCGAGCCGGGTCCAGATCTCCGTGCCGGCGCCCGCGCCCGCGACCGTGGCGGTCACGTAGCGCAGGTTCGGCCGATCGAGCCGGACCTCGACGTCGATCGCGCTGCTCGCGCCGCGCCCGCGCAGGCGCGCGCGCCAGCCCTCGTCGCCCTCCGCCAGGCACTCGATCGCCTCGAACGAGCCGCGGTGCAGGCCCGGCAGATGTTCCCAGTCGCGCACGTTCTCCCAGATGCGCTCGAGCGAGGCGGCGATCGTGCGCTCGTAGACGGCGACGGTCGTGAGGTCGGCTGCGCCCACGCTCCGATGCTAGCACCCGCGCCCGCCTGCTATGGTTCGCGCGATGCCGGACTTCAAGTACCAGCCGATCTTCGAGCACGGACACGACGAGACGCCGTACCGCAAGCTCACCAGCGAACACGTCTCCGTCGCGCGCTTCGGCGAGCGCGACGTGGTGGTGGTCGAGCCCGAGGCCCTGAGCCTGCTCGCGCGCGAGGCGCTCGACGACGTCTCGCACCTGCTCCGCCCCGGCCACCTCGCCCAGCTGGCCAAGATCCTGGAGGACCCCGAGGCGAGCGAGAACGACCGCTTCGTCGCGCTCGAGCTGCTCACCAACGCGAACATCGCCGCGGGCCGCGAGCTGCCGAGCTGCCAGGACACCGGCACCGCGATCGTGATGGCCTACAAGGGCCAGCAGGTCTGGACCCGCGGCGACGACGCCGAGGCGCTCTCGCGCGGCATCTACGACGCATTCCAGCAGCGCAACCTGCGCTACTCGCAGATGGCGGCGCTCGACATGTACAGCGAGAAGAACACCGGCACGAACCTGCCCGCGCAGATCGACCTGTACGCGGAGCCGGGCGACGAGTACCGCTTCCTGTTCATCGCCAAGGGGGGCGGCTCCGCGAACAAGTCGTTCCTGTACCAGGAGACGAAGGCGCTCCTGAACCCGGCCTCGCTCACCAAGTTCGTGGCCGAGAAGATCCGCACGCTCGGCACCTCGGCCTGTCCGCCGTACCACCTGGCGCTCGTGATCGGCGGCACCTCCGCCGAGATGACGCTCAAGACCGTGAAGCTCGCCTCCACGCACTACCTCGACGACCTGCCCACCACCGGCAACGAGCACGGCCGCGCGTTCCGCGACCCCGCGCTCGAGGAGCAGGTGAAGAAGCTGTGCAACGAGACCGGCATCGGCGCGCAGTTCGGCGGCAAGTACTTCGCGCACGACGTGCGCGTGATCCGGCTGCCGCGCCACGGCGCGTCGTGTCCGGTCGGGCTCGGCGTGTCGTGCTCCGCCGACCGCCAGATCCTGGGCAAGATCACGCGCGAGGGCGTGTTCCTCGAGCAGCTCGAAACCAACCCCGCGAAGTATCTGCCCGACGTGAGTCACGGCGAGCTCGGTGGCGAGGTCGTGCGCATCGACCTGCGCCGGCCGATGCGCGAGATCCTGGCCGAGCTCTCGCGCCACCCGGTCGGCACGCGCCTCTCGCTCTCCGGGCCGATGGTGGTGGCGCGCGACATCGCGCACGCGAAGCTGAAGGAGCGGCTCGACCGCGGCGAGGGGCTGCCGCAGTACTTCAAGGACCGGATGGTCTACTACGCGGGTCCCGCGAAGCAGCCGAAGGGGCGCGCGTCGGGCTCGTTCGGTCCCACGACGGCGGGCCGCATGGACTCGTACGTCGACCTGTTCCAGAGCCAGGGCGGGAGCATGGTGATGCTCGCCAAGGGCAACCGTTCGAAAGCCGTGCGCGACGCGTGCAAGAAGTGGGGCGGCTTCTACCTGGGCTCGATCGGCGGACCCGCCGCGCGGCTCGCGGACCACTCGATCAAGAGCGTCGGCGTGCAGGAGTACGAAGAGCTCGGCATGGAAGCGATCTGGCGCATCGAGGTCGAGGACTTCCCGGCCTTCATCGTGACCGACGACAAGGGCAACGACTTCTACGCCGCGCTGCTCGAGAACAAGCCGAGCCCCGTGCTGCAGATCGGCGGGGAGTAGGCCGCCTCAATCGCTCGCGTACACCATGCGGTGGAGCAGACGCACGAGCTCGCGCACGAGCAGCTCGCGGCGAGGGGCGCGCGGGCCGTCGTCGCCGTCCTCGTCGTCGAGAAAGGCGATCTCGAGCACCGTGTTCGCGAGCATCCGGCTGATCAGCCAGCTGTCGGCGGCGCGATGGGGAAGCCGCGCGGTCCGGCCCACGGCGCCGGAGCCGCGGCCGCCGAAGCGCCCGGCCTCGTAGAAGGCGGCCCGCGCGCGCCGCACGCTCGCGAGCTCGCCGAGCGCGGGCGCGTCGCGCACCAGCACGCGGAACAGGTCGCGCTCGGCCGTGACCGCGTCGATCAGGCTCCGCACCAGGCGGTCGATCGCGCCGCGCGCGTCGAGCGCCAGGGCCTCCCGCACGCCCGCCTCCACGGTCTCCAGCAGCCGCTCCAGGCGCTGCTCGACCAGCACGCCGAGCACCGCCTCGCGATTGGGGAAGAACTCGTACAGCGTGCCGATCCCGACCCCGGCGCGCTTCGCGATGTGGTTGGTGGTGATCTCTCGCAGCGGCCGCTCGCGCAGAAGCCGAGCGCAGGCGTCGACGATCGCGTCGAAGCTTTGGCGCGAGCGCGCCTGGCGCGGCAGCTTTCTCGGCGACAGCTCGGGCACTTCCGCTCTCCTCCCGCGCGCGCACCGGCCGCGCGCCGAATCCGAGTATACCCGAGCAATTGCTCGGGTTAGAGTTGCCGCCATGAACAAGCCCATGCTCGAGCCCAGCCTCGCCCATCCCTGGAAGCTCCTGCGCGGCCTCTACAACCTGGCCCGCACGGTCTGGAACCCGGTGAACTCGGACGTCCAGCACGGCATCAACACCCTGGTCACGGATGCGCTGCGCGACGCGACACCGGAGCGCGTCGCGGAGTTCGAGCGCGCGCAGCCCGAGATCGCCGCGCTGTTCGCCGAGCGCTACGACCCGGACGTGGATCCGCGCCGGCTGGCGTCGCTGCCCGATGGCTCGCTCGGCCGCGAGTACGCCCGCTTCCTGGCCGCGAACGGGATCGACCCGCTCGGCACGCTGCTCGCGATGGGCGAGCCGGTGAACGCGCTGCAGTACTTCTTCCGGCGCGCCTACAAGCTGCACGACCTGATGCACGTGGCGCTCGGCTGCGACGCGTCGATCCTGGGCGAGGTGCGGATCGTCTCGTACTCGCTCGGCCAGGGCGCGCGCAACCCCGGCGGCGACGGCCGCGCGCCCGCGCTCGCGCTGGCGGTGCTGATCCTGCACATCGCGCTGCGCCGGCCGGCCGAGTTCCGCGAGTCGATCCGGCTCGCCTACGAGTGGATGCAGCTCGGCGAGCGCTCGCGCGCGCACGTGCCGTTCCGGATCGAGGAGCACCTGGCGGAGCCGGTTGCGAGCGTGCGCGCGCTCGTGCTCGCGCCCGCGATCTGATCGGAGGATGCCGTGACACAGCTCGACGTGAAGCCGATGGCCGGGCGGATCGGAGCCGAGATCCACGGAGTCGATCTCGCGGCGCCGCTCGAGCCGGGAGTCGTCGACGCGATCCAGCACGCGCTCGACCGGCACTTGGTGATCTTCTTCCCGCGCCAGCGGCTCGCGCCCGAGTCGCAGCTCGCCTTCGCGCGCCAGTTCGGCGAGCCCGAGGGCAAACACCCGTTCATCCCCCACGCGCCCGGGTTCGAGCAGGTCGCCGTGCTGAACGCCGCCGACGGCGGCCGCGCGGACCTCTGGCACACGGACGTGACGTTCGCCGAGCAGCCGCCGATGGGCTCGATCCTGCACATGCGCGTCTGCCCCGAGTACGGCGGCGACACGATGTGGGCGAACATGTACGCGGCCTACGAGTCGCTCTCCGAGCCGATGCAGAGCTTCCTGGCCGGGCTCAGCGCGCAGCACGAAATCACGGCCGCCGCCCGGTCCGTGCTGCGCAAGGACCGCTTCCGCCCGCGCCCGCCGGGGGGCATCGAGCTGCCCAAGGACGTGCCGACCGCGCGCCACCCGGTCGTCCGTACCCACCCCAAGACGGGCCGCAAACATGCACTACGCGATCGCGGACTACGGCGACGCGCCGCGCACCATCCACCGCGTCACCCTGCGAGGCGAGAAGCCGTACTGAGACGGGGCGGCGCAGCGACGCTAGGCTGGTGGGAACCAGCTGGAGCCCACGCGATGTCGCTGATCCCCCGCTTCGCCGAATATGCCGCCGCGTTCGAGGTCGCCTACCAGAGCGACGACTGGAAGCCGATCGAGCCGTTCTTCGCCCCGGACGCCGTGTACGAGATCCCCGGCGTGCCCGCCCCGATCGGCGGGCGCATGGAAGGGCGCGACGCGATCCTCGCCTACTTCAAGGCCGTGCTCGACGGCTTCGACCGCCGCTTCGACACTCGCGCCGTGTCGCTGACCGGCGCGCCGCGCGAGGACGGCGACACGGTCTCGATCCGCGGCCGCGTCGTGTACACGTCCTCGCGCGCGCCGCGCTTCGAGTTCGAGCTCGAGGAGAGGGCGACCTTCGACGCGCAGGGCTGCATCCGGCGGCTCGAGGACCGCTATGACGACGCGACCATCGCCTCTCTGCGCGACTACCTGCGCGCGCACGGCAAGACGCTCGGGTTGGCCGGAGCCTAGCCGCGCGCTTCGGCTTCGCGGCCCGGGCGCTCGGCGGCTTTCGCCCTATGCTCCCGGCCCATGCCGCTGCTGAGCCTGGATCGGGTCTCGCTTGCCTTCGGCCGCAGTGCGCTGCTCGACGCGGCCACGCTGCAAATCGAGGCCGGTGAGCGTGTCTGCCTGATCGGCCGCAACGGCGCGGGCAAGTCGACTCTGCTGCGGATCGTGGCCGGCGATGTCGCGGCGGACTCGGGCGAGGTGTGGCGCCAGCCGGGGCTCGCGATCGCGACGCTCTCGCAGGAGCTGCCGGCGGACGTGGACGCGACGGTCTTCGACGCGGTGGCGGAGGGCCTCACCGAGATCGGGCGGTTGCTCGCGGAGTACCACCACGTGTCGCAGGCCGTGGCCGCGAGTTCGGACGAGTTCTTGCTCGCGCGTCTCGATGACCTGCAGCACGCGATCGAGGCACGCGAAGGCTGGAGCCTGTCTCAGCGCGTCGACCAGATCCTGGCGCGACTCGAGCTGCCCGCGGACGCGCGGCTCGGCGAGCTGTCGGGCGGCTGGCGGCGGCGCGTGGCGCTGGCCCAGGCGCTCGTGCGCGAGCCCGATCTGCTGCTGCTCGACGAGCCCACGAACCACCTCGACATCGAGGTGATCCAGTGGCTCGAGGAGCAGCTGCTCGAGTTCCGCGGGGGCGTGCTGTTCGTGACGCACGACCGCACGCTGCTCACGCGGCTCGCGACGCGCATCGTCGAGCTCGATCGCGGGGTCGTCAGCTCGTGGGCGTGTGACTACCCGACGTTCCTCACCCGCAAGGCGGCGGCGCTCGAAGAGGAAGCCCGCCACGCCGCTTTGTTCGACAAGAAGCTGGCGCAGGAAGAGGTATGGATCCGCCAGGGCATCAAGGCGCGCCGCACGCGCAACGAGGGCCGCGTGCGCGCGCTCGTCGAGCTGCGCAAGCAGCGCGCGCAGCGCCGCGAGCTCGAAGGCAGCGCGCGGCTGTCCGTCGACGAAGGCGTGGCGTCGGGCAAGCTCGTGGCCGAGGCGAAGCGACTCTCGTACGCCTGGGGCGAGAAGCCGATCGTGCGCGACCTGTCGCTCCGCATCATGCGCGGGGACCGGATCGGACTGGTCGGTCCGAACGGCGCCGGCAAGACCACGCTGCTGCGGCTCCTGCTCGGGCAGCTCGAGCCGACCTCGGGCAGCCTGCGGCTCGGCACGAAGCTCGAGGTCGCCTACTACGATCAGCTGCGCGCGGTGCTCGAAGGCGACAAGACGGTGCTCGAGAACATCGCCGAGGGCCGGGAGTTCGTGGACGTGCAGGGCCAGCGCCGCCACGTGATCAGCTATCTGCAGGACTTCCTGTTCAGCCCCGACCGAGCGCGCGTGCCGGTGAAGGCGCTCTCGGGCGGCGAGCGCAATCGCCTCTTGCTCGCGCGCTTGTTCGCGCGGCCCGCGAATCTGCTCGTGCTCGACGAGCCGACCAACGATCTCGACATCGAGACTCTCGAGCTGCTCGAGGAGCTCCTGGTGGACTATCCCGGCACGCTCTTGCTCGTGTCGCACGACCGCGCCTTCCTCGACAACGTGGTGACCTCGACGCTCGTGTTCGAGGGCGACGGGCGCGTGCAGGAGTACGCGGGCGGCTACACCGATTGGTTGCGCCAGCGCGCGAAGCCGGAGCCCATCGAGCCGAAGCCCGCCGCGCGCGCCGCGCGAGCCCCGGCCGCAAAGCCGAGGGCCGCCAAGCGGAGCTTCAAGGACGCGCGCGAGCTGGAGCAGGCGCCCGCGCGGATCGACGCGCTCGAGGCCGAGCAAGCCGAGCTCGAGGCGCGCGTCAGCGAGCCCGCGTTCTACAAGAGCGAGCCCGCCGAGCAGGCGCGGGCGCTCGAGCGGCTGGCGGCGCTCGCGGGCGAGATCGAGCGCGCCTACGCGCGCTGGGACGAGCTCGAGTCGCAGCGCTGACCTTCAGTCGAGCCGCGCCCGGATCGCGTCCCAGGCGCGCGCGTAGAGCACGGCCATGCCCTGCCACATGTCGGGATGCGGCGCGAGCGCCTGGCTCTTGCGGTACTCGGCGAGCGCCTGCTCGGTCTCGCCGCGCCGCTGGCGCACGCGCCCGAGGTCCTCGTGGATCTCGGGCCCGTCGCGCCCGACGAAGGCCAGCCGGCGCGCCGCGAGCTCGAGCCGGTCGACGTCCTCGCGCGCGAGCGCCTGGCGATAGCCGACCTCGCGCTCGACCGTGCCGATGGTCCAGAACGCCACCGCCACGATCCCCACCAGCGCGAGCCCCGCGCGCAGCGGCCACGAGGCGCTCGTGCGCAGGCCGAACGCGCCCGCGGGCGCCGGCGCGGGCTGCGAGACCAGCGCGGCGCCGACGCGCGCGTCTCGCAGCTTCCAGATCACGCCGTCGAGCAGGAAGTGGTGCAGGTTCACCGCGGACGCGACCAGGAGCGCGAGGCCCGAGTCGTACGCCAGCACGCCGAGCGCGCCCGGCGCGAACAGCCAGGCCGGCACGACCCAGAGCGCGGCGCCGACCAGCGTCGCCGCCGCCATGTAGCCGAGCGTGCCGGAGCGCGTCGCAGCCGCGAAGCCGGACGCGCGCGCGTAGTAGAGCGAGATCCACAGGTACTGCACGGCGTGCGTGATGGCGACCCACACGAACGCGAGCGCGATCAGGCCCTTCTGTCCGTACACGCCGGGAAACGTACGGCCCGCGAGCACCGGCACGATGAACCAGGCGAGCTGGCTCGCGAGCAACGCGAGCACCGGCGCGAGCGCGCGCCAGCTCGCGCGCCGGCGCAGGCGCGCGATCGTCCAGGCCGTCACGCCGAGATAGCCGAGCGTCGCGGCCGCGAGCACGACGCGGATCAGCGCGTCGGGCAGCTCGAGCGACGCGAACGCGTAGCCCGCCTGGCCGGAGTAGAGCGGATCGCTGCCGCTCGCGTAGGTCGCGCCGTGGATGCCCGCGAAGATCACCACGTAGGACAGCACGTAGGAGAGCTTGATCAGGCGGCGCAGCGGAGGATCCGCGCCGATCCCGCCGCGCTGCAGGAACATCAGCGACAGGCCGAAGTTCTGCGCGGTGTAGTGCCACGGGCTCCAGGTCAGGTAGAGCGTGATGAACCAGCGGCCGACGTCGGGCGTGGCGAGCGAGAGCGCGAACGCCGCGCCGACCCCCAGCGTGAACACGAGCCCGTAGCGCGAGTAGCGCTCGCGCGCCTCGGCGGTGCCGTACACGCGCAAGAGCGTCGCGCCGTAGTGGGGAATGCTCGTGACCAGGATCAGGAGCGGCACCCAGCCGGCAACGGTCTCGCGCGCGGGGCTCGCACTCGCCACCAGCACCACCATCAGCGGGTAGACGAGGCCGCAGCCGAACAGCAGATCGGAGGCCGGCCCGAACAGCCAGGCCTTGGGCCCGACGGTGACGGCGGCGGTCGACGTTTCGGCGGCGGCGGTCATCGGGACTCGATGATAGCGCGGGAGGCGGTACCTCTTTGGTTGTGCTCTCGAGTTTGGGTCTGGCACGGGGCGTGCTCGACCAGGCGGAGTGTCCGCCTCGACCAGGTTGTTCTCACCGCCTTTCTGCCCCGCGCCGCGGTGCCGCTTCCACGTCGATTCGCGGGGTTGGCGCTTCAAGCGCAAGGGCTTCTACAGGCGACGCGCCGCTCCCCAGCGCATCCCGAGGTTTCTTTGCCTCCACTGCCGCCGGTCCTTCAGTTCACAGACCTTC
>Ga0187892_10005419_pt1 | contig 20065 bp, 17 predicted proteins | sample MA1701073metaG_FD_139345 | JGI IMG/M metagenome (GOLD analysis project Ga0187892, IMG submission 139345) | Bio-ooze microbial communities from a basaltic lava cave in the Kipuka Kanohina Cave System on the Island of Hawaii, USA - MA170107-3 metaG ...
AGGTCGACGCGACGGAAGGTGATGCCGCTGTCGACCGCAGCGGGCCTCAGCGTCATGTAAACCTTATCACCGGTGTGTATGCCGACGCCGGTGGCGCGGATGACGTTCTTCAGCGTGCGCTGCCTGATCATTTTCTTTATCTGTTCCTCGGGGCAGAGGAAGACACAATTTTGAAAGATAACACAGGCCTGCAGCACTGCAAACTTGAAGAGGCGAAAAAAGCGACAGGCTGTCGCGAATGTGCAACAGGGGCGGGGTCTTGGACCAGAGCAGCTTGCACGACAGGGCCGGGGCTCCCGCCGAGCGTGCAAAAACTGCACGGGCGGACCGGCGAGATCCGCCCGCACGCGCCGCGGAGGATGGAAAGGGCGGCGTGCGGGCGGATCTTGGCGCCGTTCCGACTGGATCCCGGCTTTCACCGGGCTGACCTCGCGCTACGCGCGAGGTCAGTCGGCTTGGCGGCGCAGGAAAGCGGGAATGTCGAGGTAGTCGTCGCCCTGCGCACGCGGGGCGGCGGGCGCATCGGCGACGTCGAAGCTCGCCCGGCCGCCGGTCGAGCGCGGCGCGTTGTTGAACTCGACCGCACCGTTCGTCGCGTTGCGCACGACCCGCATCGGACGCTCGACCACGACCGGTTCGCGCTCGCGGGCATGCTCCCGCGCCGTCCCGACCGGGCGAACCCCGGCGGCGGGCTGGCGGTTGAGACCGGTCGCGACGACCGTCACGCGCACGTCATCCTGGATCTCGGGATCGAGCACAGTGCCGATCACGACGGTCGCGTCCTCGGACGCGAACTCCTCGATCGTGCGCCCGATCTCCTCGAACTCGCGCATCGTGAAATTCTGGCCGGCGGTGATGTTGACGAGGATCCCGCACGCCCCCGAGAGGTTGATGTCCTCGAGCAGCGGATTCGAGACCGCCGCCTCCGCCGCTTGCATCGCGCGGTCGTCGCCGCGGCCGATGCCCGAGCCCATCATCGCCATGCCCATCTCGGACATCACGGTGCGGACGTCGGCGAAGTCGACGTTGATGAGACCCGGACGCGTGATGAGGTCGGCGATGCCCTGCACCGCCCCCAGCAGCACGTCGTTCGCCGCGCGGAACGCGTTGAGGAAATTGACCTCGCGTCCGAGCACCGTCAGGAGCTTCTCGTTCGGGATCGTGATGAGCGAGTCGACGTGGTGCGACAGCTCTTCCATCCCCTTCAGCGCGACCTGCATGCGGCGACGTCCCTCGAACGGGAACGGCTTGGTCACGACCGCGACGGTCAGGATCCCGAGCTCCTTCGCGAGCTGGGCCACGACCGGGGCTGCCCCCGTACCGGTGCCGCCGCCCATGCCGGCGGTGATGAACACCATGTCGGCGCCGTGCAGGATCTCGCAGATCTTCTCGCGGTCCTCGAGCGCGGCCTGGCGGCCTACCTCCGGATTCGCGCCGGCGCCGAGCCCCTTCGTGACGTTCGCGCCGAGTTGCAGCACGGTTTTCGCCGGGCAGCTCTTGATCGCCTGCGCGTCGGTGTTCGCGCAGACGAACTCGACCCCCTCGACGTTCGCGCCGAGCATGTGGTTGACGGCGTTGCCGCCGCCGCCTCCCACGCCGATGACCTTGATGACCGCGTTCGGCGCGGCCCTCTCAACGAGTTCGAACATTTCCCATCCTCCGTTCGTGCTTTTGGACTGCGTTCGCGTTTCTTGTCGTTCGTTTCGTGCTGCTGTTTCGTTGTCGCGCCTTGCATCTCCCTGCCCAGACCCGCGGTCCAAGAATGGACCGCCGCGAAGCGAGCCTCGCTCGCTTCGCGAAGGCGAGTCCGGGCCTTGACCGGACTCGCCTTCGTCGAACCGGCCCATGGACGGGCCGTGTTCGAGATCAAGCGTTGAGCAGGTCCCTCTGCGAAAGCCCGGCCATCCCTGGCCGGCCTCCTCACAAAAACCTAGAACTCCCCGGAGAACCACCGCTTGAAGCGGTCGAACACCGAGGCGACGCCGTCCGTCGCGGGTGCGACGGGACGCGCGACTCCCATTTGCTGACTGCCGTAGAGCAGGAGCCCCACGCCGGTCGCATGAATCGGATTGCCGACGACCTCCGAAAGACCGGTCACGCTCTGCGGCGTGCCGACGCGGACCGGCATGTGGAACATCTCCTCCGCGAGCTCGACCACGCCTTCCATCTTCGCGGCGCCGCCGGTGAGCACGATGCCCGCCGCGACGAGCTCCTCGAAGCCGGAGCGGCGCAGCTCCGCCTGCGCCATCTCGAAGATTTCCTCGTAGCGCTTCTGCACGACCTCGGCGAGCATCTGTCGCGCGAGGCGGCGCGGCGGGCGATCGCCGACGCTCGTGACCTCGATCGTCTCCTCGGCGCGCGCGAGCTGCGCGAGCGCGCACGCGTACTTGACCTTGATCTCCTCGGCGAACGGCGTCGGCGTGCGGAACGCGAACGCGATGTCGTTGGTGACCTGGTCGCCGCCGACGCCGAGCGACGCGGTGTGGCGGATCGAGCCGTGCGTGAACACCGCGATGTCGGTCGTGCCCGCGCCGATGTCGACGAGCGCGATGCCGAGGTCGCGCTCGTCCTGCGTCAGCACCGCGTGGCTCGACGCGAGCGGCCCGAGTATCAGGTCGTCGACCGCGAGGCCGCAGCGCGTGACGCACTTCGAGATGTTCTGTGCCGCGCTCATCGCGCCGGTCACGAGATGGACGCGCGCCTCGAGCCGCACGCCCGACATGCCGCGCGGGTCGCGTATGCCTTCCTGCTCGTCGAGCGCGTACTCCTGTGGCAGCACATGCAGGATGCGCTGGTCGGCCGGGATCGCGACCGCCCTCGCCGCGTCGAGCACGCGCTCGACGTCGCCGTCGGTGACTTCCTTGTCGCGGATCGCGACGACACCCTGCGAATTGAGGCTGCGAATGTGGCTGCCGGTGATGCCCGCGTAGACCGAGCGGATCTCGCAGCCGGCCATCAGCTCGGCCTCCTCGACCGCGCGCTGGATCGACTGCACCGTCGACTCGATGTCGACGACGACGCCGCGCTTCAGGCCCTTGGTCGGGTGGGAACCGATTCCGATCACCTCGACGGGCAGGCCAGGCGTGTGCTCGCCCACGATCGCGACGATCTTCGACGTGCCGATGTCGAGGCCGACGAGCAGCGTCTTGTTGTCGGGCTTGCGGTTCATGTCTGCGGGTTGCTCGGTGCGGAGGTGCGGAGTCGCGGCGAGTAGGCCGGAGTGAGTGCGGCGTAAGCCGCGCGAAGTCCGGCAGCCCTCGGCGACGTGATGCCGGACTTCGCCTGCGGCTCACTCCGGCCTACGGAGGCGGCATCGGATTCGGGTTCGACGACGGACGCGGGTTCGGGCATGCGCCATTCGAGCGCGTAGCCGTTCGTGTAGCGAAGGTCGGCGCGGACCCAGACCGTGCCCGGCTCGCCGACGATGCGCGGCAGCGTCTCGACGAAGCGCGCGAGCCGCGCCTCGGGCGATTCGCGTCCGACCACCACCGTTGCGCCGTTGTCGAGCACGAGCGACCACGAGCCACGCGACGACAGCGCGATGCTCGCAGGCGCGAGGCCCGTGCCGGTCAGCGCATCGCGCGCGGCGCGGAGGAACGCGAGCGTGTCGAGTGCGCGCTCGTCGGGACCGGAGAGCCGCGGCAGCCCTTCGAGCGCGGTCTCGCCGGGCACCGCGAACAGCTCGCCGGCGGTGCTGACGAGGCGCGCGTCGCCCCAGATCGCCGCGGCTTCGCGCTCGACGACTTTCACTTCGAGGCGATCCGGCCAGCGCTTGCGGACCTCGGCGCGCTCGACCCACGGCAGTGATTCGACCGCCTGCCGCACGCGGTCGAGGTCGACCGCGAAGAAGCCCCTGTCGAGCTGCGGCGCGATCGCGCGGCGCAGCTGCTCGGCGTTGACGCGCGCGAACTCCGCCTCGATCTCGAGCTGGCGGAACGGCCAGCGATCCGACGCGAACCAGCCGTTCACGAGGGCGACGATCGGCAGCGCGACGAGCGCGAGCGCGACCAGCCAGGCGGCGAGCTTGAGCGCGAAGTTGCTCATGCGCGGCCCCCGCGTTCGAAGCTCGTCTCGAGGATGCGCCAGACGAGGTCCTCGAACGCGATCCCGACCGCGCGCGCGGCCTTCGGCACGAGCGAGTGGCTCGTCATGCCGGGCGTCGTATTGACCTCGAGCAGGAAGTTGCGGCCGCCGTGGTCGCGCATCACGTCGACGCGGCCCCAACCCCACGCGCCCGAGGTCTCGAACGCCTGCCACGCGAGCTTGCGCAACGCGGCTTCCTCGTCGCCCGAGAGTCCCGGGCAGAGATACTGCGTGTCCTCGGCGACGTACTTCGCGTGATAGTCGTAGAACTCGCCGGCCGGCACGATGTGGATCGACGGCAGCGCTTCGCGCCCGAGGATCCCGATCGTGAGCTCGGCGCCTTCGATCATCTGCTCGATCAGGAGCTCGCCGTCGTAGCGCGCCGCGAGCTCGATCGCGCCGGCTAGATCGGCGCGCGTACGCACGCGCGTGATGCCGACGCTCGAGCCCTCGTGGCACGGCTTCACGACCGCGGGCAGCCCGACGTCCGCGAGCGCGCGCTCGACGTCGGCGCCGCGCTCGAGCCGCACGTATTTCGGGGTCGGCAAACCGGCGGCGAGCCAGATTTGCTTCGTGCGGATCTTGTCCATCGTCAGGGCCGAGCCGAGCACGCCCGAGCCCGTGTACGGCACGCGCAGCGATTCGAGCGCACCCTGCAGCGTGCCGTCCTCGCCGCCGCGCCCGTGCAGGATGTTGAAGACGCGGTCGTAGCGGCCGGCGCGCAGCGCGTCGAGCAACGCCGGCACGCCGTCGACGGCGGTCGCGTCGACACCGCGCGCGCGCAGCGCCTCGAGCACGTTGCGGCCCGAATCGAGCGAAACCTCGCGCTCGGCCGAGTCGCCACCGTACGCGACCGCGACGCGGCCGAACTCGCGCGGTTCGGTCACGCGCCTCACGTCGTCACCGCCGGCAGTGCGCCCGCCTCGGCGATCTCGATCGCGACACGACCGATGTCGCCCGCGCCCATCAAGAGGATCAGGTCATCGGCGCGCGCGAGCGGCGCGAGCGTCTCGGCGAGATCCCACACGCTCGTAACGAACACCGGATCGACCCGGCCGCGTGTGCGGACCGCCCGCGCGAGCGCCTTGCCGTCGGCGTTCGCGATCGGCTGCTCGCCGGCCGGATAGACCTCGCTCAGCACGAGCACGTCGACGCTCGCGAGCACTTCGGCGAAATCGTCGAGCAGATCGCGCGTGCGGGTGTAGCGATGCGGCTGGAACGCGACGACGAGCCTGCGCTCTGGCCAGCCGCCGCGCGCGGCCGCGAACACCGCTGCGAGCTCGCGCGGATGATGGCCGTAGTCGTCGACGAGCAAGGCCTCGCCGCCCGTCACTTCGATCGCGCCGTGCTGGTGGAAACGGCGGCCGACGCCACGGAAGCCCGCGAACGCACGCGCGATCGCGTCGACCGGCACGGCGAGCTGCCACGCGATCGCAGCGGCCGCGAGCGCGTTCTGGACGTTGTGCCGGCCCGGCAGCCCGAGCTCGACTTCGCGCGCCTCGGCGCCCGGGAGATGCAGCACGAACCGCATCGTCGCGCCGTGCTGTGACACGTTCGTCGCGCGCACGTCGGCATTCTCGGCGAAGCCGTAGGTCATGACCTTGCGCGCGGTCTCACCCGCGAGCACCACCGTGTTCGAGTCGTCGACGCAAAGCACCGCAACGCCGTAGAACGGCAGGTGATGGAGGAACTCCGCGAACGCGCGCTTCACCTGGGCGAAGTCGCCGCCGTAGTTCTCGAGATGGTCGGCGTCGATGTTCGTGACGACCGCGAGCGTCGGCTGCAGCAGCAGGAACGAGCCGTCGCTCTCGTCGGCCTCGGCGACGAGATAGCGACTCTGGCCGAGCCGCGCATTGCTGCCCGAGCTGTTGAGAAGCCCGCCGATCACGTAAGTCGGATCGAGCCCACCCTCGGCGAGCACCGAGGCGACGAGGCTCGTGGTCGTGGTCTTGCCGTGCGTGCCGGCGATCGCGATGCCGAGGCGGAACCGCATCAGCTCGCCGAGCATCTCCGCGCGCGGCACGATCGGGATGCGCCGCTCCTTCGCCGCGAGGAGCTCGGGGTTGTCCGGCGCGATCGCGGACGAAACCACGAGCACGTCGACGTCGGCGACGTGCTCGGCCGCGTGGCCGCGCACGACGCGCACGCCGAGACCCTGCAGGCGCAGCGTCGTCGAGGTTTCGGCGAGGTCGGAGCCCGAGACTTCGTAGCCGAGCGTCGCGAGCACCTCGGCGATGCCGCTCATGCCGGCGCCGCCGATGCCGACGAAGTGCACGCGCGAGTACGCGCGCATCGCCTCGTCATGGCGGCCGAGCGGGCGCAGGCTCATGCGGCCTCCGCGAGACACGCGTCGGCAATGCGCGAGGCCGCGTCAGGACGCGCGAGGCCGCGCGCAGCGCTCGCCATCGCGACGAGCCTCGCGCGATCGCGCATGAGGCGCGACAGTGCGGCGGTGAGGTTCGTGGTGAGATCGGCGTCGTCGCGAATCCGGATCGCGGCGTCGTGCTCGACGAGGTAGTCCGCGTTGCGCGTCTGGTGATCGTCGACCGCCGCCGGGAACGGCACCAGCACGCTTGCGACGCCGGCGGCGCAGAGCTCCGCGAGCGTCAGCGCGCCGGCGCGGCAGACGACGAGGTCCGCGTCGGTGTAGGCGGCCGCCATGTCGTCGATGAACGGCTCGATCTTCACGCGCGGATCGCCGGCGTACGCCGCGATCGTCGCGTCGAGCGAAGCGCGCCCGGCCTGGTGCCGCACGGTCACGGCAAGATCGGCCGGCAGCGCACGCAGCACCGCGGGCATCGCGCGATTGAGACTGCGCGCGCCCTGGCTGCCGCCGAGCACGAGCACGCGCACCGGTCCCGCGCGCGATGCAAGCCTGTGGGCGGGCGACGCGATCGCCGCGATCTCGACACGGACCGGATTGCCGGTGGCCTCGACGTCGCGCGCGAACGCGTCGGGGAAACCGGCCAGGACGCGGCGCGCGAAACGCGCGAGCGTGCGGTTCGTGTAGCCCGGCACGCGGTTCTGTTCGTGCACGATCAGCGGACGGCGCGCCAACCACACCGCGATCCCACCCGGACCGCTGGCGAAGCCGCCGAAAGCGAGCGCGGCGCGCGGCCGCAAGCGCCGCACGATCGCGAGCGCTTCGGCGATCGCGCGCACGATCCGGAACGGTGCGGCGAGGAGCGCCGCGGCGCCCTTGCCGCGCACGCCCGAGACCTCGATCGTCTCGAGCGCGATACCCGACTTCGGCACGAGCTCGTTCTCGAGCCCGTGCGCGGAACCGAGCCACACCACCGGCACGCCGCGCGCCGCGAGCTCGCGCGCGACCGCGATGCCCGGGAAGATGTGGCCGCCCGTACCGCCCGCCATGATCAGCACCGGGGCGTCGCTCATCCGGCGCCCTCCGCGTCGATCGGGTTCGAGGCGAGCTGCGCCTCGCGCCGCGAGGTCTCGAGGCTCACGCGCAGCAGCACGCCGATCGCGGCGCACGTCATCAGGAGGCTCGAGCCGCCGGACGAGATGAGCGGCAGCGTGAGGCCCTTGGTCGGCAGCACGCCGAGGTTCACGCCGACCGAGACCAGCGCCTGCACGCCGAGCCAGAGCGCGATCCCGAACGCGACGTAGCCCGCGAACACGAGGCCCTTCTCGATCGCGCGCAGCCCGAGCGCGAACGCGCGCGTCGCGAGCAGCGCGAACAACGCGAGCACGAGCATGACGCCGGCGAAGCCGAGCTCCTCGGCGATCACCGCGAGGATGAAGTCGGTGTGCGCTTCCGGCAGGTAGTAGAGCTTCTGGATGCTCGCGCCGAGCCCGACGCCGAACCACTCGCCACGGCCGATCGCGATCAGCGCCTGTGCGAGCTGGAAGCCGTCGTTGAATGGATCGGCCCACGGATCGAGGAACGAAGTCAGGCGGCGGACCCGATACGGCTCGGTCCACGCCGCGATCGCCATCACCGGCGTACCGAGCAGCGCAAGGCCCGCGACGTCGCGGAAACGCGCGCCGGCGAGCCAGATCATCCCGATCACGATCGCCAAGATCAGCGCGGCCGAGCCGAAGTCGGGCTGCAGCAGCAGCAGCGCGACGAGCAGCGCGGCGATTCCGAGCGGTTTCAGCGTACCGAGGATCGAGGTACGCACCTGCGAGCCGAAGCGGACGAGATAGCTCGCGAGATAGACGATCACGATCAGCTTCACCGCCTCGACGGCCTGAAACGTCGTGACGCCGAGATTGATCCAGCGTGTCGCACCGTTGACGCGGTGCCCGACGCCCGGCACGAACACGCAGAGCAGCAGCACGATGCCGGCGAGCAGCAGTACCCGGCTCGACTGCTCGAGCCGCGCGGTCGGCGTCAGCACGAACACGAGCGCGACGATCGCGCCGAGCCCGAGGAACACGGCGTGGCGCACGACGTAGTGGAACGGCGCGGCGCCGGCGCCGTCGGCGATCGCGATCGAGCTCGACGCGACCATCACGAGCCCGAACGCCGCGAGCGCGAGTGCCGCGAAGGCGAGCACGGGATCCAACCGCCCCGGCAGCTCGTCGTGGCGCAGCGCCTGGATCGATTTCGGCCAGGTCAGCATCGCGTCACCGCGAAGTTGTGGATGCGTGCGCTCATCGGATCTTCAGCGTCGCGAGCCCGGCGAGGACGAGCACCACCGAGATGATCCAGAACCGCACGATCACGCGCGGCTCGGGCCAGCCCTTGAGCTCGAAGTGGTGGTGGATCGGCGCCATCCGGAAGATGCGCTTGCCGGTCAGCTTGAAGCTCGCGACCTGCAGCATCACCGACAGCGTCTCGATCACGAAGATGCCGCCCATCAGCACGAGCACGAGCTCCTGCCGCACGATCACCGCGACCGCACCGAGCGCCGCGCCGACCGCGAGCGCGCCGATGTCGCCCATGAACACCTGCGCGGGGTACGTGTTGAACCAGAGGAAGCCGAGCCCGGCGCCCGAGAGCGCTGCACAGAAGATCGTCACCTCGCCCGCGCCCGGAATGCTCGGGAGCTGCAGGTAGTTCGAGAACACCGCATTGCCGGCGACGTACGCGAAGATCCCGAGCCCGCCCGAGACCAGCACGGTCGGCATGATCGCAAGGCCGTCGAGGCCGTCGGTGAGGTTGACCGCGTTCGAGAAGCCGACGATCCAGAAGTACGCGACGATCGGGAACGAGAAGCCGAGCGGGATCGCGATCTGCTTGAACACGGGCACGATCAGCTCGGTCGCGGCCGGCACGTCGGCGGTGGTGTAGAGCCAGATCGCCGCGATCGCGCCGAACAGCGACTGCAGGAAGTACTTCCAACGCGCCGAGAGGCCCTTCGAGTCCTTCAGCACGAGCTTCTTGTAGTCGTCGACCCAGCCGATCAGGCCGAAGCCCGCGAGCACGAACAGCACGATCCAAACGTAGCGGTTCGACAGATCGGCCCAGAGCAGCGTCGAGATCGCGACGGCGGCGAGGATCAGCGCGCCGCCCATCGTCGGCGTACCGGCCTTCGAAAGGTGCGACTGCGGCCCGTCGCTGCGGATCTGCTGTCCGACCTTGTACTGGGCGAGCTTGCGGATCATCGCCGGCCCGATCGCGAGCGCGACGCCGAGTGCGGTGATCGTCGCCATGATCGCGCGGAAGGTGATGTACTGGAACAGGCTGAGACCCGGCAGCACGTCTTCGAGCCACGCAGCGAGCTCAAGCAGCATGGGCGTTCTCTCCCGCGGGCTTTCCCAGCAGCGCGTTGACGACGTTCTCCATCGCGGAGCTGCGCGAGCCCTTCACCAGCACCGTCGTGCCGGGACGCAGGTGCGCGCGCAGCGACGCGATCGCACCGTCCTGCGTCGCGTGGTGCTCGGCGTTCGCGCCGAAGCGCTCGCTCGCGGCGGCCGCGAGCGCGCCCACGGTCACGAGTCGGTCGATGCCGCTCGCGCGCGCCTTGGTGCCGATCTCGGCGTGCAGCTTCTCGGCATCGCCGCCGAGCTCCGCCATGTTGCCGAGCACGAGCCAGCGTTCGCCGGTCTCGAGCGCGAGCGTCTCGATCGCGGCCGCGACCGAGCCGGGATTCGCGTTGTAGCTGTCGTCGATCAGCACGACGCCGCTTGCCAGCGTGTGTCGGGTCAGACGCCCCGCGACGCCCTGGACCTGCTCGAGCCCGTCCTTGATCGAGATCGCGGACGCACCGCTCGCGAGCGCGAGCGCGGCGGCCGCGAGCGCGTTGCGGACGTTGTGGCGTCCGGCGAGCGGGAGGTCGACGTCCAGCACCGCGGCACCGAGCAGGAGCTCGAAGCGCGTCGTGGCACCGAGCGTGCGGATTCGTGCCGCCACGTCCGCGGGGCGTTCGAGCCCGAAGCGGATGACCCGGCGGCCACCCGCGAGCGCCGCGAAACGCTCGGCGTACGCACAGTCGACGTTGATGACCGCGATCCCGTCCGCCGGCAACGCGGCGTAGATCGCGCCTTTCGTTTCCGCGACGCCGTCGAGCGAGCCCAGGCGCGCGAGATGCGCGGCCGCGACGTTGTTGACGACGGCGACGTCGGGCCGCGCGATGTCCGCGAGGTACGCGATGTCGCCCGGTTTGCCCGCGCCCATCTCGAGCAACGCCACCTCGGTCTGCGCCGGCATGCGCAGCAGCGAAAGCGGCAGCCCGATTTCGTTGTTGAGATTGCCCGCGTTGACGTGGCAGCGGAACGAGCGCGAGAGGATCGAGGCCGCGAGCGTCTTGACGGTGGTCTTGCCGTTCGAGCCCGTGATCCCGACGATGCGCGCGTGCGTGCGTTCGCGCCAGACGCGTGCGATCCGCCCGAGCGCCTCGAGCGAATCGAGACTGACGAGCTGCGGCAGCTCGAGTGGCAGCTCGTGCTCGACGATCGCGGCGGCGGCACCCGCTGCCGCCGCGGCCGCGACGTGGTCGTGACCGTCGTGCCGCTCGCCGCGCAGCGCGACGAACAGCTCGCCGGGCCGCGTCGTGCGCGAGTCGGTCGAGACACCCGTGAACGCCGCGTCGCCCTTGATGAAACGCGTCTCGAGCGCGCCGACGAGCTCGGAGAGACGGGCCGTGATCATGCGGCCTCCGCGAGCAGTCGCTGCGCGACCGCGTAGTCGTCGAACGGCAGCTTGGTGCCACGCACTTCCTGGTACGTCTCGTGGCCCTTGCCGGCGATCAGCACGGCGTCGCCGGCGTGCGCGAGCGAGAGTGCGAGCGCGATCGCGCGAGCGCGGTCGCGCTCGACTCGCGCATCGGCGGGCCGGGCGTAGCCCGCGAGGATCTGCGCGACGATCGCGTCGCCGTTCTCGCTGCGCGGGTTGTCGTCGGTCACGATCGTCACGTCGGCGAGCCGCTCGGCGATCGCCCCCATCTCGGGGCGCTTGCCGGCGTCGCGGTCGCCGCCGCAACCGTAGACACAGACCAGGCGCGCGTCGGTGTGCGCGCGCAGGCTCGTCAGCGCCTGCACCAGCGCGTCGGGCGTGTGCGCGTAGTCCACCACGACGAGCGGATGGCGCGCGTCGCCGCCGAGCCGGCTCATCCGGCCCGGGATCGGCGTGAGCGCCGCGAGCGCGGACGCGACGCGCGCGAGCGGGAAACCGAGCGCGCGCAGCGTCGCCGCGACCGCGAGCAGGTTCGCGACGTTGAAGCGGCCGATCAGCTTCGACGTGACCGCTGCGCGCCCCTCCGGCGTCTCGAGCGTGAACGAAAGCCCTGCGATGCTGGTCGCAACGTTGCACGCGCGGACCTCGGCGTCGGACCGGCCTTCAGCGCTGTAGCTCGTGCACGCGACTCGCGGCGGAAGCTGCGCGAGCAACGCGCGTCCGAACGCGTCGTCGGTATTGACGATCGCGGCGTTGAGCGTCGGCCACCGGAACAGCTTCGCCTTCGCTGCGCCGTACGCGTCCATCGTGCCGTGGTAGTCGAGGTGGTCGCGCGTGAGGTTCGTGAACACCGCGACGTCGAAAGCGATGCCGTCGACGCGGCCCTGGTCGAGCGCGTGCGAGGAAACCTCCATCGCGAGCGCGGTCGCGCCGGACGCGCGCATCGACGCGATCAGCGCGTGCGTCGCGAGCACGTCGGGGGTCGTGCGTTCGCCCGCGCCGAGCGCGCCGTGCAGCCCTGCGCCGAGCGTGCCGATCGTGCCGACCGTGCGGCCGGCACCATGCAGCGCCTGCGCGATCAGCTGCACCGTCGAGGTCTTGCCGTTCGTGCCGGTCACGCCGATCACGGTCATTTCGCACGTTGGCGCACCGAGCAGGCGGTTCGCGATCTCGCCGAGCCGCTCGCGCAGACCGGGCACGCCGATCGCGGGCACGGGTAGCGGCGCGACCTCGGCCGGCGCTTCGAACAGCACGGCGACCGCGCCGGCCGCGACCGCGGCAGGCGCGAACTCGACACCGTGGCGCGTGCCGCCGCGCAGCGCGACGAACACGTCGCCGGCGCGGACCGCGCGCGAGTCGAGCACGAGCCCGGACACGGCGAGCGCGGGCGCGGGCGCGTCGACGATGCCGTCGAGGAGCTCGGCGAGCGTCACGGCGGGATACCCTCTGCGTACGGCGAGTGCTCGTCGAGCTCGCCCGTCGCCGGCGCCACCGGCACAACACTCTGCGCGACGCGCGTCTCGACGCGGTCCGGCGTGACGTTGAGTAGCCTCAGCGCGCCCGGCATGACGCGGCCGAACACCGGCGCCGCGACGAGCCCGCCGTAGTAGTCCGTACCGCGCGGATCGTTGATCACGACGACACCCGCGAGGCGCGGGCGCGACGCCGGCACGACACCCGCGAACGAGCTGATGTAGCGACGCTGGTAGCCCCCCGCGACGGCCTTCCGCGACGTGCCGGTCTTGCCTGCGACGCTGAAGTTCGGCACCGCGGCCTTCTTGCCGCCGCCTTCGGGCGTGTCGACGACGGTCTCGAGCATGCGCGTCAGGGTCGCCGCGATCTCGGGATCGAGCACCGCCGACACCGAGGTCTCGGCGCCCGCGACGAACGTCGGCGCGCGCAGCCGGCCCTGCGATGCGAGCGCCCCGTACGCAACCGCCAGCTGCAGCGGCGTCACCGACAACCCGTAGCCGTACGAGAGCGTGGCCTTCTCGACCTCGCCCCAGCCGCCCGGCTCGGGCAGCACGCCGGGCGACTCGCCCGGGAAACCACAGCCGGTCGGCGCGCCGAAGCCGAAGCGGTGGAACATGTCGTAGAAGTGCGCGTCATCGAGCGTCGCCGCGATCTTCGCCGACGCGACGTTGCTCGAGCGCGTGAGCAACCGCGTGACGTCGATCACGCCGAAGTCGCGGATGTCGCGTACGAGGTGGTTGCCGACCGGTAGCGTGCCGGGATGCGTGTCGATGATCGTATCGGGCTTGTAGCGCCCGCTCTCGAGCCCCGCCGCGACCGTGAACGCCTTGATGACCGAGCCCGGCTCGAACACGTCGGTGACGGCGCGGTTGCGGCGCGCGGCGGTGTCGCCCGAGCCACGCTGGTTCGGGTTGTACGACGGCCAGTTGACCATCGCGAGGATCTCGCCGGACTCGACGTCCAGCACGACCATCGAGCCCGATTCGGCGTGGTTCTCGAGCATCGCGGTCTTGAGCTCGCGGTACGCGAGGTACTGCACGCGACGATCGATCGAGAGTCGGAGCTCGCGCCCCGCGACCGGCTCGCGCAGCATCTCGACGTCCTCGACGATCGCGCCGCGCCGGTCCTGGATCACGCGCTTCGAGCCGGGCGCGCCGGCGAGCCACTCGTCGAACGCGAGCTCGAGGCCTTCCTGGCCGCGGTCGTCGATGTCGGTGAAGCCGAGCAGGTGCGCGAACACCTCACCGCCCGGGTAATAGCGTCGGAACTCGCGCTGCGCGTTCACGCCGGGCACGCCGAGCGCGAGGATCGACGCGGCCTGGTCGGGCGCGAGATGGCGGCGCAGATAGACGAACTCGCGATCGGCGCGTTGCGCGACGCGCTGCTCGAGGAGCTCCGGCTCGACCCCGAGCGCGCGTGCGAGCTCGGGCAGCCGCTCGCGATGCGCGAGCAGCTCCTGCGGCTGTGCCCAGATCGATTCGACCGGCGTCGAGACCGCGAGCGGCTCGCCGTTGCGGTCGACGATCATGCCGCGCGAAACGGGAATCAGCCGTTCGCGCAGGAAGCGCTGATCGCCCTGGTCCTGATAGAAGTCCTTGCGCACGACCTGCAGGTCGACGGCGCGCACGACCAGCGCCGTCGCGCCGAGCGCGAGCGTCGCCAGCACGGTGTAGAGCCGCGCGCGCGTGTTCGTGACCGGGATAGGCCGGTTCTTGCGGGCCTCGGTCCTCATGTTGTGCTCCGCACACGCGCGCCCGCACGCGCGCAGGATCCGCCCCACGCGCGCGTCGGCAGCCGCGCTCGCGCGCGGCGGTGTGCGATGAACTTCCCCCTCATCGCCGTTCCTTGCCTTCCGGACCCTCTGCGGAGTCCTTGTGGTGGACCGGAGCGCGCGCTTCCTGCGCGGCTCCGGCGTCGCGGGCCGATGCACCGGCCCGCTCCTGCGGCGCTCGCGCGCCGCGACGAGGCTCCGCCTCGTTCCTTGCTACCGCCTCACGATCCGCGTCGTCGCGGGATCGGGATGCACCATGCGCAGCTCACCGGACGCGATCTGCTCGATCCGGTTCGTCTCTGCCCACGTCGCCTGTTCGAGCTGCAAACGACCGAAATCGACGTTGAGCTCGTCGCGCTCGGCTTCCAGCGCGACCAGCTCACCGAACGCGACGCGTGCGTCGTGTCGCGCCCCGACCACGCCGAGCGCGCTCGCGACCGCGAGCACGGTCAGTGCGACGAGTGCGAGCGCGCGCGTCACGGCAGCCGCTCCGCGACACGAAGCACCGCGCTGCGCGCGCGCGGATTGACCGCCGTTTCTGCCGTGCTCGGCACGATCGCGTCGCCGACGGCACGCAGGCGCGGCGCCGGCGCGTTCGGCGGCGGCGGCAAGTCGCGGCGCGCGCCCGTCGGCGGCTTGGCCTGATCGCGAATGAAGCGCTTGACGATGCGGTCCTCGAGCGAGTGGAAGCTGATCACCGCGAGCCGCCCGCCCGACTTGAGCCGCTGCGTCGCCGCCTCGAGCCCCGCGGCGAGATCGTCGAGCTCGCGGTTCACGAGTATGCGCAGCGCCTGGAACGTGCGCGTCGCGGGGTGCTTGCCGGGCTCGGGTCGGCCGATCGTCGCGGCGACCAGCTCGGCGAGCTCGCGTGTGGTCCCGATCGGCTGCGTCGCGCGCCGGTTCACGATCGCGCGCGCGATGCGGCGGCTTTGGCGTTCCTCACCGTATTCGTAGAGCGCGTCGGCGATCTCGCGCTCCGACGCGCGCGCGAGGAACTCGCGCGCGCTGGCGCCCCGTGTCGTGTCCATGCGCATGTCGAGCGGACCGTCTGCCATGAAGCTGAAGCCGCGTTCGGGCGTGTCGAGCTGCGGCGACGAGACGCCGAGGTCGAACAGCACGCCGTCGAGGCCGTGCGAGGTCTCGTCCCAGCCGGCGAGCTCGGCGAAGCTCGCGTGACGCACGCGCACGCGCGCATCGTTCGCGGCGAGCGCTTCGGCCGCGGCGATCGCTTCCGGATCCTTGTCCATCGCGAGCAGGCGTCCCGCCGTCGAGAGACGCGCGAGCACCGCGAGGGCGTGTCCGCCACGCCCGAAGGTACCGTCGAGGTAGACGCCTTCGGGCCGCACGCTCAAGCCCTCCAGCGCCTCGTCCCGCAAGACCGGAACGTGCTCACTCATCGACCCCCGCCGTCCGTTGCGCGCGCGCGTTCAAAACGAGAGACCCCGCATCGCGCTCGTGACCTGTTCCTCCCGGATCGTCTGGCGAATCCGCATGAGGTGCGACTCTTCGCCCCAGAGCTCGAACTTGTTGCCCATGCCGAGCAACACGGCCTTCTTCTCGATGCCTGCCGCGACACGCTGGCTCGGCGGCACCAGCAAGCGACCGTTGCCGTCGATCTCGACGTGCGTCGCGGCGCCGACGAGCTTCAACTGCAGGCTCCGGTGCACCGCCTCGAGCGGCGACAACGCATTGACCTGGTCGCGCAGCTGCTCCCAGTCCTTGACCGGGTGCAGCCAAAGGCAGCCGATCTCGAACGGGTTGTAGGTCACGACCAGACGATTGCCGCACTGGGCCGCGACGGGCTCCCGATAAGCGGCCGGAATCGAGATCCGACCCTTGTCGTCAAGCGTGATCGCGGTTTCGCCCTGGAACATGATCCACTGCAACCCACAAAATCCCAACAAATTACACGTCGGCCCACCTTAATCTCAGGATTTGAGATAGTCAAGGCGATCTGAGGCATTTTTCGAGGCGCAGCGGGTGCTTAGGCGACCGCGCAAGCTGAACGAACGGTCGCGCTCGCTAGGGGCTAGCGGTGGGCGGGAGAAACCGATTCCCGCGTTCGCGGGAATGACGGCGGCGCGGTGCCACACGGCGGGCCATGGATGGCCCGCCCCGCCGGCGGATCCTACGAAGCGGCGCGGGCCATGGACGGCCCGCGCCCACCTGTAGACCGGACATCCGGGACGGATGGCCTGGCGGACCGGCGATGGATCGCCGGTCCGCGACGTCCGAACGCATCGAACGCCACAACGAAGGACGTCCAGAACGCATCGAACGCCACGACGCCGACGCCAGAACGGCATCGCGAACGCCGCGTCGAAGAAAAGGAGTCCTCCGTAAGCCGGGTTCTGTTCGCGGCAAGCCGCGCGACAGCCATTCCTCTAGGCGATACGTCACCGTATCGCTCGAGCGACCTACCCGGACGCAGCGCGGGCCACGCCAACGCGTCCCTATTTGGTCTTGCTCCGAGTGGGGTTTGCCGTGCCGCCGAGTGTTGCCACCGGCGCGGTGCGCTCTTACCGCACCGTTTCACCCTTGCCGTCATCGGCACCTTGCGGCGCGCGATGCTTGGGCGGTCTGCTTTCTGTTGCACTTTCCGTCGGCTCACGCCGCCCAGGCGTTACCTGGCACTCTGCCCTGTGGAGCCCGGACTTTCCTCGATGCCTCGCGGCAGCGCGACTGTCTGGACGACTCCGGGGCGAATTGTAGCGGGCGGAAAAGGGGACGGGCTCAATTAATTTTTCGTTGACCTCGGCGCGGCACAGTCCCCGCGAACGAAAAATTAATTGAGCCCGTCCCCTTTTCCGCGGTAGAGCGCGTTCTTCGGTGCTCCGGTGATCTTCGCCGCGAGCTTCGCGGCGCTCGAGGCCGGCACGCGCTCGTCGATCAGGAGCTTCATGACGCGCTCGCCCTCCGCGAGCCGGCGCGCATCGTCGTCGCGCTCGGGCGCACCCGCAACGACGACGACGAACTCGCCGAGCCGCTGCTCGGGATCGGCGGCCACTCGCGCGGCGAGCTCGGCGAGCGTTCCGTCGAGCACGGTCTCGTGCAGCTTCGTGAGCTCGCGCGCGACGGCGGCGCGCCGCCCGGCACCCAACGCCGCGGCGAGATCGGCGAGCGTCTCTTCGATGCGGTGCTTGGCCTCGTAGAACACGAGCGTGCGCGGATCCTCGACGAGCGCCGCGAGACGCGCGCGGCGCGCCGCGGGCTTCGCCGGGAGGAAGCCTTCGAACGCGAAGCGGTCGCTCGGCAGCCCCGAGATCGAGAGCGCCGCAATCAGCGCCGACGGCCCCGGCACCGTGCTGACGCGCACGCCGGCCGCGCGCGCGGCCTCGACCAGCCGGTAACCCGGGTCGCTGATGAGCGGTGTGCCGGCATCGGAAATCAACGCGAGCGATTCGCCGCCGTGCAGGCGCTCGACCAGCCGCGGCACGACCGCGCGCTCGTTGTGCTCGTGCAGCGCGAGCATCGGCGTCGCGACGCCGTGGCGCGCGAGCAGCACGTGGCTCGTGCGCGTGTCCTCGGCCGCGATCGCCGCGACCTCGCGCAGTACCTCGACCGCGCGTGGTGCCAGATCGCGAAGGTTGCCGATCGGCGTCGCGACGATCCAGAGCGTGCCGCGGGTCGTGTCGGTATCGATGCGAGGCTCCTTGCGCTGACCGGTCGCGGGGGCTATCGGTATGATCCCAGCTTCCCGACCTTGGTGACGAACCTCCCGCGATGCGTACGCCGAAAGCCGCGCTGCTCCTCGTGTTGTGCACGCTCGCGGGCTGCGCGACGGCACCCGGACGGATCGAGGAGATCGACACCGCACAGGCGCGCGCGCTCCACGACGAAGGCGACTTCCGCGGCGCCGCGGCCGAGTACGAGCGGCTCGCCGGCTCGAATCGCCGCACGCGCGACGCGCTGCTGCTGGCCTCGCTCGAGTCGCTGCGCGAAGAAGGCGACTTCGCCACCATTGCCGCGCGTGCCGAGCGCGTCCGCCGCGACCGCCTGACGCCGCCGCAGCAGACGCGCTACGACCTGCTCGCGGCCGAGGTCGCCCTGGACGCCGGCGAAGCCGAGCGCGCGCTGTCGATCGCGACCTTGCCCGAGGCCACGCTCGACGCCGACGCGAAGCTCCGCGCGCGCGAGATCCGCGCCCGTGCGCTCGCCGCCGCGGGCCGTCCGCTCGAAGCGGTGCGCGAGCGGCTCGCGCTCGCCGCGACACTGCCGCCCGGCGAGCGCGGCAGCAACGACGAGGACGTGCTCGCGACGCTCGCGACGCTCGAGGTGACGGTGCTGCAGGCCGAGCTCGCGAAGCTCGATGCCGGCGATGCGATGCGCCCATGGCTCGAGCGCGCGTTGCGGCTCAAGGGCTCGGTGCCGGCCCGCACGTTCGTGCGGCCGACGCGCGAGGTCGGCACGCTCCTGCCCGGCGAGCGCCCCGACACCTGGCAGCGCGAAGGCTACGACACGCCGGTCGCGCGCATTGCGGTGCTGCTGCCGCTGACCGGCAATCTCTCGCCGGCCGGGCGCGCGGTGCGTGACGGCTTCTTCGCCGCGTACTTCGCCGATCCGCACACGCGGCCCGAGGTACGCCTGTTCGACACCGGCGATTCGGTCGACGGCGCGATCGTCGCTTATCGCCATGCGACCGAAGCAGGCTACGGCCGCATCGTCGGTCCGCTCGCGCGCGAGCAGGTCGCGGGCTTGTTCGCGCGCGTCCCGATCACGCTGCCGGTGCTCGCGCTCAATCACCCCGACGACGGTGAGCCGCCGCCTTCGGGCAGCCAGCTCTTCGGCCTGCTCCCCGACGAGGAAGCTGCGCACGCCGCCGAACGCGCGCTCCAGCGCGGGCATCGCAGCGTCGCCGTGTTCGCGGGCGACGAGGATTGGAGCGCGCGCGCCGCGCTCGCGTTCCGCGCGCAGCTCGAGGCCGGCGGCGGCATCGTCTCGGGCGAAGCGCGGCTCGCATCCGACCGGGTCGACTACACGCCGGCGATCGCGCAGGCGCTCGGCGCCGGTGCCGACGCCGTGTTCGTCGCCGCGCGACCCGGCCAGGCGCGTCTGATCGTGCCGCAGCTGCGCACGCGCGGCCTCGCCGACCAGCCGATCTACGCGACCTCGCACGTCTACGGCGGCACGCCGAACCGCGGACTCGATCGCGATCTCAACGGCGTCGAGTTCTGCGACGCGCCGTGGCTGTTCGACCTCGCGCCCGGCCTGCCGCCGCGCGATCGTCTCGCGCGCGATCTGCCGGCCGCGGCGAGCGGCGGCCGGCTGTTCGCGTTCGGCATGGACGCGTACCGGCTGCTGCCGTATCTCGGCTGGCTCGGCGCGAATCCCGACGCGTACCTGCCGGGTGCGAGCGGCCAGCTTTCGCTCGACGGCTTCGGTCGCGTGCGGCGCACGCTCGCATGGCTGCGTTTCGAGGACGGCGTGCCGCGCTCGGCCGACGGCGCACTGCTGCCCGAGGCGGAGCCGCCGGCGCCATGAGCTCGCCGCGCCAGGTCGCGGGCCATGCGGTCGAAGCCGCGGCCGAGCGCCACCTCGTCGACGCCGGGCTGTCGACACTCGCGCGCAACGTTACCTACCGCATGGGCGAGCTCGACCTCGTGATGCGCGACCGCGACGCGATCGTGTTCGTCGAAGTCCGCTATCGCCGCGGCAAC
>Ga0187892_10005420_pt1 | contig 20063 bp, 16 predicted proteins | sample MA1701073metaG_FD_139345 | JGI IMG/M metagenome (GOLD analysis project Ga0187892, IMG submission 139345) | Bio-ooze microbial communities from a basaltic lava cave in the Kipuka Kanohina Cave System on the Island of Hawaii, USA - MA170107-3 metaG ...
GTGTATACACAAACTTTTTCAAGTAAAGTTTCTGATAGTACACATTTTCGAAATTTGTGCTATCAGAAAGTTTTGCCAATGCCAAATGTTTGTGATAGCACAAAGTTTTTTGTGCCGGTTTCAGGGCCGATTCCATGAGGTAATCGGTTCATCCCCTACGGGCGCAGCCAATTCGAGAACTTTCCGATCAGGTTAAGAGTTCGTCAATGATCTTCTTATATCGCGAGTTGCCGTCATCGTGTTTTGGGTTTATGGACATAACCCTATCACATAAGCTCATAAAACAGTTGTCATCAAATCACAGACGAGTCGTCAAATCCCAGCAAGTGACGATAATGTAATACCCACCGGGCACAGAAGCAAGGGAATTTTTGATCTTTGTTGGATCTTTGTTGGGAAAGTTTAAAGTCACCAACCGGTCACTTTAGTGCTTAAAATTTTCAGGTTTCAACCTTAATTGACGCGGCTCTTAAAGTTATTTTGATCTACCCATTGGGTGGTGCAAAAAATTTGCACGAAAGTAAACTCCATTAGGAGTGAGATGTTTATAGGAATGCATCACACAGATTCAAAAAACTCCGTAGAGTGAAATGTTCTTTTCCGATAATTAAAGCGTATTTTCTGGAAAAAGGAACATGTCACTCCTCCGGAGTTCAAGAATTTTAATAATCGAATTTGCTATAAACCTTTCACTCCTAACGGAGTTCATCAAAAGCGTTCTAACAAACAATACGTATTGCGTCCCCGCGTGCAAAATCAAGATTCAACAAAGTTAAGTGACCGGTCAGTCTCAGTTTTCTACTTTTCAGAAACGCTCTGAGGCGAGACCATCGCGCCGGTTGGATTGCTGCCGGCGTTTGGCGACGTGCATCAAGATCGTGATCATGAGGTAAATCGCCACGGTTTGCAACAGCACGAGAATTTGCCCCCACAACGGCAAATAGGGCAGGAGGGAGGCGGCGACGCCGAGGCTGAGGGCGACGAGATAAATAAAAATCACCGCGCCGCGCTGGCTCATGCCCAGTTCGATCAAACGATGTGAAAAATGGCGGCGGTCGCCGATGAACAGCGGCCGGCCTTCGCGCCGCCGAATAATCATCACCGATAGCGTGTCGAAAATCGGCAGGCTGAGAATCAACAGCGGCGAGATGACCGGCAAAAGATTGGCGCTGGCGGGCACGACGTAACTGCTGGTGATGGACAACGCGGCGAGCATGTATCCCAAAAACAAGCTGCCGGTGTCGCCCATAAAAATTTTCGCCGGATGGAAATTATAAATGAGAAAACCCGCCGCCGCGCCGGCAAACAACGCCAAGATCATCGCGGAAAAAACCTGCGCCTGCGCCGCGGTGATCAAAAAAAAGATGGCGGCGGCAATCACCGCGATGCCCGCCGAAAGCCCGTCCATGTTGTCGAGCAGATTGAAGGCGTTGGTGATCCCGACGATCCAGATGATCGTGATGCATGCATTCAGCACGGTCGACGGCATGAAGTCGGTGCGCACGCCGGCGAGCGGCAGCAGACACGCCGCCGCGATTTGCATGGCGAATTTGATTTTGTAAGAAAACCCGGCGCCGCGACGGTCGTCGATGAATCCCAGTATGACCATCAGCGTAGCGCCGCCCCAAATCGCCAGGAGTTTCGGCACAACCTCGAGAAAATGGCGCGATTGCTCGGTTAAAAACGGCCAGCGCGATGAAAACCACGCCTGGTTTTGAAAAAAATGAAATCCCAGGATTTGCGCAAGCAAAGCCAGCGTGAAGGCGAAATAGATCGCCAATCCGCCAAGCAGAGGCCGCGGCTGCGCGTGCGCTTTGCGTCCCGAGGGATCGGGGTGATCGATCATATTCAATCGAAAAGCCAGCCGGCGCGTCAGTGGCACGAAAATCAATGCGAGCAGCAAGGAGAGCAAAAAAAGATAAACATAAATGAGGGCAAGCATGGACAAAATTTTCCAATCAGTTTACCGTGGTTTTTGCGCGATTATCGTTTGCGTCAAGAGTTCATCTAATTTTTTTGCGGCGCGCTCGCGCGAGTAGTTTTTCGCTACAAAGCGGCGGCCATTTTCTCCCATTTGCCGGCGCGCTTCCGGGGCGTTTTTCAATTTGAGAATGGCGGCGGCAATGGCGGCGGCGTCTTCCGGCGGCGCGTGCAGGCCGGCTTGCGCTTGCTGCAAAACGGTTTGCGCTTCGCCGTTCACGCTCAGCACCACCGGGCAGGCGCAGGCCCAGGCCTCGAACATTTTCGACGGCAACGCGCCTTGAAACAGTTCCAAGTTTCGCAACGGCACCAGCGCCGCATCGGCGGCGGAGAAATAACCGGCCATTTCTTTTTGCGGCTTCTCGCCGAGCAGGACGACGTTATTTAATTGCGCCTGCGCCACCGAGGCGATGAGGTCGTTTTTTTTCGGCCCTTCGCCGATAAAAAGAAATTTAATATCGTCCTGCGCCTCGAGCAAACGCGCCGCGGCGATGAGTGATTCCAATCCTTGCGCCACGCCCATAATGCCGGCGTAAAGAACGACGAACTTGCCGTTTATACCAAGCTCGGCGCGGCGCTGTTTTCCCTCTTCGGGCTGCGGCTGAAAAATTTTCAGGTTCGCGCCGTTGGGGATAAAAGTTATTTTCTCCGCCGGCAGCCTGCGTTCGATCAGCCGCCGGCGAATGCCGTCGGTGGCGGCAACGATGTGCCGCGCGCGCCGGTAACAAGCTGCTTCCAATTTTTCGGCCCAGGCAATCGCGCGAGGGTTTTGCAATTCGCCCATTGCCACCGCGGATTCCGGCCAGAGATCGCGCACTTCGAAGACGAAGGGAAGGCGCCGCAAATAACTGAGCGCCAATCCGGCCGCGCCCGCAAACAACGGCGGCGAGGTGGCGTAAATGACGTCATACTTTCCGCGCGCAAAAAGCAAACCGGCGAAAATGGCCGTCATCATATAGCTCACATAAAACGCCATGCGGCTGCGGAAATTTTTCACCGGCGAGGCTTTGACCCACACGCGAATGACTTCGATGCCGTCGAGCCTGGCGCGTTCGTAAAATTTGCCGCGATATTCCGGCGGAATGACGCCGCTGGGATGATTCGGCACTTCGGCGATCATCGTCACCTCATGGCCGGCGCGAACGAGGCCGGCCGCCATTTCATACGCGCGGGTTTGCGTCGCGCCGACTTCCGGAGGAAAATATTGTGAGAAATAAAGAATACGCATTTTTGTAGTAGCCCCTTCAGGGGCAAAATTTTTCCATATCACCAAACTTTAGCGCCTAAAGGCGCGACTACGAAAAAAATATTTTCGCCCATTTTTCCAAAATATAAAAGCGAAAAAAGAAATCGCTGGAAAGCAGCGGCCGCTTGCCGCTTACAAAGGCGTCGAAGTGATTTTGCAATTCCGAGAGTTTAATAAACCCCGGCAAAAAAACGGCTGTAGCAAATGTATTTTTCACCTCATCTTTCAACGCGCCGCGAAGCCACTCGTCTTCGGGTGTGGCGAAGCCGAGCTTGTCTTTGCGCTGCAAAATTTGGCGCGGCACGATGTTTTGCGCGCCGCGCCGCAGGCAGTATTTGGTCCAGCCGTCGCGCAATTTCAAATTGAGCGGCAGCGCGGCAACATATTCCACCAAACGATGATCGAGAAACGGCACGCGCGCTTCGCGGGAAAAGGCCATGGAGTTTTTGTCCTCATAGCGCAACAACACCGGCAAGCTGAAGCGTGTCATGTCGGCTTTGATGCGCTCGCCGAGATCAGCTTGGCGATTCATAGAAATGGACAATTCGTCAAAGCGCGCGGCAAAACTGTTCTGCAACAGCGCTTTCGCCGTTGCAGTCGAGCCGAAATTCCTTTCCGGCAAATAGCGCAAACCGCGCCGCAGTTGCAAGGTTTTGAGAACGTTCCACGAGCTAAAATGTTTGGCCGATTCTTTCAAGCCCAACAACAGACGACGGCGACGCAGCAGCTCCAGCACATAAAAAACGTAAAATTTGCGGTAACCGAGCAGTTGTTCATCCGCGCCCTGGCCGTCGAGCAAAACAATCACGCCGTTCTCGCGCGCCAGCCGCATCACTTCCCATTGCGCATAAATGCTGCTGCCGGCAAACGGCTCTTCCTGATGCCACAGCAATTGCGGCAACGCCTGGAGAAAGCCGGCGGCTTGCGGAAAAACGCGGTGCGAAAGCGCGCCGGATGATTGTGCCGCTACATTTATGTAGCGCTGCTCATCAATAACGCTATTTTTATAACAAGCGGAAAATGTTTGCTGGCGCGCGCCAACAGCTTCGGCCTGATTTTGCGCGATGAGATTGCTGATGACCGACACCACGGCGGAAGAATCCAAGCCGCCGCTGAGGCACGAGCCAACCGTGACGTCGCTAATCAAGTGGGCGCGCACCGCCTCGGTAAAAAGCCCGAAAAACTCGCGGCTTTTTTCCTCCACAACTTTCTCCGCAAGCGGCATCACCTCATTGTTCACCGCAAAATCCCAATAGCGTTTGATTGTTTCCTGGCCTGAAGCGGTGACGAGCAAGTAATGCGCCGGCGGCAGTTTTTGAATACCCGCAAAAAAAGTATCGTCGGTGTGATCGAGCATGCCCGTGGTGAGGAAATCATAAACGAGTTTTTGATGGGGCTGCGGGCGATTTTCCAACAGCGGCAGCAACGCTTTGATCTCAGAAGCAAAGATGAGCTGATGCGCGGCGCGATGAAAATAAAGCGGCTTGATGCCGAAACGGTCGCGCGCCAAAAACAACCTTTGTTGCTGCTCATCCCACAACGCCAACGCGAACATGCCGTTGAAACGCGCCAGACAATCCGGGCCATATTCTTGATAGGCATGCAAAATCACTTCGGTGTCGCTTTGCGATTTGAATCGATGGCCTTGGGCTTTTAATTCGGCGCGCAATTCGAGATAGTTATAAAGCTCGCCGTTGTAAATTATCTGCGTCGCGCCGCCGGGCCCGGCCATCGGTTGGTGGCCATCGGCAGAAAGATCGATGATCGCCAAGCGGCGATGGCCGAGGCCGATCGGGCCGTTGACATAAATGCCGTCATCATCCGGCCCGCGATGGCGGATGGCGTCCGTCATTTTTTTGATTTGCCCGGACGTGACGGGTGTTTTAGGGCTAAACGAAAATATGCCGGCAATACCGCACATTTGAAATCAACTTTGAGTTTCGGAAATGATTTTTTGATAAACCGCCAACAGCGTTTTTGCCGCGACGCTCCAATTGTATTTATTGTTGGCGGCGCGCCGGGCGTTGTTCGCCAAACGTTCGCGCCAATCGCGCGCGCGCAGTTGCGCGAGCGCCTCGGCCAGCAAAACCGGCGCCGGTTTGTCGACGATGAGGCCGCATTGCTCTTCACGCACGATATGCGCAATTTCGCCAACATTGGTGGTGAGCAACGGTTTGCCCGCGGCCAGCGCGTTGAAAAGCGCATTGGGGCAACTGTATTGATTGTTGCGATCATCTGCGTTCAAGCCGTAATAAATGACGTCGGCCAGCGCAGTGTAATCGGGAACTCGTTCTTGCGGCACGTGCCCAAGATAACGCGCGCGCGGATATTTCGGCAGCTCGGCTGCAATCGCCGCGCGTTGCGGCCCGTCGCCGAGCAAAAGCACGGTTACTTCCGCGAGATGCTCCGTTGCCGCCATCAGCGGCAAAATTTCTCGCGAGGGAATGAAGCTGCCGATATACGCGACGACGAACTCATCCGTTCGGATTCCCAGTCGGGCGCGCGTGATTTGAGGCGGATTCGGCGTTTGGAGAATTTGATAATTGCCCACAATCTCAACGCGCCCGCCCATCCGGCGAAATCGTTCCGCCAATAAATTGCCGACGGTGAGAATGAAGGTGGCGCGTTTTGCCATCCAGCGCTCCAACCACAAAAGCAAATAATAAATGACCGCGTTTGTATGCAAGCGCGTTTGCTCGGGGTAACATTCGTGCGCGTCAAAAATCCACGGCAGGCGATGCGTGCGCGCGTACCAATAACCGGCTGGCGTGGTTTCCAGATCATGGCAATGAATGATGCCCGGGCGCAAAGCTCGTAATTCTTTTAAAGCTTGTTGCCAGAAGCGCGGCAAATAAAACATCTGACGCGCGCCGGCTTTGTAGGCAGAGCGAACGCTGATCCGTCGAATCGCGATGCCGTCGATCACTTCATTCGCTGTCATCTCGCCCTGCCGATCCCAACAGATCACAGTGACTTTGTAGCCGGCCTCGACCAAGCTGCGCGCCTCTTTGTGCACGCGCGGATCGGGACGAAAGGGATTGGAGAGGAGCATGGCGATGTGAACGGGCATTTTGTTTTAGATTCGCTTCGCCCCGCAATCAATTGCGGGGCTATTAGTTGAAGTCCGCTGAAGCGGACTGATTTAGATTTGTAATGTTTAGCAGCCGGCTTCAGCCGACTTGAGCTTATAGCCCGGCAATTGATTGCGGGGCGTCAATAAAATTCTGCAGCCACATTTCCGTCGTCAGCCAGCGGAAAATCTGCCAGGTATGATCCGCCGCGCCGGTTTGATGCTCGCGCCAAAGTTGTTGCACCATCGGCGTGTTGTAAAAATTGCGGCGACGAAAATGTTCCTGCAACATTTCGTCGGCTTGTGAACGCAAAGGCCCGCGCAGCCACAACGCTAGCGGCGTGGGATAGCCCATTTTATCGCGCCGGGCCCGGACCGCTTCCGGCAAAATATCTTTGAGCGCCTGCCGCGCGATGTACTTGGTCGTGGCGCCTTTGATTTTCATTTCGCCGGGCAAGGCGAGCGCGAACTCAACGAGGCGATAATCCAAAAACGGCACGCGCGCTTCCAGTCCAAAGGCCATGCTGCTGCGATCTTCGTAATGCAAAAGCGCCGGAATGCTCGTTTGCGTCACGTCGCGATACAATCTTCGATTCAGGGAATCGTATGAGGGAATCGGATTATGTTCGCCAATGACAAGCAGCCGTTGCGCCTCGGACATTTCGGCGTTGAGCCAGAGATCGGCGCGATAACGTCTGCCGCTCGCCCGCGCGGCGATTTTCCGGAAAAATTGCGGCGCGCTCAATTCGGGAAAAAAATAACGCCGGGCGTTGCGCAGAATCGCAAAGGCATCCTGCAAAAACTGCCCGACCAAAGCCGGTTGGCGCTCGCGAAAAATTTTCCGGCCAAGCGACTGCAGATGCAGCGGCAGGTACGGCGCGTAGCCGGCGAACAACTCGTCGCCGCCTTGGCCGTCGAGCAGAACCGTGACGGATTGTTTCGCCAGTTCCATCACGAACCATTGCGAATAAACTCCCGGGCCGGCCGACGGCTCGTCGAGGTGCCAAATTATTTTGCCGAGCAAATTAAAAAATTTCTCGGGATCGGGGCTGGTGAAATGCGCGTGTGTGTTATTGGCCTGCGCCACCAGCCGGATAAACGGCTCTTCGGAATAACCGGGATGGGCATAGATCGAAGAAAAGCTGTTGATGGAATGCGGCAGCATCTGCGAAGCCAATGCGACAATGGCGCTCGAATCCAGGCCGCCGCTCAGGCAGGTCCCGACCGGAACGTCGCTGCGCAAGCGCAGGCGCACGGAGTCGGTCAAGAGATCCAAAAAAGTTTTTTCGGGCTGCGCATAATCGTATTGCGTTTTGATCGCGCCGGGATTGATATCCCAATAGCGCCGCGGCGTGAGCGCCGTGGCGTTTTCATTTATCTTGAGATAATGCGCCGGCGGCAGGGCTTTGATGGAGGCAAAAAAAGTTTCGTCGCCGTAATCCAACATGCCGGTCAGCAAAAAATTGGCGAGATAAGGATGGTTAATTCGTCCGAGGTCCGAGGCCGCCGCGAGAATGGCTTTGATTTCCGAAGCGAAAATGAAATGCTTCCCATCGAAATAATAATAAAACGGCTTTACCCCCAGCCGGTCGCGCGCGCAAAACAACTCGTGTTGTTGCGCATCCCAAATCGCCAGCGCCCACATGCCGTTGAAACGCGAGAGACAGTCCTGCCCCCATTGCTGATACGCTGCGAGAATCACTTCGGTGTCGGTGTTGGTGCGAAAGCGATGGCCATAACCCGCCAGCTCCGAGCGCAATTCCAAGTAATTATAAATCTCGCCGTTAAAAATAATCCAATGCTTTTTGTCGGCGCTCGCCATCGGTTGATGGCCGGCCGCGGAAAGATCGATGATGGCCAGCCGGCGGAATCCCAGCGCCAGATTGCAAGAATCGCCGAACGCATTTTCAATGGGCGGCAGATTTAATTCCGCCATCGTGTCGCGGCCGCCGTATTGGGAAACACAGTGAGTCGCGGTGTTGATGAGAAGATAGCCCTCGTCATCCGGGCCGCGATGGCGCAAGAGATTCGTCGCGCGCTGAATCGTCGCAAGCTCAGCGGGTTTATTATCCAAATGCCAACAGCCTAAAATGCCGCACATGGGGGTAAAACGTAAATTTATAAAACGTAAAACGCGATTTGTGTTTTATGCCAGCCGGTTCTTGAAATCGGGAGCCAAGGCGATGGCGTTGTCGCCTTGGCCGTCATGCGTTTTTTCAACCGGCACGGGAACGAGCTTGCCTGAATGCAACGTAAAAATTTGATAACCGGCGTTTGCCAAGAGCCGTTTGATCTCGACGGTGGAGTGGCCGGCGCGATTGGCGTGCGGCTCGACCAGCTCGAGAAAAATACAACCGATGGCCTGTGATTCCAAAAGATTTTTTGCGCCGAGCAGGGCATTGTATTCGCCGCCTTCGATGTCCATTTTCATGAGGTCAATGCGAGCGGCGCCGTTTTGCCGGCAATAATCGTCGATAGCGACGACGTCGATCGGGAGATTTACCTCTGCCGATTTTTCCGTGGAGATGAAATTCATGCCGTCATAAATATCCTCGCCGCCCATGAAACGTTGAAGAAAAGCCTTGCCGCTGTAATGGCTGATACCGAGAGGGTTCACGGAAATATTTCGCGCGTCGTTGAGGCGAATATTTTCCAGTAACGTCTCGACAATCTCCGGCGTCGGCTCGAAAGCATGGATGGCGGCGTGAGGATTGGCGGCGCTCGCGAGCAGCGAATACAAGCCGATATTCGCGCCGATGTCGAAAATGGTTTCAGCGCGCCGGGCCAGCTTCATCCAGTAATCACAATATTCTTTCTCATAGCTGCCGAAGAAGTAAAGATGGCGCTGCAGGAATTTGGCCAAATCACAGCGCAGTTTGACATGGGCTTGCAACAAGATCGTTTCGCGATGATGGTCGCCAAATGAAAGAGGCCGCCACAACGATGAAAAAATTCTCGTTTTCCCGCGCGCGATGGGAAAGTGGCGCAGATAATATTTTAAGGCGTTGTGGAGCAGTTGTTTCATTGTGTGAGACAAATAATGCGTAAAACATAATCCGTAAGTTTTACGGATTACGCATTACGTTTTAGTCCGGCTTCGCCAAAACTTCTTCGTAGAGCGCGGAAATATTTTTTAGAAAAACCGCTTCGCCAAAACGTTCGACGATGTGGCGACGAACGTTTGGCGCATCGTATTGAAAACGTCCGTGAATAAAATCTGCCATCGCCGCGGCCAACGCCTCGGGATTGGCCACTTCGACCAGGACGCCGGTTTCAGAAGTGACGAAGAACTCCGGGCCGCCGCAGCGCGTCGCAATGACCGGTTTGCCGCACGCCATGGCTTCGGCGAGCACGAGACAAAAGGTTTCGTGCAAGCTCGACATGACGAAGGCGTCGCTTCGTTGCATCCAGCTTTTGACTTGTTCGCGCGTCAACATGCCGGTGAAACGGCAGCGTTCGGCAAGGCCGAATGAGCGCGCCAGCCGTTCGAGCTGCGGCCGCTCCGGCCCGTCGCCGCCGATGATCAGCTCGAAGGCGGTGACGCCATTTTGCACGAGTTGTTTGGCCGCTTGTAGCAAATAGCGCATTCCTTTCTGCTTCGTCAACAGGCCGACGGATAGAAAGCGCGTCGTCGCTCGCGCTTCAGTTTGTGACGGAATAAAAAAATCCGTTTGAATCACGTTGCCGATCACATCAATTTTGATGCTGTCATCGAAAGCGTGAATTTGCTGCGCCAACGCCGGACTCACGGCGATCACGCGATTGGCTTGTGACAACGTCTCTCGGACCCAGCGCCGCAATGTTGTGGTTTTAAGATGGGCGCTAAACGGGCTGGTATGCTCGGTTAAGACAACCGGAATCGCCTGCTGCCGGCCGAGCCGCACGGCAGCCAACCCTGCCGGCAAAACAACATGCGCGTGAATCACATCCGGTTTGCCCCATCGCGCGAGCAGTTTTGAAAAACCTTTTTGGGCGGCGGCGAGCCAACGCCGGTACGTCAAGCCGGGCGCGCGAGGAATCGGCGCGAGCACGCGCTCGCGGCACACGAGCAAGCCGTCGGCGGTTTCGAGTTGTGAAGCGCCGCCAAATTTTCCTTGCAAAATTTCCCGCCAGCCAACCACTCGCGGCGCCAAAACCGCCACGTCGTATTTTTGCGCCAAGACTTGCGCTTGATCCTGTATAAAAATGCCGTTGGCGCGGGCGGTTTCACTCGGATACCACGACGCGATAACGAGAATTTTTGGGCGCGACACTTCAGCGATTCTCCCTCGGTTTTTCGCGCTGAAAGAGCGAGCGCAGCAATGAAATTCCCAGCGTGACGTCTTCGCGCGTGAGCCACAAAATTTCCCGCACCGCCAATTTGGACACGCGCATAAAAAACCAGATGATGAAAATGGCGCTGGTCAAATACGAGAGCGTGCTGGCAATCGCCGCGCCGGCAATATCGAAACGCGGGATGAGCAGCACATCGAGCGCGACGGTGACGATCACGCCGGCCAAGGCCACATACAAATTCAACTGCGGCTTGCCGATGCCGGCGAGATATGAGGCGATGACATTGGCGGCGCTGAATGCGACGATGCCGGGCAGCAGCAATAAAAGCGGCGTCACGCTCGGACGAAATTCTTCGCCGAAAATCCACGGCACCAGCGGCGCGGCAAACACGGCCAACAGCAACGCCGATCCGGCGCTGATCATGAATGCGAGGCGCGTGATCTGCGCCGTGCGTTTGGCGTTTGCCGCAGCCGCCTCTTGCGAAGCGGCGACATTCGGCAGCAACACGGTGGCGGCGGCTTTGGACACCAACCAAATCATTTGGCCCAGTGAAACGGCGAGGGTATACAAACCCAGCGTTTTTACCCCGGAAAAATACGTGACGATAAAGACATCGAGACGATAATTGAGAAATTGCGTGAAATTGCCCAAATAGCAAGTGAATGAATACGCCATGACTTCACGCAACCCGCTCGCGCCGCGGCCGGCTTGCAAGGCCGGGCTTAGCGGTTTTAAAAAAAACAGATTTGCCAGCAACAGCGCGATGATGTAGACAGCGATGAAAAGGGCGGGGGAAGCGCGATGATTCTGCGCCGCCATCACGCCGATCACCAACAGCAAGAGCAGAACATGGCCGGCGCGGCTGATCAAATCGCTGCGGTTGGCTTGAATAATTTCCTGGCGGCCGTTCAACATCGCGCGCCAATAATTCACGATTTCCGCGAGGACGGCAGCCGTCACGATAAGCGCGATGGCCCACTTTCCCATGTCCGGGGGAATGAAGGAATCGGCAAAAGGCGTAAGGCGTAAAACGTAAAGAACAACGGTTGCCAAGGCGCCGAACAGCATTGCCAGGCCGGTCAATTGCCAGGCGAGACGCCGCAAATTTGCGCGGCCGCGCGCAACGACATACGTGACGCCAACCGGCAGCGATAATCCGAGCGCGACGGTGAGCAGCATCGCGGTGGTGAGCGCGAGATCGTAACTGCCTTTGCCGGCGGAGCCGAGCGCGCGCGCGATGATGATGTTGTTCGCAACGGCTAAAACAATCGCAACCATGCTGGTGAAGAGCACGTGAACGCCGCTGCGCCATAACGGCGCGCGTTTGGACGGGGGCGTGATCGCTGCGGTCTCGGAAATGGACGCGCTCATGATTTTTGTATTTCCGTTTCGCTCGCCGAGGCTTGACCAAACCCCATGCCGATCACGAACCACAGCATCGTGACGACTTCCGCGTCGCCGAACGTCCAATCAAAAATACCGGCGGCCAAAAAACCGATCATCGCGGCGCGGCTGGCGAAAATGATGAGCCGGCCATGCACGTTGTCCGCGTGCTTGATCGCCTTGCCGAGCGCGCGCCAAACGGCGAGCATGAGCCAGGCGAAAGCCAGCAGGCCCGCCGCGCCGAAACAGACGAGTATCGTCACATACGTGCTGTGAAAATGGCCGATGGAAAAAACATCTTTGGTGATGCCTGCGGAAATATTGGGATCCGGCGTCGCGTATTGCCGCAATACCGGCTGCAAATCGCGCCAGCCCACGCCGAAGAAAGGATGATCCGCGGCGATCTGCAACGCATGCTTCCACTGAATCAAGCGAACTTGTGTCGAAGGCGTGTTCAGATCAAAAATGGCGGCGAGGCGTTGCTGCACCGTGTCCGGCGCCAGCAGCGTTGTGGCGAAAAGAAGAATCGTCAGAACCGGCAAAATTCTTTTTAGCAGCAATTGGCGACCGCTAAAGGGCCCTTGAGGGTTCGTCCAATATTGCCGCAAAAGATAAATCACGCTGGCGGCGAAACCGACATACGCGCCGCGCACGAGACTGAAGAGCAGCGCAAAAATTTGCGGAATGAACTGCGCCCGCGCCAGCCACCGCTCGCGCCGGGCGGGAGCGGCCAGCGCCAGTTGCAATGTGAACGCCATGAACATCACGCACAACGCGCCCCAGGTCATCGTCGTGCCTTGCGTGCTTTGCACTTTGCTGGAGCGGCCCAGCGCGTATTCAGCCAATCCCCAAATGGCGGCCAAAGTTGCCGCGCCGATAAACGTCCACAGCAACGGCTTTCGCCATTCCGGATGTTGCCGCAACGAATGGGCGACCGCGTACGCGCCAAGAATCGTGAGCAGATGCCGCAGATTGCGCAAGCTCGCCAGCGGCAGATCGGAAAGCGCCGTGGAAATGAGCGCGGCTGTTACAAATGCGAGAATCGGCCATTCGATACCGAGTTTGAAACTTGCGCTTTGCCCCTTGCTTATTGCCCTCTGCGCCAAGACACACAACGTCAACAATCCCAAACTTATATGCGCGCCGGCGATGGAAAAGCTAACACTCGCAGCGAACGCGAAGAGCGCAAAAGCCTGCACGCTGCGAAGCCCAGAATTTACAGATAAAATTGTGTGCTCTCGTTCGGCTGGCAGGGGAGAAGCAGTTGTTGCAGAAGAATTCTTCATCTTTGTATTCGCGACAGTTCGCGCTCATTCGCGGTTAAAAATTATGTTCTTGTTTGATTCCGGGTAAGAATTTAGCCGTTTGAAATTTCGCCCACTGAATTGAAATCCCACTGAATTAAATTCAAAAGCCTAATTTCTGTGGGATTTCTATTTCTGTGGGCGACTTTTTTAAGTTGGGTTCATATAACTAAATTCTTGCGGTTCCGGATCGTCCGAGTTGGAACGTAAATGAAAAATGAATTGAATGGAAAATAACGTCGGCCAAGCGTTTTTGACGCGCTCTTTCAAACGCCCGAATCGCGGCGTGGTCGGCGGCGGCGCGGCGATGCGAACGATGTCGAAACCGGCGCGGGTGAACATCGCCTGGCCCGTTTTTAAAGTGAAAAAACGCAAGTGGGTGCGATCCAACAATCCCGAATCGGCATACTCAAAGCGGCCGCGCAACAGCTCGAGACGCATTTTCCAATACGCGATATTCGGCAAGGACACCAGCGCGAGGCCGTTGGGCGCCAGCAACTGTCGCACTTTGTGCAAAACATTTTCCGGTGCGCGCAAATGTTCCAGCACATCAGCCATTAAAATCACATCATACGAGATGGCCAAGCCGGCAAAATTTTCGAGATCTTCGACCGAGCCGACGATTATTTTCCGGCAATAAGGCGCGGCCTTGGCTGCATCATGCGGATTAAGCTCGATAGCGTCGACGAGGCAGCCTTTCTCGGCTAGCGCTTGGGTCATGTAGCCCGAGGCCGGGCCAAGCTCCAGCACGGTGGTGTTCGGCGCGATGTGTTCGAGCAAATAACGATGCGTCGAAGAAAATCCCGAGCGGCGGACGTTTTGATCGTAATATGAAGCGCTGCTCTCGGCGACTGTATTTGTCATAGAAAGTTAATATAAGCAATCGGCAGGGGGATTTCAAAGCAAAAAATGTCATGCTGAAAGCAGCGTTTTTGCAAGCACGATGCTTCCGAGTAACATGTGAGGGATTACGAAGAAGAGAAGAAATGTGGAGGAATGCTTTCGGAAACTGATCAGGCAATGCGAATCCCCGTGCGCAAAATCTCGCGGACGAAAGGATTGCTTTCATTAAAGTCCTGTGGACGATAGGTATGAGGTTCTATCGCCGTGTCCACATCAAGAATGGCGCGATACAGTTTTCTTCGATCATAAAATTTTGTCCCTTCGAAAGCCGATGAAACGATGGCAAGGTCGATATCACTCCATTCGGTTGCGCGTCCCTGCGCCCACGAGCCAAATAAGTAAGCCACTTCAACAGGGATTCCCTGTTCTCGGACTTTTTCGACGAATTTTTTTGCGCAGTCTAGAACTGGGTTAAGAGCCATTGGTAAAACTCCTTAATTGCACGGAAGTTTTGCTTTGTAAAGTCAGGTGTACAAATCTTATAAAACTCGCTTTTTTCTTCGGGATAACGCCCTTGCAGATAAAACATATTGACTTCGAGTAAATAGGTTCTTTGCTGATCTGTTAATTCAAGAGGAATGCGCTCTGCCAACTTTTCAAGGTTATGAATTCGAGGATGGAGTTCTGGATAATGCTCGCGAATCCACAGGGCTTTAAGAACTTTTTCCAAAACGAGGTGGCCGATGAACAGACACCAGTCGTAGTGCTTCTTCTCGAAAAGCGATTCGCATACCGCGAGGTCTTCGGCGGCTGAATCCAACCAGAATTTTACGAGCTCGGCCTTTTCCATAAAATTTTGTGAAAAGTCACTGCGAAAATATACAAAAAGCAACTCTAAAAGCAAAGTGGTTTTTCCTTGCCCAGCGGTTTTTTTACCGAAGCAAAATCATCTTGCCCAGCAACGTCACTCCCGCGCTCGTGGTGAAACGATACAAATAAACCCCGGTCGCCACGTTTTCGCCTAACTCATTTCTCCCGTCCCAATTGAACCCATATCGCCCGGCCTCGATGCTGCCGGCATAAATCGTCTTCACTTCCGCGCCGAGGAGGTTATGGATTTTCAGCTTGATTTCCGAAGCTGCAGGAATAGCGACTGGAATGGTCGTCGTCGGAGTTCCCGCGGCAATTGAGGCGACGGAGCGTACGACTTTGAGATTGACATTCAAAGATTATTTGCCTAAATTTTCATATATGAAAAGCTACCAAGATTGGCAAAAGCTCCATCCCGCCAAAGCCGGTTTGCTGGCCCGCTTGCGCCGCCGCCATTCGCCGGGCTGCGCCCGAGGCCGAGGTGATTCTGTACGGCTCCGTCGCCCGCGGCGAAGAAACGCCGGAGTCGGATATTGATTTGCTGGTTTTGGTGCCGCAGGAGGTGACTTACCAGTTCAAACGTGCCATAAGCGATCAGGTTTATGAAATCGAGCTTGAAAGCGATCAAATTATCAGTGTGATTGTCCGCCAAAATACACGGTGGCATTCCAAACCGTTAAACTTTACGCCGTTGTATCGTGCGGTTGAAAAAGAAGGGGTGAAGTTATGACCAAGAAACAGAAAGACAGCATGTACCAGCAAAAGCTGCTTAAAAGAATTAAAATTGATACCAAAGTCTGTGCGGGAAGCCGTGCATTCGCGGCACCCGCATCGACATAGCCATCATTCTCGATGGCCTCGCCGAAGGCTTGACCTCGCAACAGCCTATCGATCACTATCCGCAATTAAAGTTTGACGACATTCGCGCGGCTTTGGCTTACGCTGCTGAGTTGTCACGCGAGAATATTTGGAAAAATTAAAACAAAATCCCGTGCGCAAGACATTTCGTCGTCGTAAAAAACCCATTTCGCCTCCCGCAACTCTTCCCACCCAAATTCTTTTTCTCGATACCGGCGCCAGCGATCCTGAAGTCGAAGCCGCCTGGCAGTGGCTGAAAGCGCGTTTCCCGGCGGCGCGGCGGATTTTCTCGGAGCAAATTCCCAGTCGCGGGCGGCGCTATGTTTTGTGGTGGCATGAGACGGAAGTCATAAGTCCGAAGTCCGAGGTTGTGAAGTGGAAAGCAATGCGGCGATTTCTCAAGAGTGGCGGAAAACTGTTTCTTTCGCTGGCAGCGGTGCAGGCGGTCGCGCCGCTGGGGTTGGAAAAAACCGGACCGGATCTTGCCGATACGGGACATTATGATCCGCAGAGCAAACCGGAAAACGAGTGGATCGCCCCGCAGGGATTTGAGATTCGCGGGTTGATGGGATTTTTGGCCCATTTGCCCTCGCGTGAAAATGACTCGGCAGAGCCAAATTCAGCTTCACAACCTCGGACTTTCGACCTCGGACTCTTCGGCGGCGGGATTTATTTGTGGAATGCCAAAGCCGGCGCGCCGTATTGGCGATTTGGTTATAGCCACAAAAAATGGCCAAAGGGAAACGTGTGGGGCGTGCATCGTTATTACATCGGCTTCGATCCGGCGCAAAAATTGGCGTGGGAATACGACGCGCCGCACGTCTTGTGCGTGGGCGCGTATCTTTATTTCTCCGACGCGCAGAATCTCTTTCGCCCGCAGCTTGAGGCCTTTGCCGAGGCCTGCCTGCGCCGCTTGCTGGATAAGAGGCGGGAAAAAAAAAGCTGGGAGGGAATCTGGCAGCGACCACTGACAGGAATCAAAAAAAACAACCGGCTGATCGAGTTGCCGCGATGGGAAAGCTGGACCCCGGTCAAACCGTTTGAGGTCAGCCCGTATTTAAACGTCGAGGCCGGCCGCAATCATTTTTTTGATTTTAGCGGCGAGCGCATTGTGCTGATGGGAACCGAGCGCGGGCCGATCACGGAAATTTGGAGCCATCCGCTGCGCCTGTGCCGCGAGGTGTCCTTGCGCATTCAAAACGCCGCCGGTGAAACGCTGTGGGAAAACGGCGCCGGCGCCGAGATTTTGATTCGCCCGCATCAAATCGAGCGCCGCCGCCAAACCGAGCGCTTGTCGATCTGCGAACGGATTTGGGTGAGCCACGACGCGCCGTTGGCCGCCATCGATTGGGAATTTGAAGGCGATGCCGAGCTATTCGCAACGCTTTCTTTTGAAGTTGATTTTCGTTTGATGTGGCCGTATCCGGAGGGCGCGTTATCCAAACTTGAGTATCAAGTATCTGACAGACGAGGCCGTCTGTCCTACAGTCAAGCGCATTTTTCGGATTTTCGCCGGCTCTTTCGCGCGCATTTCGCCGTCGCCTTCGAGGGCGAGTCAAAACCGCGATCGCGCTGGCAAACCGAAGCGTGGTTCGATGCGCCTCCCCTCGCGGTCGATGTCGAGGATATTTCTGAGAAGAATGCCTCCAAGGCGCGTGTCACTTTTCATTGGCATCTCGACGTGAAGGGCAAGCAGGCGGCGCGATTTATCGCCTTCGGCGGCGAGGCGAATGATACGTTGCTGCAAGAATTGCTGGCCACGTTCCCCGAGCAAACGCCGAAATTATACACACAGCAAGCGAGCCGCCGCTATCACGTTCTGGAAAAATTTGCCGAGATCGACACGCCGGAGCCGCGGTTCAACACGGCGGCGCGGTGGGCGAAGCTCAAAACCGAAGCCTTTGTCGGCCATGTTCCCTCGCTCGGGCGCTCGCTGCTGGCCGGCTTTGCGAACACCGGCGAAGGCTGGAACGCGGGCCGGCCCGGCTATGCGTGGTTCTTTGGCCGCGATGCCTGCTGGACGGCGTTCGCGATGCTGCATTACGGTGATTTTGAAAACGTGAAAGAAGTGTTGCGTTTTTTCGGGCGGCATCAAGATGTCACCGGCAAAATTTTTCACGAGCTGACAACGAGCGGCGCGGCACATTACGACGCTGCCGATGCCACGCCGCTGTACGTGATTTTGATGGGACGCTATTTGAATCATTCCGGCGATCTGGCGTTTGTCAAAAAAGAATGGCCGCACATTGAAAAAGCGATGGCGTTTCTCGAAACAACCGATCGCGACGGCGACGGTTTGATTGAAAACACGAATGTCGGTCACGGCTGGATCGAAGGCGGCAAGCTTTTCGGCGCGCGCGTCGAGCATTATCTCGCCGGCTGTTGGACCGAGGCGCTACACGCGGCGATACAACTCGCGACCGCGCTCGGCAAAACCGATCTCGCGGAGCGCTGGATTACTCCGCATCAGAAGGCGCTCAATTTGCTGGAACAGGATTTTTGGAATCAGCAGGCCGGCTATTTTTATCACGGCAAAAATAGCGACGGAACTTTTAATTCCAGCGTCACCGCGCTCGCCGCCGTGCCGTTGTTATTCGGTTATGGCAGGCCTGAAGACGGCGTTCAGGCGCTGCGACGGCTGGCGAGCAAGGCGTTCAACGCCGAGTGGGGCGTGCGTCTCGTCGCCGACGATCATCCGTTTTACAATCCGCAAGGTTATCATTACGGCAGCGTGTGGCCGTTGTTCACCGGCTGGACGGCGCTGGCGGAATTTCGGTACGGCCGCTGGCTGCAAGGTTTGATGCACCTGCAAAACGCGATGCGAAATTTTCAGCACGGCGCGCTGGGCTGTCTGGAGGAGGTGTTGCACGGCGAAATTTATCAACCCGCCGGCGTTTGCCCGCATCAAGCCTGGTCGCAGAGCGTGTTCTTGCAGGCGATTTACGAAGGGCTGTTGGGCCTGAAGCCGAATGCGCTGGCGCATCGTCTCGACATGGCGCCGTATCTTCCTTTGCACTGGCCGTTTTTTGCGGCCGGCCCGATTTCGATTGACGAGCAGCAACTTCTTTTCTTTTTCCACCGTGAAGCGAATCTGTTGACGTTTCAGTTCAAAGTCCGGCCTTTCCCCGGTCGCGCGAAAAGGCAAACTCAGCCGCCCCTGCGCGTGGATTTCAAGCCGATTTTTCCCTCGACGGCGCAGCTTGCGGAAATGCGCCGTGATGATCATCTCATCGAAGTCAAACCTGATGAGCGCGCCGATCTGATTCGCTGGCCCATTTCGCTTGAAGTCGGCGAAGCGCCGGTGACGCTCACGTTGCGCCTGGTCAAATTTTTTACGGTGATTCCGCCATTCACTGAAGTTCAACCCGGCGCGTCCGGAGGCGGCTGCGTGATTTTAGATCAGCATATCAAAGGAAAAACCGTGACGGTTGAAGTCGAGGGCGAGCCGGCGTCTCGAGCCGAGCTTGAGTTTGTGATGTGGGGTTATCAAGTGAAAGAGATCAAGGGCGGCCAACTTGTCGCCAACGACGGAGAACGCGGCCGGATTGCGTTTGCATTTTCCCAGCCGGGTTCCTCGCGTTATGCCCGTCACACCATCGAAATCGCGCTGGAATAAAATAAAAAAGCCAAGCGGCAATCAGCCCTTGGCTTTGGCGTCCCCAACGGGATTCGAACCCGTGTTACCGCCGTGAAAGGGCGGTGTCCTAGGCCTCTAGACGATGGGGACAGACAGAATTATCAGTGGCGATACTATTTAAAATTGTAAATTGAAAATTTGCAATTTTCAATTTTAAACTGGGGTGGGTGATGGGATTTGAACCCACGGCCACCAGAGCCACAATCTGGTGCTCTAACCAACTGAGCTACACCCACCGTATGGCAGGCAAAAAAGATAAACTCATAAAAAAGAAAAGCCGAATCATCATTTTCTTTTGCGTCTATTTTATCTTTTTTAGCCTGGGTGCGCCAGGAGGGACTCGAACCCCCAGCCCGCAGCTTAGAAGGCTGCTGCTCTATCCACTTGAGCTACTGGCGCGAAAGCACTGGAGAACTGAAGTAATGGATTATTGGGAATCCAACACTCCAGTACTCCAATTCTCCATTTGTGTGTTGTCGGGGCAGCAGGATTTGAACCCTGCGGGCGTGCCTGCGGCCTCCTGGTCCCAAACCAGGCGATGCCCGTCGGGGTGCGCTAGCCGGACTGCGCTATGCCCCGAGTCAATTTATATTTTGA